>Ga0209006_10006295_pt1 | contig 10754 bp, 6 predicted proteins | sample JacPin_JW_Ref_O2_FD_188567 | JGI IMG/M metagenome (GOLD analysis project Ga0209006, IMG submission 188567) | Forest soil microbial communities from Algoma, Ontario, Canada - Jack Pine, Ontario site 1_JW_Ref_O2 (SPAdes) (version 2) | ecosystem: Environmental > Terrestrial > Soil > Boreal... | reverse complement strand
CGGGATGGTCAGGCTCGACGGCAAACAGTTTCTCGAGGATTGCCGCCGCCTGAGTACGATTGGTGAAGGTAGTGTCGTTGTGGGGATCAGAAGCGAGGAGCGAGAGCGCGAAGAAAACGGCGGCCTCGTGATCGTCGGGGAAAGTTTCGTAAACCTTCTTCATCGCGTCCGAATAGGCCTTCGCCCGAACTTCATGATCGAGTTTCTTGGAATCGCTGTAAAAAGCGGTGATGGCGGCGAGATACGCTTTTTCTCGCGGCGTGGTGGGACCATCGGTAGTTTTGGCCTCATGCATTTCGTCCAGTCCGCGCTCGATCACCTTGTCGTCGGGCTGATTCCAGAGTTGGTGCCATAGGCTCATGGCGACTCCCCAGTGCGCCATAACGCAGTGCGGATCATCGACGGCAACCTGCTGGAATTCTTTTTCCGCCTCTTCGTACCAGAACGAGTGGAGCAGCGCCACGCCGCGCTCGAAAGGCTTCTGCACGGCGGGGGCACAGGATACCGGGAAATGGACCGTGCCGACTTGAGTTGGGGTCAGATCTTCGTGGTGGGGCTGAGTGTGGTCGTCCTCGGCAACGACGGGAAAAGCGAAGGCGGCAAGAAACGAAATTGAGAAGATCGAGACCCAAATCATGTGTTTCATTACGAACCTCGCTGAAGGGCAGTTTAGCTAGGGTTTGGGGACGGGTCAAACGGATGCCCGCGACGGGAGAACCGGACGCATTTGAACGGAAGATGCGAACAGCAGAGCGGCGGGAGCCAAATTCAGCGACTACTCTGCGCTTTGTATGTGAACTAGATCACGTCTGTAAGTGACTCAGTTCGCTGCTTGTGCAAACAGTATCTTCCATGCTTCCAAGGTCATTCGCAACAATTAGGGGTAGCCATGAATTTCCACCCTGGGGCGGGACAGAATGAAAACTTTGGCACAAGCAGCGGGTTAGATCCCATCCGGCGCGCGTTACTGGAAAACGAAGACTGGTATCGCGACTTGGTCGAACATAGCAAGGATCTACTGTGCGTTCACGACTTCTCCGGCCGTCTTCTTTCAATCAATCCTTTGCCCGCGCGTACCTTGGGCTACAGCGTGGAAGAACTCTTGCGCATTCCCATGCGCGATTTGCTGGCTGTAGAGTACCGCGCGCGATTCGACGACTATCTGCGCGACCTCAAGAGCGCAGGCGAGGCTAGCGGATTTCTGGATGTTGTGACGCGAACAGGACAGCGCCGCACCTGGCGCTAGTACAGCACATTGCAGAATGATGCGAACGATTTGCCGGTCGCGCTAAGCATCGCCCACGACATGACCGAACAACTGCAAACGGAAAAAATGCTGCGGCAAGCGACTTCCCGACTTTCTGCCGAGGTGCTGGAAAACGAAGCAACAATTGGAAAATTAGGCCTTTTCCGCACTCTTGTGGACCACAGCAACGACCCGATCGAAGTGGTGGATCCAAAGACCCTCCGTTTTGTCGATGCAAATGAAAAAGCCTGCTCCGCCTTAGGTTATAGCCGGGAAGAACTTCTTTCGCTGGGGATTTTCGATATCAATCCGGCGGCAACCAGCGAGTCGACTTCGCAGGTCCAGGCTGACCTGCGTCAGTCCGGTTTTCGAGTAATGGAAACGCTCCATCGACGAAAAGATGGATCGACATTTCCGGTTGAAGTATCCATGCGCTGGGTTCACCTCGATCAGGATTACATTGTGACAGTTGCGCACGATCTGAGCACGCACAAGCAGGCAGAGGATCGCCTCCGGGAATACGAACGCGTGGTAGAAGGGCTGGAGGAGATGATCGTCGTCGTCGACCGCGATTATCGGTATGTGATCGCCAACCGAGCCTTCCTGAGTTATCGGGAGATGAAACGAGAAGAGGTCATCGGGCGGCGGGTTGACGAAGTGGTTTATCCGGAAGTCTTCCATTCTATTCTAAAGGCAAAGATGGACGAATGCTTTCGGGGAAAGGTGGTGGCATACTCTCTGAAATATACGTATCCGAAACTCGGAGAGAGAGATCTGTTCGCCACGTATTTTCCTATTGAAGGCACGAGTGGGGTAGATCGGATCGCCGTCATCTTGCAGGATGTAACGGAGAGCAGACGGGCGGAAGAGGCGCTTCGACAAAGTGAGGAACGATTCCGCGTGGCGCTAAAGAATTCCCCCATCACAGTGTTCCATCTTGATCCCGAACTGCGGTACACGTGGATAAACAATTCGCAACTCACCGAGGCTGAGAGTCCCTTGCTGGGCAAGAAATTGGACGCTTTCTTCGGAACTGAAGAGGGTGAGCGCATGGAGCGCTCGCGCAGAGAGGTGCTGGAAACCGGCATTGGCAGGCGGGAAGAGACCAGGGCTTTGGTCGACGGAAATGTGCATTACTACGATTCGACCATCGAACCAGTTTTAGATGAAAGCGGTTCCGTAGTCGGGCTTATGGGCGCATGCATGGACATCACTAACCGCAAGCATGCGGAAGAGGCGCTGAGGCGCAGCGAAGAAAATTACCGGATGTTTATCTCCCAGAGTTCGGAAGGAATCTTTCGCCAGGATCTACCTGAGCCTATTCCTGTCGATTTGCCGGAAGACGAATTGGTTCATCGCATCCTGCACGACTCCCACATGGCAGAATGCAATCAGGCGATGGCCACGATGTATGGTTTCACATCCAGTAAAGAGATGCTCGGCAAGCCGCTGATCGAGATGCTACCTCCTGACGACCCCCACAACGTCGAACTCACAAGAGATTACATTCGATCGGGCTTCCATCTATTAGACCGGGAGTCGCACGAACAGGATGTTCACGGAAACAAGAAGGTTTTTCTGAACAGCCTGATTGGCATCGTGGAAAGCGGAAAACTGGTGCGCAGTTGGGGCATTCAACGTGACGTCACTGAAAAAATGAAGTTGGAGGAGGCTCGCCAGGAGGCCGACAAAGCCCTGCGCACGAGCGAAGCGCATTTCCGATTACTGGTGGAACAAGCTTCAGACGGCATATTCCTCGCGGATCGCACGGGAAAATATCTCGACGTAAATTCGGCCGGAACGGAAATGCTGGGCTACTCGAAGGCTGAAGTTCTTGAGCTTTCAGTCGCGGACATCCTAGCCTCGGAAGAGCTTCCGCGCATTGCGGAAGAGTTCTCCCGTTTTGCAGGCGGCAACATTGCGCGATCGGAGTGGACATTTCGGCGTAAGGACGGCTCATTCTTTTCTGGCGAAGTGGTCGGCAGGCGGCTGCCAGATGGACGACTGCAAGGCATCCTTCGAGATATTACCGAGCGCAAACAAACGGAGGAGGCGCTTCGCCAGAGCGAACAACGATTCCGCGTCGCCCTGCACCGATCACCCATCAAGGTCTTCAACCAGGACCGGGATTTGCGCTACACCTGGCTTTACAACCCACAAGAGGGGTGGAGCGAAAAGGACTATCTCGGCAAAACGGACGAAGAGATTTTCGAACCGGAAATGGCCGTCCGTTTGACCCAACTGAAGCGGTCCGTACTGGAGACAGGCCAGCGTACACAAGAAGAATTCGCTCTCACCGCGCGGGGAAAAACCCAACATTGCGAGGTAACCATAGAACCCTCATTCGACGGTGCCGGCAAGATAATAGGCATAAACGGGGCGTCTGTAGATGTCACGCGGCTACGCGAGATTACCGAGGAATTGCGCCTGGCTAAGGAAAAGCTTGCGGAAGAAAAGATTTACCTGGAGCAGGCCATCGACACGGAACTCGGGTTTGGCGAGATCGTGGGCCACAGCGGCGCTTTGAAAGCTGTGATGGAAAACGTGGCCAGGGTCGCTCCCTGTGACGCCACAGTTCTTCTGCTTGGCGAGACTGGTACGGGAAAAGAATTAGTAGCGCGAGCACTGCACCGCTTGAGCGCTCGCAAAAACAACAGCTTTATCAAGATGAACTGCGCCGCTATTCCCTCCGGGTTACTGGAGAGCGAATTGTTTGGTCACGAGAAAGGCGCCTTTACCGGTGCGGTTGCAAAAAAACTTGGCCGGCTGGAACTGGCAGACGGGGGCACGCTGTTTCTGGATGAGATCGGGGAGATTCCACTGGCATTGCAGCCCAAGCTGTTGCGAGTCTTGCAAGATCAGGAATTTGAAAGGCTAGGCGGCACGCAAACCCTGAAGGTAGATTTTCGCTTGATCGCCGCGACCAACCGTGATCTCTTGCAGAGCGTCAATCAAAGAATATTCCGCAATGATCTGTATTATCGCTTGAACGTGTTTCCCATTCGCCTCCCTCCGCTGCGCGACCGGCGCGAAGACATCCCCGAGTTGATCGAGCACTTCGTGCGGAAGTGTTCGGACCGGATGGGTAAGTCGATTACCAGCATCCCGGCTAGGACGATGGAGAGATTGGTGCAGTGGGCCTGGCCGGGCAACATCCGCGAATTGGAAAATTTTGTCGAGCGCTCGGTGATTCTGAGCCGTGGCGCCGTGCTCCAGGTTCCGTTAACCGAATTGATCACCTCTGGCGGGGAAAGGGATGACCCAACCTTGCGGGAAAAGGAACGCGAACGCATTCTGCATGCCCTCCGCGAGTGCAATGGACAACTGGGAGGGCCCAAGGGGGCCGCGGCCCGGTTGGGCCTGAAGCGAACCACTCTTCAATCAAAGCTCGTCCACCTTGGCATCGATCCGGGCGCATATCGAGCGTAGATTTGGCCAATCGAGTCCGGTAGTTTCGATGGCGGTGATCGTTCTTCCAGAAAGATTTAGCGTATTCTTTCTAGATGACTCCCGCATTCAGACGGGTTCTCGAAGCTGCTTTTTGGTTTGTCGTGGGCTTCGTGGCTCACATGTTGCTCATCTACTTCCATCACCATCCATAGCTGGCGCCGCCAACCGCAGCGATAAAATAGCAAAAGCCTCTCGCTGGCGAGAGGCTTTTGCTTGGGGGAGGGACTTGAGCGAGGCGCCCGCGGTCCCAATCAATAAAGTTACTTAGGCTGCTGTTGCTGGTCCGGCGTGGTCGTGGCCGGAGCCGAAGAATTGCTGGAAAGCTGCTCCAGGTCGTTCTTCAGCAGGCTGATTTCGACGCGCCCGCCACTCATGTGCTTCGTCTTGCCGTTGTCGTCCGCGTTTGCGACCGGAGCATTTCCCATGCCGACGAGGTAAATCCGGTAGACGGGAATCTCATTGTTTAGCACCATGTAGCGAACCACAGATTCCGCCATCTTTTGCGAATTAGTGATTGCGGTCTGGCCCTTCCCGGAGGAAAAGCCCTGTACTTCGATGATGTAGCCGCGCTGGCCCTTTACGCCATTCGCCATTTCGTCGAGAGCATCCTTGGCATTCTTGCTCAGAATAGTCTGCCCGGGCTTGAAGCGGATCTCAGTCTGATTCGATGCCTTGTACTGATCGATATTGCCGACCACCGTTTCGACGGTCTGAATGCGAGTGGTGGCCTGTTGCGCGCTCTGCTGCGCCATTGTCGCTTTGTTCCCGGCGTCGATAGCGTGCTGATCGGCCTCGTTAGCTTTGTCGGATGCCAGCTTAATGCCAGCTTGGGCTCGCGCATCGGTGTCTTTGATGGCTTTGCTGTTTGCGGCCGTCAAATCATCGAGTTCGTTGACGCGATCGCGGATGGGGTCGGTCTGGCGCTTCACATAACTTTTTCGGGCAAATGGGTTAACACGGCCCCAGAAGCCTTCGCGTGCTGGCGCCTGCAGCGGCTGCTTGCCCGTGCCATTCACATTGTCATTGGACTGGGTCGTCTGTGACATGGCCGGTTGGTTGGACTGATCTTGGGTAGACGAAGTTTGCGCAAAGGCCGGAAAGGCAAGTACAACGGCCAACGGCAAAGTAGCGAGCATACGGCTGTTCATACGGACTTCCTCCATGATTTGGGGGAGCATTGGGGAGCTCCACTCCAGCGCGCCTAACGGGCGCGTTGCGTGATTTAAACTTGCGTCCCCTGAAACCAGCGGCAATGCGCCGACGCTACGCACGCCGAAAATCTCAAAACTGAGGCCCCGAAGCATTCCGGCGCCTGCCATTCCTACTACAGTTCAGATGCCAAAACCTGCTTTCAGGTTGAACGGCTAAACCATTGATAGCTAAGACATTGTACTGCCGTGTTTGGCGCAATGATAGTCTGCAGGAGGTTGCGCACGGTAATTTTGGCAAACCTGATATAAAAACTGCGTGGAACAGCAAAAACCCGGGAGAGTTTAAATTTGCGCTTAGAAACCGCTGGAAATGTCACGCTCACGGCTTGGATCGGGGCTACATGGATCGCGCGGATCTTCAGTTTCGGCTTAGTTTCGCTATTCCTCAGCGGGTCGGCATTGGCAGAAGCGATTCCGGAAGAGCCGGCACCAGCAATGGCTTCGGCTCGCATATCCGCGAACCACCTGCAGCAATATTCTGATCTCGCTCTAACCTGGATGCAGGAATATTTGCGAATCAATACTACGAATCCGCCGGGGCATGAGATGCGCGCGGTCGAGTTCTACAAAAAAATTCTGGATGAAGAAGGCATCGACAATCGCGCCTTCGAATATTCCCCGGGCCGCGGCGACCTGTGGGCTCGCCTGCCGCATACCACGGGTGAAGCAAAGCGGCCACTCATTCTCTTGAACCATACCGACGTCGTCACCAGCGATGCGGCGCACTGGAAACTTCCGCCGTTTAGCGGAGAAATCAAAGACGGTTGGCTGTGGGGGCGCGGCGCGCAGGACATGAAAGATGAAGGACTGGCGCAACTTGTGGTCATGGTGATGCTGAAACGCGAGAAGGTGGAACTTGACCGCGACGTGATTTTTCTTGCGGTGGCCGATGAAGAAGCCGACGGGTCGGGCACCGACTGGTTCATCACCCACCACCGCGACCTGCTGGAGAACGCCGAGTTCCTGATCAACGAGGGCGGAGAAAATCTGCTGGATGCTGGCAAAGTGAAATACGTGGGCGTGGACGTAGGCGAAAAGACCACGTTCTGGCTGCACGTGGTTGCGCACGGAAGACCGGGACACGCGTCACGACCGAATCCGGATTCGGCGCCGGATCGCTTAATACACGCCCTCGATCGCATTCTCGCCTACCGCACGCCGTTGAAAGTGCTGCCCGTGGTCGACGAGTTTCTTCGCGAGATGGCTCCTTACGAACCACCCGAGCGGGCGCGCGTCTACCGCAACATTCGCAAATCCATCGAAGATAAGAAATTCCAGCAGGATGTAGAGAAGGACGAGGCGCTGAACTATTTGTTGCGCGATACGATTACGCTCACCATGATGGGCGGCTCGGAGCAGACTAACGTAATTCCTCCGGAAGCATGGGCGAATCTGGATGTGCGCATTTTGCCGGGAGGAAATCCAATCGAATTGCTGGCGGAGATCCGGCGTGCGGTGGATGATCCAAACGTTACAGTTGAGCCATTGAATGCGGAATTCCGCGAGGCAAATTATTCACCGACGAATACCGCGCTGTACCGGGAGATTCGCCGGGTCTCGGCAAAGTATTTTCCCGGAAGTCCGGTGGTCCCTCACATTACCAGCGGGTACACGGAGAATCAGAGATATCGCCCGCTGGGGATCGATGCCTACGGGTTTAATCCTTATACCGCGACAGAAGAAGAAAGCAGTACGGAGCACGGGAACGACGAGAGGATCCGTGTGGAAGAAGTTCGGAGAGGACCAAGAATCCTGTTTGACGTGGTCGCCGGAGTGGCGGGAGCGAATTAAACGGGGTGTTGGTTGTGCTATTTTCCGCCACAGTGCTTTTCATATTGTTCGATGATGAAATGATCCGTCATTCCCGCAATGTAATCGCAAACCACCCGCGGGAGTGAGTCCTGCAAAGCCTTCTCCTGATAATAATGGGGCAGGGAGGATGGGCTCTCCATCCAGCAGGAAAACAGCTCAGTGACGATGCGCTCGGCGTCGTCTTTTTCTCCTGCCAGTGAAGGACTGTAGTAAAGGTTTTGGTAAAGAAAGTCCTTGATCTGCTTGCGTTCGGCGGCCACGTCGGGGCTGAAAGCCGCAAGACGATCTTTGTGCTGACGAACGTCGTCCAGGGATTCAATTCCCGCCTGCCGAAGGCGCGCCTGCGTGTTCGAAATCAAATCGCCGGTCAGACGGTTGAAGACGCGCTTGTGGGCTTCATTGAACTGCAGCTTTTCTGCGGCATCCGGATAGTCGCTTAGGACTTCGCTGAAACACCGCTCGAATACCGGAACCCCTCGAATTTGTGCCAGCGTGAGCAGATGGGCTTCATAACCGTCGTCAAGGTCGGCGGTGCTGTAACCGATTTCATCGGTCAGGTCGACGAGTTGGGCTTCGAGCGGAGGCCTCAGATCGAGAAGATACTCGGCAAGTTCCGTATATCTCTGCCCGTCGTAATCGCGGGAATGCTTAATGATGCCTTCGCGCACTTCGAACGTCAGGTTCAGGCCGCGAAAGGCGGCGTAGCGCTGTTCGAAATCTTCGACGATGCGCAAAGCGTGCAGGTTATGGTCGAAGAAGAGTCCATGCTCGCGCATGACGGAGTCGAGCGCCTTCTCACCCGCATGACCGAACGGCGGATGGCCCAGATCGTGGACCAAAGCGAGCGCCTCGGCCAAATCCACGTTGAGGTCGAGAGCGCCGGCGACCGTGCGTGTGATCTGCGCTACTTCGATGGTGTGGGTGAGGCGGTTGCGAAAGTGATCGGAATGACGGCGTGTGAAGACCTGAGTTTTATCCGCCAGACGCCGGAAGGCCCGGGCGTGGATGATGCGGTCGCGGTCTCGCTGGTAATCATTGCGGTAAGGATGAGGCGGTTCCGGATAGCGGCGTCCGCGGGAACGTTCCACCTGCACCGCGTAGCCGGCCAGCATTCTTGAAGTCTAGCAGAGTCGCGACGGCAACCAGTAACTGGGGAGTCAGCGGTCGCCAGGAACCCGCGTGCAATCCTCGCGTACCTGCCGCCTTTAGACTACTGCTTGCCCGAGTCTTCCTTGGCCAGACGAACTCTGGCAGCGTCCAGTTTCTTCTGCGTCGCGATAAGCAAGTCGCCATCGATTTCGGCAGGCACAGTTTTATTCCATTCGTCGACAGCGCGCTCCCAATGAGCGGCCGCTAGTTTCAACCGGCCTGTCTTTTGGAAAAGGTCGCCCAGGTGATCCTGTACGGTTGGATCCGAGCCCATGCGGAGAGAGGCTTTGTTCAACGTCTCTTCCGCCATATCGTACTTGCCAAGCTTGAAATAGGCCCATCCCAGGGAATCAAGATATGCGCCATTGGTGGGGTCGAGACTTACGGCTTGCTTGATCTGATTCAGGGATTCTTCTAGCTGGACTCCGCGATCGGCGTTCATATAACCGAGATAGTTCAGGGTTACAGCGCTTTGAGGGTTGGCGGCGAGCACCTTCTTGAATTCCGCTTCCGCCTGCTCATACTTCTTTTCGCGCTCGTAAGTTGAACCGCGCAAAAAGTAGATGTATTCCTTGTCGTCAGCTTTGGTGGAAAGCAACTCCGCCTTGTTCAATGATTCCTCGGCATCGCTCCATCGCTTGAGGCGGGTGTACATGATCGCCAGCCGTACATAAACTTCGCGATCCTCGGACTTGCCTGTAAGCAGCGAACGAACGTCGGCCAGAGGTTTGTCGGGATCGGCGGTATCAGCCAGTTGAGCGTCGAGCACCATGCGAAGCTCGCGGTCGTCGGGCATCTTCTGCACGGCTTCCTTGGCGGCAGCGGTTGCCTGAGGCCATTGCTTCGCTTCGCGGTAGGTGTCGATGACGTCCTGATAACCAGTCTTGGCGTTGTCATCGCCGAGCGGAATCATCTTGCGGAAAGTCTCCACGGCAGCGGTATAGTTTTCCTGGTCGCGATAGACCATGCCCAGGCGCTCGATGAATATTCCGCGATTGTTCCGATCCGCTTGCGAGTAGCTGCTATCGGCCTTCTCGGTTTTTTTCAAAAGCTCTTGCAGAATCTTGACGGCCTCATCGTAGCGACCCTGTGCCTCGTAAACTACTGCGACGTTATAAGGAACCTCGAGCGCATCAGGGACCATCGCCTCGGCTTTTTTCAGGTCTTCAAGTGCGAGGTCGTATTTGCCCTGCCGGCGATAAATCTCAGACATACGTAGGTAGGTCTGCGCATCCTCGGGATTCGCATCAGCGATAACTTTATATTGTTCGAGTGCCGCATCCACCTGACCATCATTCAGATAATTTTCGGCGAGGCCCCGGATGGCGTCGAGATTGTCGCGATCCAACTGGATGGCACGCTTATAGGCGTCGATCGCGCTTTTGTAATCTTTGCGCTGCTCGTAGGTGGCTCCCAGCGCGGCATAGAGCTTGGCGGAGCGCCCGGTATCCGGGACAGAACTGAGGACCTGCAGGGCATGGGATGTGTCGCCTTCATCGCTATAGAGCAAGGCAAGAGTAGTAACGGCTTCTTCCGAACCCGGATCCAGCTTAACGGCGGTTTTGAGTTCGTTTTCCGCCTTCTGCGAGTCGTTATCCAGCCGATACAGGCGACCCAAGAGAAGGTGATCATCCACGTTCGTGGGTTCGATCTTGACAATTTGTTCGTATTGCTCGATGGCCAGTTTGAGCACGTTCTCAGAGCCGTTGCCGTTGCCCGGCATATCGCCCAGAGAGCGCAGATAAATGCGGCCGAGAAGTTTATGCGCCTCAATGTTGGTAGGGTCGCGCTTCAGGATGTCTTGCGCTTCGAGCACGGCATCGCGGATGCGGCCCGTCTTTACGTAGAGTTCGGCGAGGCCCGAGGTAAGGAATTCAGAAGAGGGA
>Ga0209006_10006294_pt1 | contig 10754 bp, 10 predicted proteins | sample JacPin_JW_Ref_O2_FD_188567 | JGI IMG/M metagenome (GOLD analysis project Ga0209006, IMG submission 188567) | Forest soil microbial communities from Algoma, Ontario, Canada - Jack Pine, Ontario site 1_JW_Ref_O2 (SPAdes) (version 2) | ecosystem: Environmental > Terrestrial > Soil > Boreal... | reverse complement strand
AAGCCCGACATCGCCTATCGTTTCGAGGACCACGCGCGCTATCTGGACGCCTTCATCGCGAAGATGGGACTCAGCTCGGCGTATCTCGTGGCGCAGGACTGGGGAAGCGGGCTCGCCTTCCATCTCGCCGAGCGGCGCCCAGATTTCATGCGCGGCCTCGCGTTCATGGAGTTCATCTGGCCTGTCCCAACTTGGGAGGAGTTTGTGCGCGGCTCGCCAGCGCGCGAGATCTTCCGCAAGTTCCGCACGCCCGGCGAAGGAGAGAAACTGATCCTCGAGGGGACGCTTTCGTCGAACGGGTGCTGCCGGGGGGCATGCGACACAAGCTGACGGACGACGAGATGGCGGTCTATCGCGCGCCGTTTCCGACGCCCGAGTCACGGCGCCCGACCTGGCGTTTCCCGAACGAGTTGCCGATCGCCGGCGAACCTGCCGACGTCTATGCAACGATGGAGCGCGCCCATGCGGCGCTCGCGACCGCGACCTATCCGAAGCTTCTCTTCGCCGCTGAGCCTGGCGGGCTCGTCTCGCCGGCTTTCGCGCTGGAGCTGGCCGGCAAGCTCAAGGATTGCCAGTTCGTCAAGCTCGGCGACGGCATTCACTTCCTTCAGGAGGATCATCCTGAGACGATCGGACGATCCGTCGCCGCCTTCATCGCCGATGTTGAAAGCCGTAGCGGCAAGAATGCGGCTTAGGGCAGCGGGCTTGAATGGACGCGCTGTGCCCCTCTCCTACGGGAGAGTGGTGGGTGAGGGCTCTCTGGCGCCATTCCGCCTCGTCCTGAGGGCCGCGAAGCGCGGCGTCTCGAAGGACGGTCCAGATCCAACAGGAGCATTCTTCGAGGCCCGTTAACGCAGGCGCCTTGAGAGATGAGGGGCCGCATCGTCCCCTCTCCTACGGGAGAGGGTTAGGGTGAGGGTTCGCGTGCGAAGCGCGCCCGCGCTTCCGGGCGGCTCCCTCCTCAGGCCGCGCTTTGCGCGGCCACTTTCTCCCGGAGGGAGAAGAAGGAGCGCGTCATCCGTTCGCGATCTGCGCTAACGCCGCCACGCATCGCCAGCATCGCGTCAGCCAAGCGGCTTCGTGAACCAAATGCGCGCATGGCCGGGTGGAAAATCATTGAGTCGACCGAACTCCCGATAGCCGAGCCGCTCGTAAAACTTCGGCGCCTGGAATGTGAAGGTGTCGAGATAGGCCGCGCGGCAACCCTGCGCTCGCGCGGCCGCTTCCGCGCCGGCCATGAGCTGCGAGCCGATTCCATGCTCGCGATAGGAGTCCGCAACCCATAGCCAATTGACGAACAGCCACTCGAACGCCAGCACGAAACGAATTCCGGCCTGAACAGCTTCGTCTTGGTCGCGGCCGATGATCCAGCGCGGCGACCAGTCGGTTAACAAGCTGAGCCCCGTCGCATGCGCGGTGAGGCCCGATTCGATGGCGCGGATAGTCGCTTCGCTTGGCGACGTCTCCGTGGCGAATGTCAACGCCGACGTTTGTTTGGGAGCCGTCACAGTTTCACCACCTGCCCAGTCCGCATGCTCTCGTCGGCGGCGAAGACGATGCGCAGCGAATTGAGCGCGTCTTCGAGATGCTCGCTGAGATCGAACTCGCCGCGGATCGCCTTGAGGAACAGGCGCTGTTCGCGCTCACACAACTCCTGATGGCCGGGCTCGTCCGTGGTCGATTCGATCTCATCGGGATGCGCGAAGGAGCCATCGGCTTTGAGACCGGCGTGATGAATGCGCAGCGCATTGGTTCTTGTGTGATTGTCATGATCGGAGGATTTGACCTCCGCATTCGTCTCCTCCTTGGACACAATCGACACGCAGCCTTTGGGTCCAATCATGTCCTTCACGAAGAAGGCGGTCTCGCTGATCATCGGCCCCCAAGCCGCCTCGTACCAGCCAACGGAGCCATCATCGAAGGTGAGGTGCAAATGGCCGTAGTTCACCATCGTCGACACGATCTCGTCGGTGAGCCGCGCGCCGACCGCATGCACGGAGACCGGCTTCGCCCGCGTCACCTGGCACATGATGTCGACGTAATGCACGCCGCAGTCGACGATCGGCGAGGTCGAGCGCATGAGGTTCTTGTGCACCTGCCAGTGCGAGCCCGATGATTGCTGATTGAGGTTCATGCGCATGACGAGCGGCTTGCCGAGCGTGCGGCCGATCTCGACAAAACGCGTCCATGAGGGATGGACCCGCAAGATGTAGCCGACCAGCAGCGCCTTGTTCGCCTTGCGCGCCGCGGCGACGACACACTCGGCGGCCTCGAGCGAGTCCGCGAGCGGCTTTTCGCAGAACACATGTGCGCCGGCGGCGAGCGCTTCGAGCGCCATCGGCGCGTGGTGTTCGGTGTAGGTGCTGATCGAAACCGCGTCGGGTTTGCGCGCTTCAAGCGCTTGTGTCAGATCGTCAAAGCGCGGGACGCCGGGAAACGCATCGTCGAGATCGCCGCGCGCCGCGGCCTTGCGGGTGCAGAGGCCGACGAGCTCGAAGGCTTTGATCGCCTGATAGGCGCGCGCGTGGCTCATGCCCATCGTGCCGAGGCCGACGACGAGGACGCGCTGGGGCTTCGCGGCGTTCGGGTTGTGTGCTTCGGTCAATTGATGTCTCCACCGGCGCCGGGCGTTGTAGCCGCGATCGATGACCACGGCTGACGCGACCAACGGCCGCGTCTACAGAGGGGCCGGCTGCTTCATCAGCCACTCGTGGGCGGGATCGTTGTGAAAGCGCCAGACGCGCTTCGGCCCCGCCATGACGTTAAGATAGTAGAGATCATAGCCGTGCGGCGCGCCGACCGGATGATAGCCTTTCGGCACCAGCACGACGTCGCCGTCGCCCACCGCCAGCGTCTCGTCAAGCGAGCGATCGTCAGTGTAGATGCGCTGGAGAGCGAAGCCCTGGGCGGGCTTCAACCGGTGATAATAGGTCTCCTCGAGATAAGATTCGTCGGGAAGGGCGTCGCGGTCGTGCTTGTGCGGCGGATAGCTCGACCAGTTGCCGCCCGGCGTGATGACTTCGACCACCAGTACGCTCTCGGCTTCGGCGTCTTCAGGCAGGACGTTGCGGACATGGCGCGCGTTCGAGCCGGTTCCGCGGGTCAGCGTGCCGACATCGCCTGGTTTGATGACGCGCGCCTTGAACTTGCCGCTCGCGGGCGCTGAGCACAAAGCCACTTGGCAATCCGACGCCGCCTCGATGATCGCCGCGCTATGCGGCGGTAGATAGACCGACCAGGGCAGCCCGTCGAACACGTTTCCCCGCTCGCCAATCGTCCCGGAATCGAAGCCGTCCGCGCTGACGCGCCCCTTGCCTGAGAGAATGACGACACAGATCTCGTCGCCGCCCGTGTCGAGCTTGGATTCCGCGCCTTGCTTCAGCGTTCGCGTTTCGAAGCCGACATAGCGCCACCCGGCGCTCGCCGGGGTAATGCGATGGCCGACGCCGTCGGCGGTGTCAGCGGCGGGATGAACGAGCAGTTTCGATTGCGCCATTGCGTTTCCTCTGATCCCTCTCGTTCCATGTGCGGAGAAAAAGCCTCTCACGGCTCACATCGTTACCGGCGTCCGCCGGTTGACCTTCGATCCTACCGCAAGACGCAGGCCCCAGAAACAGCGCCCGCACTTCGCGAACACCATGTTGAACCGCATAACGTTATGCGTTATACTGCTGTATGATTCAGAGCCTCTCTGATGAGGAAACAGGTCTGATCTGGTCGGGCCGCCGAAGTCGGCGGCTTCCGTTCGACATGCAGGCGACGGCGCTGCGCAAGCTTCGTCTCCTGAACCAGACTCGCGTCCTGAACGATCTTTGCATTCCACCCGGCAATCGTCTCGAGGCGTTGAAAGGCGAGCGGGCGGGGCAATATTCGATCCGCGTCAACGACCAGTGGCGAATCTGCTTTGCGTGGCGGGAAGGAGGTCCAGCCGATGTCCAAATCGTCGACTATCACTGATGCCGAGTGGTTGCCGAACCCGACGCCCGGCGAAATTTTGTTGGAAGAGTTCCTTCGCCCGATGAGCCTTAGCCAAACCGCGCTCGCTGTCGCTGTGCGCGTCCCGCCGCGCCGGATCAATGAGATCGTGCTCGGCAAGCGCGCCGTCACCGCGGATACCGATCTGCGCCTCACCCGTTACTTCGGCCTTACGCCGGGCTTCTTCCTTGGCTTGCAGGCCGATCACGATTTGATGGCGCGCCGCCGTGAGATTGGCGCCGACCTTGAGGCGATCAAACCGCGCGCGGCTTGATCTTCCCTCACCCCCAATCCCTCTCCCGAAGGAGAGGGGCACTACTCCAATCCCGCTTCCTTCAGCGCGGCGCGGATGTGCGCAACGCCTTTTTTCGCGTAGGGCAGGGCGGGGGCTTTTTTCGGATCCTGCTCGGCTTCGAGGACGACCCAACCGGAATAGCCCTTGAGCTCGTCAAATACCGCGACATAGTCGATAGCGCCGTCGCCCGGCACGGTATAGACGCCGAGGTCCTTGCCTTGCCCCAAAATCGAATCGAGGAAGCTGCAATCCCCGGCGTTCGATTCGCGCATCTTCGCTTCGCGCACGTCCTTGCAATGGACGTGCCCGATGCGTGAGCGATAGGCGCGCGCGAGCGCGGCCGGATCGGCGCCGCCCCAGCGCGCGTGTCCAGTGTCCAGCAGCAAATGCACGGGCGGCTTGGTATGGGCCATGAAGGCGTCGATGTCGCGTTCCGACTGGATGATCGTGCCCATGTGATGGTGGTAGCAAAGCTTGAGCCCCTCGTCGGCCAGTCGCTCGGCAAACTCGGTCATTTTGGCGCCATACCCGGCCCAGTCGTCTTTATGCAGACGCGGGCGCTCGGACAAAGGCTTTGATCGGTCGCCATGGATGCAATTCGAAGTCTCGGCCACGATCACGATGTCGGTACCGGCGCCTTTGGTCATGGCGATATGCGATTTCGCCGCCTTGAACTCGTCGCGCGCAGAGCGCTTGAGCAGGCCGGCCGAATACCAGCCGCCGACGAAGGTCAGGCCGAACTCGGCAAGCTTGTCCTTGAGCGCCACGCCATCGCTCGGCAGCTTGTGGCCTTTCTCCATGCCGACAACGCCCGCTTCTCTCGCCTCAGCGAGGCATGTCTCGAGCGGCGTGTCGCCGCCGATTTGCTGCAAGTCGTCGTTGGTCCAGCCGATCGGATTGGCGCCGATGCGAATGCTCATGGCTAATCTCCAACCCGCTGCAACGTCTTGGCCTCCTCGTAAGTGCGGCGCGCGGCGTCGACTTGCCCGCGCTCGGAGACCTCCGGCACGGCGACGTCCCACCAGAAGCCGCCCGCGTCCGTCGATCCCATCGGATCGGTGTCGATGACAATCACCTGCGTCGATTTTCCCGCACGCGCCGTTTTGAACGCCGTCTCAAGGTCCGCGATCGACTTGACCTTCACCGCTTCTGCACCAAGCGCCCGCGCGTGGGCGACGAAGTCGACCTCCGGCATCGCTTCGTGCCGCACATCGCGCAGAAGGTTGTTGAAAGGCGCGCCCCCGGTCGCCTGCTGCAGACGGTTGATGCAGCCAAAGCCGCGATTGTCGTTGACGACGATGATGAGTTTCTGTCCCAGCATCACGGATGTGGCGATCTCTGAGTTCATCATGAGATAGGAGCCGTCGCCAAGCACCACCAAAACTTCTCGGTCCGGGAGAGCCATCTTGACGCCGATCCCGCCGGCGATCTCGTAGCCCATGCAAGAATAGCCGTATTCGAGATGGTAGCCGAGCGGGGCGCCTGCACGCCACAGCTTGTGCAATTCGCCGGGCAGTCCGCCAGAGGCGCAAACCACCACGTCTGACTTCTCGCCCGCGCGCATGAGCGCGCCGAGCACTTCGGCGTCGGTCGGCGCCGGCGCGTTGGTCGGCGCGATGTAGCGGGCGGCGGTCGCTTCCCATTCGGCCTTGGCCTTGGCGGCTTCGTCGCTCCAGGCGCGCGGCGCCTTCCAGGCGTCGAGCTTGGCATCGAGCGCGGCAAGCGCTGTCCGGGCGTCGCCGACGACAGACAGCGCGTTGTGTTTGGCCGCATCGAAGGCCTGGACGTTGAGGCTGATCAATCGACGATCAGGGTTCTTGAACAAAGCCCACGAGCCGGTGGTGAAGTCTGCGAACCGCGTGCCGATGCCGAGAACCACATCCGCTTGCGACGCGAGCGCGTTGGCCGCGCCGGTTCCCGTGACGCCCACCGCGCCCATGGCCAAAGGATGATCGACGGGCGTCGCCGACTTGCCGGCCTGCGTCTCGCCGATCGGAATGCCGCGCTTGGCGCAGAAGTCGATCAGCTCCCGCTCGGCGTCGGAGTAAAGGACGCCGCCACCGCAGACCAAGAAAGGCTTCTTCGCCTGTTTCAAAACCGCCGCCGCTTGCTCGATCTCGTGCGAATCGGGCGCGATGCGGCGCATACGATGCACGCGTTCGTCGAAGAAGCTCGCCGGATAATCATAGGCCTCGGTCTGCACGTCCTGGCAGAAGGCGAGTGTGACGGGCCCGCACTCGGCCGGATCGGTCAGGACAGCAATCGCCCGATTGAGCGCCGGCACGATCTGCTCTGGACGGGTGATGCGATCGAAATAGCGCGACACCGGACGGAAGCAGTCGTTCGCGCTCACCGTCCCGTCGCCGAAGTCCTCGACCTGCTGGAGAACCGGGTCGGGCCTGCGATTGGCAAACACGTCGCCGGGAATCAGCAGCAGCGGTAGCCGGTTGACGTGCGCGACGGCGGCAGCGGTGACCATGTTGGTCGCGCCCGGACCGATCGAGGTGGTGCAGGCCATCATCCGCTTGCGCCGTGAAGACTTGGCGAAGGCGATTGCAGCGTGCGCCATCGCCTGCTCGTTGTGGGCGCGATAGGTCGGGAGAGAATCGCGCGAGGCGAACAGCGCCTCGCCCATGCCAGCCACATTGCCATGGCCGAAGATTGCGAACACGCCTTCGAACAGGCGCTGCTTCTTCCCGTCGATCTCGACCCGCTGGACGCTCAGGAAGCGAACCATTGCCTGGGCGGCGGTCAATCGGATCGTTGTCATGGCGCTTCCCCGCTTCGATCAATGTTTATCGGCCGGCGGCGTTTCACTTCCCGCCTTGCGCGTCTTCGCTGCCCTTAACCCAGAGATCGCCCAAACGCGCAAACGCGGCGGCCATGCGCGTGACCGCCTCGCGATCATCGATTTGGCCCGCGAACCACTCGACCGCCGGCTCGGCGAAGATCGTCCGGCCGACCGCGAAGCCCTTGACGACACGGCAATTGTGCGCCAGCGCGAAGGCTTGCGCCAGATCCTTTTCCGGCGCCTCAAGCCCAAGCATCAACACGCCGCGGCACAAGGGATCGCCCGTCTCAATGGCGCGGGCGATGTTCTCCCACGCCGCTTCGCTGGCCTGGCCTTCCAGTTTCCACCAGTCCGGCTGCATTCCAATCTCATAAAGCCGCTCGATGACGCGCGCGACCGTGCTTTCGTCGACCGGTCCGTTCTTGCTGGCAATGATCTCAACCAGCAATTCGCGCTCGAGCCGGCGCGTGGCGTCGTGGAGGCGCAAAAGCTCCCGCTCCTGTCGCGCCTTCATCTCCGGGGAATCGTCAGGGTGATAGAAGCACAGGCACTTGATCGTATGCGCGACTGGCCACTCGACAAGCTTGGCGCCGAGCGAGCCGCCGGACTCGAACTCGAGCGGACGTGAGCCGGGCTCCTCGACCGGCCGGCCGATCCAAAAATCGTGATCGACCGCGCGAAACAAAGCCTCGCGCCCATATTTGCCGTCGAGCAGCATGCCATAGCCCGGCCGGCCAGCCGCGACTCTGGCGGCGGCTTCGACCGCGAGCAGCTTGAAGTCGCTGATGCGCTCGCGAGGCCTCCCCGCGGCGTCCGCGATCTTCTCGAGTTGGGCGCGATGGTCAATCGCCAGCGCCATGATGGTGGTGGGTTGGGTCCGACGCGTCGTCGCCCAGTGGATGTGATTGAGCGCCTCATCGCGGCGCAGCGCCCGGTGCGGCGAGCCGTGCTCGAGGAAGCGGCTGAGCTCAGACCATGTGGGATATTCTGCCGAGCACAAGAGCCGCGAGACGGCGAAAGCCCCGTTGGCGTTGGCGTAGGCGCAGCAGGTCTCGAGCGGCTCGTCGCGGAGCCAGCCGCGCAGAAAGCCGGACATGAAGGCGTCGCCGGCGCCGAGCACGTTATAGACTTCGACCGGAAAGCCTGGTCCCTTGACGCCTTGCTCGAGCGAATCCGGGATGGCGCCGGGAAATACGACGCAGCCCATCGGGCCGCGTTTGAGCACCAGAGTCGCCCGGCTCGTTGCGCGTACCGCCTTCAGCGCCGCGAGCGGTTCGTCGGAGCCGCCTGCGATCATCATCTCCTCTTCGGTGCCGACGATGAGATCGCATTGCGGCAGGATGTCGCTCAGGCTTTTCGTGACCTCGCCCGATTTGATGTAGCGTTCCTCGCCCGCGCCATGGCCAGCGAGGCCCCAGAGGTTTGGCCGGTAGTCGATGTCGAATACGACTTTGCGTCCCGCGGCGCGCGCGATCCGCATCGCTTTCTGCTGCGCGGCGGCCGTGTTGGCGTGGGCGAAATGCGTGCCGCTCACGAGCACCGCCTTGGCGCTCTCGATATATTGGGGATTGATGTCGCCTTCGTCGAGCGCGCTATCGGCGCAATTCTCGCGATAGAAGATGAGTGGGAAAGTCTTTTCGTCACGGATGCCAAGCAGTACGAGTGCGGTGAGGCGGACCGGATCGGTCCGAACCCCCTCGACGTCGACGCCCTCGCGTGCGCATTGCTCGCGGATGAACCGGCCCATGTGCTCATCGCCGACGCGGGTGATGAGGCCGCTTTTCAGCCCCAGGCGAGCGGTGCCGATGGCGATGTTCGTCGGGCAGCCGCCGACGGCCTTGGAGAAGCTCGCCATGTCCTCAAGACGCCCGCCGACCTGCGCGCCATAGAGGTCGACCGACGAGCGGCCGATGGTGATGACGTCGAGGCGGGGATGAGGCGCCACGTTTCGCTCTCAAGGCTCGAGCGGCGGGTCGCCGGTCCCGACGACCATCTGATCGAAATCGATGTTCGAGCCGGTCATTAGCCCGGACTCTTCGGAGCAGAGATAGGCGCAGGCGCGCGCGACTTCCTTCGGGTCGATGAGGCGCCCGAACGGCCTGCTCTTGACGACGTCCTCGAGCCATCCGTCCTTGGCGTCGTGATAGGTCTTCATGATGCGGTCCTCGCCCGGGGTCGACATCCAACCGATGTTGAGTCCATTCACACGAATGCGGAATTTGAGAAGCGAATGGGCGACATTCTTGGTCAGTGTGGCGAGCGCGCCTTTCGACGCGCAATAGGCCGTAATAAAGGGCTGGCCCCCGTGGGCCGACATCGACTGAATGTTGACGATCGAACCAGCGATCTTCTGACGTCGCATCATCCGCACGCTCTCCTGAATGAGGAAGAATGGCGCACGCACGTTGACGTTAAAGATCTCGTTGAAGCGTTCTTCCGTCGTATCAAAAATATCGCCACGATCGCTGAGCCCAGCGGCGTTGACCAGCGCGTCGATACGGCCGAAGTGCTCGTCCGCCTCGGCGACAACTTTGCGGCAATCGGCGACCTTCGCGAGGTCTGCCCGGACAAAGACGGTCGGGCAGCCGATTGCCGAAATTTCGCTCGCGACCCGCTCACCTCCCTTAGCGTTCCGGCCGCAGATCACGAGCCCCGCCGCCCCGCGCTCGCCGAACAATCGTGCGATGGCCTCGCCTAGCCCTTGCGAGCCGCCGGTGACAATGGCGACTTTGTCGTTCAGATTAGCTGGCCCTTGATAGGTCGATCGGGCGTAAGCGCCGGCCTCGGGCGCGGAGATATTGGCCATGGGCGTCTTCTCCTAAGCGTTCTCGCCGCAGCGCGAAGCGGAACGGTGATTGCCTCATTCTGGTTCGATAGAATGAAACAAAAATTCTATTCCCAAGTCAATATGGAACGTATATTCTTTTTTTGTTGACGCGCGCCGCGACGGATCGGCGCTGTGAACGAGGACGTGCATTGAGGATCATTGGGGCAGTTCCGATCGGCGCGATCCATGGTGGCGGAGTCGCCGCGCGCCGCGAGAGTGCGCCCGCCGCGGGCTGACAGCCCTAACGTATTCGAGAGCCGAATATGGCCCAGTCGTTCACGCTTGCCGCCTGCGCCGAAATGCTTTGGCGGGATAAACCCATGGAATGGCGCCTGCGGCGCCTCACGGAGCTTGGCTTCCAAGTTGGCATCTGGGACTGGCGCGCCCATGATCTCGCCATGCTGGAAAAGTCCGGCGCAGTCTTCTCCTCCATGACCGGCTACACAGGCGGCAGGCTATCCGATGACGAAGGCGCGAAAGCGCTGGTCGCCACGGCGCGCGAATCAATCGAAATCGGCAAGCGCCTGAATGTCGCCCGACTCAACCTTCACGGCACCGGGCTCGGCGAAGGCGGAATTCCGGTTGCGCCTTGCGAGGTCGTGACGGGACCGATGTGGCTCAAGGCGCGCGACACGCTGAGCCAGATCGCCGACCTTGGCGCCGAGCGCGGCGTCACCTTCATGCTCGAGAACCTGAACCTCCCCGTCGACCACCCGGGAGTTCCGTTTGCGCGAATCGAGGATACGCTTGCATTGGTGTCGTCGGTAGACCGGCCCGAATTGCGCCTGAATGTCGATCTCTACCACGTGCAAATTGGCGAAGGAAACTTGATCTCGTGGTGCGGCAAATGTCTGCCATGGATTGGG
>Ga0209006_10006292_pt1 | contig 10756 bp, 10 predicted proteins | sample JacPin_JW_Ref_O2_FD_188567 | JGI IMG/M metagenome (GOLD analysis project Ga0209006, IMG submission 188567) | Forest soil microbial communities from Algoma, Ontario, Canada - Jack Pine, Ontario site 1_JW_Ref_O2 (SPAdes) (version 2) | ecosystem: Environmental > Terrestrial > Soil > Boreal... | reverse complement strand
TTCGAGCCAATCTTTGGCTGGCAGCACGTCATCGTCTGTGAACAGCATGATCCGCCCACGCGCTTGAGCCAATGCCGAGTTCAGTGCATTGCTCTTGCCTTTGCGTCCTTCATACAGATACCGAACTTCAACATTCTTCGGTTTCGCATCCTTCACCACGGCGGGTGTGTCATCATTGGATGCATTATCCACCACCAGAATTTCCGCGCTGACGCCGGCGGGTATCGTCACGTCTTTGAAGGAAGCCAGCGTCCGCGACAAACTTTCGGCGCGATTGCGCGTGGCAATAATAACGGAAATATCCGTGACTTGATTCATTCGGTCGGCGCTTAATCAGCCCGTGCTTAAGGTAACAAGCTTCCACAAACCGCGTTTGGAATAATTCCTGGGCCGCCGACGTTCGATAAGGAATTGCCGGTTTTTCTCAATTTCGGCGACGTAGTTCATTTCCCAAGGAGCGATCCCTTCTGCATCCAATGGACGCGGCGGCTTGAGCAAGCGGCACAGGCCCAGTTTGAAACCATAGTAGCAGTTGCGCAGACGGGGCAAGGACACATTCTCATGCCGCCAATGGTGAAGGATGTAGGCCTTGCTGGCACCAAACGTCCGACTGGCCGCCAGGGCATGTCGATACTTCAGTCGTTCTGGGTCGGGATAATGAGTCACCGAGGCTTCAGGAATATACCGCAATCTGAATCCGGCCTCCACCAATTGCCACGAAAACAAAGTGTCTTCAAAAACGCCCAACGCGCCCGCGCCGATTTCCGGGTCGAAAGCCGGAACACGCTCCAAAACAGACCGATGGAAGCCCATGTTGGCGCCGAGGAATTCCAATGGCCGATCTCCGGGACCATCGAAGAACGCCAGGCCGCCTTTGTGGGTCTTGGTCATCCACGGTCGGCAAACTTCCTTGGCCAATTCGACGCGTCCCACCGCGCCATCGCACTCCCGTTCCAGCAGCGGGCGGCTCATTTTTTCCAGCCAATCCTTGGCCGGCGCAACGTCATCGTCGGTAAACAATATTATCTCGCCCTGCGCAGCCGCCAAGCCGGCATTGCGCGCTCGTGAGAGTCCCGGCGCCGACTCCGAGACGTACCGCAGAGGGATCCTTGCCGACGAATGCTCTCGAACCACCTTGGCCGTTTGGTCCGTTGATCCGTTGTCCACGACCAAAATCTCGCAACTGCGCCCTGCAGGAATAATAACTTCTTCCAGCGACGCAAGGGTTCGATCCAAACTTGCCGCGCGATTCCGGGTGCAAATAATGACCGAAACATCCATTGCCATTACTTGATGAATTGCACCGTCTCGTCCGTGCCATGCGCAAACAAAAACTATGGACTTGCGGTTTTGGCTGCGGGTCTGCGCGGTTTCAACCAATGGGCACCTGCGCGCAGTCGGCTCAAACCGAGTTTCGTAATCAAAACGAAACTTGCGGGCATCCATCGGCGGAGAAGCGCCCGCCAGGCCATCCAATTTGCTTTCAGCCTTAACATGCGGCCGAGGATAACGGTCTTCGTCCAAAGCCCGGACTTCAAGTAATGAGCCTGCAGTTCGAATGCCTCCCGCAACCGTTGCGCCTCGCGGCGGGAACATCTGTGCTCGTCCTCGGAAAGAAGCCCCTTGCCCCGAGCTGTGTCTAAGTCCGCTTGGAACCCGGCGTACATGACCGCCCGGAACTCCAGACTATTTTGCAGTCTCCGCTCTTCATCGCGAATAGACGTGATGGAATTGTTTAGTCCCCGGCTTCTGTAGTACAGGTTTTCCTCGTGCTTCCGGTATTTTACCAACGGCACATCCACCATCAAGATCCGGCCGGCCATGACCGAACGAAATGCAATGGCCTTGTCCTCGTAAACTATATTCAGGGACAGCGGGCCGAAGAGCGAGAAAAGTCGCGGCGACCAGGCGTTGGCGCATCCTGTCACGTTGGGTTTCAGAGTCTTGAGGAATTCACTGGGAACACTGGTCTGCACTACCAGCGGCAGCGGCAGCCTTGGGGATAGCGGACTTGGCGGCGCACCCAAGGGCACACCGGTTTCGTCGATCGTGATAAAACTTGAGTGGACGATCGTGGCTCGCTTTCCATCGCTCTTCCACGCCTTGCAAACCACCGCAACACGCTCCGGCAGCGAGACATCGTCACCCGCTGCCACTACCACCAGTTCGCCGTGGACCAATTCCATCACGCGGTTGATGTGCCCGCCTAGACCGGCGCGACTCGCATTGCGATTCAGCAGGACGCGATGAGGCCCCCGGTAAGCGGCGGCCAACTCGCTCATAATTTCGAAGGTGCGGTCATTGGAGCAATCATCCGACAAGATAATCTCCAGCGGCGAGTAGGTTTGAGAGAACGCCCCATCCAACGCCTCACGTATGAAGCGTTCCTGGTTGTAGCCGATCAAAGCAAAGGTCAGCAACGGCTTGTCCGCTTGATCAGACATCGGCCTTGGCTGGCATCAGCCTGAAAAGCGCCAGCAGTTTCTGCACAAAAGGCGGAAATCGTTCCGTCAAGGCCAGTGAGCAGAGGGTTCTCACCGACCAAAACCCGACCAGAACGGTTGCGACCGTTCCGAGCAGCGCCACACCCATTTGTGGCAGCCAATACTCTGCCAAAAACGTAGCGGCAATCAAAGCCCCAAGGACAAAACCAATCCGCTTGTTCGCGGATGACCATCGAAACCCACTCAGCCGACGAACCATTAGTAACACCACAGCCGCATGGAGGAGACACATGCCAAGAAAGGCCATTCCGGCCCCGACAAAACCGAAGACGGAAATAAACACGTAGGCTAGACCGGCATGGGCTGTATTGGCCAGTAACTCCGTCCAGAAAAAAAGTTTGCGCTCGCCTTTGGCCACGATGATGAAGCCCATCGGCCATGTCACGACGCGCGACATCATGCCCAGACAAATCCAGCGCAGAATTTCCACCGCCGGACCAAATTTCGCCGAGTAAAAAAGCTGGATGACCAAGGGCGCAAAACTCAGCGTGGCCAGCAGACCCGGTCCAGCCAGGAGCAACCCCACTTCGGCCTGCTCATTGGCCAGCCGGTTGCACTCAATGTTGTCATTGGCGGCGGCGGTCAGACGCGGATAAAAATCCGCGCCCATGGCCTGAAGAATGAAACCGACGTAAATGCCCCCCAACACCCAAGCGGACTGATAATAGCCGGCCGCCTCGACGCCGATTTTTCGCAAAAGGATGATGCGAATCAGGTAGGCCGCGCCGACAGTCATGAAGCCGCTGGCCATGAAGACGAACCCCAACTTGAGCAGTTCCGAGGCTTCCAGCGCGATTTCCTTCATTCCTATCTGCTCAGGCTCGACCTTGATCTTGCGCGCATACCACCAGGAAGTGACGATGCCCATGGCGGCGACGCAGACGAGGAAAGGCGCCACGCCACGCTGGCCCATGAAGTAAATGATGGGGATGCTGAACACGGTGCCATAAAATGCGCCCAACACACTCATGCGGGCCAGATCGCCCACGCGGCGCGCGCCTTGCACTAAGGCGCCTTGCCCGGCCGAAATGGTCGCGAAAAGTACGCACAATGACAGCAAAGCCACCGCGCCGGCATGGTCCTCGCCACCAAAGGTCATCCGTGAAATCGGTTTGCAGAATATGACCAGCGCCAAAGCTCCCAAAGCGCCCAGCAAGACCGCCATCCGGCGAAGCACAGTCACCATCCGGGCGACGCGCGAGGTATTCCCGGTGCTAATGGCCGCGGCAATTTGACGCACGCCACTGTCATTCATTCCCATCAAGGCGATACTGCGTGTCAAATCGGAAATGGAACTGTAGAGGCCCAACAGCCCAAGGCCCGCAGGCCCCAACAACACGGCCAGCACTTTGGTTCGGATGATTCCGAAGCCGATATTCAGGACGGAGGATCCGCCGATGATCGCGGAGGATTTCAGGATTTGTCCGTAAGTGCTTTTTTCGCTCGTTTGCAAGAACGCAAATTTTTTCTATTCCGCCCCCAGGCGTTGCACCACCTTGGCTGGATTGCCACAGACCGCCACGTTTTCCGGGACAGATCGTGTTACCACGGACCCATTGGCAATGATGGAATTATTTCCAATTTCCACTCCCTTCAAGATTTTGACGTTGGAGGCGACGAATACATTTTCACCAATGACGACCTTGCCTGTTTTCGCAACACCCGTCATGCGACGGTCCGGGTGCATATCATGAAAGTCGGAGTCAATTATTTCGCAATGCGTGCCCAGCGTTGTCTTACTGCCGATGAATATGCCCCGCCCGGCGCTGATCAAGGCGGTATTATTGTTGATCCAGACGCCATCGCCAATTTCGATGGTGGAATCAGGTTCCCGAGCTTCGATATAGATGTAACCACTGAGGAAAAAGGGCGAAGGATAACAACCCAGTGTGACTGTTCCGTTGAATTTGATGCGTCCATTTCCCACCAATTGAACCGGCTGATTGACAACGGGTCTTCCAGCCACATTTTTGCAGGTCGAAAAAAAGCGGTATTTCAGAATCCGCAATTGCTGATAATTCAGCATGATGCGGTATCGAAGTCCGTGCATATTATTTCTGGCGAAAACTCCTGAAATGATCAAGCCCCATGAATGCGGATGCCCTCCGCGGACTGCTGGCTAGTCTCGCTCTGTCCATCCGGCATACCTCGACACACTTGGATGTAGTGAGGCAGTAAATGCGGTTGTTCGACCGGCCAGACGAAGGTATTGCTTTCCTTATGCCACGCGCAGCCCGAATTCATCCAAAAATCGAGGCACACCCCGTTACGCTCGGATGGCACATGCGTCGCCAGAACTTTCGCTTTATGCAAGGACTTGGCCCACTCGACAGCGACGTGAAGCATCACGTCCTCTATTTTTCTGCCAATGACACGGCAACTTAAAACATAGTCCACTATCCTGACCGCATCCTCCGCGTCGGCATCGACCACCGCGCTGAGGACGCCGCAAAGTCCCGAGTCTCCGAAACGGTCCGCGGCGCGGATGGACCAGACCGCCGCGCCGCTGTTTTCACACCAGCGCTTCAAATCCAATTCGCTGATTCTGCGCGTCGCCAGGTTCATCTGGTTGGTCTTATTGATGAGCTGGGCGACCCGAGGCAAGTCCACCTCCTCCAACCGTCGGACGGTGACTTGCAAATCTGAAGCAGCCAACCATTCCTCCGTAGAGATATGACCGCTTCTGGCTTGGCTCCTGATAGTTTCCTCCTGGTACATTTTCGTTCTGGCAGCATCCTCGGCGCTGACCTGGAGTGAATCGAAACACCTCAGGTTCAGCAAGTGCGAGGCGAACTGCGTCTTTTCCGCCGGCCAATCCGGAACATAGACATCCGGCAAGGCATTTTTCACCCGTTGCCGCTCGTGCTCGCTGTCATCGATGAACACAACTGCGTCCAACCCCAGGTTCAATTCCTTCGCAAGCTCGATGATGTTGTCCGCTTTGTCTTTCCAATTGATTCGCCACGCGACGAAATCTTCCAGCTTGAGCACCATTTCTGGATGGCGCTGGATGGCTTCGAGGGCAGCGGGCTCGTCGTTCTTGCTCGCCACTGCCAGCAACACGCCGCGATTTTTAAGTCCTTTCAGCGCGCGTTGGAAATCCTGCAACGCTTCTCCCACGTAATCGTGCCCGCCAAGACGAAGACCTTGCCAGCCCACTTCTCCAACAAGGCCGCCCCATAATGTCTCGTCCAAATCCACCACCACGAGCTTCTTCGATTTGCCGACACTTCCCGCAAGAGCGGCCTTGATGTCCCGCAATGCTTCCAGGTACACATCGTTACCGAAGGGGTTCTTTGTCATGTGCCACAGCTTTGGTTGAAAAGCGCGTGTGCCCGCGCACGCAATCCATCTCGCGGTATTGAGCGGAAAAATGCCTTTGGCTCCAGCGAGGTTGGCGCACAAGCGGGCGTTCATCTCAAGCAATGATTTGCCAATGCCTCTTTCTAAGGCCATATCGAGCGCGCCCAATCCTCGGTGCCAAGTCGGGACAACCCACATAGGCAGGAAAAGCAGCGGCGCACGACTCCCCATTTGCAACACCATTTCAGAGAAGTCGTCCACCTCTCGCTTCAGGGCATCCTGGCTGACAAGCTCGAATTGCAATACCTTGGCAAAACTAGGGCTGATATGCTCAGGCATGGTCCAGACGATCAAAAAGTCGCAGCTTCGCTTCTCAGGATCGCGTCCCTCGGTCGAAGGACCAAACCATTGCCCGTATTCGCCAGCCTCGGCGTGAACGACCGGCGCTCCCTCATCGTGGTTGAGAAGTTGGACAAACGTCCCGGCATAGAAACTCGACCAGCACAACCCTTCCAACTGCTTCATAGTCAGTCGCAGCTTTTGCAATTCTGACGGATATAGTCCGCCAATTCGGCCACGTTTTTGAAAGGTACTTCTCCGCTGGACGACACTGCGGCGCCGAGGTCAATCTCCACATGGGAGTCAAGTTGCAAGCGTTCCTCGACGGCGAGTAGGAAGTTGATCATGTTTAAGGAATCCAAGTCAGCGGCGCTGATCGGCGCGGCGAGGTCCTTCGCGAGTCTCTTGGCAACAGGGAGTTGTTTGTTGATGTCGTCGATGGCGCTGTAGATGGCGGCTACTACGTCAACCTTTTGCTTCATGGCACGAGACTTCGTTCAAGTCCTCAGAACTGCGGCGGATTTGCGTGCCGACTCGATCACCAAAGCCGCCTCTGAAGCTGACAAGTGCGGGCCCATCGGCAGACTCAGAACGGAATCTGCCAAGTCCTCCGCAATGGGGAAATCGCCCCGCGCCCATTTTCTGTCGGCATAAGCGCCGGACAAGTGTGGCGGAATGGGATAATGAATGAGCGTGCCGACGCCTGACTCGGAAAGCTTTTGTTGCAGCGCATCCCGCTTGGGATGTCGAACCACAAAGTTGTGCCAAACTGGTTCCGCCCATTCCGCCACGTAGGGCAGCGCCAAGCTTTGATTCCCATCCAGCCCTTCCAAATAGCCGGCTGCCACCGCGCCGCGGCGTCCGTTCCACTCGTCCAGCTTCGTGAGTTTGACGCGTAGGAAGGCCGCCTGCATTTCGTCCAGGCGCGAGTTGTAACCTTTGCACTCATTGTAGTATTTCTCTTTCGATCCGTAATTGCGCAGCACGCCAATCTTTTCGGCCAGAACTGGATCATTCGTCGTCACGGCTCCGGCGTCGCCAAACGTCCCCAGATTTTTTGCCGGATAAAAGCTAGTGCCGCTCGCGTCGCCCAAACCTCCTGTCCGCCGGCCTTTGTAGCGCGCCCCTTGGGCCTGGGCATTGTCCTCGACGACCTTCAAGCCGCGCCGGCGCGCGATTTCCATGATGGGGTCCATGTCCGCAGGCTGTCCGTAAAGGTGAACCGGTATGATGGCCTTGGTTTTGGCAGTGATGGCCGCTTCGATCAGGGCAGGATCAAGGTTGTAGGTTCGCGCCTTAGGTTCGACCGGGACGGGCGTGGCGCCCGTTTGCGAAACTGCCAGACAAGTGGCGATGTAAGTGTTGGACGGAACGATGACCTCGTCACCTTCCCCGATGCCATAAGCGCGCAAGATCAAATGCAGCGCGTCCAGCCCGTTGGCAACGCCGACACAATGGCCGACCTCGCAGTAACTTGCGAATTCCTGCTCGAATGCCTTCAGCTCCCGCCCCAAGATAAAAGTGCCGGACCGCATGCAACGGAAGTAGGCCTCGTCCAATTCCGCTTTGAGTTCCTCGTAAGGCCCGACCAAGTCCAGGAACGGCACATTCATCATGCGGCCTCTCCCACGGCGCGGAGGTATTCGCGATAGTCTCGATAATAGTCGCTGGCGTCGTAAACGCCCGAAGCCAGCGTGAGGCAGACCGAGCCGGAGGAGAAATTGTCCATCTCCCGCCAGATCATTGGGGGCAGGTGAAGGCCGTGATAGGAGCGATTCAAGTGGATCCGCTGCTTCTCTTTGCCATCGTAAATAATCACATCAAAACTACCCGACATGGCGATCAGGAATTGATGACACGTTTTCAACGCGTGTCCGCCTCGATCCGCACCGCCGGGCACGTCGTAAAGATAAAACACGCGCTCAATGCGAAACGGAACATGCCGCCCGGCTTCGATAAAACTCAGGTTGCCGCGCGGGTCAGCGATCTTGGGCAGATCGATGAGTTTGCAATCGTTCACGGTCATAAAAATCAGAGCAGTTTCTCATCCATCGACGCTTTGGCGTGGAGTTGCGCCGAAATCCTCGGCCACTCCGCCTTCCCGATGCAAACCTCTGCCAGACGGACGGAGTGTGAGCCGATCACGCGCGGGTCGGGATGGATTCCGATCCACGCAGCCCCGATTTTTTTGAAGATCGAGAGCACCCTCACGTTGTCCTCGACCACCAGAGAACGGAGCGTCTGCAAACCGAGAAGATCGAAGGCTGCGTGGAAAGAGAGCCACATGCTTATCGAAGCGGCGGGGACGCGCGGTTCGATCACCCAGCGGCCCCATTCGGCAAAGCCATCTTGCATGTTGTAAATTGAAGATGCGCCCACCGCGCGACTGTCGCGAATCCGCTCCACGATAAAATAGTAGTCCTTTTCCCGCTGGAAATACTTCTTAAGCCACGCCTCTTGCACCGAGACGTCCTGGGACGTTTCGCCGAGCTTGCCCAGGGCATGGGGGCTGTTGCGCAGCCGCACCAGGAATGCCGCGTCCTCCAAGCGCGCCGGTCTTATGCGCGCGCCATATTTTTCCAATGTGATGTTGTGCAGCACGGGCTTTGAACGTTCCGCAAAATGGCGTGGTTCATCATTTCAGGAACACCTTCGCGCCGGCGCAGGTCAAGCCTGTTCGTGGCGGAAGCTTTCGATCAACTCTTCCGGCTGCACGGCCGCCGTGCCGACCTTCCCCACCACCACACCCGCGGCGTGATTGGAGAAAATCGCCGCTTCAACAGGTGAAGCTCCGGCCACGATGGCCAAAGTAAAGGAAGCGATGGTCGTATCACCGGCCCCGGAAACGTCGAACACCTCACGCGCCACCGTCGGGATGTGAAAGGGATCGTGGCCGCGCCGGCACAAGAGCAGGCCATGCTCGCCCAATGTGATCAAGAGAACCGCCGGTGCAAGTTCGGACAGCAGCTTATCAGCGACCGTCAGTAGCAACTTGTCCTGCAGCGGCGCCGCGCCCTGGGAACCGTCCGCCATGCCAGCCAATTCAAAGGCTTCCTTGCGATTGGGTGTGAGCAACGAAACGCCAGCAAGATCGAGGTGGTGCGCCGGCTTGGGATCCACGCTCAACCATATTCCGCGAGCACGACAAAGCTGCCGCGTGCCTTCGATCAATGGTTGCGTGACAACTCCCTTGGCATAATCACCTATGACCACTGCGTCCGCGTCCTTCAGGCATTTCTCCAGTGCGCTCAGAAGCCGGCGCGTCACGTCGCTCCCAAGCTCGGCGCGGCTTTCCTTATCCACACGAACGACTTGCTGGCGGTGGGCGACGATACGCGTTTTCAAGCTCGTGATGCGCCCTTCAATGGTCACCAGGCCGGAGCATTTGATCTCATCACGCTTCAAAAGCTCCTTGAGTTGATCGGCCGATTGGTCTGAGCCAACCACGCCCAGCAGTTCGGTGGGCACGTTGAGGCTGGCCAGATTGCGCGCGACATTGGCGGCGCCGCCCGGAATAAAGCTTTCCCGTTGCCAGTCCACCACGGGGACCGGGGCTTCGGGCGAAATGCGGCGGACTTGGCCCCACAGAAAATGATCCAGCATCACATCACCCAGGACGACGATGCGACGGCGGGCGGCCTGGCCGAGCAATTCTCGGACCCGGGCTACGGTTAAACGTGCGTGCGTCATATAGAAAGTTGACTCGAATCCGTGTGGACCTTGATTTGCTCCAAAACGGCATGATCCTTCTACTCCTAAATGTCGGCCGGAACAATTCGCAAATTGGTGGGCGACGCCAAGGGCGAGGACAGAGTGCTTTTCGCACTGCCATCGAGCACCGCGGGAGGCGCTGCGACACCCTCCGCTTCTAGAAAAGTCTCCTCTACCTCGGAGCACTCTTCTTCCATGCGGATGCGATCATTGTCCACGCGACCAGTCCATTCCTTGGGATAAACCACAGCGAAGAGAACGAAAAGATTCCACATAATCTCCCGTGATCGCAGCAAAGTGGTCTCCGTCCAATTGTGGAGCAGGAACATGGCCAAATAAGCCACCCTAAATGCGCCCCAATGAAAGTTCTCCTCAAGCTCATGCCTGGCTTTCCGAAAATACATCCCGACGACCAAAGCCACCAGAATCAGGCCGACGCCGCCCAGTTCGATGAACACATCGAGGTAACCGTTGTGGGCCTCGTTGACATTCAAGATCAAGTCGGGCACCGGCGTGATCCAAAACGCCCCGTAACCCAATCCCAGCACTGGATGTTGCCAGGCGATCGGAAGCAGTGCATTCCAAATCAAATCGGACCGACCGGTCAGCGTCTCGCTCCGCCCCAGGAGGCCCGCAGCCAGGGCTATGGGCGAAGTATTCAGCAGAGAAAATGCGATCGTGACCATGCCGCCCCCGATTAGAATAAAAACCGCCCAAGCGCCTAGTTGCGCCAAGCGGATCCTGAATTGCCGCATGAGGAAGAAGAGGCCAAGCCCGACGAGGAGCACGGCTATACAAGTGGCGCTATAAGTGGCCTGAGTGGCGCCGTAGCCAGACGGGCCTTTGATCATGAAGAACGCCAGAATCATCAGGATGAACTCCCCCGCAGTCTGACCTCT
>Ga0209006_10006291_pt1 | contig 10757 bp, 10 predicted proteins | sample JacPin_JW_Ref_O2_FD_188567 | JGI IMG/M metagenome (GOLD analysis project Ga0209006, IMG submission 188567) | Forest soil microbial communities from Algoma, Ontario, Canada - Jack Pine, Ontario site 1_JW_Ref_O2 (SPAdes) (version 2) | ecosystem: Environmental > Terrestrial > Soil > Boreal... | reverse complement strand
CGAGAGTAGTCGCAAGTTCTTGTTCATTGCAGTATTAAGTCTCCCTATGCCACAGCATCCTAGGCCCAGAGAAGAAAATTGACAAGTGTGGGCTTCACGAGCGCGGGCCGAGCAGGTTCGGGCAAACCTTTCCCGCGCCATCAAGAGCCTATAAACCTGGGCCAATAAACCTTGGAAAGACCCCAGCCCTTGAGGACAACAACCCAGCCGGCGGTTTAGCCGCCGGCTTCGATCTTCGCCGTAATCAGTCCGACTTTATCCACGCCCGCTGCGTGCGCGATGTCGATCACGTTAGCCACGTCGGCGAAGGGAATTGCGTCGTCGCCCTTCACAAACATGACCTTCTCCTGGCGCAGCTTGTAGATATCTGTTAAACGGCCTTGCAGGTTATCCCAGGTCGCGTCTTCGTTGTTGATCTTGACGCCGGGTTCCTGGCCGGCGCCGCGATCGACCAACTGTACGACGATGGTGCGATCCGGCGTGTTATTTTTCGGCGCGTTCGGCGGCGGCGGCTGCGGAACCAGCGCGTCCAAGCCTTTCGGCGTCAGGGGCGTGATCACCATGAAGATGATCAGCAGAACCAGCAACACATCGATAAGCGGAGTGACGTTAATGTTCGCGCTTTGTCCGCCGCTCGGGCCAACTGCCATTCCCATGGTAAGTCTCCTCTATTGCCCGCCAGCCGGTGCCGGCGGCGGAGCGTTTGGAGTTGTTTTTCGTTGGTCGGTGAGCAGGCCCAGGTCGTCCACACCGGCGGCGCGGACAGCGTCAACCACCTGCACCACGTTGCCGAAGTGCGCGCGGGAATCGGCCTTCACATAAACACGCTTATCCACGCGATTGGCCAGGCGATCCTTCACCTTGGTGGTGAGATTGTCAGGTGTGATCGACTCCGTGCCGAAATACACCTTGCCGTCGCGCATGATCGAAACCAGCAGCGCGTCTTCTTTATCGGCATCCGGCATCTGCTCCGGATTGTTCACCTTGGGCATATCCACGCTGATACCCTTTTGCAACATGGGCGTGACCACCATGAAGATGATCAGCAGAACCAGCATCACGTCGACCATTGGCGTGACGTTGATTTCGGAGCTAACCTTGGCTCCCTCGTTTCGCTTCGCTAATGCCATAGCTTAAATCTCCCGTAACTTCTCTTTACGGATGCTTGTCATTCCGCTGAGCCGGAAAGCCCGGCGCCGAATCTCTCCGGCGCCGGACAGCAACTCATGCGGAAACCCAGGCGCTACTTACGCCCGGCGAACGTCGCGCCGCTTCAGAAAGTAGTCGATCAGTTCGCTGGACGAATTGTCCATTTCGACGTCGAACGCTTCCACGCGGCCCGTCAGATAGTTGAACATCATCACGGCCGGGATGGCGACCAGCAGCCCGATGGCGGTGGTGACCAGCGCTTCAGCGATACCGCCGGCGACGGCAGCCAGACCGGTGGCCTTCGAGTTGTTGATGCCGATGAAGGCGTTCAGAATGCCCATCACGGTTCCGAACAGTCCCACGAAGGGAGCAGTCGATCCGATGGTAGCCAGTCCGCCCAGTCCGCGCTTCAATTCGGCGTGGACAATGGCTTCAGTGCGCTCCAAAGCGCGCTTGGAAGCTTCGATGGTTTCTCCGGGAATGGCGCCGGGCGAATCCTGGTGAGCCTTGAATTCCATCAGGCCAGCGGTAACAACCTTGGCCAGGTGGCTCTTCTTGTTGCGCTCGGCAACCTTGATGGCTTCGTCAATGCGGCCATCGCGCAACGCGCCGGCTACGGCCGGGGCGAAAGCGCGGGATTGCTTGCGGGCTGCGTTATAGGCCATCCAGCGGTCGATCATGACGCCGATGGACCAGCCGGACATAATGAACAGAATGATGACCACGGTTCGGGCGACCCATCCCATGGCCTTCCACAGGCCCAGCGGATCGGTTGCCATAGCGCCGCCGCCTTCCTGGATGACCCAGGCGGCTGCGACCGGAATCTGATGCAGAACGGCTGCTGCTGCGTGAACGGATAACATGAGTTGCTTTCCTCCTCGGAACTTTTAAATTGTTCTACGAGCTCTGGTGCTCTAACTTTGGCGCCGAACACTGATGCACTCACTTCGATGCACGTTTGCGTTCGCGCGCAACCGGACAAATCGCTATTCGGCAATTTCGTCGGCCAGCGATCACCCGGCGCTTCCAACTCCGCAATCTCAACTCGCCATTCGTTTTTCTTGCTTTCTTCGCTGCGGTACCTTGAGGAGCCAAGGTAAGGCGGCACGAACGAGCGTTTAAGAACCGCTCCCTGGCCACCGGTTTTGGGTGGGATGGGGGGAGGGTCAAAACCATACACCTAAACTCCGACTTCGTCTAAACAGCGCCGATAAACAACGTCAGCCTCTAGCCTCCAGCCAACGTGAAGTTCACCTGTACGGTCGTCTCTACTTCGACCGGCTCGCCGTTCAACAGATACGGCTTGTACTTCCACTGCTTCACCGCTTCAATGGCGGCCGGAGCCAGCATTGGATGCCCACTGATGAGGCGAAGGTTTTGAATGTCGCCGGTTTTACTGATTTCCGCCTGCAAAATCACGGTTCCCTGAATGCGGGCCTGGCGCGCCAGGGGAGGATAGTTCGGGTTCACCTTGCGAACTAGAAGTCCGGTGGAGACGCCGGAGGAGACACGCACGCGCTGCGGAGTGGCGACCTTGGGCACGGCCATCGGCGTGGAGCTGACGATGCCCCCGATGATGCCACCCATCTGTCCGCCGGGAACACCTCCTGGCACGCCGCCTACGACTCCGGCCGTAGCCATGGACGGCGGAGGAGCTTCGTCCTCTTTGATCATCTGTACTTTTTGTGGAATCTTCGTCGGAGTACGCAACTCGCCGTTGACGATGTCGGTCTGGATCTGTTTCACGACGTGGACTGGAGCGGCGGCTGGCGGAGGTGGCGGCGGAGGAGGAGGAGGCGCGACCAGGAAGGTCATCAGCTGTGTCTTGGGCAGGGCTTCAGTAAAGATCAGTGGAATCAGCACCATGACGCCGATGATCCCAATCTGAATCGCGAACGACAGCATGGAAGTCCATCCACGCTTGGTTTTCAGTCTGCCACCTGACTCGATAAGGCTGTCTTCAAACATAAGGCTCCTCCTTGCATCCGAACTGCGGACCCTTACAGACATTGGACACCGCTAGGCGTCCCTTTGCTCCCAAAATGATGAAAACCTTCAACCAGCGTTTTCGGGGATCTAACCGTGCATTTTCTTGCACTTCCCCTGAGCTCGCCGGCCCTCTGCACAGACTTTCTAATCCAGCCAGGACAGTTATCACGGCTGAAACGGGTGCCGCAATACTGTCTTTTACTTGCCGCGACCTGCGGGCATGGCCACGGCCCGTTTTCCCTTGCTTATCCGCCAATCTTGATACGCCACCAGAATCGGCGCTGCGATGGCAATCGACGAATAGGTCCCGATCAGGATGCCGATCACGAGGGCGAGGCTGAAAGCACGTAGCACTTCGCCGCCGAACAAAAATAGAGCAAGTACGGTAAGGAAAGTCAGGCCCGCTGTCAAGATGGTTCTGCTTAAAGTTTGATTGATGCTCCGATTGACGATATCCCCGAGCTTCTCCCGCCGCATGAGCTTAATGTTTTCCCGGATGCGGTCAAATACCACGATCGTGTCGTTATTGGAGTAACCAATCAGGGTGAGAATGGCGGCGATCACGGTCAGGGAAATATCTTCCTTTAACAGCGAGAACGCGCCCACCGTGATCAAAGTGTCGTGAAACACCGTAACCACAGCCGCAATGCCGTAGATCCACTCAAAACGGAAGCCTAAATACACCAGCATGCCGACCAGAGAGTAAACCGTGGCCAGAATCGCCTGCTTGCGCAATTGCGCGCCGACCTGGGGCCCGACGATCTCCACGTTGCGCACCCCAAAATCGGAGACAAAGAAGCCGTCAGACAACGTAGCGACAACGGCGGGATCTGCTGCGCCTTTGAGTTGATCGATCGAGGTGAGCACCCCGCTTTGCTCGTGATCGCGATAATTGACGATAGCCTGGGCCTGCGCCGTATATTTCTGCTCCGCGTCGGAACCCAGGTGCAGCGGATCTTTATCCATCAAATAATTCTTGACGTCCAAAGAGCTGGAGTTGTTCAGATCCTTCTTGTCCGCGGGAGCGTTGCTTTCAAGCGCTTTGATGATGTCCAGCTTGCCGCGGTCGAGCGCCTTCTCGCTGGTTTCCTGCACGTCGAGATCGACCAGCACTTCGTTGTTGGACGCGACACCGTAGCGCTGGAGGCGGGCATCGTGCAGGCCGCCTTTATCCAAAGCGCTACGCACCGCGTTGTCATCGACTGTGTGCGAGAACTTTACATATACGAGCGTCCCGCCGCGGAAGTCCACGCCCAGCGGAATGCCGTGCCAGAAGAGCATGGAAAGCACGCCGGCCACGCTGAAGATCAGCGAAAACGAAAGAAAGTACCATTTCTTCCCAAGGAAATCGATATTAGCGTTGCGAAAAAACTCCACCGAGTTGTGCCTCTAATCTTTCTATGAAAAATGGCCCTGCAAATTGAGTAATTGGGAAATTTAGTAATTGAGTAATTGAAAATTCCAGCGGCGTCGAATCCGGTTTTCGATTTCCCAATTACTCAATTTCCCAATTACTCAATCCTTCTAAATGCTCAAAGCTTCCCCGCGCTGTTTCCGGTTTAAGCCGAAGTCGAAGATCACGCGCGAAACGAAGACCGCCGTGAACAGGTTCGCCAGCAGACCGAAAGTCAGCGTCGTCGCAAATCCCTTGACCGGCCCCGTCCCGAAGATAAACAGGATCGCCGCGGAAACAATCGTCGTGACGTGCGTATCGACGATGGTGATCCAGGCATGGCTGAAACCCTGATCCACGGCCGAAGGCGGTGTCTTGCCGTTACGCAACTCTTCGCGGATGCGCTCAAAAATGAGTACATTCGAATCGACGCCCATACCGACCGTCAGGATCACTCCGGCAATTCCCGGCAGAGTGAGCACGGCGTCGAAGTAGCCCATGAATCCCAGCAAAATGATGAGATTCAAAATCAGCGCGACATCGGCGTTGATTCCGGCTCCTTTGTAATAGACCAGCATGAAGATCAGCACGGCCAGCATGCCGATAACGGCGGCGCGTACGCCTGCGCGAATCGAATCCGCACCCAGCGACGGCCCGACCGTGCGCTCTTCCAGATACTTAATGCCCGCCGGCAAAGCGCCCGAGCGCAGAATCATGGAAAGATCCTTGGACTGCTGCTCGCTCATGCGGCCGCCGCTGATCGAACCCTGATCGCGAATCGGTTCCTTGATGTTGGCTACTTCCTGAACTTTGTTGTCGAGCACGACGGCGAGGCTCTCGCCCACGTGCGCGCTGGTGAAATTGAAGAAGCGCTGGCCGCCTTCACCGGTTAACGTGAAAGTCACTTCGGGCTGGCCGTTCTGGTCGCGGCTGGGTTGCGCGTCGCGCAAGTCCTTGCCGCTGACTGCCGAGGAGCGCGAAACCAAATACCACGCCTGGGTGTCGCTGCCCGGTTCCGCATGCCCGGGAAGCAGCAGATCATCCGGCGGAAGAAGACCGTTGGGCTGAGCCTGCATCGCCGCGCCCTCATTCGGATAAGGCCCGCCCAGGCTCTGCTTGATTTCCAGCATGGCGGTGGACTGCATAATATCCTTCACGCGGGCAGGATCGTCCACGCCGGGCAGTTGCACCAGAATCTGATACTGGCCGAGGCCGTGTTCTTGAATCGTCGGCTCGCTCACGCCTAGGGCGTCAATGCGATTGCGAATGGTCTCAATCGCCTGCGTGACCGCCTTGGTCTTCAGGTCGGCCAGCAGCGTGGGTTTCATGGCCATGTTCCACGTGTCGCCGGCGCCGGAAGTGACGTCGTATTCTGGCAGGTGATCCTGCACGATGCTCAGCAGATCGCTGCGCGAGGCCGCGGGAATACCTTTCAGCGCCAAGTGATCGGGATTGTTCTGGGGATCGGTCTGCGAAATATCGGTCCAGTTGATCTTTTTGCTGCGCAGTTGCTCCTTGAGCACATCAATGGCATTCTGCGCGTCCACGTTCACCGCGTCATTGACCTGCACTTGCAGAATCAAGTGCGTTCCGCCGCGCAGATCGAGGCCCAACTGGATGCGCTTGGTCATGGCGTCAAGCAAGCCCTGACCGGAAAAGCTGCTGGGGATGCCGAAAATCCCGAAGACAAAAACCAACAGTATGGCAATGATAGCGATCGTTTTGTAGAGAAGATTCTTAGTCATGACAGATTGTCTTAATTCAAAATTTTATGGACGTGAAGATCTACTTGTTGTTCTTCGCTTCTTCCTCGGCAGTAGTCACCTGCAATACCGAGGCCTTCGTGACTTCAAGCACAAGATTGTTGGGAGGAACGCGCAGGTGAACGCTATCGTCCTTGAGCGCCATGATCGTGCCCCGCAAGCCCCCGCTGGTGGTGACCCTGTCCCCAGTCTTGAGCGAGTCGAGCATGGCTTGCCACTTTTTCTGGCGGCGCTGCTGGGGAAGAATTAGAAGAAAATAAAAGATGCCGAAGATGAAAATAAGCGGCGCAACGCCGAGCCAGCCCATCCCACCGCCGCCGAATTGCAACACCGCAAATTGTGCCATGTTTAAGAGGTCTGAGCGGACGAGTCCGCAAAAAACTCACACGCCGACGAGCGCCGCGCAAGCTGTGATTTCACCGTCGTTCGCTTAACACCGGGATCTGGATCGACTTCGGCCGGGTTCCTTCAGCTTTCAGGCGTAATCCGGGGAGACCTACGATTCCGGTCGAGATTAGAGGCCAGTCGGAAAACGAGACTCTTCCCCAAGTCGAATAGAATGCCGTACCTGCCGCATAGTGTCAAGGTAGAAACTCAGGTTGTGGATGGTATTCAGGACCTGCGCCAGAACTTCATTGGCTGCATAGAGATGCCGGAGATAGGCGCGCGAGTAGCGCCGGCAAACGCGGCAGCCGCAATTGGGGTCAAGGGCATTTTCGTCCTTGACATAACGCGCCTGTTTAATAGAGATCTTGCCCTCCGAGGTGAACAGCAGCCCGTGGCGCGCGGCGCGCGTGGGGAGAACGCAATCCATCATATCGACGCCCAGGTGGGAGTATTGGACAATTTCCTCGGGCGTGCCGACGCCCATGAGGTAGCGCGGTTTGTCAGCGGGAAGATGCTGAAGCGTAGATTCGACGACTTCGCGAGTGAGTTCGCGCGGCTCGCCCACGCTGAGTCCGCCAATGGCATAACCGGGAAAGCCAATCTCGACGGTGCGTTCGGCAGATTCCTTGCGCAGCGCGAGATCCATCCCGCCCTGCACAATGCCGAAGAGGGATTGAGTCGAGTCAGTCCCTCCCCCGTGGTTGTCATTCGGCTCATCATCCTTGTCATTCCGAGCGAAGCGAGGAATCTGGGTTTGCTGACGGCTGAGAGATGCAAACCGAGAGCTCTTCCATGGCACTTCACTCTTATGCTGCTCAAAATACTTCTTGCTGCGCTCCGCCCAGCGCAGCGTTAACTCCATAGACGATTTAGCCCGCTTAAGACTGGCCGGATGCTCCGTGCATTCGTCGAACGCCATAATGATGTCGGCGCCCAAGCCAATCTGCACCTGCATCGAATTTTCCGGGCTGAAAAAATGCGACGAGCCATCAAGGTGCGAACGAAATGTCACCCCCTCTTCATTCACTTTGCGCAGTTCGTTAAGACTGAAGACCTGAAAGCCGCCCGAGTCGGTAAGAATGGCCCGCGGCCACGACATGAATTTATGCAGGCCGCCAAGTTGGCGGACGACCTCAACTCTGGGGCGAAGGTAAAGATGATAGGTATTGCCCAGCAGAATCTGTACGCCAAGATCTTCCAGAAGATCCTGCGATATGCCCTTGACCGAAGCAACCGTGCCCACCGGCATAAACACCGGCGTTTCGACTTCGCCGTGGGGCGTCAGCAGGCGTCCGGCGCGAGCAGAGCCGTGGGTCTTTTCGACCTGCAATTCCAGGGACATTGTGTTTTGCGAGGATAGCACCCGGCCGTCAGCCAATCAGCATTCAGCCAGGAATGTTTAGATTGATTATTTCGTGGTGTATGCTGCCCTGTTCTATGGTGAGTTTTCCCAGGCTTACCGGCAATTTGAAACGTCTCGGCCCGGCGCTGCCGGGATTGAAGTAGAGAACTCCATTTCGCATTTCAGATTTCGCTACGTGACTATGCCCGGAGATCACTACGCCGAATCCGGCAGCTTCAGGCTTGAGATCGAGTTGCGCCAGATCGTGCAGCACGTAAATGGAAACGCCGCCGAATTCGACAACGTCAGTCTCCGGCAGTTTCCGCGCCCACACCTCTTTGTCGACATTGCCTCGCACCGCAGTGACGGGCGCGATGCTTGCAAGCGTTTCTAGAATTTCAGATGAGCCTACGTCCCCCGCATGAATAATGTGATCTGAGCCTTGCAGCGCGGCCAGGGCCTCTGGCCGCAGCAGCCCGTGCGTGTCAGAGATCACGCCGATGAGCATGGGTTTTTCGATTTTCAGCCCTTGCTTTGCTTCATCATCAGGTTCATTTCCGCATAGGAAGGAGCACCGTCAAGCGCAGAGTAAGTTCCACTCGCCTTCAACTCTTCTGCGACGCGGCGCAGTTGGCCCAACGCGGCCCGCGTCGGCGCCGAGCCCAAGCTAACGCGCGCCACGCCCAGCTTGAATAATTCCGGCACCGAAGGCGAGCCCGGACCCGCAAGAATATTGACTGGACACTTCAGGTCTGCAACGAGCCGGCCAATGGTCGCGGCATCGCTCAGGCCGGGCGCGAAAACGCAATCGGCTCCGGCATCGCGGTAAGCGCTGAGCCGGAGCACGGTCTCATCGTAGCGTTTGGCTGGCTCTCCGATCTCCAACAAATAAACGTCAGTACGGGCATTCAGCACCAGTGGGACTCGAACACGCTCTGCAATCTCACGCACGGCGTGAATCTTTTCCAATTGCAGCGGCAACTCTACGAGCGCAGAGGTGGAAGCGTCCGCAACATCTTCCAGGTTCATGCCCACCGCTCCTGCGTCGATCACCGCGCGAGCCGTAAGAGCCGCGTCCTTGGCTGTCTCGCCGTAGCCCGATTCCACATCCGCAGTGACTGGCACTTTCACCGCCTTGGCGATGCGGGCAATCGCAGCAAGCATCTCTTCGTGCGAAATCACCTGACCGTCTGGATAGCCGAGCGAAAACGCAACTCCGGCGCTGCTCGTCGCGACAGCCTTGAATCCGGCCTCTTCAATAATGTGCGCGCTGGCCACGTCCCAAACGTTAGGAAGTAAGAGTATCTCGCCTCCCGTGTGCAGATTGCGAAACGCGGCGGCTTTGGCTTGCTCTTGCATGTTTACTCCTGGCTCCTCTGATTGCCGCGCCGCCGCTGAGGATGCGGAAATTCCAGGTCCCAATGAAAGTTTCCCGACATAAGAAACGTAGCGCCGGCATCCTGCCGCCGCTCAGGATCACGAGACGCCACAAGTTGTTAGAATGAAAGCGGAAATAAATCGGGTCACTGCGACCGATCTTCCGCACCAAATGCAGCCGTTCACCGAACAATTTGACGTAGTCGTAGTGGGCGCGGGCCACGCCGGATGCGAAGCCGCGATGGCCGCCGCGCGCATGGGATTGCGCACGGCGCTGTACACATTGAACGTCGATTTGATCGCGCAGATGTCGTGCAATCCGGCTATTGGCGGCATTGCCAAAGGCCATCTGGTGCGCGAGGTTGACGCGCTGGGCGGCATCATGGGCGAAATTACTGACGCGGTCGGCATTCAGTTTCGCCTGCTGAATCTGTCGCGCGGTCCGGCCGTGTGGTCGCCGCGCGCGCAATGCGATAAGCAGGCTTATCGCCTCAAGATGCGCGAGGTGCTCGAGTCACAGCCGAATCTGAAGATCAAGCAGGCGGAAGTGGCCGAGCTGATTATAGAGACGCGGGCTTCGGGCTTCGGCTGTCGGGCTTCAGGTGAACTTTCGCCGCAAGCTTTGTTGGACGATGGTCATAAGGAAGTCGGCGCCGAAGCCCAAAGCCCAGAGCCGGAAGCCCGCATTCTCGGCGTTCGCCTTCGCGACGGTCGTACCGTTGGCGCCCAAGCCGTCATCATCACCACCGGAACATTCCTCAACGGATTGATTCATTGCGGGGAACAGCAATACGCTGCTGGACGTTCGGGTGAGCCGCCGGCTGTCTTGCTGGGCGAGGCGCTGAAGAAGCTGGGTTTGCGCGGTTGCCGGCTTAAGACGGGAACACCTCCCCGGCTGGATGGGCGCAGCATCGACTGGTCGCGATTTACGGTGCAGCCGGGCGATGCCGATCCTACTCCGTTCAGCTTTCGTACGCGCCGCGTTGCGCATCACGATTCGCAGGTGCCTTGCTACATTGCGTGGACCACTGCGGAGACGGGACGCATCATCCGCGAAAACGTTCACCGCTCGCCCATGTATAGCGGACAGATTCAGTCGATTGGGCCGCGTTATTGTCCGTCGATTGAAGACAAGATTGTGAAGTTTCCCGACAAGGAAACGCACCAGCTTTTTCTGGAACCTGAGGGGTTGAACACGCACGAGATTTATGTGAATGGGCTGAGCACATCGCTGCCCGTAGAAGTGCAGATGGCGGTGCTGAAGTCGATTCCAGGGCTCGAAAACGCCGAGATGCTGCGTCCCGGTTATGCCATCGAATACGACTCCATCGATCCCACGGAGCTGGAGCGCACGCTT
>Ga0209006_10006290_pt1 | contig 10757 bp, 8 predicted proteins | sample JacPin_JW_Ref_O2_FD_188567 | JGI IMG/M metagenome (GOLD analysis project Ga0209006, IMG submission 188567) | Forest soil microbial communities from Algoma, Ontario, Canada - Jack Pine, Ontario site 1_JW_Ref_O2 (SPAdes) (version 2) | ecosystem: Environmental > Terrestrial > Soil > Boreal... | reverse complement strand
TGGAAAGAGCCGGTTTTTGGAGAAGTGGCATCTTCGCAGCCGCAGCCTGGTGCATGGTGTCGGCGGTGTGCGCACAAGACGCCGGGGCGAGCCATGCCGCCGCTGCCCCGCAAACAGCCAGTGACGCGGCGTCGGGCACGAAGCCGCATGATGACAGTTTCGTGATTGGCAATGACGATGTTTTGGCCGTCAATGTCTGGAAGGAACCGGACATTTCCCGCTCCATCCCGGTGCGTTCGGATGGAAAGATTTCGCTTCCCCTGGTGGGCGAAGTGCAAGCCAGCGGACGGACCCCGCTGAAGTTGGAGCAAGAGATTGCAGCCCGGCTGAAGAATTACATCGGGGAGCCCGAAGTTACCGTCATCGTGCAACAGATCAACAGCCAGAAATTCAACATTCTGGGGCAGGTGAACAAGCCAGGTTCGTATGCGATTGCGAGTGCTGCCACCGTGCTGGACGCGATCGCCGTGGCTGGCGGGTTTCGCGACTTTGCCAAACAGAAGTCGATTTATGTCTTGCGGCAGAGTGCGGACGGAAGCCAGACGCGCCTGCGCTTCAATTACAAGGAAGTAGTGAAGGGGCAGAATCCGGCCCAGAACATCCAGTTGCAGCCGCGCGACACGATCGTTGTTCCGTAACCACGGTTCCATAATCATGAAACTGCTGTATCAAATTTGCGCAGGGTTGTTGTTGTTCCCCGCACCCTATTTGTGGTCGCAGGGAGATAACACGCCGGCGGCTCCCGTGCCCGCGGTTGTGGGCCCGGAAAGCAACGCGGACGCCATGCTGGCTCCGCCTCCGGTGAGTGGAGAATCGTACCCGACGGTGGTTGGCTCCGAGGAGCGTTCGAACTATTTGCGGGGAGGGATGGCCTTCACCAGCGCATACACCGACAACGCGCTGGGTTCGGTCAGCGGTCAACCGGTGAGCGATATAAGCTACTCGATCGCACCATTCCTCACGCTCGACGAAACGACACCGCGACTGCATATTATTTCGACCTACGCACCGGGCTTCACGTTCTATCAGAAGATCAGTTCGAGGAACGAGACGGACCAGAACGCTGCCATCGATTTTGAGTATCGTCTCAGTCCGCACGTGACGTTCAGCGCGCGCGATGGATTTCAGAAAAGTTCGAATGTATTCAACCAGCCGGACCTGGCATCGGCGGCAGCGGTCTCCGGGAGCGCGCAACAAGCCAATTTTTCCATCATCGCGCCGATTGCGGACCGTTTGAGTAATACGGCAAATGTCGGCATCACGGCGCAGTTCGCCGCGAACGGTATGGTGGGGGCGAGCGGGACATTCACCAATCTGCACTATCCCGATCAGGCAGAGGTTCCCGGCCTGTACGACTCGAGCACACAAGGCGGTTCGGTTTTCTACTCGCACCGGATTACGAAGATGCACTATCTGGGGGCGACGTATCAGTACCAGCGACTGGTGGCCTATCCCACCGGGGGCCAGAGCGAGACGCAGACTCACGCAATACTTTTTTTCTACACGCTCTATGCGACCTCGAGATTCTCGATGTCGTTTTTCGGCGGGCCACAATACTCGGATACGGTGCAGCCAGCGCTTTTCCCACTGCAGCTGCAACTGCCTGCGGCCAAGGCCTGGAACCCCGCGGCGGGAGCGAGCGTGGGATGGCAAGGGCGGCTAACCAACGTCGCGCTCAGCTACTCGCATATGATTTCGGGCGGCGGCGGATTGCAGGGAGCGGTTCACCTGGATAGCGCCAGCACATCGGTCCGGCAGCAGATTACGCGGACGTTCAGCGGTTCGGTGGCCGGCGGATACGTGCAGAACGACGTGATCGCCGGAGCGCTTGGCGGAGCGGCGAACGGTCACACGGTTTCCGGGACAGCCTCAGTGCAGCAGTTGCTGGGCCAGCGGATCAGTCTGCAAATGGGATACACGCGGCTTCATCAGGACTACAGCGGGGTTGCCGTGCTGGCGACGACGCCGAACACCAATCGGGAATTTGTTTCGATTTCCTATCAGTTCTCGAGACCTCTGGGACGATAAATTTTATGGTTGACGATCTCGACGAGAAAAGTTCGGAAGGCTTCGATCTGCAGCGCTACCTGGGCATCGTGCGGCGCCGCCACCTGCAGTTTTTGATCCCACTCTTTCTGGGGTGGGCGATCGTGTGGGGAGCGAGCTGGGTTCTGGCTCCGGTATACCGTTCGGGCACGCTGATTCTGGTGGAACAACCCACCATGCCCAAGGATTACGTAACTCCGAACGTGAATGACGACCTCCAGGACCGGTTGCGGAGTATCACGCAACAGATCCTGAGCCGCACTCGTTTACTGCACATCATCGACCAGCTCAATCTTTATGCCGACAGCCACAATCAGCTGACAGAGGACGAGAAGGTCGAGGGCATGCGCAAGCAGATTGAGATCGAGCTGGTGCGCGATGCGCAGAACCGGGTGAGCGCGTTCAATGTTTCTTATTCCGCTCACGACCCACATGTAGCGCAAAAAGTCACCAGCGAGCTCACAAATCTGTTCATCAGCGAAAATCTGGAAGTGCGGCAGCAACAGTCGGAAGACACCACCAAGTTTCTGGAGAGCCAGTTGGAAGCGTCACGCCAGGCCTTGTCGGACCAGGAACAAAAAATACGGGAATTCAAAGGGCAACACGTAGGCGAGCTACCCGCCCAGGTGGGAAGCAATCTGCAAATCCTTGCGGGCCTGCAATCCCAGCTGCAGACGGAAGAAGATGCGCTAAACACGGCTCGCCAACAGCGGGTTTACCTGGAAACGCTGGTCAATCAATATCGCTCGCTGCAGGGTACGCCGAAAAGCGCCGGGGGCACGGTCACGACGGGACTACCGGCGATCGACGAGGAACTGGAGAAGCTAAGGGCGCAACTGGCGGATCTGAGTTCGCATTACACCGATCGCCATCCCGATGTGCGAAAAGTGAAACAACAGATCGCGGATACGGAGAAGACCCGTGCCCGGATTCTTGCCGACCTCAAGACGAAGAGCGCCGCGCCGGCGGACCCAAGTGCCAGCGAGCCGTCCGAAGTGAGGGATCCGGCGTCTCCGATGGTGCAATTGCAGAGTCAGCTGCAGGCCAACCGAGCAGAGATTGCGAACCGGGAACGTGGGGTGGCCGACCTGAAAGCGAAGGTGGTCGACTACCAGGCGCGGCTGAATCAGGAACCCGTGCGGGAACAGCAGCTTTCCGATCTTACCCGCGGCTATGAGCAATCCAAGGCGAACTACGATGACCTTCTCAAGAAAAAGAACGAGTCGGCCATGGCGACCAGCATGGAATTATTGCAACAGGGCGAACGGTTCCGGATCATTGATCCGCCGAGTTTGCCGGTCAAACCGGATTTTCCCAATCGCCTGAAGTTCTGCGGAATTGGATTGGGTATCGGGCTGGCGCTAGGCTGCGTAGTCGCCGGTTCTTTCGAGATGATGGATGATCGCATTCATGAAGAAAAACAACTGCAGAAGCTCTTGCCGGTGGCCATCATTTCCGAGATTCCGGCCCTGACCGTTGCCGCGGATGAGCAACGCGAGCGCAAGCGGATGTGGCTGGGTTGGGCCACGGCGGCTGTGGTATCTGTTACGATTTTGATCGGGTCTGCGTTGAGTTATCTGCGGGGTTAACAGTAGAGAATGTACAAGTCCTTTTACAGCCTGACGCGCAATCCCTTCGAGATCACGCCCGATCCTTCGTTCCTGTTTCCTACAAAGAGACACAACGAAGCTTTGGCGGCGCTTTACTACGGCGTTCGGCGACACAAGGGATTCGTTGTGCTGACCGGGGAAGTGGGAACTGGCAAGACGCTCCTGCTGCACTCGTTGCTGCAGTTGCTGAAGCAGAGTAACGACGTGGCGTACGCGTATATTTTCAATGGCCGTCTTTCACCGCTGGAGTTTTTGCAGTACTTTGCCAGCGACCTGGGGCTTCCCGCCACCAGCAAAAACAAAGGCGAGTTACTGCTGCAGATTGCACACTACGTGATCGAGCGCAGTCAGAAAAAGCTGACCACCGCGCTGGTAGTGGACGAAGCACATCATCTTTCGGCGGAGATCCTGGAAGAAATACGGCTGCTAACCAACCTGGAAACGCCGCAACAGAAGTTGCTGCAAATCCTGTTGGTCGGGCAACCGGAACTGGACGAGAAGCTGGATTCCGTGAGCCTGCGGCAGCTGAAGCAGCGTATCTCGCTGCGCTCCCATCTGTTGGCACTGAACTCGGAGGAGACCAAGGGATACATCGAGCGCCGGCTGCAGTTGGCCGGATGCCCGCATCCCTCGGTTTTGTTCCCGCCGGAAACGGTGGCGGCGGTCTACCAGCACTCGCAGGGACTTCCGCGCCTGATCAATACGATATGCGAAAACGCGTTGATCGCGGGCTTTGGACGGCAGATGCAGAGCGTCAGCCCCGACATCATCGACGATATCGCTGTTGATTTTCGCCTGGGGGTGCAAACTCCTCCATTGGGAAGCCACGGCTCGAATGGACTGGATGCACAGAAGGCGGCGCAGACCTTGCTCGAACTCTATGCCCATTTGCAGGCCGAGCAAAAACAGGATCACGAGAGCGATACGCGGGCAGGAATGCGGGTTACTGAACAATGAGCAACATCTTTGATGCGTTGCAAAGAGCGGGACTGGAAAATTCCGGCAATGGCAACGGCACGTCCACGCTGACGCTGGCCACCGAATTACTGGAAGCGGCGGAACGGAGATTGCGGGATTCTCGCGGCGTAGTCGAGCCGCCCGCAGCTGCGGCGAACCGTTCGTTCGATTCGGAGATGGCAACGCAACTGGACAACCTGGAGCGCTTTCCGGTGCTGCCCATATCCTTGCCGCCGGACAGCCGACTGGTCTCGCTCGGCGAAGAGGGCAGCTTGGGTGCAGAAAAATTCCGCTTCCTGGCGGTACGCCTGCGACAGCTTCGACAAACCCGTCCGCTGAAGAAAGTGCTGATCACCAGCACGATTCCCCAAGAGGGGAAGAGCACGGTGGCCGCCAATCTCGCCTGTACGATGGCACGCCGCAAGCCGCAACGAACGTTGCTGCTGGAAGGCGATTTACGGCGTCCGAACATTGCGACGCAGTTTGGGATCGGCAACATTCCCGGCCTTTGCGAATGGCTCAGCGGGGAGACCGAAACCATCAACCTCTATCGCCTGGCGGACCTTGGAGTCTGGATCCTGCCGGCGGGAAGTGCGCCGGAGAATCCGCTGGAGCTCATGCAGTCGGGAAAACTTTCGCCCCTGATGGCGCAACTGGAAGCATGGTTTGACTGGATCATCATCGATTCTCCCCCGGTACTGCCGCTGGCGGACACCAGCATCTGGTCGCGATTGGCAGACGGTGTTCTCCTGGTTACGCGAAAAGGGATCACGGAAAAGCAACAGTTGCAGCGCGGTCTGGAAACTCTGGAAAAGTCGAAGCTGCTGGGAGCCCTGGTAAACAGCAGCGAGAACGCGTCGCACAGCGATTATTATCAGCGGTACAGTTCTTCCTCCATTGACCGATCCAAGCAAGAAAGGCTGAAGTAGCAGCCAACCCCCTAGTTCTTGTCACTTTCATCTTCTTTACAACTAGCAGTTCGCTTGACTCGCCCCCCACAAGCAGAACAAGCGGAGGGATTTGTGAACGCACGACGTGCCAACCACGGCAAGACCCTTAGTCCGATCACCGAAGCCTCATCCTCCGGTGATCAGGAGCTCCTGCAAGCCGATTCTTTCCGGCGGATGATCGCGCTGGAAAGAAAGAGAAGCGAGCGCTCGCGAAAGCCGTTCATGCTTTTGCTTCTCGATATGGGCGAGTATCTGTCGTCCGCCGAGAACGGTGCCACGCTGGAGAGGATCCTTTCCGCACTATCCTTGTGCTCTCGGGAAACCGACATCATGGGGTGGTACGCGAACGATTGCGTGGTCGGAGTGCTTTTCACCGAGATCGCGGTTGCGGACAGCAACTCGGTTCCGAGCGCCATCATTGCCCGGGTAACGCGGACACTGCGCGCCAATCTAGGCTTCGAGCAATTCAAGCAGATCAGTCTGTCGTTTCACGTTTTTCCCGAGGACTGGGACGAAGATGGCGATAAGCGGCCGAGCAACCCTGCGTTGTATCCCGACCTGTCGCAGCGGGAGGATGCCCGCAAGCCATCGCTGGCGCTGAAGCGTGCCATGGACGTGCTGGGAAGCGCGCTGGCGCTGATGGCGGTTCTGCCGCTTTTTGCCGTGATTGCGCTGGTGATCAAAGCGACTTCGAAGGGTCCGGTGTTCTTCCGGCAGCGCCGCATCGGGCAACACGGCAAGTCGTTTGTGTTCCTGAAATTTCGCTCGATGTACGTGAACAACGATGCCGCCGTGCATAAACAGTACGTGCAGCAACTGATTGCCGGGAAGGCCGACAAGCAGACTTCGACGGAAACCGGAGAAGGGGTATACAAGCTGACCAAGGATCCCCGCATCACGCGGGTTGGAGCGTTCCTGCGCAAGACCAGCATGGACGAACTTCCGCAATTCCTTAATGTGCTGAAGGGCGAGATGTCGCTGGTCGGGCCGCGCCCACCGGTTCCCTATGAGGTCGAGGCTTACGACATCTGGCATCGGCGGCGGTTGCTCGAAGCGAAGCCGGGCATCACCGGACTTTGGCAGGTGGGCGGACGCAGCCGCGTAAAGTTCGATGATATGGTCCGGCTTGACCTGAAGTACGCGCGCACGTGGTCTCCGTGGATGGACTTGAAAATCCTGGCTCGTACACCGGGTGCAGTGGTACTCGGCGACGGCGCGCACTAAACCAGTTCCCCCCTTACTAATCGTTCCTCACTCATCGTTCCTCCCCCGTAAAAAGCTGTCCAGAATCGAGGCTTTCCAAATGGCTACAACTGTTGCAGCACCGCGGGATACGAACCTACTAGTGAAGTCACAGGGCGGGGTTGCCCTGAAATTCGGGGTGGTGGGGTACGGGTATTGGGGGCCAAACGTCGTTCGCAACCTGGAACGACTGGACGAAACGGAAGTGGTTGCCGTTTGCGACCAAAGCCCGTCGGCGAGAAAGAAAGTAGCGAAAGCCTATCCGGATACGCGGGTAACCGCCGATGCGGCGGAACTCATGCGGTCGCCCGACATCGACGCCATCGCGGTGGTGACGCCGGTATGGACGCACTATGAACTGGCGAAGGCAGCTCTGGAGAATGGCAAACACGTGTTTGTGGAGAAGCCATTCACCAGCAATGCGGCGCAGGCGCAGGAGTTGATTGAACTGGCGGCGCGCAAAAACCTGAAAATCATGGTCGACCACACGTTCCTGTTCACGGGCGCGGTGCAGAAGATCAAACAACTGTTGGACGAAGGCGCGCTCGGCAAACTCTACTACTACGACTCGACGCGCGTGAACCTGGGACTGTTCCAGCACGATGTCAATGTGGTGTGCGATCTTGCCCCGCACGATCTGTCGATCATCGACTACTTGATTCAAAAGATGCCGGAGGCGATATCCGCAACCGGGCAAACCCATCTGAACGGCCACGAAGACGTAGCGTTCCTCACTCTGTATTTTCCCGACAAGGTGATCGCGCACATCAACGTGAACTGGCTGTCGCCGGTAAAAGTCCGGACCACGCTGATCGGCGGCGAAAAGAAAATGCTGGTGTGGAATGATCTGGAGGTGGACGAGAAAATCAAAATCTACGACAAGGGCGTCAACGTCACCAGCCGCGAGGGTCTCTACGATTTGCTGGTGCACTACCGTTCGGGTGATATGTGGGCGCCCCAGGTCGAACAGGTGGAAGCGCTGACCCGCGAACTCACTTACTTCGCGCAATGCATTATGAAAGATGAAAACCCCATCAACGACGGCCATGCCGGCCTTCGCGTGGTGCGCATGCTCGAGGCAGCGAACGCATCCATTGGCAAACGAGGAGAATTGGTTTATCTCTGATTTTTCTGCTGGTTGACACGAACGTCCATTGACTTCTTCCGTTATTTTTTGCCCGCGCAATCTACATGACGAGAGAGCTGTTTAAGACTCCAGAGCTTGCCCCGGATCGGACGACCGTTGTGACTCCCACCGTTCTAGTGGCGACGACATCGTGCTGGTATCCGACGGCGCGGCTGGCGATGGCTCTGTCATCGGCCGGTTGCCGGGTGGATGCCGTTTGTCCGGCGTCGCATCCCGTCCGCAAGACGCGTTGCCTGCGTCAAGCGTACGGATACGCGGGGCTGGCTCCTTTAACATCCTTTGCCCGCGCGATCGCAAGTTCCCAGCCGGACTTCGTAATCTCTGGCGACGATCTTGCCACCGAGCACCTGCACCATCTCTATGCGCGGGAACAACAAAAAGGCGAAGCTGGCGCCAAGATGGCTGCGGTGATTGCGCGTTCGTTTGGCAATCCGCAGAGTTTTCCAGTGATGGCAGCCAGAACCGCGTTCATCGATTTAGCGCGCGAAGAGGGAGTGCGGGTCCCGGCCACGCAGGTGATTGCGAGCGTGGATGAACTCGAAGATTGGATCGGCAAGATGGGCTTTCCGACCGTGCTCAAGGCGAATGGCACGTCGGGGGGCGACGGCGTGCGCATTGTGCGCACACTGGCAGAAGCACAACGCGCTTTTGCGCAGCTGCAAGCTCCGCCGCTATTGGCGCGGGCAGTCAAGCGGGCCGTGGTGGATCACGACAAAACTCTGCTTTGGCCTTCGATTTTGCGGCATCGTCCGGTGGTGAATGCGCAAAGTTTTGTGGAGGGCCGCGAAGCTACCAGCGCCGTCGTATGCTGGCGGGGAAGCGTTCTGGCAAGCCTGCACTTCGAAGTGGTCAACAAGGCCAGCACGGCGGGACATGCGACAGTGCTGCGCATGATGGAGAACGCGGAAATGGCGATGGCCGCCGAGCGCATGGTGCGCCGTCTTGGCCTCTCCGGTTTCTTTGGTTTCGATTTCATGCTGGAGCGCGGCGCCGGGAATGCATATCTCATCGAAATCAATCCCCGGTCGACGCAAGTCGGACATTTAAGCCTGGGACCGGAAAAAGATCTTCCTGCAGCTTTATACGCGGCTCTGTCGGGGGACGCGGCGCGGCCGAGGCCGCGAGTCACCGAGAGGGACACGATTGCGCTGTTTCCGCAGGAGTGGATCCGGGATCCCCAGAGCTCTCACCTGCAAACGTCATATCACGACGTTCCGTGGGAAGAGCCCGAGTTGGTGCACGATTGCGTAGGCAATCGCCGTAAACAAAGTTCCTGGTACAAGCGGGCCGCCCGAACATCTTCGGCAACCCGGCGTTCCGAGCGTTCCGCTGCGGTAGCAGCGAACCAGCCACTCGAACCAAAGGCACCGGTAAGGAAGTCGGTATCGACGGCAGTTCTCGAATCAAACCGTCCGGCAGAGCAGAGTCATTCTCTATGAGTAATGTGATGAACCCTCATGTATGCATCGCGCCCGACGTGAAACTGGGACGGGACGTGAAGCTCTCGAAATTCATTAACCTTTACGGTTGTGAAATCGGGGACGAGACGAAGATCGGCGCGTTCGTCGAGATTCAGAAAAACGCCAGCGTGGGCAAACGCTGCAAGATCTCGAGCCACAGTTTTATTTGTGAAGGCGTCACCATCGAGGACAACGTCTTCATTGGCCACGGAGTGATGTTCATCAACGACAGCTATCCACGGGCCACCGCCGCCGACGGGAATCTGCAAACCGAGGCAGACTGGAAAGTGGAGCGGACGGTGATCAAAAAGGGAGCATCGATCGGCTCGGGTGCCACGATTCTCTCGAACATCAGCATCGGTGAAAATTCGATTGTGGGCGCCGGCAGTGTGGTCACCAAGGATGTTCCGCCGGGCGTCATCGTGGCGGGAAATCCGGCAAAGTTTATGCGCGCGATTGAACAAATTACGGAGGCTACCAAGTGAGTGTTTCTCATAGCAGTCCAAACAGCATTCCTTTTCTCGATCTGGTCACTCCGCACGTCGAACTGGAACAGGAGTTGACTGCGGTTTTTCACAAGACGCTGCATACCGCCGGATTTATCGGTGGCGCGATGGTGGAAGACTTTGAAAAAGCATTCGCGACCTTTTGCGAAGTAAGCCATTCGGTGGCAGTCAGCAGCGGAACCGACGCTTTGCGGTTCGCTCTGATGGCGAGCGGGGTGAAGCCGGGCGACGTGGTGGTTACCGTTCCGCACACCTTTATTGCCACGACGGAAGCGATTTCGCAAGCGGGAGCGTTGCCCGAGTTTGTGGATATCGATGCCAAGACCTACAACATGGATCCCGCGAAGCTGGCGGAATATCTGGATAAGCAGTGTACGGTCAACGACGCCGGAAGGTTGATCAACCGGCGCAGCGGGCGCCCGGTGACGGCCGTGGTCCCGGTGCATTTGTACGGACAGATGGCGGACATGGATGCGATCCTGGAACTGGCGGAGCGTTATCGCCTGATGGTGATCGAAGATGCCTGCCAGGCGCATGGCGCGGAATATTTTTCGCGTAAGCACGATCGTTGGATGAAAGCGGGATCGATGGGACGCGCTGCCGCGTTCAGTTTCTATCCGGGGAAGAATCTGGGGGCCTGCGGCGAAGCCGGGGCAGCCACAACCAACGATGCGGCGATTGCGAAGACCATGAAGATGCTGCGCGATCACGGGCAGGCGACGAAGTATTACCACGACGTCGAAGGCTACAACGGCCGCCTGGATGCGCTACAGGCCGGCCTGCTGCACGTGAAGTTGAATCATCTGGCCAAGTGGAACGTCCAGCGGCGGGAACACGCC
>Ga0209006_10006289_pt1 | contig 10758 bp, 14 predicted proteins | sample JacPin_JW_Ref_O2_FD_188567 | JGI IMG/M metagenome (GOLD analysis project Ga0209006, IMG submission 188567) | Forest soil microbial communities from Algoma, Ontario, Canada - Jack Pine, Ontario site 1_JW_Ref_O2 (SPAdes) (version 2) | ecosystem: Environmental > Terrestrial > Soil > Boreal... | reverse complement strand
TAGGACTCGGAATCTTGATCACGTGCCCGACCGTGCCCGCGGCCATGCATGTGACCCGGAAACCAGACTTCCGTGACATTTGTGAAGTACTACTTATTAAAATCAATATCAACTGTGACTATATTTATGTGATTGTATTATGCATAAATAGTTGTTTATTGCATAAAAAAAACATAGGCCTATCCGAGCATACCATCCCAAACACTCCATCAATTCAATTCACTCTCAGTAGCCAAAGGGCCTGGTCTTGCTCTTCCTCGGCTTCTTGACCTTCATATAGTTTTCAATACAATTACTGTTTAATCTATGAGTGATATCATAACGTCATGGTAAAGAACACGTACCGTTTTCGCGGCCGATGATCATCCGGCGGGGGCGAAGGACGTTTGAGCCCGATCATTTCCTCAAGTGCTGTTGTGGCGTGGCGCACAGCGACAGTCCATGTCGCTGTATGACCGTCTGCCTGACCCCACCAACATAGAAGCAGCATTATCGTGAAGAACCCATGCTTACCGGCCTTCTTGAGTCCCGTATGATCCCCGCAAAACAGCGGCTGCAAGGTGCCCCACCAGGCAGTGAATGACGCTTCAAACAGCGGGATGTTTTCGATGATCGGGGGTGAGTCGTACTTGCGTCCGTACTTGAGCCAGACATTGAAAATGTCTGGGCGTCCTTTAGCAGGAAGTATCTGGAAAAGGTCAGTATTAGCTTAAGAATCAAGAAGATTGGATTTACCTTCCGTTCGCTAGACTCGTAGCCGTTTACCTCCTCAAATGCTACCCAGACATTGATGCATCGATTGAATTCCATACCCAAGCTCTGCTTAGTCAAATGAGCATAGCCTTCAATGATCCACGACGGGGCATGAGGCTTCAGCGCGACGAGAGCAGACTCAGTAGCAGGAACCAAAGTCGGCGCGGGATGAGGAGTAGGTTCTGCAGCAGCTGAGGGAACCGCGGCGGGGGTCGGTATCGCAACAGTAGGCTGAGTGAATGTCTCCGGAGCAGAGAAGTAAAGGGAGGGGGTGGACTGAGCGATAATGGGCATAGGGATCGTTTTGGTTGCAAATTTGGCAGTGAGAATAGACTCCCTGACTGCGGGAGTGGATTTCATGGCGGACACGGGTTTAGGGAGGTCGATATTCGCCATTCCTGGTGAGAGTGAAGCTTGCGAGGTCGTATCGCCATTTTCCGTGGGTAGTCCGCTAGGATCCATCGTATCACCTGCATTCCCTGCCAATTGGAATGAAGCGTCAGCCGAATGAGAGGGGTCTGTTATGCCGTCGGTTTCCACAGGCATCCTGTACAACCCATCAACATCTTGCATGATCGGTGCGTCCTCGGTCACGGATATGCCAGATATAGCTCTCTGTTCACGCAACTTGGCGGCTGTAAGTTGAGGCTATTAGTATCTTGAATGTTCTTGTATGTAGATTAGATGTTACTCACGAAAAACCTTTCGAACAAAATTCGTGAATGGAGACATGTACATCTCCTGAAAGGTGGGGTGGGAGTCGGCGAAACTGTTGCCATGTTCCGTCTTCCCGAGATGAAGACTGTATATGAGGTAAATCAGAGCGAGATATTGCCAACTTTCCGCGACGTACCTAGCGACTTGAATTGCACCGCCAGCGCGGGGAACAGGGCCACCCATAAATATACTGATTGCCCAGCCACACTTCTCCGAAACATCCTTCCCAACGGCGGCCAGGACAGGGATCATCGAATCTATGGAACTGGATTTTTTTAATTTGTTTTTCACATTAGAGAATACGATAAGAAAATGATAGTTACCATTGGAAGTCCTCTGGACGGCGTTTGTATTCGCCTTCACCTTCATCGTGCTTGCCATCGCTCTCCATTTGACTTGCTTTCAGTTCTTCCATCCGCTGGTGGACGAGTTCTTTAACTTCGGTAGTTTCGCTGGCCCACATGTCAGCGGTAACTTTGCGGATAAGGGCCAAGTTCTCTGATCGGGTGAGCTTCTCTACTCCACGCTGAGCCTCGACGACGACCTTGATCTTTTCCTTGTAGAACATTGTTGAATAAACTTCGATCTCATTGAGATGGCGGGTGCGCGCATGCTGAGGCTGATTGCGGAACCAGCTGTTGACGGCGGTGAGAGAGGTCTGCCTGCCTTTCATGGGTTTGGCATGCCAGGCAAACCAGGATTTGATTTGCTGTAGGGAAGACGTTATGTTTGGTGTCCAACAAGTGTAGATCAAACATACCCGTTTCCTCTTGACAATTGCAATTGACACCGCAGTTTCTTCATCTTGTGTGAGGATGCGAGTACTACTCTCTCCTGTGCTGGGAAAGAGGATCTCGCGTTCTGGCCAGCGTTCGAAAAAATCATGGCTAGTGGAAGCGTAGAAGTGAAGGAGCTTGCGCTCCGCTTGAGATTGGAGAAATTGTGGGAGCCTAGCCGTGAGAAAAGCAGTCTGCTCTGCTGTGCTCCAACGAACACCTACCATTTTTCAGAATTAATTTTTGAATTGAGGGCTGCAAGTTTGGCCTTACCTTCATATATATTGCCGTGGACCGAGGTAAGCTCATATTTTGCATAGGAACCAATAACTGATGCACCGCACAATATTTTCCACGATTCCACGACCCTGCATCACTTCCACGACAGCGGCGCATTCACTTGTCATTAATAATTCCACGATTCCACGTCAGCAGTTTCCTCCGCTCCGTGATTTACGGATCGGCGAATTGTCTGAAATCCCTGTGAGTAATAGCACCTATGTACCCACTTACCGGTTAACTACCGTGGCAAGCGATCCACGATCCAGTTCACTGCCATCAACAAAGTCATCACCATTCTGAGCCTAGAGGGTAGAAAGAACGTAACCGTCACCTATTCCACGATCAGTCACGTATGGTTCTTTTTTTTCCCCGTCTTGCACCCCCGATCTAATACAATGCAGACACTCCACCTCGTGATGGGCGTGCCTTCGTTTTCGGGTATTGTTCCTGATGAGTTCGTAACGAAAATGGAACGTTCCGCACGGGTTTTTTTTTTCAATTCTTGTCCATACGGCCCCTAGATCTATACCGTAACATGCAGGTGTTCGGACCCTGTAATGTTGTCCCATTTATACTAATTTTCTACCTGCCATTGCATTTGTAGATTTATAGGAAACACGGCGGTAAATATTCCATACCCTCCCCCTTATCCAATATCGCACTATGACTTTCGATGAAGATCCCTCGGTCGCTGAGTCTCTCGCGGCAATTCAAGACCGACTTGACGTCCTTTTGCAAGGTATGTTATTTGCGCTCGCTGTCTCTATTCACTGAAACTCATGCCTTCTAGCAATCCAAAACCTCTCGGTCACCGATGCGAATGATCATGTCGGCAACTTACCTTCATTGAACAAGGGCACAGATGAGCCATCAGGTAAGCATTAAGCATAAGATACCAGTGGTCGCTTCTAAATGCGTATCAGTTGCAAGGACCGCCGAGTGCAGAGATCTCGTATTTGTACCATCAGCTCAACCACCCTCCCCAGTCATTGACACCTGCCTCGCCGTTTCTCCCAAGTCTCCCCCCAGTCCCACTGTCACATCTACCGGTGTCTCGACCATCTCCTCTCTTGCGCCCCTCCTGCCTCCCGCTAACCTTAGGTGGTATGTCATTACCAAGGGTACCCAGGTCGGCGTCGTGCAAGGATGGTAGCTACATGCATATCAATATTTGACATCGCATCTATACTAATTCGTTGCAGGGAGAACGTTTCTCCCCATGTTATAGGTGTCCCTTCAGCGTGTTTTTGCAAGTATCCGGACGAAGCCAGCGCCCAGAGAGTATTTAGCGAAGCCCTTGCGAAAGGCGTCGTGCAGCTCCTTTAACTAGCTGCATCTTTTTTTGCACCCAAGATAGCTGTATTCAACTATGGCTGAGAGTTTTCTACATCTTAGTTCACTGTTTGTCAAACTTGTACTGTATGCCTGCCCGATGAGTTTCGTCAAAATAATCCATATTTTGACCGCTAAAAGTACATATGGATCCTGGTCTAAACACCAAGACCCAACACCCTATGATATGTGATGGCCATTTCTATCGCCGAAATACCATCTTGTATTAATATCAAAAGCTCAAATGTCTGTCGCCAAAGGTCCCGTATTTCCCAATCTGCTCGGGGTAGCGGCTGAATTATGGTGTCGTGCAAGCGCGCCATGATTCCTTTCCCTTCCGCAAGTTGAATAAGTAAGTTGTTCATGAACTTCTCAGTAGTCCCGTCTCGCTGAGCTTCCTGGTACGTCCTGAATAGTGATTCTGCCCAACTGGAACCATCCCGGTATGCTACCCAATTCCAATATGCTGCCTTTGACTTCGACACCATTATGAGTGTGTCACTGTAATGATTGGTGCTTGTCTCCTGGCTGCTGACACAGAATGTTAGAGAGTCCGAGACAAAACAGCAAGGGATATACACACTGGCTACTGTGATCCGCCTCGGAAGCACAAGGGCTTGGCCAGGTATTACTAGCCTTGGCTGTTTTCGCACTGAAAGCTCACGGTTTAATGTTGTGAGTACGTGTAAATCATGAACATACCGACGCTTACGCTCCCTATCCTTAGCTTGTATGGCCTCTCGATGTCTGGTGCAAGGAAGGCTATTTAGTACAGCACTGTAATCAACAGAACGGTTACTGACTTGAGGCGGTATCTCTGGTCCTTTGTCAGTAACTGAGTCGGGGTGGTCTCCGCAGTGGTCATGTTAGCAGTGGCGATGATTGATGCGTTGATGCGCATGGTGGACCTGACATCACAGACACTCGTGAGTAAGACGAAGCCAATTGAAAGCCCATAAATGCTGACCTCACCAGGTGTCCTGATAGATAGATCACCATTTAAGCAGTATGCGATGCCAATGGTCTTGGCTTGCGTCTTAGTAGTACGTTGCTGGCATCTTGTAGTGGTGTATGCGGCATATATGATATATTACAAGTTTTCGAGTGCCTTGTGTAATGTATATACATATCTTGCTCGCCATTGTAAAAGATTCCTCGCCATGGTTAAAGCCCGAGGGTCCCCATTGCCATCATACGTTCTCATCTGTATATCCATTCTTTCCCAATCATCAAATGCCACGCGGAGATCGTCCTGCAGCGTTTTCTCCAAATCCTCGATCGTTTCACATCGGGCGTCCCGTTCTGCATCCCGAAGTCTTGCCATCCGTAAGCGCCGCCCATTCATAACCTCTACCATTTTATTCGTATATGATACTTCTTCGGCAGTGTTGGTCGGGTATGCAGGAGGAGGGTAAGGTGGATCTTGATCCCATTGCGGCATCTCGCTCTCGTCGAGATTGTCGGCACTTTCCAATGCCTCCTGAAACAGCCTTGTGTGTGGTAACTCAAGGCAAGCAAGTTCCAAGACACGATCAGGTAGTGGGAGTGTCTTCAGGCTTGCTTTGGTGTGAGCAGAGCCTTTCTGGATGCGACGCTGTTGGTAGTAGGCTTGGTTTTGACGGCTCCTTGTCGTTTTTCCCCTAAAGTAGAAATGTTAGTTTTGCACATTCAATGGAATTCCAGGCTGTCTAATAGACACTGGCAGGTTGCTTTGAGCGTATTTAGCTTTCCTGGCATTGGCTGCGTCGAGTCTTGTGGCGGGAGACAGATATTTTGGTTTGCGACCCATTGTTTGCAGAGTTCGTTGATGAAACTATAAAGAAATCAGCACGATATTGTGAATGGTACAACGAGCTCATTGTTAGTGAAACTATCTCACATTTTGAGGGCACCAAGTGAATGGACTATCATTAGGTATTCATTTGCGTGAAATTGGACCCCACTCAGGCAGGTGGATCCTTAGAAAAAACAAAAAAGAAACGGAGAGACTTTCAGTATGACATTTATTCGCATTGTGATTGGATAGACTCACTTGCCTGGGTTGGGATAGTCTTGTTGACATAATGTTGACATAATGTCAACATTATGTCAACATTCCGTCCAACCGCAGGTTGCCATCCGGACTTTGAAACAAACCTAAACTAAGGTTAGGGATTAGAAGACGGCACATCACAGTTACAAGGGCCGTATGTACATACTGGGATTCACCGACAATGGCATCAAGTGGGAAACGAAAAAATCGAGCGCTGGTACCTGCATTCGAGTTCTCCCCCCTCACACCTCCATCTCAATCCAAGGCCAACATTCGCCATGTCAAACTCGACTTCAGCAATACTCTCGCCACATCCCGAATCTCGTATCTATCGCTCCCTGTCTCACCCCAAAAATCCAAATCTGCGAACCCCCAAGATGAAATAGAATGGCAGGACAATGCAGATGTGGAAGGTCATGATGCCTTTGCATCTTCAGGGAGTGCACCCAAGCACAGACGGATAGCTGTGGTGAGTTTTCCGTGTCTTTTAAAGCAGTGAGTTCACGCCTATGCCAGGGAAATGTTCTGCAATCATGGAAGGACTGTATCGATGCCTACCTAGCAGAATTCATATGCCACGAGGGTAGAGGCAGCTTCGTAGGTGACATCTGCCTCCGTTGCAACCTTGGGAAGGCTGCTTTTCGGTGCAGAGACTGCTTCACTGAGGATATATGGTGTCAGAGTTGTATAGTCGAAATTCACCCACACTGTCCCCTCCATCGTGTCCAGGTACGTCCATTGATATACACCTTATGGAAAATTCCTGCATCAGTTACAGGAGTGGAATGGTGTCTGTTTCACCAATAAATACCTCAAGGATCTGGGTTTGCGTGTGCAACTCGGACATCGTATCGGTGAAAAATGTTCTGTGCCCCAACGGGCGTTTGGTGACAATTTTATTGTCATTGACACTGGTGGTATATTTCCTGTTGGCCTGGATTTCTGTAACTGCGAGACTGCTGTCGATCACGCGATCCAGCTTCTTCGTTCGCAGTGGTTTCCAGCGACTACCCGTATCCCTAAAACTGCGGCAACTTTTAGGGTGTTAAACAGCTTTCAGCTTCTTAGCTTTGAGTCAAGAACATCTGTTTTTGATTTTTATCATAGTTTGGTACGGCTGTCGGACAATACAGGTACCAAAATCCCCAAGGTATGTGTGATTCGCCTGTAAGGCTGAATCTGACTTACTTCAAAAGAACCGATACCCGTCGTTCCTACGCATGGTCCGTGAATGGCGTCACCTCAAGATGTTGAAGCGGGCTGGTCGAGGACATGATCCCGCTGGCGTCGCCAATACAAAGGAAGGTGAATGCGCAGTGCTCTGCCCCGCATGTCCTCAACCTGGAAAAAATTTGCCTCCTGGCTGGGAGACTGCACCGATGGAGTTACGGTGAGTTCCAGGTCTGATGCTCGTCAATTTCTGTGCTAATCTAACTGTCTCAGCTTTCTGTATTGTCTCTTTCTGGCCATTGACGCCAACTTCCGCCTGAAGCGTAAGACAGTATCCAGCGAGTCCACTGATCCCAGTTTGAGCCAGGGTTGGAGCTACTATGTGGAGACATCTCGATTTACGCAACACATCGGGGACTTTGCGGGTCTTTCCCAGCCTGTACGTGCCTTCCCCTAGTCTAAAAGCTGATAACTATAACACTATACTAGCGTAGCACCTGTGCAAGTCACAGTGCAGTCAACAATGCTAATATCGCGTCATCCGACGGGTTGGCATCTTCCGGCGTCGGAGCTGTTGATTGCGCTCGTCATGAATTCAAGCGTCCATGTTCAGTTGGAGATCTTCAGAAGGGCGAGCGGTAAGTATTTTCATCCAGCTTCAATTGTATGTGATCGTTAATATGTTTTCTAAGGTATGCTAATATGGACTTCCTTTTTCTCCAAAGTCTCCATGATACAAATCTCATTAGTATTGTAGTTTCTTATGATGTAGCCTGCCAATGGTCTATCAATCTGCGGGAGCGCATGAACTTATATCCTCACCAGCTACAGAAAACCTTGGATGGTATCCTGAACATCATTTTCCTGGTCCCAAAATTCCATCTCGCGGCTCACATCGCTTCGTGTCAAATACAATACTCTTTCAACCTTACGCGGGGAGTAGGGAGGACGGATGGAGAGGCACCAGAACGCGGATGGTCCCGTTTTAACAACGTCGCAACTCAGACAAAAGAAATGGGCCCGGGATCGCGTCGCGATACTCTGGATGACCATTTCGGCGATTGGAATTGGAAGAAAACCACTGGGCTGGGTCCGTACTAATATTGAATTTGAAGCTCACGTATCTGACATCTCCCAGGAAAGCTATTGCTCCGTCGGCTCAGGACAGCAGTCAGCGAGGCTACAGAAAAGAAATGGGCGTATGAACAGTTCAGCTCTGCCTTGAAGGACGAGGAGGTGGACGCTTGGACGCAAGAGGTGGAGAAATGGGAACAGGGTGAGGGTGGAGCTAATCCTTATGAAATCCGATCAACTGGTTTGTCCCTCCAAATATAGCCTGTCTGAACTTACAAGTATTCTCCCAGCTCCTACTCAAGCTTTCGTTCGGAAATGTCTGGCTGAGGAAGAGGCCACCCTTGTCCATGATGATGCGTCATTCGTCATTCACGAAGACAAGTCCCCAAGTGCAATGCTAAACGCTGGGATCGACTTAGAGAATCAACAGTACGTGGTATTATAATTGTTACAAGTTTCACTACTACTCTAGTAAACTAGACGGCGCCTGGCATTTGACATTGCACAAGTTGGTGCCCACGCAACAGACCACCAGCTTGCGAAAATGACAGAACGCTCCAACACTCTACGAAGCAGGATCATCGGCTGGTACAATGTGCAGCAAGTGTACATGCCTGAAGCTGCCATCTTGCGCAAGAAGGGTGGTACTGCCAGCAATACGGGGGCTGCCGAATTGCTGCCCCAACACCTCCCGTTATATCTACCTTCGTCGATCATCTCCCACATACCCTGCAATATCAAGATTGCTGACTTCGAATTTCGACTACGTTACGCACAAGCCAACGATGCTCTCAATAGCCTTCGGCATCATCTCCGCCTCCGTTCCCATCTCTGGACATTCAAGACAAGGTTCGAAAGGGGACAGCGGCCTAGTACCCGCGCGCGAAACGTAATCGAGCGGACGACCCAGAAGATTGCAAATGTTGCCAAGATATATCGTGACGCCCGGAACGCTCTTGTTCACCTCAGCCCGCTGCTGGGAAAAGTTGGTTGGGAGATAACCTTACGGGTATTGGAGGACAAGGATATCCGCGCAATAACAGAGGACGAACGAGATATGGACCCTGCCGTGCGTCGCCGATCAGAGCATCGATCAGAAGGGAGGAGAATGACGTCATGGATATGGACAACACCTGGAGTTTCAGCTGACGAATGCATTGATTTACATGATAGTATGTGTTAATCAATGACATTTATTTTGATATCACTACTAGCTAACAACTATACAGGCCTCCGCATTGAATGGTCCCGATCAAGGGCTCGGTGGATGCGATGGCATGAGGAGGTTCGATTGCTCCGCGAGGAGATGCGGAGAGTACTCACATTTCTGGAATGGCAAGCAACATGGTGGGTGGAGCTTGGTGAGAGACATAATCACGTCGATGGTCCTCACGCAGAGGGCTTGTGTGCTTATGGCCATCGGCAAGCATCCATTCGAAAGGCCATACAAACTTCGTTTGAAAGGCAATGGGGAGGGGTACTAGGTGAAGACATGAATACAGAAAATGTGATGTTAGGTCCAGAGATTGCTCTTCAGGATGAAGAGGATGACAGTGACAATGAAATGGCCTAGCTATTGCAAAAATACTTAGTTTCATATTTGTTGGCCACTTTTTGAATCTTTTTGAGTACTACTTTTACCACCTCTTGTGTATTGCTCATGCCAATTGGTCTGATATACAGGCAGAGTACAACCATGCTGATGAAAAAACGATAACAGATGCAGTGAAAAGAGTGGATATGGGAATAAAACGAGTGTAATATACGTGTACGAGCTAAGGCAAACGTGTACCGAAAAAATTATGTAATTAAATGTTTTTGAGCGTGCACTCGAAAAACCAACACATGCATTGATGAATTTAATTTAAGTTATATTGGTTTGAGAATTCATTTCAATTATGTACTCTATTACAGCAATTATAGATTCTAGAATACATATCAATGGTATATCCTATTACAGCAATTATAGGTTCTGGATTATATCAATTGGTTATACTATTACAGCAATGATTAGTATAGGTTCTGGAATTCATATCAATGGCCTATACTATTACAGCAATTGTAAGTCCAATTGTATATACTATTACAGCACTTACAGGCTCTGGAATACATATCAATGGTATATAATTACAGCAATTATAGATTCTAGAATAGGTCAATTATCAATCTACTATTACAGCCATTATGGGTTCTAGAATACATTTCAATTGTGACTAAACATGTATTATTTAATACATAATAACCACTAGATATCTGAGAATTGATATCAATTAGTATATTTAATTAATTCAGTATTCATATATAGCTACTAGATATTTTAGAATTGATATGATTTGTGATTACTATATAGTTATGCATACTCTGCTCAATACATGCATTACAGTAGAAAGTATTGTGACTACAACAAATGATGCATAACTTCTATATTGCTATTGTGAATATAGAATGCATCAATGCGGCAGTATCGACTGCTTTTGGATTGTGGAGCTGCCTCTTCTGTTATTGATATCGATTACGTCAAGGCCAAAGACCTTCCTACACAGAAACTTCCACATCCAATCCCCATTTATAACACAGATGGTTCTCCGAACGCCACTGCATCCATCAGAGAAGTCGTGGACT
>Ga0209006_10006288_pt1 | contig 10759 bp, 13 predicted proteins | sample JacPin_JW_Ref_O2_FD_188567 | JGI IMG/M metagenome (GOLD analysis project Ga0209006, IMG submission 188567) | Forest soil microbial communities from Algoma, Ontario, Canada - Jack Pine, Ontario site 1_JW_Ref_O2 (SPAdes) (version 2) | ecosystem: Environmental > Terrestrial > Soil > Boreal... | reverse complement strand
AGGTGCCGCTGGTGGTGCGACTGGCCGGCACGAACGAAGCCGAAGGCCGCAGGATCATCGCCGAGAGCGGGCTGCCGATCATCAGCGCCGATACGCTGGCCGACGCGGCGCGCAAATCCGTTGCTGCCGCGCGTTCAGCCGAGCGCCCGGGAACGAGCGCATGAGCATCCTGATCGACGAGAAGACAACGGTGATCGTGCAGGGATTCACCGGCAGCAAAGCGACCTTCCATTCCAAGGAGATGATCGCCTATGGCACCAACGTCGTCGGCGGCGTGACACCGGGCAAGGGCGGCCAGCGACACCTGGATCGTCCGGTGTTCAACACCGTCAAGGACGCGGTGGAAGCCACCGGTGCCACCACTAGCCTGGCCTTTGTCCCGCCGGCATTCGCCGCCGATTGCCTGATGGAAGCGGCCGATGCCGGCCTGAAGCTGGTATGCACCATCACCGACGGCATTCCGGCACAGGACATGATGCGGGTGAAACGCTACCTGATGCGCTATCCGAAGGAGCGGCGCACCATGCTGGTCGGCCCCAATTGCGCGGGCATCATCAGCGCCGGCAAGGCAATGCTGGGAATCATGCCCGGCCATATCTACCGGCGCGGCAATGTCGGTATCGTGTCGCGTTCGGGGACGCTGGGGTATGAGGCGGCGGCGCAGATGAACGCCTTAGGCATAGGCCAGACCACCAGTGTCGGCATCGGTGGGGATCCGATCAACGGCAGTTCGTTCCTCGATCACCTGATGCTGTTCGAGCAGGACCCGGAGACCGAAGCGGTCGTCATGATCGGCGAGATCGGAGGCCCGCAGGAGGCGGAAGCCTCGAGGTGGGTGAAAGAGAACATGACCAAGCCGGTGGTCGGCTATGTCGCCGGACTCACCGCACCCAAAGGTCGGCGCATGGGCCATGCGGGCGCAATCATCTCCACGTCCGGCGACAGCGCAGCGGAAAAGGCGCAGACCATGAAATCGTTCGGGCTGACGGTCGCGCCCAGCGCCTCAGAGCTGGGAACCACGGTGGCCGAGGTGCTGCGAATGCGCGCCGCTCGCCGCAGCGTCTGATGAACGGGGGTTCCAAATGAGCTTCACCACCATCGAGCAGGCAACCCCGCGGTTGCATCGCTCGGAGTTGGCCGTGCCCGGGACCAATCCGGCTTTGTTCAAGAAAGCCGCGCTATCCAAGGCCGACATTGTTTTCCTGGATTGCGAGGACGCGGTGGCGCCGGACGACAAGGAGCAGGCGCGCAGGAACATCATCCAGGGGCTGAACGAGGTCGACTGGGGCAGCAAGACGATGATGGTGCGCATCAACGGTCTGGACACGCACTACATGTATCGCGACGTGGTAGACATCGTGGAAGCCTGTCCTCGCCTGGACATGATACTGATCCCCAAAGTCGGCGTGGCACAGGACGTCTACGCGGTGGACATGCTGGTCACGCAGATCGAATCGGCCAAACAGCGTGACAAGCGCGTCGGATTTGAGGTGCTGATAGAAACCGCGCTTGGAATGGCCAACGTGGAGACCATCGCGCAATCATCGCGGCGCCTGGAAGCCATGAGCTTCGGCGTCGCGGACTACGCCGCATCCACCCGTGCCCGCACCACCGTCATCGGCGGCGTCAACAGGGATTGCGGAGTGCTGACGGACAAGGATACCGAAGGCAATCGCCAATACTTCTGGAGCGATCCCTGGCACGCCGCGCAGACGCGCATGCTGGTGGCCTGCCGGGCCTACGGCCTGCGCCCGATTGACGGGCCGTTCGGCGATTTCAACGATCCGGAGGGCTACATCGCCGCGGCCAATCGCGCCGCCGTGCTCGGCTATGAAGGCAAGTGGGCAATTCATCCGTCGCAGATCGAACTGGCGAACCAGGTCTACACTCCATCGGCAGCCGAGGTCACGAGAGCTGGCCGCATCATCGATGCGATGGCGCAGGCCGCGAAAGACGGTCGCGGCGCGGTATCGCTGGACGGACGGCTGATCGATATCGCCAGCATCCGCATGGCGCAGGCGCTGCTCGCCAAGGCCAATTCGATCACTGCGGCCATAGGCCTCCAGGGCGACATTTGATGTGCAATGGTGCTACGCCTCGAGCCATCGCGATCGCTCTGATCGCATCGCTGCTGGCTACCGATGTGTGGTCGGCATCGCTGGAGGCGTATGCCCGGCTGCCCAGCCTCGAGGACGTCGCGATCTCGCCGGACGGCTCGCGGCTTGCGTATGTGAATACGCGCGGCGACGAGCGCATCGTCGCCATAGTCTCGCTGCCGGCGCGCGCCCCGCTGGGCGCAGTGAAAGTCGGCTCGGAGAAGCTGCGCGCGATTCAATGGGCCGACAACGATCGGCTGCTGATCACGACCTCGATGGTGTATCCGGCGCTGGTACTGAACAAGGATTCATGCGCCGGAGCAGCAGGCATGACCACCACCTTCACGCCGGACGGCAACGCCGGTTCGGGCGGAATGGGGTCATCGCCGAAAGCCGCCGTCAACCCGATTTTCTGCACCAGTCAGAAGCTGCCGGTGACGCGCGACTGGTCGCTGTTGCAGGTGTATGACCTCAACACCCACGCGCCGGTCCCCATTCCGGAGCCCTCCAAGGTGCACGAGCTCACGCTGATGAACGTCATCGCCGGACAGCCAATGGCGCGGCGGGTGAACGGCCACAGCGTCGTCATCGTGCCGGTGCTGTATCTGAACAAAAGCGCCGCACATGCGGACAAACCTGATGAGAACAACGCGTTGCTGCCGGCGTTGCTGCAAGTGGATCTGGACACAGGCGACGAAGCCGTGCTGCGCCAGGGCACAAGGGACACCCGCCAATGGTTTACCGATGCGTCCGGCAATGTGGTGGCGGAGCAGGATTTTTTCGAACGGGGCGCCGGCGCGAATAGACGCTGGAGTCTGAGGATCGAGCGCGACGGACACCTGGAAGAGACCGCCTTTGGGCCTGAATTGGCCGACTATCCGCGTCTGCTCGGATTCGGCCCGGCGCCTGGCACGTTGCTGTTGCAGCAAGTGGACGGCGACGACTGGGTGTGGAAGTCGCTATCGCTGAAAGATGGGTCGCTCGGTGCGCCCATGGGCGGGGGCAGGATATTGAGCGCGCCGATCGAACTGCGTACCACCAATCAGCTGATCGGCGGGATGCAAACTCAGGATGATTCGCGCTATGTGTTCTTCGATGCCGCGACCCAGGAGCGATGGGATGCCCTGGTCCGCGATTTTGACGGCGCCCACGTGCAGCTGGTGTCGATGACGGCGGATTTTAGCAAGGTCGCCGTGCGTATCGAGAGTCCGAAATTGGGCTTTAAGTACGAAGTGATTGATCTCAGCAGCCACAAGGCGGATCCGATTGGCGACGTGTATGAGGGGGTGAAGGCACCGCTGGAAGCGCAGCGCATCGCCTACGCCGCGGCCGACGGGCTGCAGATTGCTGGGTACGTGACGCTGCCGCGCGGAGGGGACGCGAGGAATCTGGCTCTCATCGTGCTGCCGCACGCCGCGCCCACAGGAGTCGACACCGCCGACTTCGATTGGTGGTCACAGGCACTGGCGGACCAGGGTTACGCGGTGCTGCGAGTGAATTTTCGCGGCTCCCAGCTCAGCCGCAGATTCATGTCCGCGGGGGTCGGCGAGTGGGGACGCAAAATGCAAAGCGATCTGTCTGACGGTGTGCGCTACCTGGTGCAGCAAGGCATCGCCGATCCAAAGCGCGTGTGTATCGTCGGTGCCGGATACGGCGGTTACGCGGCGTTGGCCGGCGTGACGCTGCAGCCGGGCGTATATCGTTGCGCGGTCGCGGTTGACGGCGTGTCTGATCTCGGCCGCTGGCAGAAATCGCTGTTGGACAATCAAACCCGTCAAATCAGCGCCGAGCAAGCTGACTGGGAGCGCCTCATGGGTGTCAACGGCCCGAACAAGGCGGCGCTCGACCGCATTTCACCTATCCGACATGTCGATGCCGTCCACGTCCCGGTGATGCTGATGCATGGGCAGGACGATCTCGGGGTGCCGTTCGAACAGATCCAGGACATGTACGACGCGCTGCGGCACGCCGGCGGTGTGGTCGAATTGATCACGCTGCCGCATGAAGATCACCTATTCGCCGGGGGCGAAAGCCGGCTGCTGATGCTGCAGAAATCGGTCGACTTCTTGCGCACCCACAATCCACCAGACTGACCGCCATCGAACGCACGGCGCCTCGGCGCCCGATCCCGGCACTTAACCTGTTCGATGCTGTATCACAAACGAGACAACGATTATCTCTCGCGCCGGAGCGTCGCTTTGGTGGCGATCATCCTGCTGCATGTGCTCGCGACCTATATATTGGCCAGCGGGGTCGCCAGTTCCCGCGTACGCTACGCATCGACGATCATCCAGACCCGGCTGCTACCGCCCGACAAGATCCAGCATCTGCCGCCGCCTCCGCCGCCCCAGGTGAATCTGGTCGAGGACGCGCCGATCCAGGTCATCGCGCCGCAGATCGACTTGCCCATCCTCGCGGATGCGCTGCAGCCACCGGTCCAGATCCCGCCAGCAGAGACGGATCAAGCGCCATCTGCCCCGGCTCCTGCGCCGCCTTCGGGACCAACGAGCAGACCTCGACCCATCTCCGGACCGGACGGGCGCGAGCGATATCCGATGGAGTCCATCATCGCGAAGGAGACCGGCACGCCAACCATCACCATCTGTGTGTCCGCGACCGGTAGCGTCGACAGCGTCGAGGTAACCAGGAGTTCAGGTTTCCCGCGGCTGGATGAGGCGGCGGTGGACATCGGCAGAGGCTTCCGATTCAAACCTGCCATGCGCCAGGGCCAGCCGGTGCCGGTATGCGTATCCTATGGGGTGAAGTTCGGGATCAACAATCTGTAACCGGGCCGACCGGCACGCGTTCGAAATGGGCTAGCACGGCTCATCGGATACAATTGATCTCGTGATGCCCAATCCACCCGATCCACGCGTACTGTTTGCCGCCGAACGCACGCTGCTGGCGTGGCAGCGCACCAGCCTTGCGCTGATGGGATTCGGTTTCGTCATCGAGCGCTTCAGTCTGTTTCTGGCGGCTCTGCGCCGCGAGCCGGAAGCGCCGGGGAATCATCTGTTCTCTTTGCTGACCGGCGTGGCACTGATCCTGCTCGGCGCCGCGGTCGCGCTGGTTTCAAGCGTCAGCTACAGCCGCTTCGTGAAGACTCTGCCGAGCCAGGATGTCGCATCGGGATTCCTGATCGGCATGGGTGCGCTCATCAACGTGCTGGTTGCTGCGGCAGGCGTCGCACTGGCAATCTACCTTCTCGTCGGGGCATTCAATGTGTAGCAGAGCACCATGAGCGTCATTGATTCGAAAGTCGTGAATATCGACGAATTGAAGCTCGAGCATTTCGTGCAGGGCGACAAGTTTGAATGCAATGGGGTACGGATCGGACCGTTGCTCGGCGCCCAGAGCCTGGGTTATTCCTACGATATCGTTCCGCCTGGAAAGCGCTCCTGCCCGTTTCACAGTCATCGGGGGGAGGAGGAGATGTTCTTTATCGTGAAGGGCAGGGGAACGCTGCGCTACGGCGACGAGCGACGAGCGATCCGCGCGGGCGATGTGATCTGTTGTCCGACCGGAGGCCCGGAGACCGCGCACCAGATCATCAACGACTCGGACGCTGAACTGACCTATCTGTCGATCAGCACCAAGATGCCGGCAGAAGTCTGCGAATACCCGGACTCGGGGAAAATTGGAGCTTTCGGCGGGACTCTGCGCCACATGACGCGCACCGAGCATGACCTGGACTACTGGACAGACGAGATCTAACCCGCCCTGGCTCCATCGGGTACCGGGGATTCGGGCACCGCTAGCACCGGCCGCACGCCGTCGGCATAGCCGATATCGAACAGCATTCCCTCCGACAGCACTCCGCGCATCGAGCGCGGCCGCAGGTTGACGACGAACAGCGCTTGCCGGCCCTCGATCTCGCGCGGATCTTCACGTTCCAGTCTCAGTGCCGCGACGATGGTGCGGACGTGATCCCCGAAACTGACCCGTAGCGCCACCAGCTTGTCCGATCCCTCCACCATGGATACCTGCTGGATCGTGCCGACGCGCACGTCCATCTATTCGACAACCGCGAGGTCAATCTGCGGTTTGAGCGGTGCAGGCGTCACCGAACCTCCCCCTTCGAATGCCCGGGCGGATAGCTCCCAGGGTGCCCGATTGTAGTGCCGGAGGTGGCCGGCCGCCCGTTCAGCTGGTCGGCGGTGTGGTGGCGGTCGGCTCAGGGCCGGAGGGCTGTTGCCCGCGCCGGGCATGGGCTTCTTTGATCGCAGCCTTACAGCCGCTGGATACTTCCGGCGCGTGGCTCTTCAGGCACGCCATGATCCGGCCGCCGCCGCGTTGCACGCCGGGGCAGAGCGTCTGTACGTCCTGCCTGCAGGCGGCCATGGCACCACCTTCGGGCGGTGGGACGGCGTCATCGGCGAAGGCCGCCATGGCGACAAATCCAATCACGGGGACAATGCACAATAGCTTGCTGAGATGCATCGAACTTCTCCCGGCTGCTGCAGTTGGACCTGTGAGGTGGACTTGCCGTCGGGCTGGAAAGTTCATCGCCTGAGTGCGTTAGCGATGGGAAGTACGCGCGTCACGATTTGAAGCCGGTTACGCTGGCCGGTAAATCAATGGTTGATGTCGTGCACCATGCTTTGCGTGATCAAGCCGGGCTGTACCGTCGAGCTTTGGCGGGTGTGATAGAGGGCTTTGAGATAGGCTTGATCCCAGTCACTCAGACTCGCAATCCCCGTTTCGGCGGGCGCATTGAACAAGCGCAGGATCGTGGGCATGGTTCCAAAGTCGGCGTCGAAATTGAACTCCGCCAGCGCCGCCATGGCGAGGTAATCCGCCAACTGTCCAAACTTGAAGCCTTTGATGCGGCTTGAGTCGACCAGCTCTATGACCGAAGCAATACTCCAGACCTCGGTATACTCGAGGCGCGAGGCGCCGTAGACCCTGGTGCTCGGCAGTTTCAATGATTCGGCTCCGGTGGTCAGAGGCGTATCGGGCGTTTCGACTGCCCCGTTCGCCGGCGCGCTTTCATGGTTGTACCAGACGCGTACGGCGCGCGGCGTATTCAGGAACCGGTCGATCTGCGTCCCGCCGGCATCGCCAAACAGATTTTGATAGTGGACGTGCGCGGCCCAGGTCTTCAGCAGTGCGACCGGATCCGCCGCCACGACGATGACCAGGTTGACATTGCATCCACTAGGCGCCGGCGCGGCCCCTATCGCCGCCGCGATGTCCGACAGGCGCTCCAGGATGTATTCGCCATTGGCCCGCGGCAAACCCGCCACCATCGGGCAGATCGGCTTATTCCAGCGCGCAATCGACTCCGAGTTCACCTGCACGGGAGCATGCGAGACGAATTCATGCGCGCGCTTCTCTGTGTCTTGCCGCTGTGCTTCGACCGTGATCTGGGACAGTGTATCGGTAGCCGTCGAGGTCGATGTGCCGGCCGGCGAATCAGCTTGGGCTGTTCCCCCGAGCAGTGACAGCGCGACTACCATTGCAACACCAGCCGCCGCCCTTGGTCTCGCGGGCCGACAGCGGGACAAGGCTTCTGGAACTCCAGTAGTTGTTGTCGGCTCTACGGTCACGAAACCTGCGCCCCCGGCTGACCGGTCGCCAACATCGCACAATAGTGCCGATTACATCAAGGGCGCAGCGCACCAAGGAGTATCCGCTGGTCAGGTCTCGTATGATCTTCTTAAGGACGTACGACGACCACCGGTTCCGGTGCTACTACGACAGCGCGCGGATGGTAGTAGTAGCCGCGAGCGGGGGCCACGACGCAACCCGTCAGCACGAGTATGGTCAGTGGAGCCAATAACATAATGAGCCGCTTCATTTCCCGTCTCCTGAAGATAAATGTCCCTGCTGTATGAAACGCACAGCGGGCCGATCGGGTGACAGCTACGGCAGATGCGGCAGCGGCTAGTGATATTGATATAACCGAACCCGCTGGATCTGGGGGTGATACGGTGAAGCTAAAGCGCGCGATGACCTGCGAACGAGGAGGAATATTGCATGCGGAAATATTATGGACCGGCCGGCACCATCCATCGAATATCAGTGAGCAGCAACGCTCTGCGCGGAAATCTGCTTGGCGACCCAACGAGCCGCGTGATCGACGTCTATATGCCGCCGCCGCCGGCGGGGGCCAGGCTGCCGCTGCTCGTCGATCTGGTTGGATTCACCGGCAGCGGGCTGTCGCACACCAATTGGGTTGGCTTCCGGGAAAATGTGCCTGAAAGACTCGACCGGCTGATAGGCGAGGGGAAGATGCCGCCAGTGGTGGTGGCATTTCCGGATTGTTTCACGCGCCTGGGCGGCAACCAGTACGTCAACTCAGCTGCCATGGGCGCCTGGGAGGACTATCTCATCGGTGAAATGCTGCCCGCCGTCGAGAAGCAATTTGCATGTGGCGGCAAGGGTCGCCGCGGCGTCTTCGGCAAGAGTTCCGGCGGTTACGGCGCCATCGTTCATGGGCTTAAGCATCCGGATGTGTGGGCGGCGGCGGCGTGCCACTCCGGCGACATGGCATTTGAATTGTGCTATCTGCCCGACATGCCCATCGTGTTGCCGGAGCTCGCCAAGGCGGGCGGCTCGATCGAGCGCTGGTGGACAGAACTGGAAGCTGCACCCAAGCATCCCGACAAGGCGATGGAGGTGATCAATATCCTCGCGATGGCCGCCACCTATGATCCCGATGCCTCGCAATTTCTCGGTATCCGGTTGCCTATCACGCTCGATACCTGCGAAATCATTGAGGAGCGCTGGTCCAACTGGCTGCGGCACGACCCGTTGAACATCCTTGAGGAAAGAGCCGACAGCCTGCGGCGCCTCAAGGCTTTGTATATCGACTGCGGCACCAGCGATCAGTACCGGCTTCTATATGGCGCGCGCCGCTTTGCGCGTCGGCTGGCCCAGCTGGGAATTGAACATCGATACGAGGAGTTCCCTGACAATCACTCGACGGTAGACTACCGGATGGATGAGAGTCTGCCGTTTCTGGCGCGGGCGCTCAGCTAGTTACGCAGCTGCCACGGCTTCGATTTCCAATAGCCATTTGCTGTCGAAGATTCCGGTGATGATCACCGTCAGGGCGGGGGCGTGCGAACCGAGGAACTCCTGCCGCAGCTCCCGATTTGCCATCGCAAGCTCACGCGAGGCCAGGAATATCGTGACCTTGGCCAAATTGGCCACCGTCATATCTGCCGCGGCGAGCTGGGCCAGCACGTTGTGCCATGCTTGCCGCGCTTGTTGCGGAAACTCTTTCGGCACCTCACCGGTGGGTAACTCCGGGGTCTGGCCGCTGATGAACAGCAGCCGCCTGGCATCCGTGACCTCCACCGCCTGCGAATAGCCGCCCGCAGCTCGCGGCGCGGATTGTGCATTCACCCGGATCATTTTCATCCTGCGCACCAGTCCTGCGCATCACGCCGATTTGAGCAGTCGCTGTATTTCCCGGCGTGAAGGAGCCGAGGGCTGCGCGCCCAGCCGCGTGACCGATATGGCAGCCGCGGCATTCGCAAAGCGCACCGCGTCGATCAGTGGTTGCTCCTCGGCCAGCGCGACGGCGAGGGCGCCGTTGAACACATCACCGGCGCCCGTGCTATCCACCGCCTTCACCTTGAATCCGGGCACGAGTTGCGGACTCCCGTCGCTGGTCGCGACCAGCGCCCCGCGGGCGCCGAGCGTCAGAATGACGGTCTGCACCCCCCGCGCACGCAGAACGGACGCGGCCTTCACTGCGGCGGAGTCGCTGTCGACTTTGATGCCGGTAAGCAGTTCGGCTTCGGTTTCGTTCGGCGTCAGAATCGAAACATGGCGCAGAAGCTCATCCGGCAACGCACGGGCCGGCGCCGGATTGAGAATAACGCGCGCGCCGGATTTGGCGGCGAGCACGGCCGCGGTCTGTACGGTATCCAGCGGTATCTCCAGCTGCACCACCATCACGCTGGCGCCGGCGAATATCTTGCGGGCTTTCTTCAAATCAGCTGGCGACAGCCGGCCGTTGGCGCCCGGGGCGACACCGATACTGTTTTCGCCATGCTGGTCCACAAAGATCAGCGCGACGCCGGTTGAAACCTTGCGATCGCGGTAAATGTGCTCGACGTTGATTCCTTCGTTGGCGAAGGCCGCTTTCGCCTGGTCGCCGAAATCGTCCTGCCCGAGGCGCGCAACGAATGCCACCTTACCGCCGGCGCGGGCGGCGCTGACCGCCTGGTTGGCGCCTTTGCCGCCGCCGGTAATATGGAACTCGCCGCCGAGCAGGGTCTCACCCGGGCGCGGGATGCGCTCGAGCTTGATGATCATGTCGGTGCCGGAACTGCCGACGATGACGATGCGGCGTGGTTTCATTGTTTTGACGCGATCAGGATTGCAAGTCCCGCCAGATAGAATGCAAACATAGCGGCCAGGAGCTTGTTCGTGCCTCGCGGGGCGCCGTGAAATTCCTTCCAGACGAAGACGCCCCAGAGCGCCCCGATCATCGTCGCGCCCTGACCCAGGCCATAGGACAGTGCTGCCCCGGCCACGGTGCTGGCGATGATGTTGAACGACATGCCCACATTCCAGATAACACCGCCAAGAATGCCGACCATATGCAGCCTGAGGTTACCCTTCGTGAAGTAATCCCCGAACGGCACCGGCGCGCCGGTGAAGGGCCTGACCATCATGATGCTGTTCCACAGGAAATTTGACAGCAG
>Ga0209006_10006287_pt1 | contig 10759 bp, 6 predicted proteins | sample JacPin_JW_Ref_O2_FD_188567 | JGI IMG/M metagenome (GOLD analysis project Ga0209006, IMG submission 188567) | Forest soil microbial communities from Algoma, Ontario, Canada - Jack Pine, Ontario site 1_JW_Ref_O2 (SPAdes) (version 2) | ecosystem: Environmental > Terrestrial > Soil > Boreal... | reverse complement strand
TCTCGAACGCGTCCCGGGTGGCGATGGACCGCGGCAGCGCGGACTCGTCGTCGCCCTCGTAGTAGCGCTGGGCCAGCTCGACGACCAGCTGGCCGGCCCGCTCGAACAGCCCGCGCCGCGCGGCGTGCGTGGCCAGCGTGGTGCCGTTGCCCGGCAGGGCCAGCCCCATCGCCTCGGTCAGGCAGTTCATCGAGTTCGCGGTGAACATCCCGGAGCAGGAGCCGCAGGTCGGGCAGGCGGCTTCTTCCATCTCGGCCAGCGCCTCGTCGGACACCGACGGGTCGGCCGAGGCGATCATGGGGTTGATCAGGTCCAGCTTGCGTGGCTCGCCGGAGGCGGTCACCTCGCCGGGCCGGGCCCGCCCGGCCTCCATCGGGCCGCCGGACACGAACACGGTGGGGATGTTCAGCCGCAGCGCCGCCATCAGCATGCCGGGCGTGATCTTGTCGCAGTTGGAGATGCAGACCAGCGCGTCCGCGCAGTGGGCCTGGACCATGTACTCGACCGAGTCGGCGATCAGCTCCCGGCTGGGCAGCGAGTAGAGCATCCCGCCGTGGCCCATGGCGATCCCGTCGTCCACCGCGATCGTGTTGAACTCCCGCGGCACCGCGCCGGCCGCCTTCACCGCGTCGGAGACCACCTGGCCGACCTCGCGCAGGTGCACATGGCCGGGGACGAACTCGGTGAAGCTGTTGGCCACGGCCACGATCGGCTTGCCGATGTCCTCGCCGGCTACCCCGCTCGCGCGCATGAGGGCGCGCGCCCCGACCATGTTCCTGCCGTGGGTGACCGTCCGGGACCGAAGCGGTGGCATGACCTGCTCCCCTCAAGGGTGTGGAGCCTTCAGCGTACCGGCGGCGTGCCCTCCGTGCGGCGCGCGGCCGCCAGCAGGGCAGGCCATGATCGTGGTGGATTTTGCCTCGCCGGCGGCGCAGAACCCCCCACGATCATGGCCGGGATGGGAGGCGGCGCTCGCGCGGCGCCCGCCGGGTGGCCGGCGGGTGCGGTCAGCGGCGGGGCAGGGCTGCCTCGGCCGCCTCGTGGATGCGCTCGATTTCCTCGCGGGTCAGCCGCTGCTCGCGCCGGGCCCGGGCCTGGGCGCGCAGGTACTTGCGGAGCCGCCGCCCGCTGAACACGTCCACGCCGCCGATCCGGGCCACGGTCCACGGGACCGTCGGGCCGTAGATCACCATGGCCGGGCGGATCCGCTGCTTGCGGCCGAGGGTCTCGCTGATGAGCCGGCCGGCCATGGCCGCTTCCATCTGGGCGTGCTTCAGGCGGCTGGTCTGGCTGTACGGGCCGTGGTAGAGGTGGCCGCCCTGGGAGGCCCGGAGCGGCAGCCGGCGGTCCCACCGCTCGGAGTCCACCGCGAACACCCCGGCCGGCCCGACGATCAGATGATCGATGATGCAGTCGCTGCCCGGGATGGCCCGGCCGTTCAGGGACAGGTAGCCGGACCGGCGGGCCAGCAGCAGCCGCCGCCGGGTGCGCCGCTGCGCGGACGTGACCCGGACCGCGGCCGGGATGACCGCGGTGGTCCGCGACCGGTGGATGGTGTCCAGGATCGCCACGATGGCCGCGGCGGTCAGGCCGGCCCGCCACTCGAGGAAGATGCCCACCACGATGCCGGCCGCGGCCGCCAGGACCGCGCGGCGGATCCAGATCGGCATCCGGGGATCGGCGGCGAAACTGGACAGCGGATGCTCATGACCCGGATGACGGTCACCCGCGGTGACGATCCCGCCGTCGGAGCCGTCCCCGGCCTCCGGCGCGTACGCCCCGCCCCGGACTCCCGGACCGGCCGGGACGGCCGGGACGGGCGGGAACTCGCGGGTGTCCGCCGCGTCCCCCGGATCACCGGCCCCCGGATCCGCCTCCGCATCCCCGGAACCCAGATCCCCTGCGGCCAGGTCGAACGCCTCCGGCGGGTCCGGCACGGCGGCGCCGGACGGCTGACCGGCAGCGGCGGACGCGGGGCCGCCGGGGCCCGTGCGCCCCGGCGCCGCCCCGGACGTGCCCGGCCGCGTCATCCGATCCACCGGTCAGAGCGTAACCGATGCAATGCGTAGCTGTCTGGCAACATCACGTGACACACCGTGAATGCGCCGAACCTGGCTTCTGGACCCGGGCAAATCGGGAGACTACGGTGCGAAATCGTGACCGACATTCATGATCTGACCGTGACCGAGCTGGCCGCCGCGATCCGCCAGGGTGAGCTGTCGCCGGTGCAGATAACCGCCCACTACCTGGACCGTACCGAGCGGATGAACGCCGATGTGGGGGCGTTCTTCACGATCACCGCCGAACGGGCCGCGGACCAGGCCAGCGAGGCCGAGAAGGCGGTGAGCCAGGTCGGGGAACCTGGCGAACTTCCCCCGCTGACCGGCATCCCCATCCCCATCAAGGACCTGAACATGGTGGCCGGGGTGCGCCAGACCCTCGGCTCCGCCGCCTTCACCGACAACGTCCCGGCCATCGACGATTACGTCACCGCGGCGCTCCGGGCCGCGGGGGCCGTGATCACCGGGAAGACGGCCACCCCCGAGTTCGGCCTGCCCTGCTACACCGAGACCGCGGTCGGGCCGCCCGCCCGGACACCCTGGGACCTGGGCCGGTCCGCGGGTGGGTCGAGCGGCGGCGCGGCGGCCGCGGTGGCGGCGGGCCTGGCCCCGGCCGCCCAGGGCAGCGACGGCGGCGGCTCGATCCGGATCCCCTCCAGCGTCTGCGGCCTGTTCGGGCTGAAACCGTCCCGGGGCCGGATCTCCAACGCCCCGCTGCTCCCCGACCTGGCCGGGCTGGGCACGGAGGGCCCGCTGGCCCGGTCGGTGGCGGACGCGGCGCTGCTGCTCGACGTGATGACCGGCAACCAGCCCGGGGACATGTACACCCAGCCGCCGCTCCCGCCGGGGGAGACGTTCCTGGCCTGCGCGCAGCGGCCGCCCGGGCGGCTGCGCATCGGCCGGACCCTGGAGCACCCCATCGAGGGCGCCACCGTGCACCCGGACTGCGTGGCCGCGTACGAGGAGGCCAGCGCGCTGCTGGCCTGCCTGGGGCACGAGGTTGAGGACGTGGCCATGCCGTTCGGCCCGGACGCGGTGCCCGCGTTCGAGACGGTCTGGTACGCGATGGCCACCCTGGCCCCGGTCGATCCGGCGCGCGAGGACCGGCTGCTGCCGTTCACCACGTACATGCGCGAGCGGGGCCGGGAGACCCGGGCCAGCGACCTGATCTTCGCCCAGGCCTACCTGCAGCTGATCGTGCGCCAGGCGCTGGCCGTGCTGAACGGCTACGACGCGCTGCTGATGCCGACGCTGGCGTCCCCGCCGGTGCCGGTGGGGTACTTCGAGGAGGTGCCCCCGGCCGAGAACTTCGAGCGGCAGAAGGCCTTCACCCCGTTCACCGCGCTGTTCAACGTGTCGGGCCAGCCGGCCGTGAGCCTGCCGCTGCACTGGAACGCGGCCGGGCTGCCGATCGGCGTGATGCTGGCCGGCCGGGTGGGCGAAGAGGGCACGCTGATCTCGCTGTCCGCCCAGCTGGAGGAGGCCCGCCCGTGGCGGGACCGCCACCCCGCCCTATGGTGAGGCTCCATTGCCAGGCGGGGGCTACTCGCGGGTAGGCCGCCGGTTATAGTCCGGTATCGGTGATCAGATGACCCTGGGACGACCGCGCTCCAGGATCGCCTGGCGGGTGCTCCGCGTGGCGATCCCGGTGCTGGCGTGCGCCGCCCTGCTCGGCGTGCTGGCCTTCGGCTACGGCACGGTGCCCGCGCTCGGACCCGCCCTGGATCCCGGCCGCGGCGTCTGGACGTCGGCCAGCGGCGGCGAGCTGCCGCACTCCCAGGCGCTGAGCCTGCCCGGCCTGGACCACCCGGTCCAGGTGTCGTTCACCAGCCACGGCGTGCCGTCCGTCCGGGCGGCCAGCCAGCACGACGTGTTCCTGGCCCTGGGCTACGTGCAGGCCCGGTTCCGGCTGGCCCAGATGGATCTGGAACGGCGGCTCGGCGAGGGCCGGCTGGCCCAGCTCGCGGGCCCGGCCGACGTGGGCTCGGACAAGTTCGAGCTGCGGCTGGGCCTGGTCCGCACCGCGGAGCAGGAGTGGGCCCAGATGCCCCGGTCCAGCCCGGCCGCGCAGGGCCTGGTGGCCTTCAGCCGGGGGGTGAACGACGACCTGGCCCAGGTCCGCCGGGACCGGCAGTGGCCCGCCCTGTTCTCGCTGGCCGGGGTGTACCCGGGCGACTGGACGCCGGTGGACACCCTGGTCATCCAGGGCGACCTGACCGAGCAGCTGGACTTCACCACCACCCCGCTGGACTACGCGCTGCTGGAGCGCTCGCTCGGCGCGAGGCGGACCATGGCCTGGTTCCCGGTCCTCCCGCCGAACGAGCAGCACCCGTACGACCCGGGCCCGTACCGCCAGGCCGGCCTGGTCCCGCTCCAGCCCGGAACGTCAAGTTCACAATCTTCCGCAACGAAAACCGCCCGCCGTACTCCCGCACCCAGCCGCGGCGCCACCGCGGTGACCGCCGCCGGCGTGCTCGCTAATACGGTGCCCGCTAATACGGTGCCCGCTACTACCGTGCCCGCCACCGGGCCGGCCGCCGGTGCGGGGCACGTGTCGGCCGGCCAGGCCACCGCCGCGGCCGCGCTGCTGGCCGCCGTGAACGCCCTGCCCGCCGGCCAGATCCACACCTACCCGGACAGCAACGCGTGGGCGGCCAACGGCCCGGCGGTGGCCGGCGGCCGGTCGATGCTGGCCGGGGACCCGCACCTGCCGCAGACCATCCCGTCGATCTGGTACCAGGTCGCGCTGTCGGCCCCGGGATACGCGGTGAGCGGCGTCACCGTCCCGGGCCTGCCCGGTATCCTCCTCGGCCACAACCACCACATCGCCTGGTCCCTCACCGACACCCAGAACCAGGCCACGCTGTTCTACACCGAGCGGACCAGCAAGTCCCGTCCCGGGCAGTACTTCTGGGACGGCGCGTGGCGGCGGATGCGGCAGGTCCACTACACGATCGCGGTCCGGGGCGCCGCGGCGCAGCGGCTGACCGTGGACCTCACCGTGCACGGCCCGATCATGACCCAGGCCGGGCAGACCACCTCGGTGGACTGGATGGGCAATGTCCCCTCACCCGACCTGGCCGTGCTCCTGGCTATCAACCAGGCGCATGACTGGGCCCAGTTCCACGCGGCGCTGGCGAACTGGCGGGCGCCCTCGCAGAACTTCGTGTACGCCGACGACCGGGGCCACATCGGGGCGATCTCGGCCGGGTACTACCCGGTGGTCCGGCACGGCCAGCCCTGGCTGCCGATGCCGGGTACCGGCGCGGACGACGTGGCCGGGGTGATCCCCTACCAGGCCGTCCCGCAGGCGTACGACCCGCCCGGGCACGTCCTGGCCACCGCGAACCAGCGCCCGGTCGGGCCGTCGTACCCGTACTACATCGGGACCACGGCCGACTTCTTCGACCCGGGCTACCGGGCCAGCCAGATCTACGCCTCGCTGCAGGGCCGGCGCGGCCTGACCCCGGCCGCCTTCGCGGCCGTGCAGACCAGCCTGACCGACCCGCTCGCCCAGCGCATGCTGCCCAGGCTGCTCGCGGCGCTGCGCCAGCCCGGGGCGCGGCTGACCGCCCGTCAGCAGCAGGCCGCGCGGCTGCTGGAGGGCTGGAACGGCGCGATGACCGCCAGTTCGGCGGCCGCGTCGGTGTGGTGGACGTTCTGGACTGACTACCTGACCGCGGTCTTCCAGCCGTGGTGGCACACCGCGGCGGTGCCGGTGCACCGGGACCGCAGCGGGCTGAAGGTCTCGCCGGACCAGGCCAGCCTGGACGAGGTGCTGGAAACGTGGACCCTCCGCGACCCGGGCAACGCCACGTTCACCGCGCCGGGCGGCCCGCCGCGGACCGCCCCGCAGGTGATGCGGGCCGCGTTCGCCACCGCGGTGGCCCACCTGTCGTCCCGGCTGGGCGCAGTGCCCTCCCAGTGGGCGTGGGGCCGGCTGCACAGCCGGCAGTTCCCGTCGCTGACCCAGGCGGACGCGCTCGGCTACGGCCCCCGCGCGGCGGGCGGGGACCCGTGGACCGTGGACGCCGCCGACAGCGGCCTGGTGGCCCGCCAGGGACCCAGCTGGCGGATGATCGCGGCCTGGACCGGCCCCGGCACGGGGACCGCGGAGGGCATTTACCCCGGCGGCCAGAGTGAGAACCCGGCCTCACCGTGGTATGAGGACCAAGTGGCTGACTGGTGGAACGGGCGCTATCTGCCGATGCCGCCGGCCGGGTCGGCGGCGGGGGTGATCCGGTGGACGCTGCGCCCCTGACCCCGGCTCGCTCCGTGGCCCCCGCTGGCCCGCGCCTGGTTGAGACAGCGGGGGCGTTGGGACAGCGTGCTTGTCTGATCGACGCGGCCGGGAGTGGCCATGTCTGACCTGAACCGGCTGGGCAAGCGCGGCGCGTACCGGCTCGGGCGCCTGGGGGCCCCGCCGCCCGCCCCCGTCGGGCCGCCTGCCCCGCACTACCCCTCGTGGGTCCCCGGGCACCGGGGCCCGGCGGTGTTGTGGCTGCTGGGCGGCCTGGCCGCGGCGGTCCTGATCGCGCTGGGGGCCGCGGTGGGCTGGTGGTTCCTGCCGTTCGTGGCCGGCCTGGCGGCCGGGGCTGCGGCGCGCTACGGGCGCTGGCGGCTGCGGGTCGCCCTGCCGGCCACGGCGCTGGTCGCGGCGATCGGCTGGGCCATCCCGCTCGGCTGGCAGGCCCTGCACGGCGCCCCGGTCAGCGCGACCGCGCGCGTGGTCGCGGCGCTGGCCGGGCTGCCGCCGCACGCCGTCGTCGCCATCGCCGCCACCCTGGTGGTCGCGGCCCTCCAGGCCCTGGCCGGCCTGTGGCTGACCTGGGCCCTGATTCCCAGGCCGTAGGGTCAACAGCCCAGTGCCCACGGGCGCGTCCCGGGCGGGCAGCGGGTCCGATAGAGGCCAAACTCAGCACACAAGGAGGTAACTGGGGCCGTAAGGGTTGTGCGCCGCGCAGCCGGATGGCCCGATCATTGAAGGGTGACGAGCGACGAGACCAGACGGAGGGCCGCGGCCCACGGGGTAGCCACGAGCTACCTGGACTGGCACGGGCGGCGGGTTGAGGTGAGCCAGCGGACGCTCGACGCCATCCTGGATGCGCTGGGCCAACCCCCCGGCGAGATCATGGCGGCCCCGGCGGTCCGCGCTGAGGACGAGACCGGCACCGTCCTCGTGGCTGAAGGCCCTGTGGCTGAAGTGCCTGTGAGTGAAGGGCCTGCGGCCGAGGGGCTTGTGGCTGAAGGGGCTGCGGTTGAAGGGCTTGCGGCTGATGGGCTTGTGAGTGAAGGGCCTGCGGTTGAAGGGCTTGTGGCTGAAGGGCCTGCGGTTGGAGGGCCCGTGATTGAAGAGTCCCTGGCCGAAGGGCCCGTGGTGCCGGGGCCCGAGGACCGGTCCTGGGGCTTCGCGGTCCAGCTGTACTCGCTCCGCTCCCGCCAGTCGTGGGGGCACGGCGACCTGGGCGACCTGGCCGACCTGGCCGCCTGGAGCGCCAGCGACCTGGGCGCGGGCTTCATCCTGATCAACCCGCTGCACGCGGGTGAGCCCATGCCGCCGCTGAGCCAGTCCCCCTACTTGCCGATGAGCCGGCGCTTCACCAGCCCGCTGTACCTCCGGATCGAGGACATCCCCGAGTACGCGAAGCTCACCGCCGGGGACCGGGTGCGCATCGACTCCCTCGCCGCGCCACTGCGGGCCCGCAACGCCACCAGCGAGCTGCTCGACCGGGACGGCGTGTGGCGGGCCAAGCGGACCGCCCTGCAGATCATCTACCGGCAGCCGATGACCGCGCAGCGCCGCGCCGAGTTCGACGCCTACCGGGCCCAGGAGGGCCAGCCGCTGGACGACTGGGGACTGTGGTGCGCCCTGGCCGAGATCCACGGGCCGGACTGGCGGGCCTGGCCGGAGCCGCTGCGCGCGGTGGGCTCCCCTGAGGTCGCGGCCGAGCGGGCCCGGCTGGCCGGCCAGACCCTGTTCCACACCTGGCTGCAATGGCTGGCGGACGGCCAGTTGTCCGCCGCCCAGGACGCGGCGCGGGCCGCCGGGATGCGCATCGGCATCATCCGGGATCTCGCCGTCGGCTCCCATCCGGGGGGTGCCGACGCCTGGGCCTGGCAGGACGCGATGGTCTCCGGGGTCAGCGTGGGCGCCCCGCCGGACGAGTTCAACCAGCGCGGCCAGGACTGGAACCAGCCGCCCTGGCATCCGCAGCGGCTCGCCGCCCAGGGGTACGCGCCGCTCGCGGACCTGATGCGCGCCGCGCTGCGGCACGCCGGCGGCCTGCGCGTCGATCACGTGATGGGGCTGTTCCGGCTCTGGTGGGTGCCGCGCGGGATGAGTCCGGACCAGGGCACCTACGTGCGGTATGACCACCGGGCCATGGTCGGCGTGCTGGCCGGCCAGGCGGTGTCAGCCGGGGCGCTGGCCATCGGCGAGGACCTGGGCACGGTGGAGCCGTATATCCGGGAGTACCTGGCCGACCGGGGCGTACTCGGCACCGCGATGCTCTGGTTCGAGCGCGGCCCGGACGGCGCGCCGCTCCCGCCGGACAAGTGGCGCCGCAACTGCCTGGCCATGGTGGGCACCCACGACGTGCCGCCGATCGCGGCCTTCGTGACCGGGGAGCAGGTGGAACTGCGTTCCCGGCTCGGCCTGCTGACCCGGTCTTACCGGCAGGAAAGCGACGAGTCCGACGCCGTAGTCCGCGCCTGGCAGGAGGTCCTGGAGGCCGAGGGACTCCTGCCGGCCGGCGGCCGGCCCACCCCGGCTGAGTTCACCGTGGCCTGCTACGCGTTCCTGGCCCGCACCCCGGCCCTGCTCATCGGGGTGTCCCTGGCCGACGCGGTGGGGGACCGGCGGCCGCAGAACATCCCCGGCACCACGGACGAGTACCCGAACTGGCGGGTCCCGCTGTGCGACGGTGAGGGCCGCGCCGTGTCCCTGGATGACCTGGCGGATTCCCGCATGGTCCGCGCGGTGGCCCGGGCGGTCGCCGGGCCCCCGTGACCTGGCGTCCACGCCTCGCCACCGCGCGGCGGAGCCGCCCGCCCGCCGCGAGCCCGGGCCGCCCGGCCAAGCTGTGGCGCGACCGGCGCTTTGCCGTCTTCCTGACCGCGCAGACCCTCTCGGTGGCCGGCGACTCGTTCGCCCTCATCGCGGTCCCGCTCCTGGTGCTCCGGGCGACCGGATCCGTGGCCCAGATGGGCCTGCTCACCGGGGCGGCCGGGATCGCCGCCGTGGTTGCGGGCATCTTCGCCGGCATCCTGGTCGACCGCCTCGACCGCTGGATCCTGATGGCCGCCTGCGACCTGGCCCGGATGGTCCTCTACGGCCTCATCCCCCTGGCCTGGGCCCTCGATCCCCAGGTCTGGCTCTTGTACGTGATCCTCCCCCTCTGCGCCGCGATCGGCATGATCTTCCAGGTCGGCTACGTCACCGTCGTCCCGGCCCTCTCCGGCCCGTCCCGGATCACCGAAGCGAACGGGCTGCTCTATGCGGCCCAGTCGGCGGCGGCTGTCGCGGGCCCCCTGCTCGCGGGACTGATCTCGGCGGTGCTCGGTCCCGCTAACGCCATCGCAGTCGACGCCGCCAGCTTCGCTGTCTCCGCTGCAGGCGTGCTGGTCGTCCGGCACGGTCTGGCTTCCCGCCGTGGGGAAACGGCAGACTCCGTTGCGCCCGGAGGCGGTGCCACCCCCGAGGAGCCGGTGTCCGGCTCGCCGGACGCGGCCGGCGCCTGGCGTGAGTTGCTGGCGGGAGCCCGGTTCCTGTGGCAGCACCCCGTGCTGCGGGCCCTGACCGTCCTGCTGACGTTCTACATTTTCGCGACCCAGGGCCTGCCCGACGTACTCATCTTCTACATCAAGCACGACCTCCACCAGGGCGACGGCGTCGTCGGCCTGGTCCTCGCCGTCGCTGCCCTCGGGACCGTCGCTGGCGCCCTGACGGTCGCACCCCTGCGCCGCAGACTCAGTTTCGGCACCACCTGGACCGTGGCCGTGCTCTTGAGCGCACTGGCCATCGCCGCCCTCGGCGCGACCGGGAGTGTCCCGCCCACCGCCGTGCTAGCCGCCTTCTACCTGGCCTGCGCCAGCGTGGCCGGCATCGCCTCCATGTCCCTCCGCCAACAGGTCACGCCGGACCGCCTCCTCGGGCGCGTGACGGCCGCCTTCTGGACCATCCACTTCTCCCTGGGCCCACTAGGCGCAGCCCTCCTGACCTGGACCGCCGGCCACTACGGCGTAATGACAGCCTGCCTGGCCAGCGGCGGAACGTGCCTGGTCATCGGCACGGTAGGCCTGATCACTCCGATCAGGCGCCCAGTCACGCGTCCCGGTGTAGCCGCAGCCGAGACCTGACCGCGCCAGGGGGCACCTGGTATTACGCCCCAATCACAGTTACCCGGCGCAAGTCACCAAGCGCCGCGATAGCGCATTCAGGCAGCGTGCTCCTCAGCGTCGCGAACCTGGCAGCGCAGGGCGCGCTGGATGGAGTCCCGGTTCTCCAGCAGGAGCCGGCGCAGGCCCGCGGGCGGGTCGGCCCGGTCGATGTAGGCGTCGGTAAGCGACACAGTGTGCTCGGAGATCTGGGTCAGCGGGTAGGCGTTCGTGGTGAACCACTGGGCCATGTCGCTGCTCCAGTTTTGCCAGATCTCCCCGACGACGTCGAAGTACCGGGTGGCGTACGGCGCGAGCAGGTC
>Ga0209006_10006286_pt1 | contig 10761 bp, 12 predicted proteins | sample JacPin_JW_Ref_O2_FD_188567 | JGI IMG/M metagenome (GOLD analysis project Ga0209006, IMG submission 188567) | Forest soil microbial communities from Algoma, Ontario, Canada - Jack Pine, Ontario site 1_JW_Ref_O2 (SPAdes) (version 2) | ecosystem: Environmental > Terrestrial > Soil > Boreal... | reverse complement strand
CCGCATCACGACAGACACCGGCCTGCGCGCACTCTGCAAGGCAATGATGGCGGAGACGCAAGCGGTAAATGAAGCACACGGCATTCACATCCCATCCGATATGGCCGACCGCCGGTTGACGGCAGCTGCCTCTACAACTGGCCATAAAATGTCTATGCTTCAGGACCTGGAGCGCGGCCGGTCCATGGAGATAGATCCCATTGTGACGGTCGTGCAAGAACTGGGACGGCTAGCCGGGGTGAAGACACCGGTAATCGATGTGGTTCTTGTTCTTGTGCAGGAGCGCGCGAGAGTTGCGGGCCTTTATCCGGCGGCCTAGACGCCCACCTAGAGCAGGCGCCCAACGCTGAGTCGCAGGACGGCTCGTCCCCATGAGGCATACCCCTACCGTTAAACGGTGTGCAACGGCAAATGTCGCAGGGTGAGCGATGTCCAAACGGTGTTAGTCATACCTTGAAGAGGAATGCAAAAATATGCAATCGCTGAAAACTCGGCGTGATTAGAGCCATCATTTCACCGGAATGGACATTTGGAACTGCAATGCACCACGCGAGCATGCGAGCAGGTTCCACTAGCGGCTAGTCGTCCGCCAGATTGAACCATTACTACAAAAAATCAATCCGCAGCGCCCTTTCCAGTTCTTTCGGCCGTTGCCCGTTGCCCGGCTTCGGATAGTGCGGCTCGATCAAGGCGCACAACTTGGCCCACGGTACCACTTGCCTGGAAAATACCCTTGAACCATTCCGGCTCAATGCTTCTGGTACAAAACATCGGGCAGGCCGCCAGTTGCTCAGCGCGTTCCCTCCTCCAAACCAAGCAGAGACCACTCTCACCTCAGACCTTCGCCGTAGACGATACCGCTTTCCTCAGCGATCTTGACTACGTCGCGAGACGTTGGCCGCGTCCAATCCCTCTGCAGTTCTTTCATGTAGCTTTGCGCGGTCAATGGAACCGCTCCGGCCTGAATCAGGCGCTCCACCGCCATGTCGTGGGAGTTTTTACTGTTGCCGGCACACGCATCGAAAGGTATATAAACCTCATATCCAGTGCGGACAGCGCCGACAGCGCCAGGCAATTTTCGGTCCACAGACCGGAAATTACGAGGCGGTCTTTGCCCGTTTGCTCAACCCACTGGACGTCCCGCTTATCTTCGAAGGCGTTCAGGCTAATGCGATCGATGGGCTTGTGTTGACCTGCGCGTGCCTTCATTCGCCTCTACGACACGGGGTTCTGTCCTTGTTCGCGTTGGGAGGCGTAGCACACGACGCCACCGTAACCATCGAATATACGGGCGGCGGAGTGCGAGCCGGACCATCCACATCCACACTCTCACAGCCGGAGCGAGGATTGTATGGCCCGTGCGTTCGATGAGCATGCCGAGCGGAACAACAAAGTTCATTCCATTTGTGTATTAAGCACGTCACGCATCGAGAAGTCACGCACACTAGGCGGAACGCTATCAAGAAACTGCGGCCGCGAGGAAGCGTTGCCAGAAGACAGCCTCTCGGGGATTCCGAGTTCGCGTGGGTGTTTCACGGACGATGCTGTTTTACCCTGAGTTCGCGGACCGGAAGTTCCATAAAACGGTTACCCGGACAGCGAGATCGACGATTGCGCCGACACTCGTCGAAATAGCGCCTTTCGCACGCCGTATCCAAAGACTCCACGTTGTTGTCCGGTAAGTATGAGACATACGATGCAACTTTGGATTACCGGTTGCAATCCTTTTCCTCAGAAAGGGGATGAATTGTGACACTGGGGGAAGCAAGTAAGGTAATGTCCAAATGCGCGACAGACAGATCGCCGCGGGCCATCCGCTCGGAAGAAGTGTATGAGTACGCGACGAAAAGTCAATATCGCTAATGTCGTGCGATCTCTAAGTACGCAGGCGCTCAGAGTCGTTCCTTTCTGTGGGGCAGTGGTCGCCGGGTTCGCAGAGCCTAGCCGATCCCCTCTGAGTCCTACGAACATCTTTGCTCCGGTATCCACGCCGGCTCAATCGATCTTTGATCTGTCTCACTTCGTCCTTTTGGTTACTGGAGCGATCTTCACTGTCGTTGTCATTTTGCTTACTTATGCGGTCGTTAAATTCAGAAAGACGAGAGAGAACACGTGGCGCGAGCCTGCGCAGGTTTACGGAAGCACTCAACTGGAACTTGCGTGGACGGTCATTCCAATCCTCATTGTTGTGGTCCTCTTCCTGGCGGCAGCGCGCGTAATCGCAAGCATTCAGAACGCCGCGCGGCCCAGCAATGCTCTTGAAGTTACCGTCATCGGGCACCAGTTCTGGTGGGAGTATCGTTATCCATCTCTGAAAGTGGTAACCGCGAATGAACTTCACATTCCGATAAGCGATCCGGCACATCCTACCCCGACGTTTCTTACCTTGCTCTCTGCGGACACCGACCATAGCTTCTGGGTGCCCCGCCTCGCCGGCAAAACGGACCTGATACCGAATCACCCCAATAGCATGTGGGTGGACCCGCACGAGACTGGGCTTTACCTCGGACAGTGCGCGCAATATTGCGGAACACAACACGCCTTGATGCTTCTTCGTGTGTATGTCGACTCGCGGGAAGATTTCGATCGCTGGGTTAAACAGCAGAGCCAGCCGGCGCAACTTGGTACCAAACCGTCAGAGGGGCGCACGATCTTCGAGACGACGGCCTGCGTGAACTGCCACACGATTGCGGGCACGCCGGCAAAGGGTACGTTCGGCCCGGACCTTACACATCTGATGAGCCGGCAAACGATAGCCTCGGGAGCGTCGAGCAACACAATCGGAAACCTCATCGCATGGATTTACAAGCCTGATGTATTCAAACCTGGTTGCAAAATGCCATCGATGGGTTTGAGCGTTCAGCAATCGGCTGCGGTCGCGGCATATCTAGCAACGCTTCATTAGGAGAACGATGTCGACTGAATTAATCGCGTGGCCCTCTTCCGAAACAGCGACGCCGCAGCCTTTTGTGGGGCAGCTTCACCAATGGGTCACGACCGTAGATCACAAACGACTCGGCATCCTGTACATCCTTTATGCACTGTTATTTCTCGTGGTCGGGGGAGTGGAAGCAACTATCATGCGGATCCAACTCATCCGTCCGCTGAACCATTTTGTCTCGCCCCAGGTGTTCAACCGAATGTTCACGATGCATGGGACCACCATGATTTTCTTCGTGGTCATGCCGGTTATGTTTGGATTCGCGAATTACTTAGTCCCACTGATGATTGGCGCGCGTGATATGGCGTTTCCTCGACTGAACGCTCTTAGCTTTTGGATGACGGCCTTTGGCGGCCTGCTCCTCTATTTCAGTTTTGTGGGAGGAGACGGACTCTATGGGGCAGGCAATGCTCCGGACGTGGGTTGGTTCGCCTACGCTCCGCTGACCTCTAAGACATTTTCACGTGGGCACAGCACGGACTTTTGGATCCTGTCTTTGTTGGTTTCCGGCTTCGGCAGCATCGGAACCGCGATCAATATCATTGCCACGGTCCTATGCATGCGCTGTAAGGGAATGTCACTTGCGAAGTTGCCGCTGCTCGCCTGGCTGAACGCCACTATGGCGGGTCTGGTGATTCTCGCGGTCAGTCCGCTCACCGCCGCGCAAATCATGTTGCTGGTCGACCGCTACCTGGGGGGACAGTTTTTCGACACGCAGGCTGGAGGCTCGGCAGTACTGTGGATGCACTTCTTCTGGGTCTTCGGTCATCCGGAAGTCTATGTGCTCGTCGTCCCGGCCTTTGCGTTCGCTTCTGAAATCATTCCCGTCTTCTCCCGCAAAGCGATTTTCGGCTATCCGATCATGGTGGCGGCGACGCTGGCCATCGGATTTATCAGCATGAGCGTCTGGGCCCACCACATGTTCACGGTCGGCATGAGTGCCGCCGGAAACACCTTCTTCGTGCTGTCGACGATGGCCATCGCAGTTCCAACTGGAATCAAGATTTTCAACTGGCTCGCCACGATGTGGGGAGGACAGATTCATTTCAAGACTCCCATGCTGTTTTGCATCGCATTTCTGTTTCAGTTTTTGATCGCCGGTTTGACTGGAGTGATGCAAGCTGCGGCGCCGTTCGACTGGCAGCTGACCGCCTCCTACTTCGTAGTTGCGCATTTTCACTATGTGATCGTGGGCGCCATTCTCTTTACGCTCTTTGGAGCCTTCTATTATTGGTTCCCCAAGATGTCAGGAAGAATGTACGACGAAAGGCTCGGGAAACTGCACTTCTGGCTTTTCCTCATCGGATTCCATTTGACGTTCGACTTTATGCATATCCCGGGCATTCTCGGGATGCCGCGCCGAATCTATACTTACGAGCCTGGCCGCGGTTGGGACATCTGGAATCTCATCGTGACGATCGGCGTATTCTTTCAGGCGGCGGCCATCTTGGTTTTTATCTGGAATCTCCTTTGGTCCTATTTCCGCGGTGAACTCGCCGGGAACGATCCCTGGGATGCATGGACGCTGGAATGGTCCATTCCTTCGCCTCCGCCAGCGTACAACTTTGCCGACATCCCGGAGGTCAGGAGCCGCCGCCCGCTGTGGGACCTGAAGCATCCGGAAGATCCTGATTGGCATTACGAGTAGTGGGAGATTTCTATGAGTACTTCGTCCGCATCCATGCTCGAACCACCGATCCAGTGGAATCCTCCCGCGCGGGGCTCCGTCGCAATGTACTGCCTGATTGCCGCCGAGGCCTCGATTTTCACCATCTTCGTTGTCGCTTACATCTTTTATATTGGCAAGAGTCTGACCGGGCCGCAGCCGCAAGATGTGCTCCGTGTTCCGATCTTCTTTACGATGTGTCTGCTTTCGAGCAGCCTCACAATTCACTTTGCTTCGAAGTCGCTCAGGGGCGGAAAAGTACGTTCTTTTGCCCTCTGGTGGCTTTCGACGATTGCTCTTGGAGCGCTCTTCCTGGCGGGTACGGCTCGCGAGTGGTTCCACTTGATCTATGACGAAGGCTTGACCATCCAGACCAACTTGTTCGGCACAACCTACTACTCATTAGTCGGTCTGCACGCCTTTCATGTAACGGTCGGCCTGCTTGCACTTATTACGGTATCGCTTTTCACACTTTTTGGATATTTAAGACAGGAGCATGCCGAGCGCGTCGAAGTCCTATCGATGTATTGGCACTTCGTGGATGCCGTCTGGGTGGTAGTCTTCATCGTCGTGTACGTTGTCGGACGCTGAGGAAGGAAAGAGAATGGCTGTCGAAGTGGTGAACCAGGCTAGCGAAGAAGCGCCGAACACGATCGAGATGCCGGCGCCAACCGCGTGGCCGATTGCACTTGCGTTTGGAATCACATTGCTGTTCGCGGGACTAGTCACCAGCGAGGGTGTCAGCATTCTGGGAGCGATCATCGCCATCGCGGGCGCCGTCGGTTGGTTTCGCGAAGTTTTACCACACGAAGCACATGAATCGGTACCAGTGGTGCCACAACTGGTGGAGGTCACGACCACAAGACGCGAAGTAGCCCGCATAGGAATCGGACTCGAATTGCGGCGCGCCTACCTGCCACTGGAGATCTATCCGATTTCAGCGGGGATCAAAGGCGGTCTAGCGGGAAGCGTGGCCATGGCGGTCCTGGCGATGTTATATGGCGTTCTGAGCCACACGAGCATTTGGTATCCGATCAATCTTCTGGCTGCCGGCTTCTTCCCTGCCGCCGCGACCGACACCACGGCGGAAATCGCCGCGTTTCATTTGCGAGCGTTCCTAATCGCCGTTCCAATTCACCTGATCACGTCGCTGCTGGTGGGTTTGCTTTACGGCGCGATGTTGCCGATGCTCCCGCGGCGGCCCGTTCTGCTGGGAGGTTTCATAGCGCCTATTCTATGGTCTGGACTGATTCACAGCATCCTCGGAATCGTGAATCCGGTGTTGAACCAGCGCATCGATTGGGTCTGGTTTGTGGCGTCGCAGTTCGCATTTGGGATTGTTGCAGGAGTCGTCGTTTCCTGGCAGGGACGTATCCGCACACTACAGCACCTGCCGCTCGCCGTCCGCTCGGGCATGGAAGCGACGGGAATGAAGGACGAGGGGCAATGAACCGCAGGGCAATATTCTTTGCGGCAACGCTCGCGGTCACCACCGCTTGTGGCGCTCACAGGCCAGCAGATTCGGAAGTGATCGAGCCGAACAAGATAACGGACTTCAGCTTTCTCTATTCACGCAACTGTGCCGGATGTCATGGATCGGACGGAAAGGGCGGCGCGGCGATCGCGCTTGGCGACCCGATTTACCTCGCCATCGCTAACGATGCCACGATTCTTCGGATAACCGCCGACGGAGTTCCTGGAACCGCCATGCCTGCGTTCGCGCAACATTCCGGTGGAATGCTGACTGACGACCAAATCGACGTCATCCTGCGCGGGTTTCGAACTCGCTGGGCTAAGGCCGATGCTTTGCGCGGTTCTAATCCTCCGCCCTATGCGGCGCAGAGTCCCGGCGATGCGAAGCGCGGCGTGTCCGCGTACGGTATTTACTGCTCGTCGTGTCATGGAGGAGACGGCCATGGGGGCAAGCGGGCGAGTTCCATCGTGGATGGCTCGTTTCTCGCATTGGTGAGCGATCAATACCTGCGCACAACTGTAATCGCCGGACGTCCCGAGTTGGCTGCTCCCGATTGGCGCAGCGACGTACCCGGCAGGCCCATGTCCCCGGAAGATGTTTCTGACGTAGTGGCTTGGCTGGTAGCGCAGCGTCCACAGCCTTATTCAAATGCTTTGCAATTGCAAGGAGGAATTCGATGACTCCGCCGAATGAACTTTCGAGACGCGGAATGGTTGTTAAGCTTGGACTCCTCTTTAATGGCGCCGTGGGCGTGATGCTAGGTGTCCCAATCGTGCGCTACCTACTTTCGCCCGTGATTCGTGAACGGAGACCGGGATACGAATCGTGGCTCTCGCTCGGACTGCTTGGCCAGTTTCCAGAAGGTGAGACACGCCTGGCGAGTTATCGAAACCCCGTCGCGAATTCAACGGATGGAGAGACCGCGAATATTCCATGCTGGGTGCGGCGCGTGGCGGGTGAGAAGTTCCAGGTATTCGCGATCAATTGCGCGCATCTTGGGTGTCCCGTTCGTTGGTTCCCGCAATCCGGCCTGTTCATGTGCCCGTGCCATGGCGGCGCTTACTACTCGGATGGGTCGCGCGCCTCCGGTCCTCCGGAGCGGGGACTATTTGAATATCCCTATAAGGTTGACCAAGGCAAGCTGTTGATCGACGCGGGCCAGATGCCCACTACGGGCGCTCCAACGGCGAAGCTGATCAACATCTCTGCCGGGAGGCCACCGTGCGCCTGATCAGGAAAGTGGGCGGCTGGTTCGATCAGCGGCTTCAGTGCGCCACGCCGATCCGGGAGACGATGGAGCATCCGGTCCCACGCCGAACCGCAAGCTGGGCTTATGTATTTGGCAGCGCTGCGCTCACAGTCTTTGTGCTCCAACTCGTCACCGGCATCCTCCTCGCTCTCCTTTATGTGCCTTCTGCGGGAGAAGCATGGAATAGCCTGCAAATTCTCAATCACCAGGTCACACTCGGCTGGTTCATTCGCGCCCTGCACGGCTGGGGCTCGAATTTCATGGTCGCGATTGTCCTCATTCACATGGTGCAAGTTTTCCTTTTCGGAGCCTACAAATTTCCCAGAGAGCTGACCTGGATCGTGGGTATTCTTCTGCTGCTCTTGACGCTCGGAATGGCCTTCACCGGCCAAGTTCTCCGATTCGATCAGGACGCCTACTGGGGCCTGGGCATCGGGGCTTCCATTTCAAGCCGCGTGCCAGTCCTGGGGCCGTGGATTGTGAAGCTGTTGCTAGGAGGTCCGATCATCGCAGGCGCGACGCTTTCGCGGTTCTTCGCGCTGCACGTCTTCCTGATTCCGGGGTCGCTGATCGCCTTTGTCGGCCTGCATCTGCTCCTGGTGCTGAAGCTCGGGATCAACGAATGGCCGATGCCCGGACGAATCGTTCGCCGCGCGACGTATCTGCAGGAATATCACGAACTGACGCACAAGGATGGCGTTCCGTTTGTTCCGGGTGCAGTGGCGAAGGACATGTTCTTCTCTGGTTTTATCCTTCTATGCATCGCCGCATGTGCCGTGTATTTCGGCCCCTTCGGACCGAGTGGGCAGCCGGATCCCACGATTATCCAGACAGTGCCGCGGCCGGACTATTTTTTCCTATGGCTCTACGCTGTGCTGTCTCTGCTTCCGCCATCAATGGAGACACCGGCGCTACTGATCGGACCGGTGATAGCGCTGGGCGTGCTTCTTGCGCTCCCATTCTTCTCGGGTGAAGGCGAGAAAAGCTGGAAGCGCCGCCCCATCGCTGTTCTCACGATTCTGCTGGTGGCGGTCGCGCTCGGTACGTTGACGCATTTGGCTGGCTATGCGCCGTGGAGTCCGGTGATGGACGCCTGGAGTGGCGAACCCATTCCAGCGCAATACCTGAAGGGACGCACGGCCCTGGAGCGGCAAGGGGTGCTCGTTTTTCAAGCGAAACAGTGCCACAACTGCCACGCGTTGGGTGGGGCGGGAGGGAAACGGGGTCCGGATCTTGATCGAGTCGCGCTCGATCTCACCGAGGATCAGCTAATCCGACAGGTCATCCAGGGCGGGGGCAACATGCCAGCCTACGGTAAAAACTTGAGTCCCCCGGAGACAACCGCGCTCGTTGCGTTTCTCGAAACGCTGCACCCGACCGAACAAGCTCCGGCGCGTGATGCCTCTCGTGAAGCTGACGTCGGAACGCGCCCATAGGTCACCAATGCCATCTCATGTCCATGGCGGTTTTCCGCCTCTGTTCACCTTGGTTCTAATTGTCGTGGCGCTCGTGTATTCACGGGGTTGGTATCGGCTTCAGAAGGCCTTTCCAAAGGCGCTCTCCGGGTGGCGGGTTGTAGCGTTCATGGGCGGATTGATCTCAACCTGGTCGGCGGCTGGATCCCCAGTTGCCGCTCTGGATCATCAGCTGCTTACGGCGCACATGGCCCAGCATCTCCTTTTGATGACAGTAGCGGCCCCATTGATCCTTCTCGGAGCGCCAGCGATCGTGTTGCTGCACGCCTTTCCACAGCACTTCCTTCGCAGCATTCAGGGGACGTTCTTGCGATGGCCGCTCGTGCAATGGTTTGGGCGCATCGTTACACACCCAGTGTTTTGTTGGCTCGCCGCCACTGCCGCTGTCATCGGATGGCACGTTCCCTCATTGTTTGAATTGGGGATGCAGTCAGAAACATGGCATGAAATCGAACATGTATGCTTTCTTGCCGCCGGCCTTCTATTCTGGTGGCCCGTAGTCCAGCCCTGGCCGAGTCTCGCAAGGTGGCCCGAATGGGGCATTCCCTTGTATCTTTTTATTGCGACGTTACCATGCGACGCGTTATCGGCATTTCTGACGTTTTGTGGCCGAGTAGTCTATCCGCATTATGTGTCCGAGCATCGCCTGTTAGATATTTCCGCTCTCGGAGACCAGGAATGTGCGGGCGCGCTGATGTGGGTTTGGGTAACGTTTGTCTATCTGGCTCCCGCAGCCGTAATCACAATCCAAATGCTTTCACCTCGGAGGCGAACTTCGAAGGTGGAGTTCGCCTGAACATGGCCCCCGAACCCAGTATTGCCGCACTTGAGGTGACGCCAGTCGCGCGGCAGCTTTGCACGGCGCGCTTCCATACGGGAGTATCCGATTATTGGGCGCTGACCAAACCAGAAATTAACTTCCTGATTGCAATCGCGACTTTCGCCGGCTTCTACTTAGGTTTGCCAACGAAGCTTCATGCCTTCCCGTTCATGTTGCTGATTCACACTTTGTTAGGTACGTTGCTGGTATCGAGCGGCGCGAGTACGTTAAACCAGTATGTGGAGAGGCGGTTCGACGCCCAAATGCGCCGGACGGCAAGGCGGCCGCTTGCAGACGGCAGACTGGAGCCTTCGTCAGTTCTTTGGTTTGGGATTCTGCTGTCCTTTGCAGGCGGCACGTACCTGGCGGTAGCAGTTAACGCAACAGCGAGTTTGATCGCTCTATTTACGCTAGCCAGTTACTTAGAAGTGTACACCCCGCTCAAAAGAAAGACTCGTCTATGCACTTTGGTCGGTGCTTTTCCCGGCGCCATGCCTCCACTGATCGGATGGGCGGCGGCATCCCGAAAGTTGAGCTTTGAAGCATGGGTGCTCTACCTCATCCTGTTCCTCTGGCAGTTCCCTCACTTCATGGCGATTGCGTGGATGTATCGCGAAGATTATGCGCGTGCCGGATACTTAGTGCTTCCTCGCGGAGAGCAGAGCGGCCGTTTTATGTCCTGCCAGGCCTTCATGGCATCGCTTGCTCTGATTCCAGTAAGCTTGATCCCAGCAATAATTGGGCGCGCCGGCCTCGTCTACTTTGTAGCGGCCTGCACACTCGGCTCAGGGTTTTTCTACTATAGCGTCCGTCTAGCTTCTCAGAGATCCAACGCTGCCGCTCGCCGATTGCTGATGGCTTCAATTATTTATCTACCGCTGCTGTTCCTTCTGATGGTGGTTGATAAGCTCTGAATAACAAGTTGCTGGGAGAACCCCTCTTACGCTGCTGACATGGCGGCTCAGATGCACGTGAAACGGACCGCGTCCGTGCCTGTACAGCGCGGCGACGTCGGCGTGATCCACTGGGCCATAGATATGACCCTAGCGCGGTGGAGTGATCGCCGGTGTCCGACTTGGCTTCGACCGCCTGTGTGTCGAACAGGAGGTCGAAGAGCGCAAAATCAATCCCCGGGC
>Ga0209006_10006285_pt1 | contig 10761 bp, 8 predicted proteins | sample JacPin_JW_Ref_O2_FD_188567 | JGI IMG/M metagenome (GOLD analysis project Ga0209006, IMG submission 188567) | Forest soil microbial communities from Algoma, Ontario, Canada - Jack Pine, Ontario site 1_JW_Ref_O2 (SPAdes) (version 2) | ecosystem: Environmental > Terrestrial > Soil > Boreal... | reverse complement strand
ATTCCCAGAAGAACTGCCGTCTCGGCTGATCGATGCCATTCTTCACCGCCCGCCAGTCACACCGCGCGCACTCAATCCCCGTATTTCGCCGGAGCTGGAACGCATCATCCTGAAGTGCCTCGATAAAGATCCGGCCCGCCGCTTCCAATCTGCCAAGGAACTATCGGTGGATTTACGTCGGCTGGCTGAATCTCCTAACTCGCATTCCATAAGTTCGGAGACGCCAAACGAGGCCAAGGCCCGTAAGAGGGCCATGGCAGCTGTCATTCTAGTTCTGCTACTTGTCGTTCTACTTGCGGGAGCGGGATATTGGTTCCGGGAAAAGCAGAAACACGCACGCGAACTTGCGGCGTTCAAAGAGCCGGTTCGGTCGATCGCCATCATTCCCTTCCGCAACGCTGGTCTAGACACGAGCTATGACTATTTCGGTGTGGGCATGGCTGATGTGCTCAACGCCAAATTGACCAACGCGCGAATACTTGAAGTGCGCGCCGTCCCCGCTCCAACAACCCTTGCTGGCTGGAACGTCGATCCGTTGCAAACGGGGCGAAAGCTGAATGTGGACGCGATCCTCAGTGGAAGCTATCAGATCGAAGAGGGAACACTAAGTTTGCGCTATACCCTGGTGGACCTCCGGCGCGGAGTGCAAGTTGCCGGCAAGGACTTTCAAGTTCCCTTCACACGCTCCATTGAGGCGGAACACGAACTCGGAGCACAAATCACGGATTCGCTGCAAGCCTCTGTGAGCCGCGAAGATCGCGAGCGGGTGGCTGCCGCCTCAACTCAAAAAAACGAAGCCTTCCAGGCCTATTTGCGCAGCAGCTACGAGATGGAAGTCTTCTGGAGGCAACCCAGTGCGGCGCAACTTAGCCGGGCCGAACAAGACCTGGATGAGGCGTTGCGATTTGATCCTCACTTCACCCTGGCGCTGGTGAGTTTGGCGAAACTGCACTGGCTCGCTGCCTTTTGGGGCTACGCAGACGATCCGCGAGTCCTTGATGATGCTGAACGACAGGCGGACCTAGCCATCGAGTTCGAACCAAACTCGGGAGAGGCTTACGCCGCGCTAGCCCTGATCCAGATTCAGAAGGCACACATTAATGATGCACGAAAAAGTATACGCGCAGCCTTCGCACGATCAAACAATTCGGCTTTAGCCTATTATGCTGCCGGCCTCTACTATATGACTAAAGGCCTTTCTGCGAAGAGCATTCCCGCTTTCCAGCGAGCTCAGGAGCTCAACCCGGAACTCATACGGAGCGAGCTGGGTCTGGCATATCGTTCCCAGGGCGATTTTCTGGGGGCTCGTGACCAGTTACGGAAAGACCTGGAATCCCACCCCTCCGATCAAGTGACAGCAGCCGTTTTGGCAGGCGTTCTGGTAGGGCTGGACGACATCGAGGGCGCACGCCAGATCGAGCGCACGTTGCTCCAGCATGCGCCGAGCGACCCCACCGTTCAATATACTCTCGCTTTGTTACGTGTCCGCGAGAGAGGGCCTTTCCGCATCGACGCCTGGCTTAAACCTTACGAAAAAGCTTATTGGGCAGATGGCGGCTATTGTTTCGACGTGGCCGCCGTCTATGCAGTGGCGCAACAGCCCAAGGACGCAGTTCGGTGGCTCCATAGAGCGCATGAACTCGGTCTCACGAACTATCCTTTCGTTTCTCAGAACCCGCTCTATGCGAATCTCCGGGGAGATCCTGCATTTCAATCCTTCACTGAATCCACGCGGCGAGAATGGGAAGATGCCAATCGAGAGGAAGAACTGGATCCGCTTATTCCCTAATCCTTCCGAATACCATTCACGCTTGGTTGTTGGACATTTTCCGTCCGATGCCGGCGGCATATAACACCGTTTCGGTTGCACCATCTAGACCGAGTTCTTTTTCTAACTTTGCATCGACCAATGCTGCCGTGCAGAAAGGCGCCAAGCCCAGCCAGGTCGCAACTAAACAAAACGTTTGGCAAAAATGTCCGGCTTCGAGCAATACAACGCGATAGGCTCTGGAGAAATGATAGCGCCACATCACTCTCGGAAAGACCGCCGTCATTACGAACAAAGCAGAGCAGTGGCGAATCCAATCCTGACCTGCACACATCTTCACCAAACGATCTTCACTTGTCCCGCGGCGTAACACTTCCAATGAGTTATTGTCACTTCGATAGTGATAGACTCCGCGCGGCAGTCTGGCAACGCGAAGCGCGAACACATAGACTTCCAAGGGATGGCGCGCGCCACCCGAAGGACTGGTCTTCAGCAAGAGCTGCCCCAATCCGGGCCATTGCAGATATCCCTTGATCCCCCAGGTCAGATTAAGAATCCTCGCAATTTGTTCAAGTGAAATGCCGCCCGGTGCAAAGTGCCGATGGGTTCGCCGCGCTAAAAGCACCCGTTCAAATTCGCCGTGGCTTACTGCCGGTGGGTCAGGCAAAGGGATTTGACGAGCACGCGGATAGCGCTTAAGTTGAGCAGGCTGAGGATGCTTCTTGAGGAGCGCACGGGTAAAGTTCCGCTCCTCCACAACCTCGCCCGATCTAAACGCGTGCTTTGTCGCGAAGTGAAAGAAGCGTGCTTCTTCTCCCCACACTCTCCACACTCCGAGCTGAGCTTCCTGCTTTGCTTGTGCTGAGTCCTTATAAAGGAGCAACGTGTGGCGGCGTAGCTTTGCCAGTGTGCGCCGAATCGAGAAGGGGGAGTACCAGGCCAGAAGACCTTCCACCTCCTCGGGTGTGCACCAGCGTCCGACCGCGTGCAAGACAGACACTATGACCGGCGCAGTCGCAACTTCAATGCCTGTAAGGTAGTTCTTGCAGTGGAGCTTTCCGTCCCGGAAAAAAAAGACAAGACATTCAGAACGTTTGATAAGACGCAAACCGACAACTCCGTCTCTTCGGACTTTGCCAAAAGGCAAAACACTCATGAGCTACTGCAACGTGTGCGATAACAGTTCCCCTTCAATCCTCCCAGTCCCTTGGCTCTTCCACCGTCACCATGGGCATGCCAAAAAAGACGCCGTGGGCGACGGCCTTAACGGATTCCTTGATTCTCTCTAGAGGAACATCTAGATCCCTCAATTCTGAATTGCCACGCATGGTTTTTTTCATTTGCGCATAAAAACTCATAAATTGCGTTTCTAGCGCTCTCTTATTTCGTGAGTCGCGCGCGATAACCTCTGACAGAGGCCGCAGCGTGGTGCGCCTTTTCCTCTTTGCTTTCATGAAGCACCTCCAGAATTTACGTCCGTGACATGGATATGCGGGATTCCGAATGGGGTTCCGCAACGATACCCGCGACTCGGTCGCCCGTCAATACGATTTGACAAGCGAATTTGACAAGCGAACTGCCGAGCTTCTTGTGCAGCTGAGTTGAGCTTGGAGCGGGTTCTTAAATCAGTGAGGCAGGAGTTGCGTGGGTTGGCGCGGATTCGAAAGCGTGAAATTCAAATTCCAGCAAGGCGGGGAGATGTTCCGCGAAATAGCTCCAGTTATGGCCGCCTGGATACAGGTGAAACTCATGCGGGATATGTCGCGATGTGAGCAGCTTGTCCAGAGCTTCCGCACCCGAATCGAAGCCGTAGTCATCTTCTGAGCCACAATCGAAATAAATCTTCAGTCCAGAGAGATTTGCTGTGCGCGCAATCGTTAGGGGATCGTTTCGATTCCAGAAGGCGGGGTCGAACGGCGAGCCGAACGCATCGCCCAGAACGCGCAGCTGGCTCATCTGCCGTGAGTTTTGGGCGCTGATGTTGGGCAGTCTCTCGATCAGAGCCGCGCTGTGCGCTCCAACCGCTGCGAAAAGTTGGGGGTGGCGGAACGCGATGTGCAGTGCGCCGTATCCACCCATGGAAATCCCCCCAATTCCGCGCGAACCGCGCCCGGGCTGCGCGCGGTACCGCTTCTCGACGCCGGGCATGAATTCTTGCAGGAAAAAATCCTCGTAGCGGCGCTTGCCATCGTGGGAATTGATGTAGAAACTTGCACCGGCGGCGGGCGTGACAATCAAAAGCTCTCCCAACGCATGCTGCTCCCACAAGTCTTCGACGAGATTCATGCCGCCCGAATGGATGAGGAATTGGTCGTTGTCTCCTAGGCCGTGGAGTAAATAGAGGATGGGATAGCGGCGCGTTTTGTCGGTGTCATAGCTGGGCGGCAGAAGCACGCAGTAAGGGACGGCGCGTTCCAGGATTCTGCTCGGCAGGGAAACGCATTCAGCACGTCCGCTGGCCTGCGCTGCCGGCGACCATAGAAGACTTCCCGCGCAACCCATCAGCAGCGTCGCGAATCCGGCGCCCCACATTTTATTCATATCGTAGGGCCTCGACCGGGTTGAGCCGCGCCGCTCTTGTCGCCGGGTAAAGCCCCGCGGCAAGGCTCACCCCCACCGCAAACACAATCGCACCCAGCACCAGCCACCACGGCACCGAAAAAACGTGAGCCGAAGGTAAATTTTGTCGATGCAGATAAATATTTGTGCCCCAGGTCAGCGCTCGACCGATAAACCAGCCAAACGCCACTCCTAGCATTCCGCCGAACAGTCCCATCACGCCGGCTTCCACAAAAAATAGTTGCTTCACGTCGCGATCAGCGGCGCCCAGCGCTTTTAAAATGCCAATCTCGCGCCGCCGCTCCAAAATGGCCATCACTAGAGTGTTGATAATGCCGAGCGTCGCTACCGCCAGCGCTAGACTTCCGAAAATCGCGAGCAGCAAATCGAAGATTGTGAAAAACAAGCGTAGGTTTCGCGTGGCGTCCAGCAGGGAAAACGTGCCGAATCCCATGTTCTTGATCGCCGTCTCAATTGCTTCCACTTGCGAAGGGTTCTTCGCGCGCACCGTCAAGCTCGCGTACGCAGGTTTGCCATTTGTCACGCGCACGGCGTCCCGCAGATCGTTCACCTGCGCCACCCGCAAGGCGGAGGCCACTTCCAGCGGAATCAACAAGCGTCCGCTTCCAAATCCGCCGAATCCCGCCGCAGGTTCCGTCTCGACAATTCCCACGATGCGCAGTTTTTTCTCGTGCGGAACGATGGAAAATCCACCGGCCCCCGCATCCCCGGTGTTGCCACCGGCACCGCCTGCCGCGGTCTGCGACGGGAGTGCCTCCCGCTCGGCGTAGCGCACCACCAGATCCTTGCCGATTAGCCCAGCTGTCTGCTCGGATAAATCTTTCGCAAACTCGATTTGCAGAATCGCTTCGTCCGCATTCGGTCCGGAAAAAAAACTTCCCTGGATTCCATCATACGAGCCATTCCCGCGGGCGGAATCTGGGACTCCCGCCACAATCGTCGAGTAAGGATTTCCGTTGTAGCGCACTTCCGTCGGAAAGCGAATCTGCGGGTAGACTTCCACCACGTTTGGCAAGCGCGCGAACTCGCTTCGCGCATCATCATCCAGCGCGCGCTCCGGCTTCGCCGGCACGGGATTCGCTGCGGGCCGCCGCATCCCTTGCATATTCCTTCGCGCCGTCACGATGACAGTATCAAACAGCCCAGAATTCGAGAGCCGCCTTGTCGCTAACTCTTGTAAACCCACTCCAAGCGAAAGCATAGCCACCAGCGACGCCACTCCCACGGCTACGCCTAAGGTGGTCAACGAATTTCGCAGCACTGCCTCCCGCAGATTTCGCAGCGCCAGCTCGCCGAGGTCCCCCGCCTTCATGATTTCACCCCGTCGGTCAGCAATTTTCCGTCCGCGAGCGCCACAATTCGGTTTGCGAAACGCTCCGCCAGCGGCCGTTCGTGCGTTACCATGACGATCGTCATGCCCAGCTTTTGCTGAATTTCCTTGAGCAGGAGCATGATGGATTCTCCGGTCGCACTGTCCAAATTTCCTGTAGGCTCATCAGCAAATAAAAGCGTAGGCCGGTTCACGAGCGCGCGTGCCAGCGCCGCCCGCTGCTGTTCTCCGCCCGAGAGTTCACTCGGCCGGTGCGTCAGACGCTTTTCCAGCCGTACACGTTCCAGCGCTTCCTGCACTCGCGCACCGCGTTCCCCGCGATCCACCTCTGCCAGCCGCAGCGGCAGCTCCACATTTTCTTGCAGCGTCATGCGCGGCAGCAAATTGAACGATTGAAAAACCATCCCTACCGTCCGGCTTCGATAGCGGGCTAGTTCGAGCGAGCTCAGTTCGGAAAGATTTCTGTCATTTGCGAAAATCGCGCCGCCCGTCGGACGATCCAGCCCCGCCATCAAATTGAGCAGCGTCGATTTTCCGGATCCGGAGCTTCCCAGTAGCGCCACGAATTCGCCTGCGCGGATTTCCAGGGTCACCTCATCCACCGCTCGAATCACCGCGGCGCCCATTTCGTATTGCCGCGAAACCCGTTCCGCGCGCACAACCACACCGTTACCTGTCGTCATCATCGTCCCTCGATGGTACTACGCATCTCGCGCAGCTTGAGTTACCAAGTGTTTGCGGCGCGCGAGAGACTGCGGCCATGTGTATTTGCGACGTGCTGAATGGAGTTTCCCAAGTCGTTTTCTCATATCACCGAATTAATAAAACACGAATGTGATGTAAGCCTCTTACTGTTGTAACCGGGAGGCTCCGCGCGGTCTCTCGGCACGCTCTCGTCCTGAGGAGAATTTTCGTAGAAAGTGTCCCGACAACCACCACCCCAGCGGATGATGCACTGAAGGCTAGGAACCCTTGGATTTCACTCTTTGGCGTTTATCTGATCATTTTGAATGTCGTTCTGATTTATCTAATCTTCAGAATTTGGCCGGGGAGAGTTCCGCTCGATGAAGGTCCGGCTTCTCGCTTGTCGGCGCACTCCGAGCGTAGAGTCAGTTAGCCAAGTCTTTTACCGAATTCCTCGGCAATCGTAGTTTCTATTCCAGCTGGAAATGGTCGTATGGGTTGCAACCATTCATGGGTTCCGCACTCACTTTGATGGTTTATTTTGCAGCCCGCGGCGGCCTGATTTCCGGAAACGCCGGGGCCAAGGATCTCAGCCCCTACGGGATAGGGGCTTTGGCGGGCCTGGCGGGAATGTTTTCGAAACAGGCCAGGGATAAATTTCAGGGAGGTCTTCGAGAATCTGTTCAAGACAACCAATCCGCCAACTCGTCTTGACCAGCAGCCACACCCCTAACCCAAGCCTCTCGTGCCGTCGGCAAGCGACACCGGCGTATGAAATCATGTCCAGATTCTGGCGCAAAGCCGGCGCCTTGACGCACGTTCTCGCGTGTTCTCGCGTGTTCTCGCGTTGACGTCACGATTCTCCAATGTTACGCTCGCGCCGCAGTCTTCAAGGCCGCATGCGCGCCGTCGACCTCATCCGCAAAAAACGCGATTCCCGTGAACACTCCCGCGAGGAGATTGACTTCCTCATCTCCGGCTACACGCGCGGCGAGATTCCCGATTATCAAATGGCTGCGTGGCTGATGGCCACGTGGATCCGTGGGCTGAGCCGTTCCGAACTCGCCTCGCTCACCGAAGCCATGCTCTATTCGGGGGAAGTCCTCGATCTCTCCCAGATTCCCGGCAAGAAAGTGGACAAGCATTCCACCGGCGGCGTCGGCGATAAGACTTCTCTTATCCTTGCACCTATCGTCGCCGCGGGCGGACTCACTGTTCCGATGATCAGCGGACGTGGCCTCGGCCACACCGGCGGCACGCTCGATAAGCTCGAATCTATTCCCGGCTTTAACGTCAATCTTTCGCTCGACGAGTTTTACAGCGTTCTCCGCGAATGCGGCATGGGCCTGATCGGCCAAACCGCGGAAATCGCTCCTGCTGACAAAAAGATCTACGCTCTGCGAGACGCTACTTCAACGGTAGAAAATATTGGTCTAATCTGCGCCTCGATCATGAGCAAAAAGCTGGCCGAAGGCATCGATGCGCTCGTCCTCGACGTCAAGACTGGTTCCGGCGCGTTCATGAAGCGCGAAGAAGATTCCGTCCGCCTTGCCGAACTTATGGTCGAGACCGGCAAGCGGATGGGAAAAAAGGTTGTCGCTCTCATCACCGATATGAACCAGCCTCTTGGCCGCACCGCTGGGCACTCGAATGAAGTTATCGAATGCATCGAAGTTCTGAATGGCCGGGGCCCCGCCGATCTCGTCCAATTGAGCATCGAGCTTTCGGGATGGATGTTTTTTCTTTGCGACCATACCAAATCCGTCGACGACGGACGCCTTCTGGCCGAAAAAATGATTGTCACCGGCCAGGCCAAAGAAAAATTCAAAGAAGGTATTCGCCTGCAAGGCGGCGACGAGCGCGTCGTCGACGACCCGCAGCTTCTCCCCCAAGCCCGATCCCACGGCGATGTTCGCAGCCCTTCCGCAGGCTTTATCACCGCAACGAATTGCGAACAGCTCGGCACCGCTCTCGCTACCCTCGGCGGCGGCCGCGAGAAAAAGGAAGACGCCATCGACCACGCCGTCGGACTCGAATTTCACAAACGCATCGGCGACCACGTAGAAAAGGGCGAGCCTCTCGCCACAATTCATTACAATAGCGGCGCAAAGTTGGCCGAAGCCGAAGCTCTCATCGCCGATAGCTACGAAATTGGTGAAGCCGCGCCCAGCGAGAACCCGCTCATTCGCCGCATTCTCGGGGCTTAGCGAGATCGCGAACGTTTTTGTTGCTACCGGCACGGAAGAAACACGGAAGAAAGAGGTCAGCGCATGGGACGATTTACCGGAGTGCTTGGCCTGCTGACAATGCTCGGCCTCGCGTATCTCTTCTCCACCGATCGCAAAGCCATCAAGCTCAAAACTGTGCTCTGGGGCCTTGGCCTGCAGCTCTCCTTTGCCGTTTTCGTATTGCGCTTCCCCATCGGCCGCTACCTTTTTGAAAAGGCGGGCTACTACGTCAATCTGCTCCTCAGCTACGCGTTTTACGGTTCGCAATTTGTCTTTGGCGAACTCGGCCTGCCCGCCGCTCCCACTCCGGGTTTCGCCGCTTCTCCAGAACACTTTCTTTTCGCCTTCCAGGTTTTGCCCACAATTATTTTCATCGCCGCTTTTTTTGCGCTCCTCTATCACGTCGGCGTCATGCAGTTCGTCATTCGCATCGCCGCTTGGATCATGACTCGCATCATGGGCGCCAGCGGCGCGGAATCGCTCAACGTAGCGGCCAGCATCTTCATGGGCCAAACCGAAGCCCCGCTCACCATCCGTCCGTTTTTGAACAAGCTCACAAGATCGGAGCTGATGGTCGTGATGACCAGCGGCATGGCTCACGTCTCCGGCGGCATCATGGCTGCCTACATCGCCTTCGGCATCAAAGCCGAGCATCTTCTTACCGCGGTCATCATGACCGCCCCGGGCACGCTGCTCATGGCTAAAATGCTCGTGCCGGAAACCGAACAGCCTCTCACCGCGGGCCGCGTCGAAATGCCCGAAATGGAAAAAGAAGCCAATTTCCTCGGCGCCATTTCGCGCGGCACTGTCGACGGCCTTCATCTGGCCCTCAACGTCGCCGCCATGCTCATCTCTTTCATCGCTCTCCTGTATCTCGTCAACGGCGTCATGGGCGGAATCCACAACTGGCTGGGCGCGCATCCCCATCTGCACATGACGTGGTTCCCCTCAAGCCTCTCGCAAGTTTTCGGCTGGCTTTTTGCTCCCGTGGCCTGGCTCATCGGTATTCCCTGGCGGGATTGTGCGGAAATGGGCAATCTTCTCGGCACCCGCATGGTCATCAATGAAGTCGTTGCCTTCCAACACCTCGGCGAAATAAAGGACAAGCTCGACCCACGCACCTTCACCATCGCCACGTTTGCGCTCTGCGGTTTCGCAAACTTCAGCTCCATCGGCATCCAAATCGGCGGCATCGGCGCGCTTGCGCCGGAACAGCGCGGCCAACTCGCTAAATTCGGCATCCGTGCCATGCTAGCCGGCACCATGGCCAACCTAATGTCCGCCTCGATAGTCGGGATCCTTTCATGACTCTCGCGTGGCATAGCCAATCAATCTTGGTTGTGCAATGAAGTTGGTGCCGTAAGCCAAACTCAGGCTAAAATCCCAACGACAAAATGAGTCCCCAACAAAAACGCGCTCGCGCAAGCAAGTCCCCAGACTCCGAATTCGGACGCGCCGAGGTCGCCGCGCAATTCGTTTTTTCTAAATCCAAACTTCGCCCCCAAATCGCCCTAGTCCTGGGCTCCGGCCTGGGGGCGTTCGCTGACGAGTTCGAAAGCCCCACCAAAATCTCCTACACCGAAATCCCGCACTTCCCCCGCTCCACCGCTACTGGCCATGCAGGCCGACTGGTGGTCGGAAAAGTCGCCGGAATCTCCGTCGCGGGAATGCAAGGCCGTGTCCATCTTTACGAAGGCTATTCCGCCAAAGACGTAGCCTTTCCGATTCGCGTCTTCGCACGCATGGGCGTTAAAGCCGTCATCCTCACGAACGCCGCCGGCGGCATCAAACGCGAATTCGTGCAGGGCCAGCTGGTGGCGATCAAAGATCACATCAATCTTCAAGGCGCCAGTCCTCTAACCGGACCCAACGACGAACGCTTCGGTCCGCGCTTTCCGGACATGACCGTAGCCTACGACAGAAGACTTCGCGAAATGGCTGTCGGTGAAGGGAACCGCAACCACATCGGTCTCTACGAAGGCGTATATGCCGCGCTGCCCGGTCCTAGCTACGAAACCCCGGCGGAGATCCGATATTTGCGCACAATCGGCGCGGATCTTGTCGGTATGTCCACTGTCCCGGAAGTGATTGCCGCGCGCCATAGCGGCATGCGCGTGCTCGGCATTTCTTGTGTGACTAACGCGGCGGCCGGGATTCTCGATCAGCCCCTC
>Ga0209006_10006284_pt1 | contig 10762 bp, 7 predicted proteins | sample JacPin_JW_Ref_O2_FD_188567 | JGI IMG/M metagenome (GOLD analysis project Ga0209006, IMG submission 188567) | Forest soil microbial communities from Algoma, Ontario, Canada - Jack Pine, Ontario site 1_JW_Ref_O2 (SPAdes) (version 2) | ecosystem: Environmental > Terrestrial > Soil > Boreal... | reverse complement strand
GAGCAGGCGCAGACGCTGTGCTACGCCAATCCGTTCATGGCGACGGAGCCGCGCGCGCGGCTGGGAGCGAAGCTCGCAGAGATTACGCCGGGCGACATCGATACGTTTTTCTTCACTAACGGCGGCGCGGAAGCCAATGAAAACGCGATCAAGATTTCGCGTTTCTTCACCGGACGTCACAAGATCATCGCGCGCTACCGGTCCTACCACGGGGCCACCGCTGGAGCGGTATCCCTCACGGGCGATCCGCGGCGGTGGGCCGCCGAACCGGGCATTCCCGGCGTAGTGCGGGTGCTCGATCCCTACCATGGCATCGAGCGCGGATGGGAGTCCGCGGAATCCTCACTCACGATGATCGAAGAAACGATTCAGCTTGAAGGCCCGCATACCATCGCAGCTTTCATTCTCGAAACGGTCGTCGGCACCAACGGAATTCTGATTCCTCCGGATGGATATCTCGAAGGCGTGCGGAAACTTTGCGACAAGTACGGCATTCTGATGATTGCCGACGAGGTCATGGCCGGATTCGGGCGCACCGGGGAGTGGTTCGCGATCGACCACTGGAAGGTTGTTCCGGACTTGATCTGCATGGCCAAGGGACTTACCGCGAGCTATCTGCCCCTGGGCGCGGTGGGGATGCGGCATCACATCGCACAGCACTTTCAGGACAAAGTGTTTTACGGCGGACTAACTTACAACTCGCATCCCATGGGTTGCGCAGCAGCATTAGCGACGATTCGCGTGTACGAGGAAGACAACCTTATCGAAAATGCGAAGAAGATGGGCAATGTGATGAAGGAGTTGGGCGCCGAACTCCAGGCCAAACACCCGTCGGTTGGAGCTGTGCGGTCCATCGGATTGTTCGGCATCGTCGAACTCATCCGCAGCCGCAAAACTCGGCAGCCGATGGCGCCATTTAACGGCACTTCTGAGGAGATGGGCGCTCTGGGCCGTTTCTTTCGGGAGCAAGGGTTGTATACCATTGTGCGCTGGAACTCGTTCTATACCAATCCCCCCTTGTGCATTAACGAGGGGCAGCTGCGCGAGGCGTTTGCCATTATCGACAAGGGACTTGAGATAACCGACCGAGCGGTGAAGGACTAACTCCTGATCGTAAGTCAAGATACTCATACGAAGTCGCGCCCCGAAATCAGAAACACAAAGTTAAACCGCGACTGCCAAAACTCCCAATCTTCTCGCAGAGTACGCGAGAAGGTGGCGCATCTTAGAGAGACTTCAAGCCTCCCATTTTCGAGAGTGTCGACTTTTCTTGACTCCGGTCACAATCCCGGCATAGGCTACTACCGCCGCTGGCGTTGGTACGTCGTCCCTCACAGTGCGAGCTGGCACTAACCCAGGAACCCCATACAGTGAAAGGTTGGCTATGAGTTTTGCCGATCGCAGGGACGCCATCGGAAGATCCGCGTACTGGCTGCACACCTGGCCACAACGATACGGGTTCGCGCTGGCGGCCGTGGTGGCCGCGGCCTGGTTGCGACACGGGTTGAATGTCGCTATCGGATTCACCCCGCCGTTTATCTTGTTTTATCTTGCTCTAATGCTCATCGCACTGCTGGCTGGGCTGATGCCGAGCCTGGTGGGTGTGCTGCTGGCGCTCGCGATTGCCAAGTACTTCTTTATCCCGCCGCTACATTCGTTTGCTCTTAGTAGCCCGCGCGAGATTGTCAGGTTTTCGTTGTACGGACTCATGGGAGTCGCCATCAGCGGCTTGGGCTATGTGTTTCGGCGACACTGGAGGAGGTTGGAAGAATTCGAGAAGGCCATGGAAGGCCTGGAAGAGATGATAGTCGTGGTAGACCGCGAATACCGCATCGTGATCGCGAACCGTGCCTTTCTGAATTACCGGAAAATGAAAAGGGAGGAGGTCGTGGGCCGCCGAGTTCCGGAGATATTGACCCCGGGAGTTTTCGAGGAGACGGTAAAGGTCAAGCTGGACCAATGCTTTCAAGGCAAGACGGTGCAGTACGAAATGCGATACACCTACCCTTCGCGCGGAGAGAGAGAACTTTTCATCACATATTTTCCCATCGAAGGGCCGGGCGGCGTGGACCGGGTAGCCAGCGTCTTGCACGACATCACCGAACGCAAGCAAGCCGAGCGCTCGCTCAAGCTATTCCGTACCCTCATTGATCAATCGAACGACGCGGTCGAGGTGGTCGATCCGACGACAATGAAGTTCCTGGATGTGAGTGAAAAGACCTGTAAAGACCTGGGATACACCCGGGAAGAACTCCTGTCGATGACGGTGTTCGACATCAATCCCTACCTTGACGAGGCGGTACGAACACAGGTCATGGCGAGGCTTTATGAATCGGGATCTTTCGTCCGGGAAGGTTTTCATCGCCGCAAGGACGGGTCTACGTTTCCGGTCGAAACCAGCATAAAGTTAATCGAGCTGGAACAGAGTTATGTAGTCGCCGTTTCACGCGACATCACTGCGCGCAAGCAGGCAGAGGCGACTCTGCAAGGCTCCGAACAACGCTACCGGATGTTGTTCGAAAAGAATGTTGCCGGTGTTGCTATCTCAACAATCGAAGGAATTGTGTCCGACTGCAATGAGGCCTGGGCTCATCTGCTGGGCTACGAAGGGGTGGAGGAGATCCGCGGTCGTGAGACCAGCGAATTCTGCTTCGACCATTCCGCACACGGGCCAGTAGGCCAGCTTGGAGCCGAGTCGGCTCCGATCTACGGCGAATTACGACTGCGAAGAAAAGATGGTTCGCCAGTCTGGGTTCTCTTCAGCACCGTGATGCTCTCAAACGAAGGCGAGCCGATGGTGCAAGCCACAGCCATCGACATCACGGAGCGCAAGCAGGCGGAGGAAGCCATGCGCCGCAATGAAGAACGTTTTCGCGTGGCGCTCAAGGATTCCCCGATCACCGTGTTCAATCAAGATCGCGACCTCCGTTATACCTGGATCTACAACCCGGTTCATTGGCAGCAGGAAGTCATCGGCAAGACAGATGAAGAAATCATCGGGGCGGCCAAGGCGGCGCAACTGGTGGAACTCAAGCGGCGGGTTCTGAGCACGGGGGAAGCATCGCGAGAAGAAGTGGTGATCGCGGACGAAGGCAAGAACTACGCGTTTGATATGACAATCGAGCCCCTGCGCGATGCGGAAGGCAATATCGTCGGAATTGCCGGTTCGTCGATGGACATTGCGCGGCTGCGGGAAATAGCTGACGGGCTGCAGGATGCTCGCGACAAGCTGGTTCAGGAAAAATCGTATCTAGAAAGTGAAATTCAGGCAGAGCTGGGGTTTGAAGAGATCATCGGACAGAGTTCGGCACTGCGCGCTGTCCTGAAGAAGGCTCGTATTGTGGCGCCCACAGACTCAAGCGTACTTCTGCTGGGGGATACAGGCACTGGCAAGGAGTTAGTGGCGCGCTCCGTTCATTCCTTGAGCTCGCGGCATGAAAGGAATTTCATCAAGCTTAACTGTGCGGCGGTGCCTTCAGGATTGCTGGAGAGTGAACTCTTCGGACACGAGAAAGGCGCATTCACCGGCGCCGTCAGCCAGAAGGTCGGGCGCATCGAACTGGCAGATAAAGGGACCCTCTTTCTCGATGAGATCGGGGAATTGCCGCTGGAACTGCAACCCAAGCTGCTGCGTGTGCTGCAGGACCGGGAGTTTGAGCGATTGGGCGGAGTCCGTACTCTGCACGTGGATGTTCGCATTATCTCAGCCACAAATTGCGATCTGCATCAATATATTGTGGAAAAGAGATTTCGCGAGGACCTGTTCTACCGACTGAATGTGTTCCCCATCCAGCTGCCTTCGCTACGCGAGCGCCGGTCCGACATCCCGATTCTGGTTCATCATTTTGTACGAAAGCACTCTCTGCGCATGGGGAAGAACATTAACACGATTCCTGACGAGACGATTGAGATACTGCAAAATTGGACATGGCCGGGAAATATTCGAGAGCTGGAGAACATGATCGAACGGATGGTGATCTTAACCAAAGGTGGGACGCTGATTGCCCCACCAGTGGAATTGGCGATTCCCCGCGATAAGACCGAAGACAATCTCACGGAAATGGAGCGGGAACACATCCTGCGGGTTTTGCGCGAGACGAAGGGCGTGGTCTCAGGAACTGACGGAGCCGCTAGTCGACTGGGGATCAAGCGCACGACGCTGCAGTCGATGCTCAAGCGATTCGGCATCGAGCCCCAGGTTTTCCGCCGGGGAACAGGAACATACGGAGAATGAGCTGGAATTCGCCGCGATAGATACAATATTTCCATTCCGCGTGTATTCCGCACGCGACACTACTTTTCCAGACGGTTATATTTTTTCAGCGCTTCGCGCAGCCGATCGTGAGGCAGGGCGATGACGGTGTGATTGTCAATGCCGGTCATGGTGTCGGCGGCGACCATGGCGTTGACCACCGCTTCCTCTGTAGCTTGAACGGTGGCCAGAAAAATGGGATCGAGAGAATCGTTAGGCAGCATGGTGAGCTGGTGCAATCCTTTGGTGCCGACGGCCCCGGGATTTGCAGAGGAGAATGCGATGAAGATGTCGCCCGAACCGTCGCCGGAGTAGCTGCCGTCGCGGCCCAGGCCGAGCGAGACTTTTTTGGCGATGCGCTTTAATTGCGTCGGAATCAGGGGAGCGTCGGTGGCGACGACAACGATAATGGATCCGACGTCTTCCCGCCACACCGTATGCTCGGGAATCTCGCGGCCTACGTTGACTCCGGCAATGCGGAGTTGATCGCGCGATCCGTAGTTGCACTGCACCAGTACTCCGACGGTGTAACCGCCGGACTTATGATCCAGCACCCGCGACGAGGTGCCGATGCCACCCTTGAATTCATTGCAGATCATGCCGGTTCCGCCGCCCACATTGCCTTCTTCGACGGGACCCGAGTGGGCGGAATCGAGCGCGTGCCAGGCATCTTCGGGTTTCACGTGGAACCCGTTTATATCGTTCAGATAGCCGTCCCATGTTTCAGCGACCACAGGGAGGGACCACCAGTAGCCTTCCATGTCAGGCTCACCGCGTTTAACTTTCCACGCGATGACGGCGTCGCGCACGACTCCCACGCTATGCGTGTTGGTGATCATGACGGGGCCATTGAGAAATCCTGAATCATCGACCCAGGTAGTTCCGGTCATCTCGCCGTTGCCGTTGAGAGTGAACCAGGCCGCGAAGACGGCGTCATTGCTGTTCTTGCCTCGAGGATGAATGGCCGTCACGCCCGTGCGCACCGGCCCCTTGCCGACCTCGAGCTTACCTTCGCCGGAGATGAGAGTGGTATGTCCGACCTCGACGCCTTTCACGTCGGTGATGGCATTGTGGGGGCCAGGGTTGCCGTCGAAGGGCACTCCCAGATCGCGGGCTCGAGGTTTGACTTGAGCCGAGAGAGTCGCGGCCAGCACCGAAGCTGCAGTGATAATAATGGTGATCAGTACGAACTTGGGGATGACGGTGGACATGGGAGCCTCCGGCAAAGGAGGCAGTATACAAAAATGTGGGGCGGAAAGGATTGTGCGTCGGGATACGCCACTTTGGGATGCAACTCCGGCGGTACAATCGGTATCCAAAGTATTCCCTGGGGGAAGTAATGGAAAGCTGGAAAAAAGCATTGGTTCTAGCTGCGATGGGTGCTGCAGCGCTGCTGTTTGTGAAGAAAAGGTATCCAGCCGGCGTATTGGCCACAGGAGCCGGTCTGGCGCTGCTGGCATCGGAATATCCAGAGAAGTTCGAGCAAGTGCGGCAGTCGCTGCCGGACTATTTTGATCGCGGCATGCGCGTAATGGATATGGCGGGACAAGCCGGAAGGCGAATTACCGAGGCTGCTGGCCGGACAGCTTTCGAGGCCTGGGACGAACTCGACGGATAAGGCTTTCTCGGATTTCGGCGGCAAGGCCCTACCGTGGTCTACTCGATGCCGAGTTGTTTTTTCGCGTCGGGACTGAGACGCTCGGGAGTCCACGCCGGACTCCACACCACGTTCACCGTGCACTGGGCCACACCGGGGAGTTGCTCGACCCGCGATTTCACCTGGGCGCTGATGTTGACGTGCTCGGGGCAGCCTTGCGCGGTCAGGGTCATTTCCACAGTCACATCCTGCTTTTCGTCGCCGGCAGGTTGCGCGGGGTTTTCAGCCGGCGCGAAGTTCACGTTGTAGATCAGCCCGAGATCGACGATGTTCACCGGGATCTCTGGGTCATAGCAGCTTCTCAATGCGCTCAGGACGTCCTGTTCGTTGATGGGCATCAATAAAAATCCTCTAATCCAGTGTACAACGGGTCGGAAAAGCACGCGCGAACGCCCCCAGCTATCGTGCCGGGTCCCGGGTTGCTCGATTCCGTGGAGATTACAGTCGTGGGTTCATGGGGCGCAGGCTGTATGTGCCTCCGGGGGCTGGTCTGGTAAAGTTCTCCCATGATAAGTCCAGAGGCCAGACAGAAGATTCAGCTGGCATTGATTGTCGCGATGATAGTCGCCGGACTGCGTGCCGGTTACATCCTTTACCAGAGGCATGAGGATTATCTCGCGGCCCAGAAGCAGAAGCAGGCGCAAAGCGTCGGCTATTCCAATCAGGATTACTACATCAATCCCAAGAAGCTGTATCCCTACGACATAAAGAGCGCCAAACAGCTCACCCAGCAACCGGTTTGGGTGAAAGAGGGATACCGCTATACCTACTATCGTTACGACCCGGCAGGCAAACAGGTGGAATTCACGCATGATGCGGGACTGCTGATGCCGCTTGAAAAGTTGGAGATTAAAGACGTAGTTACCGCGAGTCCTCCCGTTGCGGGACAGCGAAAACAAGTGATGGCTGTCTTCGAAAAAGAAGGGAAGAGTTACGCGGTTCCGATCGGCTTCGAAGCCGACGAGCAGTACAAGATTTATTCCGACGAGATGTTTTTCGTCGAAGATCCGCGCGACTTATACAAGCACTGGCCGGCCGATGTGTGGGAGTCCGTGGAGCGCCACGAGGTCAAGCCGGGGATGAACGAGTTGCAGGCTGATTTTGCGATCGGCATGGGCGTGCCGGACGCGGGCGATACGTCCTCCGAAAAGACTGTGCGCTACCCGAATGGAGGAAAGCCGCTGGTGATTGTGTATCACGACGGGAAGGCGGCGGAGATTAAGCCCGCGGCGACGGGATCGTAAGTATGCTCCGTTAGTCGCTAACTCCTTGTATTTTGCCCCTCAACACGGTAACGGACGCCTTCGGCAGGGTGAATACGGATCGGGCGCCCGCGTTTACCCTGGTCCCGACCGGGGGATGATCGGGATCGGCATGACTGTTGGTGCCGTCGTTGATCCACTCATACTGTTCACTCCCAAAGCTCACCACGTCCACGGATCCCGAAAAGAATCCGCGGCGTTTAGTGACGGAGTTTTCAAAAGCAACTCGCACCGCGTGCGAGTTGGATTGGTCGCGGTTGACCAGCATGATTGCCCAGTTACCGTCCGGGCGATGAACCGTATACGAAGTGACCAGTGCATTTCCGTCGCTATCCTGGATTTTCACTGACGAGGGAAACATCTCGTGCATGCCGGAGCGATGTTGCACCCACTCGAGATTAATCATGTGGGCGGAGTAGTAGAGCGACGTATAGCCGGTAACGTCATACTCGTGCGAAGCCACAAAGTTCGACCAGGACGCCCAGCCCAGGCAGCTATTCTGTAACCCCTGGGGCTGGATCGGTGAATGATAAAAAGCGTAGCCTCCGCCTTCCAAAAAGGACCCGATGTTGTCAGCCAGCCAGAGTCCGGCGAAGATGGTGCTCATCGGACCGCTGAGTGCGGCCGCCAGATGGCTTTCGCTGACGATGAGTGGGACATCTTTCGGTACGCCGTCATCTCTCCATACCTGGAGAATATGTTTCATCAGTTGTGGTTCGCTGTACAGCGTCTTCCACGTGATATCGCAGGGCTCGAAGGGATAGTGCTCAAACGAGACGAATGCCAGATCTTTCAGGTGGCCGCGGTTCTTTAGATAATCGACGAAACGGCCCATCCAGGAAGTGCGGCCTTGTGCATCGGGCCACAGTCGTATGTCTTCGTTGACTCCTTCAAAGATCGGCCCCCCAAGCTTCAGCTTGGGATCGACCTTGTGAATCGCCTCCGCCCACTGAACATAGAGAGCGCCGTAGTCTTCGGGCATGGCATGCTTACCGTCGGGTTCCTCACCCATTTCGATTCCGGCGATAGGATAGCCACGCTTCTCAATGTAGGCGATCTGCGCCGCGGCATCCTCCGGCGTGCCATAGAGCATGGTGACCGGAATCAAGGCGGGAAGATTGTTGGTAATGCCACTGGTGAAGAAAAGATCAAAGCCCGTGTGCTGGTAACCGCCCGTGGCGTTTACGTCCTCGGTGGAATGCCACGGATCGATGGAAGAAGAGCAGTACTCCGGAGCGTTCTTGCCGGTGGCATCCTTGGCGACGTCGATGAACGTACCCCCGGCATCGACGCTGCCGGCATGAATCTCCCGGATTGCATAGCCCACGCAATTGCGAATGTCAGCTGATCCGTGCAGATCGCAGGTATTTGATGATTCGGTCATGAGCACGCGCACATATTGCGCGGTTACAGGCGTGTCTGACACTTGAAGGGCTACCAGGCCGCCTTGGGCATTTTTCATCGATCCCTTGGGAAAAGCCCTCCAACTTCCGGCCGGGCCGCGATCGAAGTCGAGCGCATTTTTTCCCTCCCAGTATTCGATCTGGTAAGTCACCGCGTAGGGCTCGGCCCACGCAATCTGTATCGCGCTGATCGCTTGCGGAGCGCGCAGATCCACGACCACCCACTGCGGATGCAATGAGTCGCGCTCGCCGGTGAATTTGCTCGTCAGGTACGGATTGCTCTTCCAGTACGTCAGATTCGGGCCGGACACGGGACGGTCGCCGCTGGTCGAGAAGCCTCGATGCGGCAGAGCATAGGCCAGAATGTAGCGAGTTGGTTCCTGTAAATCAGTGCTTCCGGTGAAGTATCCGCTCTTGTGTGCTGGGTCGCTCCAGGACCCGTTCTCCGTCCAGTGCCAGGCTGCCATGCGGAGTTCGGTGTTATTGCGATAAGTAATCGGTCCCCAGCCCGCGGAAAGAGATTCCTGAAGAATGTGCGGCGTATAGACGCGATCAATTCCCGTTCGCGAAAGAACATCGACTGAACTGCCCAGGGAACGATCGGGATCGAATGAGTTCAACCGGTGTTTCAGGTCCACATCGACGTGGACGATCGCGACCGGCAACGGGATGTTCGCCGCAGCGTTCTGAGCGGACGCCGGCGGAATGATTCGAGTCAGGGATAGCGCTCCGCAAATGGTGACGAGACCCAGCAGATGGCTCAGCAATTGGCGAGTTGCGTCTCTCTCCAGGGCAAAGTGATACATCGGATCTCCGTCAAACTGAAAGTGTTTCTCAACTCCCACATCTCAACTTCTGCAAATGAATCCATTCAGTAAAACGTTTCAGTGCGGTTTTTGGCAAGAGGTTTGTTAGGAACTTTATTTTGCGCCCGGCAATTGCACCGGGAAAATATCAACGCGATGCCTGATTAGGTAAAACCGGGAAAAAGGTTCGAAATCGGGAAGTCGAAAGGCGCAATCCTAAGAAATGTTGTTCGGACAGCGATTCTATTTGGCATACTCGTGGCGAGTCTGCTCCTTTGCGCGAATTTTGCTTCGCACTTTTTGCATTCGCGCCTCGCTTTGTACAAGCAAGAAAAGCGACGACTCAGGTTTTTGGTTTCTCCCGCGAAATCAGACTAAGTGTAAGCCGCCTCAGTTACTTGCAGACTTTTTCTTCTGTAAGTAAGTTGGCGAAGCTGCGGAAAGCTGTGACCCTGTCGATGCTGTCCCTACTCAAGCAGAACCAGCCATCGGGGAACGCAGCGGCTCATGGACCAGCAATGCCACCCGCGATGCATGAGTCGCTGATGCAGGAGTCGCTGAATCGCGAATCCGTGACGCACGGGTCGCTGCATCTGCACTCCGTTGCCGGACGCTCGGAAGCCGTCCCGTGGTATGTAGCCTATGCCCGCCCGCGGCACGAGAAACACATCGCGCGTCAACTGGCGGAGCGCGGGGTAAGATCCTTCGTTCCCCTGTACACCTCGGTGCGGCGCTGGAAAGACCGGCGGAAGCGCCTCGAGTTGCCGCTGTTTCCGGGCTACGTTTTTGTGCAGATAGCGCTGCAATGCAAGCTCGATCTGTTGCGACTGCCGGGAGTGGTCGATCTGGTCCGGTTTCAGGGAAAACCGGTTCCAGTCTTGAGCTCGGAGATCGAGAGCCTGCGCGCCGGCTTGAGCGGAGCTTCCTGCATTCATCCTCATCCTTTTCTTCAAGCCGGACGCAAAGTTCGAATTCGGCGGGGAGCTCTGGACGGTGTGGAAGGCATCTTTGTGCGCAGAAGAGGCCAGATCCGCATTGTGCTGTCCGTCTCGCTGATTCAACGTTCGGTCGCTATCGAGATCGACGAAGCCGACGTCGAACCGATTTTGTGAATCGTGGTCCGTCGCCCAATTTCGCGCCAAGGTTACACACTGAAAATATAACCCCCGCCAGTGGGACTTCGTTTTATCACCCATGAAAGCTTGCGGAAGTGCGCCGAGATTTCCGACTCGCTGAATCGGCGCTCACCTTCGATTTCGGAGCCGGAATCAGCTTATGAATAACTCGCCACGAAAACTCGTCGCTAAGTTTGTGCTGGGTGCTGCCTGCATCGTTCTCGGCTATGCCGGCTATGGGCAGGTCCAGACCCGCAACGACTCCCC
>Ga0209006_10006283_pt1 | contig 10762 bp, 9 predicted proteins | sample JacPin_JW_Ref_O2_FD_188567 | JGI IMG/M metagenome (GOLD analysis project Ga0209006, IMG submission 188567) | Forest soil microbial communities from Algoma, Ontario, Canada - Jack Pine, Ontario site 1_JW_Ref_O2 (SPAdes) (version 2) | ecosystem: Environmental > Terrestrial > Soil > Boreal... | reverse complement strand
CGGGGCTCGCGAAAGCTACGCTCTCCCCGGCCGCAGCTCGCTGGGACGAGAACCTGGGCGAGTTCATCCTGGACTGGCAGGACGTGCGCACCGCCGAGGACCCGCACGCTGCGGCCGTCGAGTTCGCGCACTCGGCGTTCCGGCAGGCGTCGTTGGCCAGTAAGTGGAGCACCGACCTGCTTGGCAGCACGGAAGGCAACCCGTCGCCCGTCAGGTGAGATCCGTCAGCAGCGCACCCACAGTTCCGATGCGTCGCCGTCGGGAGCGAAGCCGGCGGACCGTGCCATGGCGGCCGCGCTGGCGAACTCCCGCCCGATGCTGACCGGATCGTGGGCGTCGCTGCCAAAACTGACGGCCGTGCCGCCTTCGGCGTGCCACCAGTTGATCAGGCTGGCATCGAGGGGCAGCCAGCCGCTGGTGTTGATCTCGAGTGCGCGGCCACTGCGGGTTAGCGCGCGCAGCGCGGTTCGGTACTCCTCCTCGAAATCGGTGCTGCGGTACTCACCCTGCCGTCCCCGCCAGTACCGGGCCGCGTAGTTGATGTGCGCGAGTACGGCGAAGGGAGCCGACGTCTCGATCATCGTCGTGATCTCGGCCAGGTACTCCCGGACTACCTCGGCGTCTGGAAGATCGGCATAACGGTCCGCGGCGTCGGCGAAGCCGGCCACCCCGCGCAGAGAATGCAGCGAGCCCACGACCAGGTCGAAGCCGCTGTCAGCCAGCGCCTCGGCCTTCTGGGGATGCAGGTGCGGATCGGCCAGTTCCACCCCGGCCCGGATCCGCAAATCGCTGAACTCGCGCTGGCATTGCTCCACGCACGCGAGGTACCGGGCAACGTCCAACGGCGGCGGCTCGAAGATCCCGTCGGTGACCCGGAGGCCAAGGGCCTGGACGTAGCTGGCAGCCTCCTTCGATACCGCCAGCGTGGTGAGATCGGCGTGATCGGTGAAGGTCACGCCCGGTAGGCCAAGCTCGACCGCGCGCACGCACGTGTCCCGCATCGACCCATCCGGCGCATCAAACGACCACTGCGTGTGTACATGCTGATCAGCAGGCAGCATCGCACGATCTTCTCACCGTTCGGGGGCACCTGATGAGCGAGGCCCTACTCCCGGGAGCAGCAGCGGGCGAGATGGACGATGATGTCGGCGTCGATCTCGACTGTCTCGGGCAGAACCTGCAGGATCCGGCCGTACACCTGCTCTTGCGCTGAGACCGGCAGTTCCAGGTACGCGGAGACGGTCGAGAGATAGCCGACGTAATCACGAGCGGTCATCGTCAAGCGCCGCTCGATCGCGGCCTGCCGCACGTCGGCGAACCACTCGGACCGCTGGAGTTCTGTACCCGGCCACTGCATGGCAGCTCCGGGAGGGGTCCGGTCTGGAGACGGAACATCGTCACTCGCCAGGAAGGGCGCCCTGGCCGTGCGGACGGCTTCCGCCACGGCGGCGTCCGCCAGCTGGACGGGTCCGCCGAACGACGCGAACACGCCACCCGGCTCCAGTAGCGCGGCGGTACGCGACCACCGGCCCGCCGGGTTCGTCCAGTGCAGCGCCGCTGCCGCATAGACCAGCCCGTAGCTCTCCCCTGATCGCAAGTCTTCGAACGCGGCTTGCACAGTCCTGACGGTCGCAGGCACGTGCTTACGCAGTTCGGCCAGCATTTCCCCGTCAGGCTCGGTCGCGGTGACGATGACCCCCCGATCAGCAAACAGGCGAGTTGCCTTGCCGGTTCCGGCGCCTACCTCCAGCGCGGTCCGGACCGGCCGGCCCGCGTACGCCATGACCACGTCGAAAAGCTCCGCCGGATACCCCGGCCGGAACCTCTCGTAAGCCTCTGCCACCAGCCCGAAACTCAGTGCCCGACCAGACATGCCGAGCATCCTGACACGATCCGAGCCCCGGGCACACGGCATTTTCGGCCCGCGGTCAGCAGGCTGTGGCGGTGCGCCAGGCTAGGTCTCGTGACTGACGACTACCGTGACCTGGCCGACGAGTACGACTGGCTCTACGACGACGATGCGCTGACCGACGGGTTCGCGATCACCCAGCCGCTGGTGGCAGGTCTGGTCCAGCGGCTCGGTCCCGGCAGTTCCGTGCTCGACGCGGCCTGCGGCAGCGGGTTGGACGCGGCGGCGCTCGCCCGCCGGGGATTCCGCGTGCGCGCGACCGACGGAAGCGATGCGATGGTCGAGATCGCGGCGGCGCGGTTCCGGCGGGAAGGGCTGGCTATACCGGTCCAGCAGTGCCTGTGGGCAAACCTGCCCGACACCATCGATGAGCGGTTCGACGTTGTGCTCTGCGTCGGCAACGCCCTGGTCCACGCCGTCGGCCAGGATGCGATGGTCGAGGCGCTCACCGGACTCCGGCGGATGGTCCGGCCGGGGGGACAGGTGGTGATCCACTCCCGCAACTGGGAGAAGCTCCACGCCGAGCGCCAGGTCGTGCGCGTCGCGAACCGGGTCAGGACCCGGGGCGGGCGCAGATGCGTCATGTTTTACGCCTGGGAAGTGCCGGATCGCCTGGATCAGGAGCACGTCGCCCACATCGTCTTTCTCTTCGAGGACGGCGACCGGATCGATCCGCACGAATACCGGATCTCGCTCCTTCCCGTCACTGTCGCCGAGCTACGCGAACGGCTCGAACTCGCGGGACTGCGGGAGGTCGGCACCGACTTCAGCGAGACCACTGACCAGTACTTCGTGCTCGCCGTACCGGCCTGACCGCGCAGCGGCTATGACGGCGGCAGGAATAGTTCGCCCGTTCCGATGATCACCGCGTGCGCAGTGCCCTTCACCGGCACGACCGTCGGTCCGGTGTCGCACGTGCCGTTGCGCCGGGGCAGCACGCCGCGGTAGTCGGCGGTGAAGGTGCCGTAACCGGTGATCCCCTTGTACGCGCCGGTCCCCCGGCCGAGCGTGAAGTTTCCTTTCTGATCGATGACCACGGCGCAGGTGCGGCTGTCGGTCTGCTGCCGCGTGGTCTTCTCGGCCGTGGCCGGGTGGGTCAGGACGAATGTGCCGCCCGACAGCCTGGCGAGCGACTCGTTACGCCCGTTGCCGATGCCAGGGAACGTGCCGGAATCGGAGAACACGCCCGACGCTCGCGCCGCGTACACGGGGTCACCCAGCCACGAGTTGCTCCGGAGCACGAACTTCTCGCTGCCCCCGCGAGCCGGCGTCGGGTGCGCGGCACAGCCGGCGGCGAGCCCGACGGCACTGGCCGCCGCGAACAGCGCGCCGGCGAACGCGCGCGGGCGCAGGCCCAGGTTCTGGTGCATGCAGGGGTCCAAGGTCTCAGGCAGGCGGCAGTGACGAGTAGTTACCTAAAATAGCCGATCGATTACTCTGCGTGCTGGCCTTTGATCAAGCTGACGGGGCGCCCGCGGCCCTGTTCCGTAGCCGCGGGCACCGCCAGCGCTTCAGCTGCCCTGGCCCCCGGCCTTCATGCGGCGCGCGGCCCGGTTGAGCGCGCTGATCACGCCGCGCAGCGACGCGCGCGTGATCGACGAGCTCACTCCGGCGCCCCACAGCACCCGGTCGCCCACCTGGATCTCCAGGTAGGCGGCCGCTTCGGCGTCGCGCCCGGCCGTCAGCGCGTGCTCGGCGTAGTCCAGCACCCGGACCGGCACGCCGCCGAGGCCGAGGTCCACCGCCGACAACGCCTCGCAGAACGCGGCGATGGGGCCGTTGCCCGCGCCAGTGATCACGTGCTCGCTCTCGCCCGCACGGACTGTCGCGGTGACCTTCTCGATCCCGTCGTTGCTGGCGGAGGAGTAGCTGACCAGCTCGAACGGCTCGGCCTCCAGGTACTCAGCCGAGAAGATCTGCCACATCTGCGCGGCGCCGACCTCTCCGCCCTCGTCGTCGGTGTGCCGCTGGATCACCTGGCTGAACTCGATCTGCAGCCGCCGCGGCAGGTCCAGGTGGTGATCGGCCTTCATGATGTAGGCGACCCCGCCCTTACCGGACTGCGAGTTCACGCGGATGACCGCTTCGTACGAGCGCCCGACGTCCTTCGGGTCGATCGGCAGGTACGGCATCGCCCACGGCAGCTCGCTGGCGGGCTTTCCCGCCTTCGCGGCCTTGCGCTCCAGGTCGTCGAAACCCTTCTTGATCGCATCCTGGTGCGATCCGGAGAACGAGGTGTACACGAGGTCACCCGCATAGGGATGCCGCTCGTGCACGCCGATCCCGTTGCAGTACTCCACGGTGCGCCGGATCTCGTCGATGTCGCTGAAGTCGATCATCGGGTCGATGCCCTGGCTGTACAGGTTCAGCCCGAGCGTGACCAGGTCGACGTTGCCGGACCGTTCCCCGTTCCCGAACAGGCAGCCTTCCACCCGCTCAGCGCCGGCCAGGACGGCCAGCTCCGCGTCCGCGGTGGCCGTGCCCCGGTCGTTGTGCGTGTGCACCGACAGCGCGATGTGCTCACGCCGGGACAGGTTGCGGCTCATCCACTCGATCTGGTCGGCGTACACGTTCGGCGTCGACCGCTCCACCGTGCAGGGCAGGTTAAGCACGATCTCGCGGCCCGGCTCCGGCTGCCAGGCGTCCATGACCGCTTCGCAGATGTCGAGAGAGAAGTCGAGCTCGGTGTCCATGAAGATCTCGGGCGAGTATTCGTACCCGAACTCCGTGTCCGGCAGGTACTCGGCGGCGTACTTCATCACCGCCTGAGTACCTTGCACGGCCACGTTCAGGCACTCAGCCCGGCCGTCGCCGCTCCAGCCGAACACTACGTTGCGGAAGATCGGCGCGGCCGCGTTGTACATGTGGACGGTGGCCTGCCGCGCGCCGGCCAGCGACTGCACGGTGCGCTCGATGAGCTCCTCGCGCGCCTGAGTCAGTACCGAGATGCGCACGTCGTCGGGAATCGAGCCGCTCTTGATCAGTCCGCGGATGAAGTCGAACTCGGTCTGGCTGGCGGCCGGGAAGCCGACCTCGATCTCCTTGTATCCCATCTTGACCAGCAATTCGAACATCGCCTGCTTGCGGGCTGCGTTCATCGGGTCGATCAGGGCCTGATTGCCGTCCCGGAGATCGGTGGACAGCCAGCGCGGCGCGGCGGTGATCGACCTGGCCGGCCACTTCCGGTCCGGAAGGGCCACTGCCGGGAACGGGTGGTATCGGTGACACGGCATGCCAGAGGTGCGCTGTTGAAACGAGGATGTGCTCATGAAGTCCTGCTCCTAGACTGTGCCAGCGAGCTGCGGGCGCGAACCGGGTGGACTCGGTCGGCACGGCAGAACGACCCGCGGCGAGGAGCCGACCGGTCTGTTACCGGGCCTCGCCGCGGCCGAGAAGGAGCAGGCCGCCAAATATGATGCGGCAAGTCTAGCGGACGATGGCCACGGACAGTAACCAACTCGCCCAAGTAGCCCGCTGGCCTGCATATGTGCCCGCACCGAATGGCTGGCCGACCCGAGCCTGGCCGACTACAGCCGATCGAGCCCGATCACGATCAGGCCCGCGGCGAGCACGGCGATATCGGGCATCTCGCCGTAACTCAGGTACCAGCTGACCGTTGACGCTCGCCTGGCCGGCCCGGCAACCCCAGAGCTCGGGGGGTCACTCGGACTCGGGGGCGCCGTCGGGCTCACCGACGTGCTGTCCGTCGGCGAGGGTGACGGCGTCTGGGATGGCGACGGGGACACCGGGGCTGAGGCTGAGGACGACGGCCGCGGCGGCGGACTGCTGATGACGCCACCAGGCGGACCCGGCGTCGCGATCACCGTGACCGTGATGGACGCGGTGATCGGGCCGACCGAGGCCGTCACCTGGGTCGTCCCGGCCGACACGGCGAATACCTCACCGCGGAAGTCGACGTCCGCGACGCCGGGGTTGGCTGACTGCCAGGTCGCCCCGGTCAGGTCGGCGCGCGGTGCCTTCTGGCCGCCGGACAAGGTGCCCAGCAGCCGGAGCCGGGCGCTCTGGGCCGAGCCCAGCGTGAGCCCGTGCGGTGAGATGGTGATGGCCTGCAGGATGCCCCCGGCCGTGATTTGCGTCAGATCCTGCCGGGACGCGACCGCGTCGAAGGCGCGCACCCATGCCTTCAGCCTGTCCTCGGTGGCTCCGCGCGGCGGCTCAGGCACCTGGTAGCTCACGTGCGCGGCGCCGTTAGGTGGCAGGCTCAGGTTCTCCCAGGCAGCGGTCCGGGTGGCCGGCAGCAGCTTCGCGGACGGGCGGAACCGCACCGCTCGCAGGCTGGTGGCGACCGCGGCCGGAATGGGCTCCTCCAGCTGCACGATCTTGGGCTTGCTGGTGCTGTTGAACGCGGTGATCGACGCCCGCAGCGAGGTTCCCTCGCGGCCGGCCAGCTGCCAGCGCTGCGCGATCGAAAGGCCGCCAGGAAAGGTCTGCCTGGTGAACTGATAGGGCACCGCCGCGGTGGCGTTCGGGTGGCTCCGCGCCAGGGCGGCCGCTGTCCCGCCAGCGACCAGGAGCACGGCTACGGCGGCCGCCAGGACTTTGGGTGAGCGTGAGATACCGGGCCGGATCGCGCTGCGCGGCCCGTCCGGCTCTAGCGCCCCCGCGGCGGACGGGTCGGTCGCACCCGGCCGCGTACCGCCGTCGGCGCTGACCACGCTGGTGGCCGCATCCGCACGGGCACTGGTGCCAAGGCGCATCGCCAGTCGCACCGCGACCGGGTCGACGGTCTCATCCCCGGCCCCCGGTTGACCCCCGGCCGACTGCCGCGACGGGCCCGACCTTCCGCCGACCGAGTACGGCTGCACCCCCAGGGCGTCCTGGAGCGCGCTCGCGAAGTCCTGGCAGGTCGGGAACCTGTCCTCGGGCGACTTCGCCAGGACCCGCGCAAATACCTCGTCAACGGCGGCCGGCAGCTGGTCCCGCAGTGAGCTCGGGGCCGGCGGGGACTCAGATACGTGCGCGTACATGGCCGCGATGACCTGTCGCCCGAAGAACGGCGGCCGCCCGCACAGGAGCTCGAAGCCCGAGCAGCCCAGCGCGTACTGGTCAATGCGGCCATTCACGGGCCAGCCCTGTATCTGTTCCGGAGCCGCGTAGTCGACTGTGCCGATGAACTGGCCCGTACCGGTGAGCCCGCTGGCGTCCAGGGCGGCCTTGCTGACCCCGAAGTCGGTCAGGTACACGTGATCGGGTCGGCCGGGCCGCGTCTCGAGCAGCATGTTGGCCGGCTTGACGTCGCGGTGTATGAGCCCCGCGGCGTGCGCCGAGTCCAGCGCGGACGCCACTGCCGACAAGATCCATTCGGCCCGGCCGGGCGCCAGCGGGCCGTGCTGGGCCACCAGGGTGCGCAGGTCACCGCCGCGCACCAGCCGGGTCGCGATGAACAGGGCCCCGTTGGCCTCACCCGCCTCGTACACCGGGATTATGTTCGGGTCGTCGACGGCCGCTGCGGCCTGCGATTCCATGATGAAGCGCTGCCGGAAAGCGTCGTCCTCGGCCAGGACAGGCGCCAGGATCTTCAGCGCCACGAGCCGGTTCAGCCGCTCGTCGAGGGCACGGAACACCACGGCCATGCCGCCGCGCCCGATCTGCTCCTCCAGCCGGTACCCGGAGAACCGAGTGCCAGGTGCGAAGCCCGCCATGGCAGCTGACGGAGAGCTACCGTTACTCACCCTTCCTCCACCAGCTGGCTGCGGCTGACCGCTGCGCGTCTCGTCCGTCGCGCCAGCAGTGCACGGCGAGCGCCTGATGCTCGTGAGCGCGGGCGCACCGCATTATCCCGCTTCGCCCGTGCATGCCGCAACTATGCGGGGATGACAGGCTTGCGGCCGCGACTCCCCGAACGACCTCGACCGCGGGGGCCGACCCTGCCGCTGCTGCCCGCCGCGCCGCCACCTGGGGTGGTCAGACGTTGAAGCCGAGCGCCCGCAGCTGCTCCCGGCCGTCCTCAGTGATCTTCTCGGGACCCCACGGCGGTAGCCAGACCCAGTTGATCCTGAAGTCCTGCACGAGGCCTTCTAGGGCCTCCCGGGTCTGGTCCTCGATGACGTCCGTGAGCGGGCAAGCCGCACTCGTCAGCGTCATGTCGATGGTGGCGGTCCGGTCGCTCTCCAGCGTTACCCCGTACACCAGGCCCAGGTCGACGACGTTAACCCCGAGCTCAGGGTCTACGACATCGCGCAGCGCCTCCAGCAGGTCCTCAGTCTCCTGATCGCTCGGCTGGGAGTCGCTCATAACGGATACGCCGCCCTGTGCGGGCATGGCGTCAGCTGGCCCTGGCTCTGCGAGCCCGGGGCCCGCTGGTTCGGTCACCACGTCGTGGTTGTGCTCGGTCATATCTGCCCATCACCCCTCTGCTCGCCGTCCGACTCTGCCTCGGTGCCGAGGCCATCCGCGTCCCCGCGCGCGGCCAGCGCTCGCGCCGTCGCGTCCTTCCACGCCATCCAGCCCAGCAGCGCGCACTTGATCCGCGCCGGGTACCGCGATACCCCCTCGAAGGCGACAGCGTCGCCGAGCACGTCCTCGTCGGGCTCCGACTCGCCCCGCGACTGCATCAGCCGCAGGAACTCGGCGCTCACTTCCAGCGCCTCGCTCACCGGCTTGCCGATGATCAGGTCGGTCATCACCGACACGCTGGCCTGGCTAATGGAGCAGCCCAGAGTCTCGTAGGAGACATCGGCGACAGCGGCCCCGCCGTCGCCGTCCTTCAGCGTGACCCGCAGGGTCACTTCATCACCGCAGGTCGGGTTCACGTGGTGCACCTGGGCGTCGAACGGCTCCCGCAGGCCAGCGTGCATCGGCCGGCGGTAGTGGTCCAGGATGATCTCCTGGTACATCGATTCGAGCTGCATCACACCCCCTGCAACGCAAGACGGCAGCGTGCTCTTCCGGTCAACACGGTCATCCCAGTCCGAAGAACTTCTGCGCTTGCCGGATACCGTCGGTCAGCGCGTCTATCTCATCGCGGGTGTTGTACAGGTAAAGGCTGGCCCTGGTGCTCGACTGAACGCCCATCGCGCGGTGCAGGGGCCACGCACAGTGATGGCCGGCGCGGACCGCGATGCCACGGTCGTCGAGTACCTGGCTGACGTCGTGCGGATGCACGCCGTCCAGCGTGAAGGAGATAGCACCCCCACGGTCGACCGCCGCCGCCGGGCCGATGATCCGCAGCCCGTCAATCTCGGTTAGGGCAGGCAGCGCGTACTGCAGCAGTTCCTGCTCGTGCGCCTGGATGCGGTCCGTCCCCACGGCAGTGAGGTAGTCCACGGCCGCGCCCAGCCCGACGGCCTGCGCGATCGGCATGGTGCCGGCCTCGAACTTGTGCGGCGGCGGCGCGAACGTCGAGTGGTCCATCCAGACGCTCTCGATCATCTCGCCGCCACCCAGGAACGGCGGCAGCTGCTCCAGCAGGGCGCGCCGACCCCACAGCACGCCGATGCCGGTCGGCCCGCACATCTTGTGGCTGGTGAAGCCCACCAGGTCGGCGCCCAGCTCGGTCACGTCCACGAGGCCGTGCGGGGCCGACTGCGCGGCGTCCACCAGCACCAGCGCGCCGACAGCATGCGCACGAGCCGCGATCTCGGCCACGGGATTGATCGTGCCGAGCACGTTGGACTGATGGGCCAGCGAGATCAGCCTGGTGCGCGGGTTGATGAGCTCACCGGCCTCGGACAGGTCCAGACGTCCATCGGCGGTCACGCCGAACCAGCGCAGCCGGGCGCCGGTGCGCTCGCACAGCAGCTGCCACGGCACGATGTTGGAGTGGTGCTCCATCTCGGAAATGACGATCTCGTCGCCCTCGCGCAGCCGCAGCGGGGCCGAAGCTGATCCGGCGGTGGCGTTGCCGATCGAGTAGGCGACCAGGTTGATCGCCTCGGTGACGTTCTTGGTGAACACCACCTCGGTCTCGTCCGCGGCCCCGATGAACCGCGCGACCTTGATCCTCGCGCCCTCGTAGGCCTCCGTCGCCTCTTCGCCCAGCTCATGGGTGGCGCGGTGAATGTTCGCGTTGTGCCGCTCGTAGAAGTCGGTGATCGCGTCGATCACCTGGCGCGGCTTCTGCGAGGTATTCCCGCTGTCCAGGTACACCAGAGGCCGACCGCCGCGGACTGTGCGGTCCAGGATCGGGAAGTCAGCCCGAATCGCCGCCACGTCCAGCGGCGCGGCGATACCCGCTGCCCGGCCCGCGGTGACGATCTGGTCCTGCGCGGTCATGCCGCAGCATCTCCCTTAAGAAAACGCTCGTAACCCTGCGTCTCCAGCTCCTCGGCCAGCTCCGGTCCGCCTTCCTCGGCGATCCGGCCGCCGACGAAGACGTGCACGAAGTCGGGCTGAACGTAGCGCAGGATCCGGGTGTAGTGGGTGATGAGCAGCACGCCGTGCGTCGGGTCCTCGCGGAACCGGTTGATGCCCGCCGACACGACCTTAAGCGCGTCGATGTCGAGGCCGGAGTCGGTCTCGTCCAGGATCGCGATCTTCGGCTGCAGCAGCTCGAGCTGCAGGATCTCGTGCCGCTTCTTCTCGCCGCCGGAGAAGCCCTCGTTCAGGTTGCGCTGTGCGAAGGCCGGGTCCATGGACAGCTCGGCCATCGCCTCCCGGAGTTCCTTGGTGAAGGTGCGCAGCTTCGGCGCCTCACCCCGGACCGCGGTGATCGCGGTGCGCAGGAAGTTCGCCACCGACACCCCGGGTACCTCGACCGGATACTGCATGGCCAGGAACAGGCCGGCCCGCGCGCGCGCGTCCACCGACATGGCCAGCACGTCCTCGCCGTCCAGCGTGATGGAGCCCTTGGTGACCTGGTATTTCGGGTGGCCGGCGATGGCATAGGCGAGG
>Ga0209006_10006282_pt1 | contig 10762 bp, 11 predicted proteins | sample JacPin_JW_Ref_O2_FD_188567 | JGI IMG/M metagenome (GOLD analysis project Ga0209006, IMG submission 188567) | Forest soil microbial communities from Algoma, Ontario, Canada - Jack Pine, Ontario site 1_JW_Ref_O2 (SPAdes) (version 2) | ecosystem: Environmental > Terrestrial > Soil > Boreal... | reverse complement strand
TCATGACCTGGACGTCCTTGTGCGCCACGTGCGACATCTCGTGCGCGATGACGCCCTCGAGCTCCTCGGGGGTCAGCCTGCGCATCAGGTCATCGGTCACGCACAGGACCGCGTGGTCGGCGCTGCGCCCGGTCGCGAAGGCGTTCGGCATATTCGAGCGGGCGATGGCCACCCGGGGCTTCGGCATGTCCGCCAGCGCGCAGAGCCGGTCCACGATGCCGTGCAGCTCAGGTGCCTCCTGCGGGGTGACCTCGCGGGCCCCGGCCGTCCGCAGCGCGATCTTGTCTGAGTAAAACAGCGATCCGATGGCGAAACCGCCGCCGAGGACCACCGCGAAAAGCACGATCGCGGCGTCAGACGCGTTATACGCGGTCCCGATGCCGATGATCGCGGCGATGAATGCGACAAACACCAGCCCGAGCAGGAACATGGTCGCGGTCATCCGCACCGTGAGTCCCCGGTCGGGTGCATATCTGGTACGCGCCGCCATGGCGCCACCTCCGTTCGGCCCGCGGCTGGTGTTACCAGCCTGGGGCCAGCAGCATTATGTAGCTGAAATCTATACGTAGAACGCTGAAGCCCGGCCGAACGTTACCCGCAAGTATGCTCCATCCCCTCAGCCTCTTCCGCCCCGAACCTTCAGCCCGGAATGAGGCCTTCGTCCGTGAGCAGCTTGCGCACCTCATCCATGCTCGAGTCCTGGTGAGGAAGGATCAGGTCGGACTCCTCAAGAGTATCCGGGGGCAGCGGTGAACCTTCCGCCCGAACCTGGGCCAGCAGGCCGGTCAGCGCGGCCTGGAAGGCCGGCTCGTCACCGCGCTCGACGGCGGTCTCCAGGGCGCTGTCCAGGTGATTCAGCCCGGTCGTGGCGGTGTCGTCGACCCTGAACTGCCCCTCGCCGAGGATCCTGACGATCATGGTCCCTCACCGTCCCGCGGCTGATCGTTCGCGCTCGGCAGATCCGACACCGGGATCCCGGCGGACTGAGGGGCCTGCTGGGGACTCTGGGTATTTTGGGGTGGCGCAGGCGGGGCGTACGGGGCCGGCTGAGCCTGGCTCTGTCCCTGGGCACCGTTGGCCGCCTGGCCGTCGCCGTTGGGGCCAACCTCAAGCTGCTTCGGCGCGCTGGCGGCGATCTCGCCCCTGAGCCTGTGCAGCTCGGTTTCGACATCGCTGTTCGCGCTCAGCTGATCCAGCTCGGCCTGGATGTCGTCGCGCCGGCCGCCCACGTCGTCCAGCGCGCCCGAGGCCATCAGCTCGTCGATCGCGCCGGCCCGGGCCTGCATCTGGGCCGTCTTGTCCTCGGCGCGCTGGATCGCCATGCCGACGTCGCCCATCTCCTCGGAGATGCCGGAGAACGCCTCGTTGATCCTGGTCTGCGCTTCAGCCGCGGTGTAGGTGGCCTTGATGGTCTCCTTCCTGGTGCGGAAGGCATCAACCTTGGCCTGCAGCCGCTGCGAGGCAACGGTCAGCTTTTCCTCTTCCGCCTGCAGCTGCGCGTACTGCCCCTGCAGGTCGTTCAGCTGGCCCTGAGCGGACGACTTGCGCGTGAGCGCATCCCTGGCCAGGTCCTCGCGCCCCAGCCCAAGGGCCTTGCGCGCCTGGTCATCGAGCTTGTTCGCCTGCTGCTGCAGCTGGTTCATCTGCAGCTCGACGCGCTTGCGCGAGGTGGCGACGTCCGCGACACCGCGGCGGACCTTCGTCAGCAACTCCAGCTGCCGCTGGTAGGAATAGTCAAGGGTCTCACGAGGGTCTTCCATCTTGTCCAGGGCCTTGTTGGCCTTGGCCTTGAAGACAAGCTGTACTCGCTTCATCACGCCCATACGCGCGGCCGTCCCCTTCATTAACATCTTTGGCCGCCACCAGGCCGCGCGACCGGGCCGATAAGGCCGGCACCCGGCTAGACGGCGGACGAGCCCGTGCGACTAGTCGCATTCCACCCTACGCGGTCACCCGCATGCGAGCTACCACGTCCCCGTAGGCGTAAGGCGTGCAGTTCTCCTTATCCTCTCCTTTTCCGCCGGGAGCACCCTCGCGGGGGTACTCCCCGGTAGCGGCGGCGTGCACCATTTCGTACTGGGCTCTAAGCTATGCGCGTGTTCCGACGCCGTAGCGCCGGGGCGACGGACGGCACGGCCCAGGATTCCCCGGGCGCGCCGAGCCCGGGCGCACCGGCCGACAGTAAGACAGTCCGCTCCCCCGCCGAGGCGGCCAAGGGGCGGCCCACCCCTAAGCGCAGCGTGGCCGAGGCCAAACGGCGCCAGCCCATCACCGGGTCACGCGCGCCGGCCGCTCCGCGTACCCCCGAGGATAAAGTCAAGGCCCGCGCGACCAGGGCCACCAAATACGACGCGATGAAGCGCGGTGAGGCCTGGGCGCTCAACCCGCGCGACCGCGGTCCCGCACGGGCGCTCGCCCGCGACTTCATCGACTCCAAGCGCCGGATCAGCGAGTACTACATGTACGTGCTGGTCGTCCTGCTCGCCGCCGTGTTCCTGCGGAACAGCAAGACGCAGGAGATCATCTCCCCGCTGGTGCTGGTGCTTGTCGTCGTCATCCTCCTCGACGCCTTCCTGATCCGCCGCAGCCTGACCAGGCTGATCGCCGAGCGGCTCCCCGGCGAGTCGACCAGGGGCCTGACCATGTACGCGACCATGCGGGCGCTGCAGATACGGCGGTTCCGGATGCCGACCCCGCGAGTCCGGCCCGGCCAGAAGTTCTAAAGTAGGGAATTATGGAATACCGACACCTTGGTAAAAGCGGCCTGGTCATCAGCGAGATCGCGTACGGGAACTGGATCACCCACGGATCACAGGTAGAGGAGCAGGCCGCGGCCGACTGTGTCCGGGCCGCGCTCGACGAGGGCATCACCACGTTCGACACCGCCGACGTCTACGCGGGCGGGCGGGCCGAGGAAGTCCTCGGCCGGGCGCTGCACGGCGTGCGGCGCGAATCGCTCGAGGTATTCACCAAGGTGTACTGGCCGATGGGCAACGGCCGGAACGACCGTGGCCTGTCGCGCAAGCACATCATGGAGTCGGCCCACGCGTCGCTGCGCAGGCTGCAGACCGACTATATCGACCTGTATCAGGCGCACAGGTACGACTCCGAGACCCCGATCGAAGAGACCATGCGCGCCTTCGACGACCTCGTCCGCGCGGGCAAGGTGCTCTACGTGGGCGTGTCCGAGTGGCGGGCGGAGCAAATCGCCGCCGCGCTCAAGGTCGCCGGCGAGCTCGGCCTGGACCGGATCGTGTCGAACCAGCCGCAGTACAACATGCTGTGGCGGGTCATCGAGGCCGAGGTCGTTCCGCTGTCCGAGAAGGAAGGCATCGGCCAGCTGGTCTTCTCCCCGATCGCGCAGGGCGTGCTGACCGGCAAGTACCAGCCGGGGACCGCGCCGCCTGCGGACTCTCGCGCCACGGATCCCTCGGGTTCGACCTTCATCAAGCGGTGGCTGGAGGACGAGACGCTGGAGGCCGTGCAGCAGCTCAAGCCGCTGGCGGCCGACGCCGGCCTCTCGCTGGCTCAGCTCGCGGTGGCCTGGGTGCTGCAGAATCCGAACGTGTCCGCCGCCATCATCGGCGCCACCCGCCCTGAGCAGGTGCGGGAGAACGTGAAGGCGGCCGGCGTGCGGCTGGAGCCCGGCCTGATGAGCAGGATCGACAAGGTGCTCGGCCAGGCGATCGTGCGTGACCCGGCTCGCACCGTCAGCCCGCCATCCCGGCCCTAGTCTTCTGGGGGCCCAGTCTTCTGGGGCCCTAGTCTTCTGGGCGCAGGGTCATCGGGCCGTACTCGGCCTTGGCGTCGTCGAACAGCGTGACCTGATCCACGCCGGAGGCGAGCAGGGCACGCCAGTTCTCGCCTAGCCAGCTCTCCGCGTCACCCTGGCTGGCGAAGATGGCCTCTTGCAGGTCATCGGTGGTGATCGCGGTGCCGTCCGCCTTCTCGTACCGCCAGGTCCAAGGCATTGAGTTGTGGCCTCCCTCGTCGTATGCGCTGACTGAGGTTAGCTCAGGACGCCTAAGGCGCAGAACAAGATGGCCCAGACGGCCTTGCCGCGGCCGGTGACCGGGCTCCAGCCCCAGACATCGCTGAGCGCGTCCACCATCTGCAGGCCGCGGCCTGCCTCTGCGTTCCGGTCCGGCACCCTGAGCACCGGGGCGGTATCGGAGGGGTCGAGCACCGCGCACATGACCTCACCGGTCCTGCGCAGCAGCCGCAGCCCAAGAGGCTGGCCGGATCCTATGCACCGGGCGGCGTGGGATACCGCGTTGGCCACGAACTCGCCGACGATGGCTTCCGCGTCATCAGCCAGCGAGGCCAGGCCCCACTCCTTCAGCGTGCTCCTGGTGAATTTTCTGGCGGTCCGGCCTGGCTGGGCACCGGCGCTGAGCGTACAGGCCGCCACCGCGGGTGAATCCCACCAGTCTGACGGCATCCTGACCACGCGAGGGCGTCCCGGGGCGCAGGACAGCTTCGGGTTCTCCTCGAGCGGCCGACGGATGGCAGGATCGACCTTGGTCCGTGTCGGCAACCCTACTTGACTCAAGCCCATCGCGACCCCGCGAAGCGTCATGCGACAATCCCAGCTGATTGGCGCAACCTCATCCTGCCCGAGATTACGCGATCGATGCAAGACCAAATGCACGTTCATTTGTACCGTGCAGCTCACAGCGGTGCAGGTCATTCGTTTTTAACGAAACGTTTAGACTCAAATCTGCCGCGCCGAACGGGACGCCAGGCCGGTGGCGGCACTGACCCAATCAGTGACTGAAAGTAGTCATCGGTGCCCGACGGCGGCCCCCGGCTCAGGGCACTATCGTGGGCATGACTTGCCCCCCGTTCCTCCGCTCGGCCTGGCTGGGAGTCGCTGATGCTTGTCGCTGGCGTCGATTCATCCACTCAGTCCACCAAGGTGCTGCTCTGCCAGGCCGACGATGGCACCATCGTCGGACAGGCCAGCGCCCCGCATCCGGACGGCACCGAGTGCGATCCGGAACTGTGGTGGGAGGCCCTGGTCAAGGCGGGGGCCGGGCTGCTCGACCGCGCGGACGCGATCGGGGTGGCCGCGCAGCAGCACGGCATGGTGGTCATAGACGAGACCGGTCAGGTGATCAGGCCCGCCCTGCTCTGGAACGACGTCCGGTCCGCGCCGCAGGCCCGGGAGCTCATCACCGAACTGGGCGGCCCGCGGCAGTGGGCCCGGCAGACCGGGAGCGTGCCGACCGCCTCCTTCACGGTCACCAAGCTGCGCTGGCTGGCGGAGCGCGAACCTGAGTCCGCCGCCAGGACCGCGCAGGTCCTGCTCCCGCACGACTGGCTGACCTGGCGGCTGGCGGACCGCGCCGCCGAGCCGGCCACCGATCGCGGCGACGCCTCGGGCACCGGTTACTTCTCCCCCGCCGCCGGCCGCTGGCTGCCCGAGCTGGCGCAGGCCGCGCTGGGCAGGCCGGTCGGGCTGCCGCGGCTGGCCGCCCCGGCCGAGGTCGTGGCCCGTACCGCGGACGGCGTGACGCTTTCCGCGGGAACCGGGGACAACATGGGCGCCGCGCTCGGCCTGGGCCTGGACCCAGGTGAGGTCGTCGTCTCGATCGGCACCTCGGGCACCGCGTACGCGGTCGCGGACCAGGCCGCGGCCGACGAGACCGGCGCGGTGGCCGGCTTCGCCGATGCCACCGGGCACTTCCTGCCGCTGGTGGCTACGATCAACGCCGCCCGGGTGCTGACCGTCACCGCCAGGATGCTTGGCACCGACGTGCAGGGCCTGGATCGCCTGGCCCTGACCGCCCCGCCCGGGGCCGGCGGCCTGACCCTGCTGCCCTACCTCGACGGCGAGCGTTCCCCGAACCGGCCGGACGCCCACGGCGTGCTGCGGGGGATGACCAGCGCCAACACCACACCGGAGAACCTGGCCCGGGCCGCGGTCGAGGCCGTGCTCTGCTCCCTCGCGGACGCCATCGACAACCTGGCCGACTGCGGGATCACCGCGCAGCGGGTGGTCCTCATCGGAGGCGCTGCCCGGTCCTCGGCCGTCCGCGAGATCGCCCCGTCGATCTTCGGCGTGCCGGTCACCGTGCCCGAGCCGGCGGAGTACGTGGCGCTCGGCGCTGCCCGCCAAGCGGCCTGGGCCGCGAGCGGCGCGGACCTGCCCCCGCACTGGCCGCTGGCGGGGACCAGCGCCGAGTACACCGCGGAGCCCGCTCCGCAGGTCCGTCAGCGGTACGCGTCGCTCCGCGACGACACCGTCAGCTGGTGACCCCGTTAGCTGCTGAAACTATCCCGGGCCTGCCGTGAAAGCATGGAGGCTCCAGCGGCACCACAGGAAAGGACCGGCCCGTGAGCACGGAGTACGTTCCCTCGCGCGAGGACCACTTCTCGTTCGGCATCTGGACCGTCGGATGGCAGGGCGTCGACGTCTTCGGCAGCGCCGTCCGGCCGCCCATGCCCGCCGAACGCGCCGTCTACAAGCTGGCGGAACTCGGCGCCTACGGCGTGAACTTCCACGACAATGACGTGTTCGCCTTCGAGGCCTCGGCCGCGGAACGCGATGAGCGCATCGGCGCGTTCCGCAAGGCGCTGGCCGAGACCGGGCTGGTCGCGACGACGGCCACCACCAACTTGTTCGGCCACCCGATGTTCAAGGACGGCGCGTTCACCGCCAACGAGCGGGAGATCCGGCGCTTCGCCCTGGCCAAGGTCATGCGTAACCTGGACCTGGCGGCGGATCTCGGCGCGAAGACCTACGTCTTCTGGGGCGGCCGCGAGGGCGCCGAGTCGGGCGCGGCCAAGGACATCCGCGCCGCCCTTGACCGGTACGCCGAGGGACTGAACCTGCTCTGCCAATACGTCCAGGAGCAGGGCTATGACATCCGGTTCGCGATCGAGCCGAAGCCGAACGAGCCGCGCGGTGACATCCTGCTGCCTACCGTGGGGCACGCGCTGGCGTTCATCAACTCACTCGAGCACAGCTCGATGGTGGGCGTGAACCCCGAGATCGGCCACGAGGAAATGGCCGGGCTGAACTACGCGCATGGAATCGCCCAGGCCATGTGGCACGGCAAGCTTTTCCACATCGACCTGAACGGCCAGCACGGACCGCGGTTCGACCAGGACCTGCGGTTCGGGGTGGGGAACGTGCGCGGCGCGTTCTGGGTGGTGGACACGCTGCTGGCCGGCGGATACGACGGGCCGGTCCACTTCGACTACAAGCCGCCGCGCACCGAGGACGACGAAGGCGTCTGGGTGACGGCGGCCGCGTGCATGCGCAACTACCTGATCCTGCGGGCCAAGGCGCGGGCGTTCCGGGCCGACCCGGAGGTGATCGAGGCGTTGCGCGCCTCCGGGGTCGGGCAGCTTTCCACCCCGACGCTCGATCCCGGCGAGACCTGGCGCGACGTGCGCGAAGCCACCGCCGATATCGACGCCCTGGCCGCCCGCGGCCTGGGCTATGAGCACCTCGACCAGCTCGCCCTAGAGCACCTGTACGGCGTTCGCTGACGGGTCGGTGAGGGGTCGGTGGCCCCCCGGGTACCTTCCGCGGTACCTAGGGGGCCACCGACTCCGTAAGGCAGGCTGCGGGCTACGGTGTCCCCCCAAGACTATTACTGAAATATGAAACTAGCAATTTATTTCCGGAAAGATTATCCGCCACTTTGATCAGGTGGCAGCCTGATCCCCTTCGGGCACCGCCTCGCCCAGCGTGTCCGCGGTGTCCTCATCCTCTGCGTTGGCCCTCGCGTCCGCCCGTGCGGCGCGGCCCTCGACGTAGACGCGCATCATCCGGCGCTGCGACCTGATCTGGAAGACGACGATCACGACGACCAGCCCGATGGAGACCCACAGGCCGTAGTGCGAGATGGTCTGCGCCACCACGACCGCGCGATGGCCGAGCTCGTAGCCGAGGCCGACCAGCATGCCCGCCCACAGCAGCGAGCCGATCACGTCCAGGATGATGAACGTGACCAGCCGCATCCCGGCCCAGCCGGCGATGACATAAATGATCGCGTTCGGGATGGGCAGGAACTGGCTGACCAGGACCGCGGGCCAGGTGAACTTGCGACCCCAGCGGTCGACCCGGCCCATGTACTTGGCCCCGCGGTTGCGCTTGCCGGACAGCATCGCGATGATGCGCTCGCCCCACAGCCGCCCCGCCCACCAGTACAGCGGATCGAACTTCATCAGCCCGGGCACGGCGGCCAGCAGCGCCACGACCAGCGTCCCGTGCCCGATGCGGGCGAACGCCGCGGCGGCGATGATCGCCTCGGTGCTTCCGTTCAGCAACTCGCTCAGCACCGGATGGGTGCCGAGCAGCGAAGCGCGGAACGGCAGCATGACGTAGTAGAAGATCCCGCTGAGCATGATGCCCGCCCAGCACAAGATGTCAGCCCGGCGCGGCTTACCGGCCCACGGGATCCGCGGGTCATCCCACGGCTCCTGATTTTGCCCGGTTCGCAGGCGCTTGGCCTCGGCTGCCGCTACGTCTCCGGCCGCCAAGGCTGCTTCGGCCGCAGCCTGTTCATCCACCAAGACACGTTATAACGAATCGCGACTACTTGTTTCTTTTGACCGAACGGGCCGTGGTGGCAGCCGGCCGGCTCAGCTCACCAGCCAGGGCCGTTATGCGCCATGATGGCCTTCGTGACCGACGATCCGTACGCCGCCGCGGCGACCAGCGCCGCCCGCCTCACCGCCCAGACCGGCCCGCATGACGTCGCGGTCGTTCTCGGCTCGGGCTGGACGCCCGCTGCCGACGCGATCGGCACCACCGAGGCGGAGATCCCGCTGGCCGAACTCGGCGGGTTTCCCGGGCCGACGGTGCCGGGTCACTCCCCCGCCGTGCGCTCGGTCGTCGCGGGGCCGCTGCGGGTGCTGGTGTTCCTCGGCCGGGTGCATATGTACGAGGGGCTTTCTCCGGCCGCCGTCGTGCACGGCGTGCGCACGGCGGTAGAGGCGGGCTGCCGGACCGTGGTGCTGACCAACGCGGCGGGCGGGATCCGGGCCGGGCTCACCGTCGGGCAGCCGGTGCTGATCAGCGACCACCTCAACCTGACCGGCAAGTCCCCGATGTCCGGGCCCGCGCCGCCGGTCGGCCAGCGGTTCGTGGACCTGACCGACCTGTACTCGGCCCGGCTGCGGGCGCTGGCCCGGGACGCCGACCCGAGCCTGGCCGAGGGGGTCTACGCGATGCTGCCCGGTCCGCACTACGAAACCCCGGCCGAGATCACCATGCTGGCCAGGCTCGGCGCCGACCTGGTCGGCATGTCGACCGGGTTGGAGGCGATCGCCGCCCGCCAGATGGGCGCCGAGGTGCTCGGCATCTCGCTGGTCACGAACCTGGCGGCGGGCCTGGCGGGACACGGCCTGTCCCACGCCGAGGTCGTCGAGGCCGGCCAGGCCTCCGCCAGCCGGATGGGCGCGCTGCTAGCCGGGATCTTGCCCCGGGTCTAACCCGCGTGCCACCCGGCCAGCGCGTGGTCGGCCAGTGGCGCGTGGTGATCGGTGCCGTCGAGCGGGTCGGCGTGTACCAACGCGGCCGTGAGCCTGGGTACCGCGTGGATCAGCGCGTGTTCGGCCTGGACCGCGATGTCGTGGGCCTGGACGAGCGAGCCGTGCGGATCGACACCGATCTCGCACTCGGCCCGGAGGGTGTGGCCGATCCAGCGCAGCCGCACCTGGCCGACGTCAAGCACGCCCGCAGTGGCGCGCAAGATCGCCTCGACCTTCTCGGTCAGGGCCGGGTCCACGCTGTCCATGAGCCGGCGGCCCACCTCGCGGGCCGCCTGCCATCCCACCGCCAGGATCGCTACCGTGATGAGCAGGCCCACGACCGGGTCGGCCCAGGTCCAGCCGATCGCCACCCCGCCCGCTCCGGCGAGCACCGCCAGCGAGGTATAGCCGTCGGTGCGGGCGTGCAGGCCGTCGGCGACCAGCGCGGCGGAGCCGATCCGGCGCCCGGTCCTGATGCGGTAGCGGGCCACCACCTCGTTGCCGGCGAACCCGAACCCGGCCGCGACCGCGACCGCGACCAGGTGGGTCACCGGGTGCGGGTGCAGCAGCCGGCTGACCGCGACGAACGCCGCCGCGGCGGAAGACAGCACGATCACCCCGACGATGACGACGCCGGCCAGGTCCTCAGCCCGGCCGTAGCCATAGGTGTACCTGCGGGTGGGACGCCGCCGGCCGAGCAGGAACGCGACACCGAGAGGCACCGCGGTCAGGGCGTCGGCCGAGTTATGCAGCGCGTCGCCGAGCAGCGCGACCGAGCCCGACAGGGCGACCACCGCCACCTGCGCGCATGCCGTCGCGCCGAGCACGGCCAGCGAGATCCACAGCGTCCGGATGCCTTCGGCCGAGCCCTCGAGGACCTCGTCCACCCCGCTGTCGTGCGAGTGCGAATGCAGCCCGACCGCGTGCCGGAGACGCGCCCACGGTCCCCGGGCCGCGTGGTCGTGCCCGTGCCCGTGATCATGCCCGTGGCCGTGTTTGTGTTCGTGGCTGGCCGGATGCTGCTCGTCCCTCATCTTCCCAGGATGACCCGGAAAACGCGTTGCAGCATCTCGACACCAGCCATCGTCACGCTGCTGCAAAACCCTCGCAGGCCCGGCCCGCCGGCGGATAATGATTCGCGGAGGATCTGAGATGAATGACGGGGACAAGCTGGCGGTGCCGGAGACGTCGGCGCGGATGGTCGCGGCGGCGGGCGCCTGGCTGGCCGCGCTGACCGCGACGCAACGAGAGAAGGCCTGTTTCGGTTTCGGCG
>Ga0209006_10006281_pt1 | contig 10764 bp, 11 predicted proteins | sample JacPin_JW_Ref_O2_FD_188567 | JGI IMG/M metagenome (GOLD analysis project Ga0209006, IMG submission 188567) | Forest soil microbial communities from Algoma, Ontario, Canada - Jack Pine, Ontario site 1_JW_Ref_O2 (SPAdes) (version 2) | ecosystem: Environmental > Terrestrial > Soil > Boreal... | reverse complement strand
GGTTTCTCTGCTCCTGGGAAATCGACGACTACTTCCCCAACTTTGGACTTGGACATGAACCTCGACCCTGCTGCTTTATTCACGATCACGCGATCCTTGGCTGTCAAGGCTGGCTTGGATGTTGCGCCCCTGGATGCCATTGTTCAACTCGGCGGTATACAATATCTGTCGCCCACAAACACCTCCTCACGGCGCCAAGCGAATGAATTTACGTCAGTCCGGGTGTCTCATACGGACTTTTGATTATTTATTTACTCAACTTTTACTCATAGTGGCTTCAATCTGATTAACTTTGTTGATACGGCCTTCAAGCAACTTCAGTCCGATGTCGAGTTAACTGCGGGAGTCCTGATAGGTAACTTTTCCCCCCCATTCTGTCATCGATGTTTTCTGATCCTTGCCTAGGTGAATACCAGACGACGTTGCAGTATACGCAATTGGCTGTCCCTACCAGCACCGATAGCAGTCTCAATCTCATTATACCCATTTTGGCCCAGCCGATCGTCCAGAAGCTCGTCACAGGGGCTCTGCTGAAGTAAGACATATTGTTCGTGTCGTCTTGATGTCCATTAAACTACAGCACTGTCCTTCACAGCATTGATACCGTCCTCATAACTGACCCCGAACAAAATTCGTTTGGTGAGGCGTTGCATTTCTTTTGTGAAGTTTCGTCGCTGACTAGTAATATAGGTACGACATTGAAGGGATCCATTACCAATGCTGGTCCTTGTATGTGTCTCTCCGTGTATTCGCTTTGGCGCTTGCTTATACATGCACTTCGCATAGTTGATGCTACGATATCTTTCGGTTCTGGGTTGACCGTTGCGTGGTTGAACGCACCACTCGGCACTATCGGAATGGGGGATGTCCACCTTGTTGGAGACGTTGGCGCCACTATCAATATGGAATCGACATTTGAAGTTGCAGATGTAGACCAATTGACTGCATTCACAAAGGTCTTTTTACCTTTTTTTTTGAGATCTTCGTATTCATTCCCTGCCCGCAGACCTTGCTTACTGAAGAGTCGTTCGAGTGGACTATTACGGGAGAGAACCTTTCAGGTTTTTTCTTTCTTTCATTTATTTGATTAATCACGGACGGCTAATGGATTGGCATCGATCACAGTCGCCGCACTTGGTTAGTTAATTTTTCAGTGTTTGTGGTCACCGAAATAAACTGATTCATGGCTCAGGTATCGACGTCACCGGTGTCAGCCTCACTTCAAAGACGGTCACTTTGAAAGGTTTCAATGGCCTGAAGGGTGGTGTCACTATAAATTCTTTCGACTTACCTTCCAACGATCCTGACGGTGGAATTCACCTCACCATACAAGCAACCACCACGAACGTAAGTACAAATCGCGATTATCTCTGTTGATGTATTCTCATCATGTTCCTTGAAGCCTTCACAAGTTGGCGTCCAACTCAGCTCTATCGCCTTCAACACATTCGTTGGTGATGTCATGATCGCTCCAGTCGCGAGCACAGGTCAATTGACGCTCGCGCCTGGAACGAGTTCGCCGTTATCCTTGGCTGGTCGTCTAGTTCCTCAAACTTCTGCGGCCGGTCTGGCAGCTGTCTCTGGTGTCTTCAATAACTTCATCCACGGGCAGAACAGCAACGTGATAGTGCAAGGCGAAAGTGCTGGACCGAGTGGCGTGCGTAGTCAATTCGAAACACTATTCTCGTTCACGCCCTGATGATCCCAAAATTCTTTTTTCTAGGTGACTTGGCTCAACGAAGGTATTCAGAGCTTACAGATCGCGACTGTTCTACCAAACCAAGGCCCGCTGAATCTCATCAAGTCTATTGACCTGAACCAACTCACACTCCTTTTCACCGACAACACGGCATATGATCCCTCAACGAGCAGCAATTCCACCACTGCCGCATTTGGCTTGCCTTTCGCGTTTCCAGTCGATATCACCGCCTTGGAACAGAACATCACTGTTGGATACCAGGGCCAGTCGTTCGCAGTGCTTGCATTGCCCAAGGCACCTAGCACGACGGATGTGGAGACAAGGATCATCACCCTCGAATTCAGTGACATTCCATTTGCGGTTTACGATGATCAACAAAACACGTTTAATAATTTTGTGGCTGCAACCACCATGGGTGGTGCTCAGACATTGCAGCTCTCCGGAACTGCCAATGCTGATGCTCAAACTGCTGTGGGATTACTCTCTTTATCTGGGATCGCATTTTCTGTCGCTACTACGATTGCTGGCTTGGAAGGCTTGAATGCCAGGCCTGTCACGGTCAGCAACTTGGATGTGACTCACGGATACCCTGACTACTTACTCATCACGGTGAACACTGATCTCTTCAATCCGAGGTGCGAATATACGTTTCTCATGACTAGTTGTGTATTCTGACCTCTACGCTCAGCAACCTGACTATAGGCATGTGTCTGATTATTATGAATACGGCGCACGTCGTCTGACATCATTCTAGGCACCGGTGATGTGTCCTTCTCGCTACAGTTCGAGTACGTCACAGCTTTACGATCAACAAGACAAATTTCCTGACACGCGATTTCAGAGATCAGGTGATTGGCTCGGCTGACCTGGTAGGTTTACTTTACAAGTAAGTCGGCGTGGATTCTGACTCTGCTTACAGACCAATTTGGTCATTACGCCTGGCAACGCCTCTTACGGAACTGGTTTGGATTTCCCCCTTTTTTTGATTCGAAATTCAAGTGACAACTCGTTCGTAGATGTCGAATATGCCCCTCAGGGCGGAGCGGTATCCGCTGGTCAGGCCTTACTCCAGAACTTCCTGCAAGGCGTAAATTCGGAGACGACAATATTGGGAACGTCCGGCTCTACGCAGATCCAGTCACTGCAATCGGCCCTCTCCCAAATCAAACTCTCCCCTGTTACAATTCCCGCTTTGCACCAGAACCTGATCACGGGCACATCTCTGACGTTCCCGATCGATATCGTGCAGACAGGAGTGGCTACGGCTTCGTTCGCATTGTCGAATCCGTTCACAGCCAGTATAAACCTCCTTGAAGTTGGGGCAACGGCAACTTTCCATGGCCTTAATCTGGGAGTTATCAATCACGTCGATATTTCCTCTTCTCCGATCCATGCTGCAGGTCACAGCAATATCACTTCATCTGGCCTGCCCCTCAACTTTAACTTGGATCCTGTGACCATCATCCAGTTGTTAAATATACTGGCACAGGAGAATAACGTCGACCTTGGCCCATTAGTACAACTATTTTCGATCATTCTCAATAACCCCAATGCCAAAACCTCGGTGAGTGAACTGATTATCAAATCACGGTGTGAAACTCATATGCACGACCTAGGTCACCACAACAGTGGATACGTCGGCGTCCACATGTGTCAGGTATGGCTAGATTTTCACCGAAAGTCTTCGCTCTCTCTCACATTTGAGACTTTTCCATAGCGGTAATCAATTCGATGTTGACGGCGCGATCTTGAAAGCATTGTCCGGCCTCAAGGTCGATCTCGCGGTTGACTCGAGTGTCGAACTTGATGAATGTCAGTTCAAATGCCCAAAGAACTATATCAGATCAGCTCTTGACCATACAACAGATCCCACGGAGCTGTCGTTCAATCAGTCCAATGTGCCTGCGACTGTATGTGCTCATAGTCCGTTTGCAGAAGGCGAGGCTGATGTTGACTCCTTCAGACGGACAAAACGGCGCTGTATTTGATCGGTGCCGTTTCTGCTCCGATAGCACAAAGCCTCGTTGATGGTGCCTCATTGGTGTTTTCTGAAGCCAATATCACGTTAGTCGTCATGCGCTTTATCCTACGAATCAGGGCTCACTAGGCGCTGGCACAGAAACCTGTCCGACGAAGGCTTTGACCTTTCGCTACGCGGAGCCTTGACGAATGTAGGGCCGCTTGATGCTCTCATCACTTTCCTCGAGCCTGTCACGTAAGTTGGCCTTCGGTCAGCCACGGATCGCATTGTTCTAATCATTTGTAGCGTTACATGGCAGGGTCAAAACATTGCAACCATCGCTCTTCCTCCTGGTGTGTTGCATCAAACGTTACGTTCAAGAATGACTATTAACACTACATTATAGTTTGTGCGGCCGCTAACTCGGGTGTTCCAGATTACCAACCTGATGCCCATTTGACAATAACGGATTTGACTCAGTGCGTACATTTCTTACTTACGCCGAAGCCTCCTTACACCCCGGCATCCAGGTTCACCTCATTTGCTACGTTCCTCCTTCACAATCCTAGTTTTGAATGGACCATTTCGACGTCGAAACTCCGCGTTACGGCACTCGGTACCATCTTTGACAACGTCACATTATCGAAGCAAGTCACATTCAAAGCTTTTAATGGCCTACCAGGGGTCACGATCAACAACTTCCAACTGCCGTCAGATGATCCTGCAGGTGGTATTCACATTGAAACGGGGGCTCTCATCCCATCGGAAGCTCGTCAGTACTTTCTCCCTCTCTAATTGACACTTCCTAATCTGTTACAATGGTGAAAAAGAACTTGGCATCGATCTGGGCACGGTAGGATTCCAAGCATACTTCGAAGATACACTCGTTGGACGTAAGTTACATACAATCTATTCGACTTGGGGCTGATGGATGTATAGCTTTGTCTGCGAGCAACCTCTACCTGGCGCCGGACTCCACTACGCAGACCGAACTCACCGGTCGCATCGTTCCACAGAGCGGATCTGATTTGAACACTATTGGCACAATGTTCTCCCAATTTTTAGCCGGGGCGAATCAGACGTTGACTGCCAAGGGGGATTCAGTCCAACCCGCCGGGTCTACTCAGCCCGTAACTTGGCTTAGTACCGCTTTCCAAACGCTCTCACTCACCGTTATCTTACCTGGCGAAAAACTTCAAGTTATCCAATCGATTGCTTTGTCAGATCTTACGGTTACCATGCAGACTCAAGATCAGGCTTTCACGCCTCTTGCTAGCTCTCAATACACTCTGGCTCAATATAAAAATCCATTCGGATTCTCCCTTCAGGTCATCGAGGCCGCAGAAGACATTATCCTCAGTTCTGGGAGCACTGATATTGCTGAGGTACGTAGAAAGTGAACGTGGAAGTAGTCAGCCATTGACTCAGCTTGCATAGCTCAATCTGGCTAGTTCACCAGCCAATGGCGGTGTGTCAACCGGAAATCTGGTCGATCTTGAAATAACATTCCAAAACCAACCTCTGCGGTCTCTGAACGACGGTGCCTTTGAAGCCATGTTTGCTGCAGTCACTCTCCAGCCGGAAGTCGACTTGCAACTTACAGGAACCGCTAACGTGACCGCTCGAACGACCATTGGTAACGTTCCCATCTCGGGCATCCCATTCAATGTCCCTTCCAGCCTGAAAGGTATGACTTTTCTTATGCTTGGTCAGTTCGCCCCGCTCATCATTTTTTCACGTCAGGTATCGATGCCTTTGGAGGGACAGCGGCCTTGAGCAACGTTTCCATCGCTGGAAGTGGAGGAAACGGCGGAAATCAATTTATTGTATCACCACTCACAACAACTCTTCAAAACCCTTCCAATGTATCCTTGCAAACCGTGGATATCGTTCTGCCGGTCATATATAAAGATGTTACGATTGGCAGTGCAGCGATCAGTGTAAGCCTACATGGTACTCTTCCTGTGTTATCGAATTGAATTAATAACCAACCTCAGCCGTTCAATCTCCAACCGGGCGAAAATGTGATTCACACCGAATTTCACTATGAGCCGCAGGATGCCAATGATACCGTAGCACAGGTCAGACCTCTACACTTGTTGCGCGAACGAGTGAATTTTGATAACCGATCATTTGCAGAGTTTCCTGTCGGAATTCCTTCAAGGAAGTGACCCGATTCCCTTGGCAATTGCGGGCGACTCGGCTAGCACGCCATTCGCCTCTTTACAACCCGCATTGGAGGGAATGCACCTGTCATCGACCCTGACTGGTATATCACATCATTGTGTCTTCCGTATCGACTTGAATAATTCTGACCCTTCTAGGTCTGAACCTTCCACCGTTGATTACCCATGTCACTGTTACGATTTCATTGGAGACACTAGTGACGAATTTGGTCACCGTGAACTTCGACGTACGTTCCGACTTCATTCGTGATTGCAATCGTCTAAAATATAGGTTGCATATAGTTTTTCAATCCTCTGCCCGTTGATCTCGTTATCCAATTTGCGCAATCCGACGCTTCCGTGGATGGAACGATTTATGCACACTTCGACCAAGCATTCGACAACTTTGTCATCGGAGCGGGCCAGACGGCCAACAGCGGTGAATTCGGGAACGTGTTACTCACCCAAGGCGCCTTCGGGTCACTGGGTATCATTCCATTGGGTTATCTCGATCTCGTCGCTGCATCGACAGCATTGTACGTCACCGCCGATAATGTATTTTTGCCGTGCTCACACAATTCTGTCAACTGTCAGGTTGGGTGTCGATGGTTATCAAGTTCCTTGGCTCCAAATTGTTCAAAAGGGTGTCCCAACAACCTACAATGTTGGTCTCGACTTCGACAAGTTACCTGCCAGCATCAATTCCACTACTAGCGCTGCGGCATCCCATACAGCGTCAGTGACTAGCTCACTCCGTTCGACCTCCAGTGCCGCTGCAAGCCCACTGCCGACGACGGTGAGTATCCTCCTCGCAAATGCACGTAATTGGAGTATTGAACTGGCTCTCTGTAGACCTCCTCTCACGAGGCGGCGTCGGCGTCGGCTAGTTCGTAGATTCGTTGGTGATAAGTTCTCATTTTGCGCATTCGATGCCGTTTCATGTTCACTTGTGATGGACTGCACACTTTCAGCACCCCAACCTTGCATTCTGAATTATTCTTCAATAAATCAAACAACTCGCACCCGTAGAAAGCTTTTTACATACAATTTGGCTAAACCAATAATGAAATGTTATGCAATGTACGATTCCACTGCCTTTCCCACTGAGGGCGTTGCTCGTCCGCGAGTCTATGAACCACCACTTGACCCAAGCTACCTCAGGTAGAAAGTCAATTGTGCTCAGTGCAATGTCTTTTGTTACGGTAATTGTGTAGCCAATTGTGCTTCATTTGCTCTCAACTCTTTATTGTGTGTTTCAGCCATCGACTCAGATGCAAGTACAAAAGGGTTCCCCCACTGTCTCAGCTACCGCATCCCTCTGGTGCCATGCGTCGTTCCTCACCATCGCCGCGCCGCTTAGATAGCATCACCGAGGCACCAGAGTACGAATGTGATTCCACCCCTGACACATGCGCAGACTCCCCGTGCCCGAAGCCAGATTCCGCTGTCGAAAGCGACAGCACTAGCAAGTCTGGCGAACACACAGGGAAAAGGATAGGAAGAAGGCTGATGGAAAATCTGGTTGACCAGTATTGTGAAATTTGGTGAGTTTTTAGAGATTCCGCAATCCTTCACTCTCCCTGTATCCGGCCCTCATGCGTTTCCCAGCTCTAAGGTAGCGGTAATTCCATGCAAGACGATGTGTTGCCTGAAACTGTTATGTTTGGAGCACATTCCAACTGTAAGGGCGTTTTCCCCCATTCATTCGTGAGCTATTGATCATAATTGCGATACTTAGTTATATGGACCGTTATCTGATCGCTGCCCTTGCTGTCATGTTCCCAGTTCATCTCCCCTACCACCCCTTCCGACTGTCAAAGATCATGTAAACTCACCCAAGTCGAACTCAGATCGGCCTGTCATTCTTTTGGTAATGCGAGATGCCGAGTCACTCACTTCATCCGCCGGGATATCCCCAGGCCCCGTCTCTCCCTCATCTAATACAAATGCCGGCGCCAGGGAGCTGGTATTCATGCGAAACTTAATGCCATCCGATTCATGCGGTCCTTGCTTTCACTCAAGCTCTCTTGTCGTTGTTTTGTTTGGACGAATGATAGGGAGAATGCTCAGTATTGTTGGGTTGACGCTCTTTTTATTTGTTTTATTGACATAGCGCCGCTGCGCGGACCGCTGTAACTGCCCTATGATACCCGTTCGCTTTTCGAGTCATCTTCAGCATTAGTACCCACTGTACTCCATCCACGATACTTGAATTATCATTGACGTTTGTACCGTTGGCACGAGGTTCAGCCAACCCAGTCGCAAGATCCAAGGTCGGTGTCTATCGAGTCTCTCTGCTTGAACTCGTATGTTTCGATGTTTCGGTGTTCATCATAAGCAGCTAACTGACTGGACTTACCAGGTAAATGCCATGTCATCCAAAAGCTTTGACCTCATCACGCTCAAGGCTCAGCGCTCAACAGCAAGACTTGATGCATGATGGCAGCAGAGAACGCAATCTTACTACAACACGAAGAAATATTACTACAGCTTGCTGACACCCTCTGAGACCCGACGGAAGCGCGTGGATTGCCAGATTGCTCGGATAGTCAACACTGCCATTCCTCTATATTCCCTCCCTGACGAAATCATCGTAGCCATCATCCACGTTGGCTATCGATCCTGCTGCCCTTTCCCATTACTCGTGTCTCACATTTCAGACCGCTTGAGAGAGCTAGCGATCAGCTCATCGACATTATGGACAGATATTGTTGTCACTTCATGTAGACATATCTCAGTCGTTCAAGGCGGTGTCTACTCAATATCTCTCTGGATGGAAATGTTACATGGCCACTTTATGCAGAGCAATTGCATCAGAGTCTCTTGCACGTCGACCGCTGGCGTTCACTCTCCATCCAACCTATGGCTTGGAAAAGGTTCGTGGGCTACTCGAGCACTTTTCCGCCGTTTCTGCACCTCGCCTGGAAAGCCTAGAAATATTTTCGATGGATATAGGCGACACCATTCCTCCTCAGCTCATCGAGGGTGCTCTCATGTTGTCGAAAGTTTACCTGGAAACCGACACAAACTCGGAGCTCGAGGTTTCACTCGATTCCATTGCCTCTTTCCCAGCGACGATTACATCGCTCAGTGTCGTGAATGGCTCATTCTCAAGCCGTGATCACTTCCACCGCTTTATGCTTACCATGCCCAATCTCACGAACCTAAGTCTATTGGGGATCGAAGTCCAACCCTCCTTCACTCATACTCATATAACTACACCCCTACCCTCCCTTGTCGATTTAGTGATAACCGAAAAGCTCAATTGCCTATTCAATTTGGCAATACCCTCTCTCCGTCACCTGGACGTATCCGTTCCTCTCGATGAACTCCACTTATTTGCAACCTGGCTGAGTACGGTCACGAGTGGGTGCGGTAGCCCGTACCCTGCGGTTCGATGGCTCGACTTCCACTTTGGTGATGACAGTAAGTATTACGAAGAGAGTGCCATTGAGGTGAAGGGATTGTGCCATGGCTTCCCCAACGTCACGCACGTCTCAATTCAAGATGTGAACATTACTCCTCTCATGTGCCTGTGCGATGACACAGCGTGGCCGCACCTCGACACTCTCACCATCAGAGATCTTGATTACACCAAAGAAGGTCTCATCATGTCCACCCTCTATTCTGTGGTCACCGCTCGCCCGGCTATCCGTCACCTACGGCTTGCTACCACGGTCGATTGTAACGGTCCCCAAAGGAAAAAAATTGGAGCAAACCAAAATCGCACGGCTGCGAGAACACATGCATGTGGAGGAATTGAGTATTTGTGCGTCTTGAGAAACCATCTGGGATACTTTGGGAACACGCTTGCGGAATCGAGGGCTGACAGTAAACAATTTGTAAGAAACATATGGGTTCAGAAGCTGGTTGGTTCTGAAAATGGTGCAGGTGGATCGAAGAATCATTATGCCGTACTCTACAAGACAAGGCAGACCGAGGCATATCTAGACATAATGTAATAATATGGTTGTCAAGAAAAGTGTTATGGCAAAAACAACTCCAGGCAAAGTGGAGGAATCATAAATATCAGGAAAGAAGGTAGCAAAGCAGGACCAGGGGCGGATTGAAATGAGTAGAATTGCACACGATGTCGAAAGAGGGAAAGATTGCAGGATTGTGAGGACGGTATTCATTCACGAAGCTCCCCATACATCCATATACACCGATGTATGTCTCAATGTTGCACGACAATCACAGCAGCCTCTGCGATGAGTGATTCGAAATCGAAAACATGCTCACGTTCATGTTGCTGACAATCAACGCCACATACCATGAAATCTTGGTTTGACTCGTCTGTATATCATCATCTCTTGTGCGTGGTTTCTCCTCTGGAATCGATCTCTGAGGGTGCATGTGGCAGAAAAAGGAACCGGCAGCACAACGTTCCCTGCGATTGTTCGGTCTCGTCATCCCGAAATATCACGGACTGAAATGTTAGGTCCCTCAGTTTCGGACCTCAAACACACACAGCGGGAGGCGATAATCGAACCGTCCACCTCCATACTACCGCTAAAGCTCTATGCTGGAGGTAGGAAATTGCCCCACAAGATCACAGAAGCCAGGCTCCAGAGGACACTCCAGCTGATCAAGCAGCGCCCCAAGCGTGGATGTTTAACCAAGAGCCATGCTGCAGCCCAGTACGTGACAGGCATCGAGGGACCAAGACGAAGAATTATTTGAGTATGAGAAGCGAAAAGGAACGTCGTTGCCAGGAGGACGGCATGGATTACGTGGGGGGAGAGGGAGAGGGAGAGGAAGGACGTGTGACAGAGCGATGAACTTTGAGGAGTTTGGGCTTGCGATTCTTGTGGCTTTTTTGAGAGCTGGGCGGTGTGTTTGGAACAGAATTGAGGGATTAATGCACGTGTGACATAGTGGTGGGAGAAATAAAAAAGAGAGACGAGTGGTGGTGCAGATATAATGAAGTTCGGGAGTTG
>Ga0209006_10006279_pt1 | contig 10765 bp, 10 predicted proteins | sample JacPin_JW_Ref_O2_FD_188567 | JGI IMG/M metagenome (GOLD analysis project Ga0209006, IMG submission 188567) | Forest soil microbial communities from Algoma, Ontario, Canada - Jack Pine, Ontario site 1_JW_Ref_O2 (SPAdes) (version 2) | ecosystem: Environmental > Terrestrial > Soil > Boreal... | reverse complement strand
CGCCAGGTTGCAGACGACAACCATGTAGCTGCGCGCCTTCGTCCGGTTCCGGGTGCGCGTGAGCAGCCGGTCCGTGACGTGTCCCCCGAGCCAGTCCCCCAGAACTCCCGCAAAAAACACTCCGGAGGCAAACACCGCGGAGTTCTTCAGATTCATCCGGTAGTTGTGCAGAAAGAATTGCGGAATCCACGTCAAGAACAGCCACAAGGTCCAGCCGTAGCAAAAGTAAACCACGGTCACCGGCAGCATGCGCTTGATCAGCGCCATCCATGGCACCGCCGGAGTTTCCTTGACTCCCACGTACGGGGGTAAGACTTCGATCTCCTGCGGTGTGATCTTGGCGTGGTCGCGCGGATCGTCGCGGAAATACCAGCGCCAGATCAGGGCCCAGCCGAAGCTGAAGATCCCCAACACGATGAAGGCGCCGCGCCAGCTGACCGCGATCATGAGCCAGGTCACGATGGGCGGTGTAATGGCATTGCCGACCCGCGCGAACGCGTGCGTGACGCCTTGCGCAAAGCCACGCCGATGAGGCGGACTCCAATTCGACAGGGCGCGCGTCGCGGTCGGAAAGGTCGCGCCCTCGCCAAGGCCGAGTAGAACGCGTGCGATGAGCATCGACACGAGTCCGGTCGCCATGCCGGTCAGTATTGTCGCACCTGCCCAGATGATGGAGCAGGCGGTCAGAGTTCGGCGCGGACCGAAGCGATCACCGACCCACCCGCCGATGACCTGAAAGATCAGGTAAGGATACGCAAACGCTGAGAAGACCAACCCGATCTGCATGTTCGAAAGATGAAATTCTTTGCCGAATCCGATTGCCCCCGTGCTCACGTTGACCCGATCCATGTAGGTGATCATGTACATCGCGCATAACAACAGCAGTACCCGGGTGGTGGAACGGTGCAGCATGGTGGCCTTGATGGTAACCTGGGTGAAACGTGAGTACATGGCGCTCCAATGCTTTGGATCCTGGCTTCGCTGTTTTTCTTTTGGTGTGCGTTCCGCGAAATCCTGAAAAGCTTCGTCGCGCCGGCCGGCTATGATTTCCCCACGCCGGTGTCGAAACCTTATCTCGCCACTGTTTTGGGTTTGGCTGTGCTGCTTGCATGGCCGCCGGTTCATATCTGGTTGTTTCAACGGTTCTTATCGGCCAAAGCAACCGAACTCGCCGACGATCATCGCGCCACGGTTCATTGCAATACCCTGTTCGATACGATGATGGACCCCGCGGTCTTCACTTCCGGCCACGCCAGTCCGCAATCGGGAGAAATCGCCATCCAACAGCCCTGGTGCGACACCTTGATCTCGTATCTACGCCATCCTGGTCATGCCTCTCACCGGGAACTCCAGAGCCTGGATACCTTCACTCACGAGAGCATGCACATCCGTGGCGAACTCAACGAAGCGAAAACAGAATGCCAGGCGGTGCAACGAAACTACCGTGCCGCCAAGATGCTCGGCGTTCCGGACAGCATCGCCAGGCAAAACGCTCTCGATTATTACAACATCGACTACCAGCAGCGCGGAAAAATAGGCGGCATGCAGGCTGCTTATTATTCGGAGCAATGTGCACCAGGCAAGGCCATGGACGAGCACCTTAGCGATTCCACGTGGGCGGCACCGTGAGGCCGTGACGACCGAGTGCCGCGGCACCGTGAGGCTGTGGCGATCGGCGTCGCGGCCTCAACTCTTGGCGGCAGCCCCCAACTTTTCGCCGCCGGCAGGCGCGCTCGCCAAAGCGGCATCGCGTTTCGCGAGCAGATGATCTTCCAGGATCGATGCCATGCGCGCGCCATCCCTGGCCCCGAGCGCATCGATCATCATCGAGTGCTCGCGAACTGCCGCATCCCACCGCTCTCGGTCCAGGTTCGAACTGAAGCGCAGGGCCTTTACGCGGCTGTTGACCCTCATGTAGATCTCACGCAGCACGTCGTTGCGCGCAGCACGGTTGATGAGATCATGGACCGATTGGTTGGCCCGATAATACGCCGGAAGGTCGCGTCTAGCGTGGCAGGCCAGCATTTCAAGATGAAGCGCGCGAATCTCGTTGATCTCTGCGTCGGTGATGCGCTCACAGGCCAGCTCGCCGGCCATCGCTTCCAAATGACTGATGACTTCAAAAGTCTCGGCAATATCCTTGGCCGTGAGCTGGACCACGGCGGCGCCGCGGTTGGGCAGCAGTTCCACGAGTCCCAGCGCCGCGAGAATTTTCAGCGCCTCGCGCAGCGGGGTACGCGAGACCCCTAGTTTTTCGCAAAGTAATCTTTCGTTGAGACGGGTACCGGGAGCCAAGCCGCCTTCGATGATCATCTGCTGGATCTGCTCGACCACGAGCTTGTGCAGGCCCTGAGGCCGGATCAAAACGAGATGAGGTTTCGGATGTTCGGTCATTTGCTTCTCCGCATGGGTCATTTTACACGTCCCGAATCCCTGGACGCGACGTCGCCTCGTGTGCCGGCCCCCCTGGCGCTCGTGTGGGGCAGACAGCTCATCCGAATGAGGCGTTTTCTGACATACATCGGACACCGGCCGCACCATAGTTCCATCAGCTGAACGAGTGCTTGTGGCCGTACGGCGGTCGGGGGTCTGTTTTTACCGACAGCGATCGGCCGAGGATTCCGTACAAGAGACTGACTATGAACGACCCCGATTTTGCCCGCGCGCACGCTCATCTGAACACTGAGTTGCAGCGGCGCCTGGAGTCGCTTCTGAGCGGCGAATGCAATGAGGTGGAGTTTGTCGAAGCGGTGCGCGGCAAATGCAGCGAAAATGAATTCATCGACGCGATCGCCGTCCAACTCCGCGCGGTGCCGGCGTCGAAGCCGCAGGTGTTGGCCGTGATCGATCGCTTGCGCAGCCGCGGCGAGGTGCCGGTGGATCTCGTGCGCTTCCTGGAGTCCAGAATCGCCGCAGATCCGCTGCCGAAGGACGTCACCCTCAATCTGCGGCGCAAAGGCGCAGTCGCAACTCGCGTTGCGTCAGACGGCCCGCCGCCATCGCGTGTCGAAATCGGGCAAGTGCTGCGGGGTCGGTATGTCATTGAGCAGTGCCTGGGAAGCGGCGGCAAAGGTACTGTCTACAAAGCACTCGACCGGTATCGCTCCAGCTTACCGGCGGCGCAGCGATATGTGGCGCTAAAAATCCTGCACGCGGTGGCCGACGGCCGCGAAGAAATGGTCGAAGCATTGCGACGCGAGCTTTACTGCGCCCAGATGCTTTCGCACCGTAATATTGTCAATGTCTTCGAGCTCGATCGGGACGGGGACATCGATTTTTTCACCATGGAGTTGCTGGAAGGCGAACTCTTGAGCACCGTGATGGCGAGATTTCAATCGCAACCCATGCACCGCCCGCATGCCTGGGCGATCATTCGGCAAATCGCCTCCGGACTGGAATACGCGCATAGCCGCAAAGTGGTGCATGCGGATTTGAAGCCGCAGAACATAATGATTACCGATTCCGGAGAGGTTCGAATACTCGATTTTGGTTCATCGAGCGTTTTCGGCAAACAAGCCTCGCAAGACCGCGGGCGGAGTGTGCGGTCGGCGACGCCCGCCTACGCATCGTGCGAAATTCTCGAAGGGCGCGAGCCTGACCCGCGTGACGATCTTTATGCATTCGCGTGCATCAGCTACGAATTGCTGACCGGAATGCATCCCTTTCAGCGTCGCCGGGCGAATGACGCCCGAGACCTTGGTATTGTTGCGACCAGGCCCGTGAATTTAAGGCGGCGACAATGGCAAACGCTCGTAAAAGGCTTGTGTTGGCATCGCGGTGGTCGATCGATATCGGTGACCGATTGGTTCGATCGATTGAAGCCTGACCGTGAAGCGCAGCCTCTGCCGGCTTCCCGAGATATCCACGCGGCACAGGCGAACACATCGACGGCGTCTTCCATGAAGGCCTCGGTACTGCTGGCCATTGTGGCAGCGACCGTGGTTGCATCGCTGTTACTGATGCGCTTCGCGCCCGGCGCAAAAACCGGTGGCGAGACCCTCGCAGCGGCGGCAAACGTGGCGCCTCCCCAGGGACAACCTGCAAGCGCAACCGCCAACGAAGCCGGCGATCAAAACACGGTCGTAAGCGCCGCCTCCTCGCCGGCTGCAGCCCAATCGCCGCTGATCGGCAATGCTCGTTCTGACGGCAACCGCACCAGATTGCCGTCGAGCCGCCCGGCGGCAATATCGGCGAGCGACTACGAAGTTCGCCCCGGAGAGCGTTTTGCCGAGATTCGTGTGCACCGCTCCTCGGGCCTGAACGAAGAAGTGCCTTTTGTGTGGTGGACCGAGGCTGCTTCCGCAAAACCCGGCGTCGATTACGTGCCGCAAGCGAAGGTCACGCAAAGGTTTCCGAAGGGCAGAAGTTCAACCAGTTTTTTTGTGAAGCTACTACCCAAGGCTTCCAGGATTCGCCCCGAGGTATTTTATGTAGCGATCGGCGATGCGGCCACCGGCTTGTCTCTGGGGCAAATCGTGCACACCGCGGTCTGGCTACCCTCGAATGACACGGTAAACGCCGCCCACATCCCCCAAACCGCAGATGTCGGCAGCTCTGGGTTCGCATCCGACGTGAGCTCGATTCTAAAATAGATATCAAATACAACCATTTGATATTTATTGTCTTATTGAGCCCGTTTTCGCCGCCTAAGACAGTAGATCCGGCAGACCTTTTGTCATGTCCGTGCGATGAGTCGCGTCCTGGATGCTCAGGTCTGATAAGGTCTAGGCTGGGTTGAAGCAATGACTGCTTTGAGAAACCAACCGTGAGAGTGAACTCCGACAATCAGACGCTGATCCTGGCGGGTGAAGCCATTCCGCGGCGTGATCTTGCGAGTTTATCGGCAAATGCCCATGGGCCGAATCACGGCGTGCGGCCCCTGACGATTGTCGCCACGCCGGCGGACGACACCAAGCTCCTCGCACGGGGAGATTTTGCGGGCAACTTTGGCGCGGCTGCCGAGTCGGCATCGCCTTTGAAAACGCTGACCGCCTACCAACACAGCCTGCTCAGTTCAAGCCCTTTATCCTCCCGCGGCTCCTCATTCGAGGCGGCAAATGAGTACGCTCGCACACAAGATCTTTCGAACCATGGCGTGAGAACCGCGATCATCGACACGTACGCCTAGGGCGGGTGAATCCAGAGTCCCAGATTCCGCGAATAAGCAGGCGTACCTGAGCAATGAGGCGCCCAATTTATGCGTATTTCGCGACTGAATTCACTCGTCGGGGCGTGCGGCGCGCTGCTCCTCGGGGCGCACTCCGGCGCGGCGCCCATTGCCTGGCGCACGCAATGGAGTGATGCGGTATTCGCCCAGGCTTCGAAGGATCATCGCTTCGTCATTCTCGACCTGCACGCCGTGTGGTGTCACTGGTGCCACGTCATGGATGAACAGACCTATGGCGATCCTAAGGTTCAGGCGTTGATTTCCAAACGCTACGTGGCGGTCAGCGTCGATGCCGACAGCGATCCGGATCTCAGCAGCCGCTACGGTGATTGGGGCTGGCCTGCGACGATTGTGTTGGCAGCGGACGGTAGTGAGATCGTCAAGCGGCGGGGCTACATTCCGCCCGAACAGATGGCGTCCCTGCTACAGGCCATCATAGACGATCCAAGCCCCGGTCCATCGGTTGGGCCGGCCATTGCTCTCACCGAACACGGCAGCACGCACCTGAATTCGCGGGCACGCACCGCGCTCACCCGCACCTACGCCCAAGCCTATGACACTCAACACGGCGGCTGGGGTAACGGCCACAAGTTCATTGACGCTGCCGCGCTGGAACTCGCCTATTCCAACGCGGACCGCGGCGATGCCTTGGGCGTGCAGCAGGCGCGACAAACGCTGGACGCCAATTTGCGATTGATTGATCCTGTGTGGGGCGGTGTTTATCAATACTCCGATCAGGCGGATTGGAATTCACCGCACTTCGAGAAGCTCCTGTCGTACCAAGCGGACGACCTGCGGCTGTACAGCGAAGCCTACGCGCGCTGGAAGGACCCCCGGTATCTGGCGGCCGCGAAATCTCTGTATCGCTATATGACGACATTTCTAGCGGCACCCGACGGCGGTTTCTATGTGAGCCAGGATGCCGATGTGTCGGCGCAAATCAGCGGACATGATTTCTATCCCCAGGACGACGCGGCACGCCGCGCCATCGGGATGCCGCGCATCGATACCCACGAGTACGCGCGCGAGGCCGGTTGGGCGATCCGCGCGCTCTGCAAGTACTTTGAGGTGACCGGCGAGAAGGATGCACTGCTCGAGGCGGAACGAGCAGCACGGTGGGCCATTGCAGAGCGTTCGCTGCCGAGCGGCGCATTCCGCCACAACGCCCAGGATCGCGGCGGCCCGTATTTAGACGATGCGCTGGCGATGAGTCAGGCATATGTTGCGCTCTATCGTTCGACCGCCGGCCGCGAATGGCTCGGGCGCGCGGCAACGGTGCTGCAATCCGTCAACGGAACCTTGCGCGATCCAAATGGCGGCTTCTTAGCGGCGCCCCGCTCCAACCAACATCACGGCGTATTTCGCGAAACTGTCCGCCAACCTGAACAAAACGCCGCCCTGGTTCGGGTGGCCGGTCTGATGCATCGGTATACCGGCGATGTTCGATATCAAAAAATGGCAACGCACGGCATGAAGTATCTGGTTGCCTTCGCACAGGCAGCTCCTGAGCAACTTCGAGCCGAGATTCTGCTCGCCGATCGTGAATTGTCCACGCCGCCCATCCACATTACCATTGTCGGTCACAAGGCAGATCCGTCCGCGCGCGCATTGCACTCCGCGGCATTGCGGTATCCGTCAGACTATTTGCAGATCGACTGGTGGGATCGCGATGAAGGCCCACTGCCCAATCCCGACCTTCAGTATCCACCATTGGATCGGGCAGCTGCGTTCGCCTGCACGGCGAGCGCCTGTTCAATGCCGGTGTTTGATGCGGCCGGCATCGAGACTGCGGTGCGAGCGGCGCTGGTGCCGTAATCGCGAGCCTGGCCAGGCCCTCATTGGCCGGCGGCGCACTCCGAATCGGCGTGCACGTTCACGTTGGCGTCGTTATCCAGACCCTTCCGCGCCGCGTGACCGCATCGCCGGTCCTGGGCGTCGGCCCTAATGGCCGTCCACGAAATATTGGCCCGGCCGGTCGCATCGGCACTGACCGACAACGGAATCGTCGCAAAACCGTTGATCAGCTGATGCTCCAACACGATCACGCTGGGGTTCGTGTTCATGTCACGCACCGTGACGAATACATTGTTGACACTGTCATTGGTGATGCTGAGATTCACTCCGTCGCCGGCGAAGGCAATCGCGCCAAACAGCATCAGTGTTGGCGCGCAGAGCGCTGTGTAGGAACGCGCATGCATGTCAGTTGCTCCGAGTTGAATTGGAAAATAATGGCTCACCGCTGTTAAGTCCAATCAAATCGGAAAATGGGCCCGTTCCATTCCGCGCAGCGTAGGTCCAACTCGCGAACGTGCGATGCCTTGCCGGCTTTTTGTATCGTCTTACGCCAGAATTCCAGCGCCGGCACATTTTTTCGCGCGACAGCCACCTCCCATGAGCCCGGTTGAGACGAAAGGAGCTGCTCCGCCGCGATTTGACCCACACCCTGCCCCCGATGTTTTCTGAGGATGAAAAACTCCCCTACGTTTCGGTTGGCGTGCTGTCCGGAATGAGTCTGGTCATTGATGAGGGAAAAACCGGCTAGAACTTCGCTGCGCCAGATGAAGAGTGCCGACCAGTTCGGCCTGGACCAATACTCGCCCAGCGGATAAGCATCGAATCGGCCGTCGGGATTCAGGTCGCCTCGGGATTCGCCGGCCCAAAACTCAGAAAAATCATGTGTATAGAGTTGCAAGAGGTTTTCGAGGATCGGCGCCTCTCCGGGTCGTGCCAGGGACAGGCATACAGAACCCGAAGTAGCGCTGTTTGTATTCATGTGTAGGATACTGCCCGACGCGCACCATTGTGGCGAAATCACTGTACTGAATGACCCGCTTCGCGCATGCTTCTGTTATTCGCCGTTGGCGCGCCGGCGCGAAGGACTGATCATGAGGCTAATCGTCACCGTTTTGCTTGCGATTTGCATGAACGGATGCTTGGGCAATGGCGGCAATATCCCTCACGAGGACAGCGAAGGAGCGACCCCGCACAACGAAGGGGCTCCCCTGTGCCGCGACGGGACACCCCCGCCCTGCGTCATTCGCAACTGACTTGTCCTTGGTTTGCGGCTGCTCATCCCCGGTCCTGCCGGGCGGCGACGAAAATCGCCCTGGCTTTCACTGTTTTTTTGACCACTCCCAAGGAACCGCCGGCGCCAAGGTCGATGGAGGCATTGTGCGTATAGGTTTGCGACCCCACGCCGGTACCCAGGGCGACCGCGTTCGAGTCCGCTAGTTCTTCCAGCAGCAGCCCGTTTGCCCCGACCTCGGCGGCCTGGGACTTCATCGTCTCGATCATTTTTTCGACGGCCCGCAAGCCGCCGGCGGTGGTCACGCTTCTTCTCGATGCGCCAAGAACCGCAATTTCCTCGAAACTCTGGGGAGCCTGCGTGTATACCCTCACGTCGGTTGGCGACAGCGGGGCCCGGGGCGAGCCCGTCAGCGTCCGCGACGAAGTCGCGCAGCCCGCCAGGATCGGCAACAGCGCGATCGCGAAAATCAACCGGTTGACCATACCTTGAAGCCGCCTGACTATTTAGGCGGTTCGCCTGCAGCGGGCGGGGATGCCGCCGGCGGGATATCGGCTTTGGTGGTCCGTTTCGCAAACCGCCATCCCTCCTTGGTCTTGACCAGACTATCGGTATAGGTGACCGTCGCCAAAATGCTCGCCGGCTTGGTGCTGATATCGACCAGCATCAAGTACACGAATCCCGAGGCTTGTTTTGAATCGCCGCTGATCTGCAGGTTGTTGTTCCAGTGCTTGCGCGTTGCACCGTTCAATTTCTCGCGCCACATTTTCACAAAATTGACCAACGCATCATGTCCTGCGAACTGATTGAAAACGCCGTCCGGCGTAAACGTCGAGGCATAGGCTTCGGCATCGCCGCTATCGATGGCAATGTTGTATTTTGCGTATAGTTGTTGAATCTCAAAATTATCCTGCGCAGAAAGTGCGCCCGCGGCACCTGCTGCGTGGACAGCCCCCGCAGCGATGACGGCTGCGGCCGCGAGCACGATCAGTACGGCTTTCTTCATGATGATCCTGACGTTTGATGTTGGTTGTTGCTTCATCTCGGATTGACCAGTGCCTGGTACGTCAACGCACGCGACAGACTCTCCACATCGGGTGTGCCCGGCGAGAGGAGCCAGCGCTGGACCATGCCGACGAACACCACATCGTTGGTGGGGTCGATCCAGAACCATGTGCCGGCAACGCCGTCCCACAGAAAAGTGCCCTTACCCGCGGTGCTACCCAGTTTTAGCGGGTCTTCCAGAACCGCGAAATCATAGCCAAACCCCAGGCCGGGCTGCATTTGGTAGATGCCAATGCCGAATTTCCTCGCGTTCTTGACCTCATCCGAAACGTGATTCGTGCGCATGAGTTCGATCGAACTCGGTGCGACCAGGCGTACCCCGTTCAACTCCCCGCCGTTGAGCACCATTTGTGCGAAGCGCAGATAATCGCCCGCGGTGGAATACAGGCCGCCGCCGCCTGACGGGAATCCCGGCGGTTGGCTGATTCCCAGATCCTTGGGCATGGCGGCACCCGCGTTGGCATCGCCTTGATAGATGGTCGCAACGCGATCGAGCTTTTCTGCGGGGACGAAGAAGCCTGTGTCCTTCATGCCCAGCGGCAGAAAAATCCGTTCACGCAGAAAGTCCGGGAAAGACTTCCCCGAAAGCTTCTCAACCAGATAGCCTTGTATATCAACAGATATGCTGTAGACCCACCCTTCACCCGGCTGATAAACCAGCGGTAATTTGGCGACGCGTTCGACGAAATCCTGCAAGCTCGGCGCGCTGAAAAGCTGCGCCTCCTGATACATTTTGTCGACCGGTGTCGAGCCGAACACGCCGTAGGTAAACCCCGCGCTGTGCGACATCAGTTCGCCCATGGTCGGCGCATGCCCGGGGTTGTCGTACGTCGGCTTGCCGTCCTTGTCCACGCCTGAATACACTTTCAGGTCGCGAAATTCCGGAATGTAACGCGCGATCGGATCGCTCGGTTTCCATTTCCCCTCCTCGTACAACATCATCATGGCGATGCCCGTAATCGGCTTCGTCATCGAATAGATGCGCACGATGGTGTCCTTTTGCATCGGCTTCTGGCTCGCCACATCGGCATAGCCATAGGTCCTTTCCTCCACGATCTTGCCGTGGCGTGCGAGGACGGTGACCATGCCGGCGAGTTTCTTGCCGTCGACCAGCGACTTCATCGCGCTGTCGAGCTTGCCGAGACGCTCCGAGGAGAAGCCCACCGCTTCGGGCTTGGTTTCCGATATTTCGACCGTCGCGGCGGCTGGATGGACCTGCTTTGCCGCCTGTGCGCACACTTGGCTCGTCGCGGCGGCCAGTGCCAGCGATGCCGCCCCCAGGAAATTGCGAAATAGCATTTGAATCCTCCCCGACTTTATCGTTGCCCGCATCGAAAGCGGGATGCCATGATGCCACGGCCTATCTCTCAGGGGCTGGATATATCAGCGCCGCCGCATTCCTGTGGATCCTAAGCGGCTTCGCCAGGACGGGAGCATTCGTCTAGAATCGGGCGCTGCATTCGGGATTGAAAAAAAATGGATGAAAAATCAGCCCTGCTGAATCAACT
>Ga0209006_10006278_pt1 | contig 10766 bp, 4 predicted proteins | sample JacPin_JW_Ref_O2_FD_188567 | JGI IMG/M metagenome (GOLD analysis project Ga0209006, IMG submission 188567) | Forest soil microbial communities from Algoma, Ontario, Canada - Jack Pine, Ontario site 1_JW_Ref_O2 (SPAdes) (version 2) | ecosystem: Environmental > Terrestrial > Soil > Boreal... | reverse complement strand
AGTAGAGCGCCATGCCGAGGCCGATTTCAAGGCGCGCGGACTGCGGATAGCGCTGCACGGCGTCGCGAAAAATGGTGACCGACGGCTCGAGCGTGCGATGGACGAGCAGCTCACTGGCCCAGTCGAAGAGATTGCTTTCGCTGGGGTCCATGTGAGCGGCCGCTTCGTATTCGTTGGCGGCGACGACGAAGTTGCCGTCCTTTTCTTCGACTTCGGCGAGAAGGTTGTGCAGCTCGGCGGTGTTTTTCTGCTGGACGAGCGATTGAATCAGAGAGCGCGCATCTTTCGTGCGGCCGACACTGATGTAGGCGAGAGCGAGGTCGTAGCCGTTGTCGTAGTTTGAGGCGTCGAGACGTTGGGCTTTTTCGAGATAAGGCGCAGCGTCGGGGATTTTTCCCTCGCGGATGTAGGCCTCGCCGAGATTGTGATTGGTGTCGAAATTGTCGGGTTCGAGCTCGACGGCCTTACGGAAGTGCTGCTCGGCTTCGGCGGTTTTGCCGAGGCGCGAGAGGTTGGCGGCGAGATTGGTGTGGGCTTCGGCTGATTTTGGATTGAGACGCGCGGCTTTCTCGAGATGCGGGCTGGCCTTGGCGTCCTGGGATTGCGCGGAATAGTCGAGGCCGAGGAGTTCGTGGAGCTCGAAGCTTTCCGGCGCCGATGGGAGCAGTTTTTCGAGAATGGCGGCGGATTCGGCGTAGTGGTTGGATTCGTACTGGCTTACGGCTTGCTGGAAGAGGCGATCGAGATCGGCATTCGCGGGATTAGCAGGGACTTGAGCCTGCGACCGAGGCGACGAGGGCGCTGCGAGCAAGAGGACCAGCGCGAGTACGGACGCCACAATCCGAGGGCGTCCGCCGAGGCGGAAGAAAAAATGGAGCGTGCCAAATATTTGCGTTGGGTGGCGAGATGGGGCGCACCGTGCTGCGCCCCTACACAATCGCGCTGGGGCTCGTGTTGTCGGCGGCGGGTTGTGCTGAATCTCGGAAGTCACGGTCACGAGATCGATTTTAGCATTCGGACGGCGCTCGCGAAGCGTGCTGAAAATCGGTGGAGATGGCTGCTTGCGCATCGTCAAGACGAAAAAAAACGCGGGGAGCGCTTTTGGCGCTGCCCCGCGTTCTTTGGGGTGGTTGGAGCGTCAGTAATACAGCTTTAGGGCGAACTGGATCTGGCGCGGATCGTAAGGAGCATCGCGCGTCGAACCGATTTCGCCGAAGGTCGAGCTGTTGTAATTGCCCGAGTTCGAGATGGCAACGACGCCGTTGCCGCCGAAGTTCGGAGCGTTGAAGTTCGGGTGATTGAAGATGTTGAAGACCTCGCCCCGGAACTGCAACCGGAAGCGTTCGTTGATCGGGAACTCCTTGAAGAAGGAGAGGTCGAGGCGGTGGAAGCCGGGTCCCGGAACCTGGGTGATGCCGCCAAGAGCGGCCGCGCCGGTTTCGGGTTTGCAACCCGTCGGGGCGGCGGTTGGAATTCCGCCGGTTCCGAGGACGCAGGGCTGTACGAAGGCGTTCGGATTGCCGAACCAGCTCAGCAAACCGTTCGCGTCGGTGTGCAGACCGAGGTCGAGCGCCTGGCCCGTGTAGAATGAGCCGCACCCGAGGTTCGATGCCGTGCCGGACGGGCAACCGATCGAGATCGGTTGGCCACCTTGCAGCGTGGAGCTCCAAACGATGCCCCACCCGCCGATAACCTGATTCATCAGCCCGTGAGCATCGGACATGAACTTGCGGCCCTTGCCGAACGGTAGCTCGTAGCCGCCGCTAAGGTGGACCACGTTGCGCACGTCGAAGTCGGCCAAGCCGTAATCGAACGGCATGCCAAGTCCGGGCACGTTGGGAGCACGGAAGCCCGCCACCGAGCCGCCATTGAGCAAGTCGCCCGCGTCGCTCATCGTCTTCGCGAACGTGTAGGTGACGAGGAAGTTCAGACCATTGCCGAACTGCTTTTCGAGTTTGGTCTGGAGAGCGTGATACGCGCTCATGCCGCCGGTCGCGGCATAGCTGGAGTTGTAGCCGAAGTCGGGGTACGGCACGAGCGTCGACTCTGGCGTGCTTTCGGCTGCGATCGAAGTCGGGTTGTTGTAGTTCGGGAACGACTCAAGGTGGCGCGCCAGCGACGTGTTATAGCCAGCCTGCACAGACATCGTCGGCGTGAGCTGATACTGCACCGTCAGGTTTGCGCCCATCGTGTATGGCGTCTGGTAGTTGAACTGGATGCCGCGCAGTGCCAATCCATTCGCGATGACCAGCGACGGGCTGAGCGGGGTGCACGAGAAGCCGGTTTCAAACGTCGCGGTGCCGCCGGGACCTGCCGTCGGGCAGCCCGCGAAAGGTGTGCCCGTGCTGATCGGCGTTACGTCGTTCGCCGGCGAGTACGAGAAGTTGAACTGGAACGGATAGTTCTCGCCGAGGTTCGGCGAAAATCCGCGGTTCTCGAAGCCGTTGTAGAACATACCGAAGCCGCCGCGAACGACGAGTTTCGGATTCAACTGGTAGGCGAAACCGATTCGCGGAGCAACGTTGCCCTTCTGTGAGTTGCCGAGGCCCTTGCCGTATTGGTTGGTAACGCCGAGGCCGATGCCGTCGGTTGCGAGCAAGTTCAGGAAGCTCGTCGACAGATTGCCGGCGTTCGGTCCGTTTGGAATGAGGTACTGGGCGGATCCGCTTGGCCCGGTCCCAGCCGGCACGAGGTTCGCCTGGTTGGCATGGTGCTCGAAGACCAACCCGAAGAAGTCATAGCGCACGCCGAGGTTCACCGTCAGCTTGTTGGTGATCTTCCAATCGTCGTTGAGGTAGCCGCCGTAGTAGTTCTTGCCGTTGTCGGTCAGCGAGATATTCGAGAGGTATACCTGGCTCGAACCGCCGACGTAGTTGATGCCGCCCGGTACCGAGGAAAGGCTTGGGGTGAGCAGGAAGTCGGCGCGGCCGGTGTTGCCGCTGTCAACCGTCGGGATTGAGGTGTAGTCGCCGTTGTAGTCGAATTCACCACGGGACCAGGGTGGCTGCAATGTCGAGAACTTCACGTGCTGCCACTCGAAGCCCGCCTTGAAGGTGTGCTTGCCGAGAATCTTCGTCACGTCGTCAGTCAGCTGGAACGTCGAGCTGACTTCATCCGAGGGCAAAAAGGCGTTGCTGCCCAGAGTTGACAGGCCGTTGATGCCGAACGCCGGAAGGCCGCCATTGAGCGACTCCTGCGGAACTCCCTGGATGCCGAAGTTCGACGGGATGTCGGTGAGATCGCTGGCTGAAGGTGACGAACGCGTGGTGTGCAGGTAGTTCAACCCAGCGCGGGCCACGTTGATCAACGTCGGCGAGAATGTGTGTGTGTAGCTCAACGCGCTCTGCTGAGCAAGAGCGGTCTGATCGCCTTGCTGGAAGCCGCCGCCATCGGCGACACCGCCGAAGATGCCGGGGATGAATTGCGGGTCATCCACCAAGCTGAAACGATAGAACAACTGGTTCTTCTCGTTGAAGTTGATGTCCAAGCGGGTGTCGAACGAGTTGCGATGCTCGAAGAGCGATGGCGAATTGGCGAAGTTGGAAAGCAGCGAGCCAACCGAACTCGTCGTCGGGAGCGGATACAGGTTCAGGAGCTTGATTGCATTGGCATCCAGGCGGCTACCGGGAATCATGTTCAAGCCGCAGCCCGCAAGAGTGAAGTTGAAGCCGGCCGGCGCCGAGCCGCAGGTGCCGAACGGGTCGCGAACGTAAACGCCGGGGGAAATCTGTCGCGTAGTCGCGGGATCGAGAATCGTGCCGATCGGCATGGTGCGGCCGAGGGCGTCGGTTTCGGTTCCAGACTGAGCTTGGATGAGGTCCTGGAAGTTGGTGTAGCCGCTGTCGCGTTCTGAGGTGCTGGGAACTGAGCCGGTGAGAACCGTGCCCTGCACGCGGCGAAGGCCTTCGTAGTCACCGAAGAAAAACACCTTGTTGCGGCCATCGAAGAGCTTCGGAATGATGACCGGACCGCCGGCGGTGAAGCCGAACTGGTTCTGCCGGAGTTCGCCCTTTGGAATGTTGTGAGCGTTCTCGAAGAAGTCCGCAGCGTCGAGCTTATCATTGCGGAAAAATTCCCATGCCGCGCCGTGGAAGCTGTTCGTTCCGGACTTAATGGTGGCGTTGAGAACCGCGGCACCCGACCGGCCGAATTCGGCGCTGAAGTCGGACGTCTGCACCTTGAATTCCTGAATCGCGTCTGGCGGCGGCAGCACAACGTAGTTCGTGCCGTTGAGGAAGTCGACGGTGTCGGAGTTGTTGTCGATGCCGTCGAGCAAGTAGTTGTTCTGCGCCGGGCGGAGACCGTTGGCCGAGAATGCGCCGCTTGCCGCGTTGCCACGCGTGTCGGCTTGCGGCGTGTTGACGCCGGCAGACAACTGCGCGAGGAACGTGAAGTTGCGTCCGTTGAGCGGCAGGTTATCGACGTTGCGCGAATCCATGACCTGACCGACCGAAGCGTCCTGCGTTTCGAGGACCGGAGTGGTCGAGGCAACTTCAATCGTCTCGTTCACCGCGCCGGGCTTGAGGCTGATATTGATGACGACTTGCGCGCCGACGTTGACCGTGACGTGCTTCTGCGTCACCGTCGAGAAACCTTGAAACGTCACCGTCAGGGTGTACTGCCCGATCGGCAGCGGTGTGAAGTTGTATTCACCAGCGTTGCCGGTCGTGTTGGATAACGAAGCGCTAGTACCTTCATTCGTGATCGTCACCTGCGCACCGCGAACTTCGGCGCCGGACGTGTCGGTCACGGTTCCCAGGATGGCGCCGGCGTCCACCTGAGCGTGGGCCGGGGAACTGGTCAGGAACAACCACAGGGCAGCCACTGCAAAACTCAGGGATGCTCGCCGGATCAACTCTGATACGGGCGTCCTTCTCATCGCATTCCTCCTAAATCATTCGGGCCCGACTGCATCCTCGACAGCGATATCCATAAAGGCGTGTCCCACGCCCCCGGGGTGAAGAACGAGGCGTAGACGCAAAAAGGCGGCACGGGAGCGCAACCGCTCCGGCCGCTAGAAAGCCGAGATAACGCTTACTGGAGATCCCTCAAAAAGAGGGCTGAATGTAAACCGCTTCACCTTGACAGAACCCCCATACAACTTAACCGCTTAACCTAGTAATTGTGAAATAGCATGCGCTCACTTTCATTGTCAAGTATTTTTTTTTCTTCTATACTGCGCATTCTTTGCTAGCTCTCTGCTGCCGAGGATCGTTTCACCCTCTATGGCCCTTACCATTCGCGATGTCGCCAAGGCCGCCGGCGTATCCACCGCGACTGTTTCCAACGTGCTGAATAAGACGGGAAAAGTCGGCCGCCATACGCATCACGTCGTTCTCTCGGCGGTCAAAAAACTTGGCTATTTTCCCAACGCCCACGCGCGCCATCTGGCGTCGCGGGATAGCAGGACGCTGGGGATTATCGTTTCGGACATCGTCAATCCGTTTTTCCCGGAAGTGGTCAAAGGGTTCGAGACGCGCGCGCGCCAGCTGGGATACGACGCGATCCTGAGCGATACCAACTACGATCCGCGGCGCACGCAGGAGGCTGCCGAGCGCATGATGGAACACAATGTGCGCGGCGTCGCCATCATGACCTCGGAAATAAGTGCTCGCCTCATACAGGAACTCGCGCGCCGACGCATCGCGGTCACATTTTTGGACCTTGCCCCCGCGCGGGGTCACGTCAGCAAACTCCGCATCGATTATTTTTCCGGGATGAAGCAGATCGTCGAGTATCTGCACAAGATGGGACATCGCCGCATCGCATTTGTCGCCGGCCGCGCGAAGCTGAAATCCAACGTCGCGCGCCTGGAAGCGTACGAGACCTGCATGCGCGACCTGCATCTGGAGCCTGGCCCCGTCCTCACGGGCGATCTCCGCTTTGAAGGCGGCCTGGCCGCGGGCGCTTCTATCGCAAAATTTTCGCCGCGGCCCACCGCGGTCATGGCGGTGAACGACCTCACCGCCGTCGGCGTATTGAAAGGGTTGCTGAAAGCCGGCCTGCGCGTCCCGGAAGACATTTCGGTCACCGGTTTCGACAACACGCGCCTCGCCGAATACAGCAATCCATCCATCACGACCGTGGACGTGCATCGCGACATGCTTGGGCAAATGGCGGCCGACGCGCTGCACGAACTTTCGGCGGCGTCGGAACCTCATGGCAGGGAATACCAAATTCCAGCAGAATTGATCCTGGGAGATTCCTCGGGTCCCGCCCCAGCGGAATAGTTTGCGCTTGAGATTATTCTTCATCACAGAGTGCCGTGGTAGCGAACGAATTCGCCACGCCAAGACGATTGCGCTCATGGTGGCAATTTTCGCGACGCTTACGTGCGCGCTGCGCGCAACGCCGCGCCAGGCCACACAATCTTCGGCTGCGCAAAAGTCCGCTGCGGCCGCGCCCACCGATCCCGCTCGGCAAATCGAAGCTGTGCGCAAAGCCTTCGACGCAAACCACAACGCGGAAGCATTGCACCTGGCTAACACATTCTCCGCACAACAGAAAAGCAATGCGGAGTTCCACACGCAGCTCGGCGTCGTGCTCGCTACCAACAAACAGTACAAAGCCGCGCAGCTCGAACTTGAAAAAGCGAACGCACTCAAGCCCGACAACTTCGACATCCTTTTCCCGCTCGCACAGACTTATATTCACAATGGAAAGGACTCCGAAGCCGTAGTCACGTTGAACCGCGCGCTCAAACTGCGGCCTGATTCGCCGGAAACGCAATATCTGCTCGCCGAAATCTACTTCCGGCAGGGCAAATCCGCCGACGCGCTCGATCTCCTCGTCCGCGCGCACAAGGCTGCACCCCAAAATACCGACATCATTTTTCTGCTGGGGCGAACCAGCATGACGCAAAACTATTACGAGGACGCGATTCCCCTGCTCGAATCCGGAATCCGAATCGCCCCAAAGCGCGCCGACCTCCGAGCCGCCCTCGGCGAAAGCTATTTCATGTCGGGCAAGGATGAAAAAGCGATTGAGGTTTTCAAGAAGTTGATCGAGATCGATCCGTCCGCGTCGTCCTATTCCTTCATGGGTCTTTCCTATCGACACCTCGGCCGCTTCGACGAAGCGCGAAAGTATTTCGAGGCCGGATTGAAAAAAGACCCGCATAACGCTTCGTGCCTCTTCAATCTCGGCTACGTCGAAGCGCGCCAGGGCAACCAGGCGCGCGCCGAAGAATTGTTCCAGCAATCGCTGCGCTACCGGCCCGACATGCCGGAACCGCTGCTCGAACTCGCGAATCTGCGCATCGACGCGAAGAAATACGACGAAGCGGCGACGTTGTTGCGCAAATACATCAACGTCAGCAAGGATCCCGCCGCCGGCTACTACAAACTCGCGATGGTCGAGCGCAATCTCAAGCAGATGGAAGCCGCCGAGCGCGATCTCAGTGTCTTTCAAACGCTTTCCAAGAACGCAGCTCCTGGCCCATATCCGTATCAGAATCTTTTCGACTACGTCGGCACCCGCTCGAATCTCTCCGAACATGATCGCGCCGAGATCGACGTTAAACAGATCACCGACGAGATCGCCAAGCATCCCGACCAACCCCAGAATTTCTATCTGCTCGCCGAAGCAAATCTGAAATTAGGCAAAACCGCCGACGCGAGGGAGGCCGTCGCGCAGCTTGATGAGATGAGTAAAGGCGACTATCGCACGCAAGCTGGAGTCGGCGTGCTCTTTGCGCGTTATCGCCTCTACGACGACGCTATCCAGCACTTTCAAACCGCGCTGGCAGCCAGTCCTGATTCCGACGACGTGAAATTCGATCTGGCCGACGCCTATTTCCGCAAAGGTCTCTATCAACCGGCGCTCGATGCGGCGAAAGAAGTTTCGGAACAGGGCCGCCAAGACGACGCATATCTCGCGCTGCTCGGCGACATCTACGCGCACCTTGGCGACACCGTGCGGGCCACCGAAATTTTTCGGGACGCGATTCGCCGCAATCCCGACAACGATCAATATTATTTGTCGCTCGCGCTCGTGCAGCTACGCGGCAAAGATGTCGATGGCGCTGCGGCAACGCTGCGCCAGGGCCTCGCGCGCATTCCGTCGTCAGGAAAAATTTCGTGGGGACTCGGAGTTGTCTCCGTTCTCGAAGGAAAAACGCCGCAAGCCGCCGTGAGTCTCGAGCGCGCTGTCAATCTTCTGCCCGAATGGCCCGGCAGCTATTCGACGCTCGGCATTTTCTACTATCAGACCGGCGAGATCGCGAAAGCGCGCGAGCTCCTCGCTCGCTTCAAGGGCAGCAACGCGGGCGGCCTCGACGTGAATCGAATCGAACAGGCGCTGTCGCAAGCGCCAGAGCGGCCGTCTACGTTGAACGAACCGATGCCGGAGAATGCCCGAATGCAATTTTTGCAGATGGCGCTTTCGGTCGCTGACCGAACGCTATGAAGCGGCGAAAAAGTTTGCCGAAGGCACCGGTAGCGCCGGCATCTTGCCGGCGTTTTTCTTCCCCACCAGGCAAACTCGCGACGTCCGTGTGCGCCGCAATTTTGGCGCTCACTGCAGCTCTCTCGGCGCTCGGAGTGCAGAGCGCATCGCGGGCGCAGTCTTCTGCAAAACCTAAACCAAAACCCGAACCGACTTCACCAGCGATTCCGGTGAAATACGTCGACGTTCTCGCGCAAAGTGGGATCACCTTCGTACAAGACTCCACGCAGACCGAAGAAAAATATTATTTGGAAACGATGGGCACCGGCGTCGGCTGGATCGACTACGACCAGGACGGTCTGCTCGATCTCTTTTTTGTGCAATCGGCGGCGACCGACATTTACAAACCGGCGAAACCGCTGCGGTCAGCGCTCTATCACAATAACGGCGACGGAACTTTTACCGATGTCACCGAAAAAGCCGGAGTTGGCGGCGAGGGACATTACGGCCAGGGCGTCGCCGTCGGCGATTTCGACAACGACGGCTGGCCCGATCTCTACGTCACCGGCTACGGCAGCGCGATTCTCTATCACAACAATCACGACGGCACGTTCACCGATGTCACCGCGAAAGCGAGCGTCGCCGATGAAGGCAATTGGTCGACGAGCGCTGGCTGGTTCGACTACGACAAGGACGGCTATCTCGATTTGCTCGTCACGAACTACATTGAATGGTCGCCGAAGAATAATTTGTGGTGCGGTGAACGACGTCCCGGTTATCGCTCGTACTGCAATCCGGGAAATTACAAAGGGCAGAAGACGAAGCTGTATCACAACAATCACGACGGCACGTTCACCGATGTGAGCGACGCGTCCGGCGTCGGCAAACCCGAGTCCAAAGGTATGGGCGTCGTGCTCGCCGATTTCAACAACGACGGGTGGACCGACATCGCCATCGCCAATGACACGTGGCCGAATTTTCTTTTCCTCAATAAACACGACGGCACGTTTCAGGATGTTTCTTTGGTTTCCGGGATCGCTGCGAGCGAAGACGGCCGCTACGAAGCGGGCATGGGCATCGACGCGGCCGACGTGGATGGCGACGGCTGGCAGGATATTTACGTCACGCATCTCGATTTCGAATTGAATCGGCTTTATCACAACAATCTCGGGCTGACATTCGACGATTACACGTACAAGAGCGGCATCGGCAATAAAGTGATGACGCTCAGCGGCGTCTCGATGAAATTTGTGGATTACGACAACGACGGCTGGCCCGACATTTTGCAGCTCAACAGCGCGATGCTCGACAATGTGAATCTCTATCACGGCGAAGTGCAGTACAAAGAGCCGCTGCTGATGTTTCGCAATGTGGGCAAAGGACAGTTCGAAAAGGTTTCCGACAAGCTCGGACCCGATTTTGTGCGGCCGATTGCGGGGCGCGGCCTGGCGACCGGTGATTTCGACAACGACGGCGGCATGGATATCGTCACCAACAATCGCGGCGGCGCGCCGAGCCTGTTGCACAATGAAGGTGCGATTGCGAATCACTGGATTGAGATTTTGTTGATCGGAACGAAATCAAATCGCGATGCGATTGGCGCCGAGTTGAAGCTGACAGCGGAAGGCGTCACGCACGTCGAACAGGTTAAAGGTGGAATGGGCTACATGTCGGCGAATGATCCGCGCATTCAGTTTGGGCTTGGCAAACGCGGCAAGATCGATTCGCTCGAAATTACTTGGCCGAGCGGGCAAGTCGACAAGCTTACGGGTGTTCCGATCGACAGCATCATCGCGGTGAAAGAGGGCGCGGGAATCGTGCCGCATCCGTTTCCGAAAATTGCACTGAGGCCTGGGTCTGCGCCGAAAAAGGCGGCGCAGTGATTCATTTTCCGCGCCGCAAATTTCTCGGCTCGTCGCTGGTCGCGCTCGGCGGCGGACTACTCGAAGCGCTTGCGACGCCGCTGTGGAAGTGGAATCGGTCGGTGATCCTGGAAGCGGCGCAAGCGCCGAAGAAAGCGGTCGCGACGGCATCTAGCGCGGCGGCAGCCAACCCGAGCGTGCAATTTGTCGATGTGGCGAAGGAAGCAGGTCTTACCGTCCCCAATGTCTGGGGACAGATCGATCGCAAGCAATACATCATTGAGGCAAAAGGCAGCGGCGTCGCGTTTTTCGATTACGACAACGACGGCTGGCTCGACATTTATCTCACCAACGGCACGCGCTTCGTGCCGGATTGGAAGCCGGGAGAAGAGCCGACCTCGCACCTCTACAAAAATAATCGCGACGGAACTTTCACCGACGTGACCACGAAGTCCGGACTCGCGCGCACTGGCTGGCAGACCGGCGTTTGCGTCGGCGATTACGATAACGACGGCTGGG
>Ga0209006_10006277_pt1 | contig 10766 bp, 12 predicted proteins | sample JacPin_JW_Ref_O2_FD_188567 | JGI IMG/M metagenome (GOLD analysis project Ga0209006, IMG submission 188567) | Forest soil microbial communities from Algoma, Ontario, Canada - Jack Pine, Ontario site 1_JW_Ref_O2 (SPAdes) (version 2) | ecosystem: Environmental > Terrestrial > Soil > Boreal... | reverse complement strand
CGATCACGCTTCGCGCCGTATGTTTTTGATCGTGCCCCGTACGAGCGCTCTCGGGGTCCTGCGTCTAGAGCCCCGCGGTGCGACCGCCCTATCAGCCACCGCCTCCCGAATACCGTCATAGAGAGAGCGCGCGATCTCCGCGTTGCGCGCGCGCAGACGCTCGCCCACCGCGCCATCGCTCTCCAGCGCCGTAACATTGCCTTTTGCGCTGTCAGTCATCGGACCGTCCCCCGTCCACCGCTCGTGGGCTATCGCGTCGGGCCTTACGGCCTTTATTTTCGGCGAACCGCTCACACACGTCGGTTGCCGTCCTGCGTGCCACTCGCGCTTGTGTTTCCCCAGTCCGCGCGCCGTCATGGCTCCAGCGCTCGCTGCCAGCCAGTTCCTTGCCGGGCGATCTCGCCACGGGCGGCCAGGTAGCGAACGAGGAGGCCGACATATGAATCAGGCCAGCCGACGGCCTCTCCGAGCGCGCGCCTCGTGATCCCTGGCTGGCGCCCGATCGCTTCGAGGATCTTGGCGCGGCCAGCCCTGTGGGTCGGCGCAGGCAGTCCCCCGATCAGCTCTGAGACTGACACGTCCATCGCGTCTGCGAGCAGCAGGAGAATAAGCAGCGAGGGTCCGCTCAGGCCACGCTCGATGTCAGAGATGTGATCGTGGCGGAGAAAGCAGCGCGCTGCCAGCTTCTCGTGCGTTAGGCCGGCCTCTGTGCGCAGGCGCCTTACGTGCCGGCCGAAGTCTCGCAAGACACGTTCCTTCTCGTGCCGGTCACGACCAAGCGCTGCTAACCGTGGGAGCGGCCCGCCGGCGTCCTCTGGATGACGGATCGTCATAAGCGCGGCTATGTCCCTCGCAGCTGCATCCACGCGACGGCTTGTGCGGCGGTGCGCGCCGGATGGGTGGCCCAAGCCTTGACAATCTCGCCATTAATTGTGATCAGTGTCAGCCTGTGATACCAGCGTGCCCCGTTTAGCATGAAGGTGGCTAGTCCTAGCTCGCTCGCCAGATGAAGCTTGGCGTCCCTCAATAGTTGGCGCGGTGGAATGGCGTGGTCCACCAGGATCTGCAGCTGGGACTCTAGAGACTGGCTGCTAACCCCGAATGCACTTGAGCCCATTGCTTCCAGGTCCGGTTGGTGGTCGCGAAACGCACGGTGCTCCAGTACGTCCATCAGCAGCGAACTATCGCCGTCGTCCGGAGAGGTGGACGCACCTGGGTATAGGTAGATAACGATCGGCGCGCTCATCGAGAAGTCCGAGAGGTTCAGAGGACCGTCGAACCCGGCCATCCCGACCGGAGGGAGCGGCATGCCTACCAGTCGCTCGACGAGGCGAGGTGAGCGATCACACGTCGGGCGCCATAGAGGGCGTCCGCGCAACCGGGTGACCCGTCCATCTCCGATCATTGCCCACTCCGACCATCAGTCTTACGCCGCCGCGTGTCACGTGTAGCGGCACCGGGCCGCCCGTCGCCGATGCCGGGTGTCTTTCCGTTCATGTGAGCCGGTCTTTCGGCGGGCGACCGCGGGGCCGTGCCACTGGGCGGTTCAGCTTGTGCATGCGCTTTCGGACGGCGACATCGGAGAAGCCGATGGACTGCGCGAGCTCTTCGATCGTCCCTTCGCCTCTCGCTGGCTCATCAGCGCCGCCCGCTCTTATACGCCCCGCACCGCGCCGCGTGTCCCGATGGACAGCGCCGACGGCCGGGTGAAAGTGAGAGAAACCCCCGGCCGCCGACGTTGGTTGCATGCGCGGTCCGCCAACGCGTCGCGCCGCCAAACTTCGGTCGGTCGCCATGTTTGTCGCTTCGTTTCGCGCGTGGCCCGCGCCGCGAACAAGCGAACCTAGTAGGGCAGCCTGACGGATGATGTTCGTGCGGACGCAAGCATCTGGGCCGCCGTGTCTCAAGGGCCGCGCGGCAGCGAAGTGATCGCTCGCCTCAGAGACAAAACGGCGTAGGCCGTCGCGACGGCGCACAGGGGACGGGAGGGCTCGTCTAGGCGCCTTCGTTCGGCGGCGTCTGTTTGGCGATGCGTGGCTCATGCGGCCACCCTCGCAGGCGTCTAGCGCTGAAACAATGCAGAACTTGAACGCTCAAGTTCTTGAGTACCTCCGAACTACCGGAATCTCGGGGCTTTGGGCCGGGCGGGCTCTGCGTACGAACGGGTAGGATTCTTCCTATGGCGGGACGGGCGAGGGGCGCTTTCATGGGCTGGCGACGGTTGGCGGCGGCGGGCGCGGTGGGACTCAGCGCGGCCGTGTTTTGTTGCCAGAGTGCCGGATCTCCGTCGAAGGCGCGGATGGCGCGCACGGAACGCCTTGCGATGACAGCCCGCCTGCGCTACGTGACTGCGAGGGGCTCCTACTTGCTTGAGGAAGGGTCGGCCGTTGGGCCACTCGCGGGTCCGGTGAAGGCGCGCGTCCGGTTCACCGCAGACATCTCGGGGTCCTTCGCCTTCTATCCGCGCGGTGGCTCGATCAGCGGATATGGCTCGGCCAAGCTGCATGAATCCGGGACCTACGTGAGCTTCGGCGGGACGGTGACGATCACGGGCGGGACCGGCCGCTTCGCGCACGCCCGCGGGAGCGGCGGTCTATACGGGGTCTATGACCGGCGAACGCTCGGCTTGACGATCCAGACGACCGGCAATGTCTCGTACTAGGCCAGGCGCGGTCAGGGCTTGAGGGTCAAAGGTGTTCTCTCGGTCGTCTGTGTCGCGGCGTTCTTGTCGGCGTGCTTGTGCGGGGGTGCGCTGGGGGCTCAGTCGGCGAGCCTTGAGGTGTCTTTCAGCCCGGAGCGCCTCGGGGCATCGACCACGATCCTCTTTGGATTCAGGATTTCGAGCGTCCCGCCGGCGAGCCAGTCACCGTTGACGAACCTCAGCGTGATGCTGCCAACGGAAATGGGTTTCGCGACGAGCGGCCTCGGCCTGGAAAACTGCGTGCTCTTTGGCCTCGAAGCAAGCGGCGCGCTCGGCTGCCCCACGAATTCGTTGATGGGTCGCGGAGTGGCAACAGCGGAAATCCCCATCGGCGGCGAAGAGATAGCCGAGAGCGCACAGATTGAAATCTTCTCGGCCCCCGTACGCGAAGGACATCTCTCGTTGTGGGTATTCGCGGACGCACATAGCCCGGTGAACGCGGAACCCGTTTTTCCTGCCGTAGTGCTTCCGGCCTCACAACCCTATGGCGAGACGATCGATGCGACTCTGCCTCTCGTCCCAACTTTGCCCGGCGCACCCGACGTGGCGGTCACCAGATTTCACATGGTGCTCGGACCAACGCCCAGCGGCCCCGACCATTTCCTCTACCACGCGTGGGCGGCCGGTCGGCGAGTCGCCTACGCCCCGAAGGGCCTGCTGCTGCCGCCGGTCTGTCCTCGCGGCGGCTTCCCATTCAAGGCTCAATTCGTGTTCCAAGACCAGACAGAAGCGACTGCGCAAACGAACGTGCCGTGCCCACCGCGCCCCAGGCGGTTGCGGCGCCCGCGGCGCTCGGGGAATTCGCCACACGTTCGGGACGGTCGCTAGCTGCGACTCCGTGCGCGCTTTGCCAAGAGCCACACGCGCAATGTTGCGAGCGTTGGTGTGATCACCGGCCGCAGTTGTCCTCGAATCTCCTCGCTGACGGGACGAGCGTACTCTTCCATCGCGCTTGGTTGGGAGGTGTAGTAGGCGACGACGCCGGAGAGGATCATCGCGTGGTGGGCGCCGTTGGGAACGGTCTGGGCGCGCTGTATCACTCGGCGCGCGAGAGGTGCGATCTGTTGCGCGAGGATCTGCGGGTTCTCGTAGAGGTGCATGTGGTTCTGCTCGCCGGCGAGGACGTCTGCTTCGTGGTCTACGACCTGATCGAGCGCCGTTGCGACCGCGCAGAGCGATAGGTACGTGGAGTCGATCGCGCTCGCCTGCGCGATCGTGGTGCGCTCGTCTGCTGCTGCGGCGATCAGCGCGTGTGCGGCTATGACGGAGCCCATCGCGCCGAACAGCCACTCCCGCCATTCAAGCTCGCTGCCTCTCGCCTCGTGCATGGCCCAGCGTTCGAGTTGCTCATCGCCCGAGCGAACAGCGGCATGCACGCGGACCTGGGCCTCAGCGCAGCGTGCGGCCGTCTTGGCGATGACGGCAGCGATCGAGCCGACTGCGGGGAGCCCAAGCAACGCCTGTCGCACGGCGCGGGCTAGGTCACTGAGATAGCCCGCGTCGCCATCGCCGATGTCATAGGCGTAGTAGTCGCCGCGGGGAGGCGTGGCGAGGGTGAGCGCGTCGAGGAACGCCTGGGAATACTGAAGACCGTCGCGGATCGGGTTGGCTGTCGGCTGCTCTGTCAACGCGTCGAGGTAGTCGAACATGACCTGGAGCGCCATGATCGCCTCCACGGCAAGCTCGCGATAGCGGGCTGGGGCGATCGTCGCGATCATCGCGATCGCCTCGGCATCGAAGCGTTCGCTTCGCAGCGTGCCGCATGCCAGTCCTCGCAGTCGCGGATCGGGTATTTCCGCGGCTCGCGTCTCCCAGCGCCGAAGCTCGCCGCGCACGAGCGGTGCGACGCTTACCCAGTAGCGGGCGTGGGCGAGCGCGAGCGCCAACGCGGCGCGTGCGGCGAACCTCCGATCACCAACGCCGGACACCGACTTGTGAGCGTAGCTGCCGCAAGTTTCTTCCCGACCAACTGGGTCTACTCCTCAAGCGCGACGCGTACCGGCACGCGTGCCGCGAACCACGTGGGAACGGCAGAGATCGCGAGCGAGAACACGATGACGAAGGCGAGTATCTCCAGCGGCCGCCAGCTCGCACCGAGGCGCATGACGGGGAAGCCTGTGGTGTTCGTCAGGTAGCCATCGAGCGCGACCTGGCCATAGATACCCCAAGCCGCTCCCGCGACGGCGCCGACGCTGAGTGTGAGTGCGGATTCGAGCAGCAACATTCGTCGGAGTCGCGCGGGTTTGACGCCCGAGAGCTTGTATGCGGCGAGAGCGCGCCGCCGTTGCCAGATGGCGGAGGCGAGCGCCGCAGCCATCGCGAGAATTGAGGCTACTACCAGGAGTGTGGCTATCGTCGCAAGCTGCCCGAGCCCTTCCTGCGCGACGCCGTTGATCTTTGCTTCGCGTTGGGGTGCAGTAAGCACTTCGAGCCCGTTGTTGGGGCCGAGTGCGCGCTTTATCTCTGTGCGCATTACTTCCGGGTTGATCCCCGCCTGGGTCTTGACCATGAGCGCGGCTGTCTCTGACGTGTCCCATGCGTGCGTATATGCGGCGGCGCTCATCACCACTGCGCCCGGTGTCCAACCGAAGTTCGTCGTCAGCGCAGCGACCCTCATCGCTACCTCGCCTGTCGGCGTCGGGAGTACCAGGGTCCCGCCGACCCCCACGTGGTATTCGTCGGCGACCTGCACGGAGACGGTCGCCCACCCACCTTCACGCAGCCGCGCGACAGCCGTAGCGACGCTGCCCTTAATGAGCTGGCCGTGAAGCATCGCCACAGGGCTGCTCGACGGCCACGCGAGCACCCATACACGGCGGTTGCCGATGTCGAGCAGACCGCCGTCCAGGGCGCTCACACTCCGTACTCCCGGTAGGCCAGCGATGAGTTGCTCGCGGTCCCCCGGCGCGAACGTTGTAAGGGACGGACTGTCGTCGGGTTTGGCAACCCAAACGTTTGCTTCTCTCGAGTAGTGCGTCACGAACCCCCCGGTCCCTCGCAACAGGTCGTCGCGAGCGCCTCCGAGCGCGACGGCACCAAAGAGAGCTGCGGCGCCGGTCGCGACAAGCGCGAGGGAGCGCAGAGTCGTTTCGCGTAGCGATGCAAGCGCCAGCGGGAGCAACGTCAGCCGCGTCCGAACGCGACCCGCGATCGCATCGCCGAGCTGCAAGACGACCGAGAACAAAAGCGGGACGCATAGAACGGCCGCGATTGCCAGCAGCGCAGACCATGCAAGTGCAAGCGACGGCAACGCAGAGTTAGCGATGATCCGGACTACTACAAGCAGTCCGGCCACGAACGCGAGGACCAGCGGTGTTCGGCTGCCGAGCGCGTTGCCGGGCTCGCCATCCTCGAGATGTATGGCGTTGATTGCACGGCCGCGGTGCAGATCGAGCAGCGGGACGATCGAAGCGAGGCACGTTGCGATTACACCCCCGAACCCGGCTACCAACACCGGCGTGACCCCGACCGATGTGTTCGTGCCAAGCGTGAAGCTCTTAGCGAGATAGCTAGGCGTCTGTGCGAAGACCTCGACCGACAACCCATAGCCGACGAGAAGCCCGAGCACCGTGGCCGTGACCCCGAGGCACAACGCCTGGAACAACACCATCTGCACGATCGCCGTGGAAGTTGTCCCGCGCAACCGGAGGTCCGCGATCTCGGTGCGCCGCTCCGGCACGGTCAACAGAAAAGCGTTGAATGTCAGCAGGAACCCCAGCAGAGCACTAATCGCCGCAAAGAACAGGCTCGCCTGTTCAAAGGGCTTTAGCGCCTCGTGCAGCAGCGACACGTCCTGGTTTGCTGGCGCGACCGTGAGACGGCCGCCCGCGAGCAGAGTGAGCTCTGCACGCACCCGGGGTTCCTGACCCGGCCGTGCCTGCACGAGGATTCGCGTTAGCCGATGCGGCATACCGGCGAGGCGCTGCAGCCGTTCGAGTGGCATCACCGCGACGCTCGCCTGCCAGAGCGCACCCACAGCTTCGGGTCCGAGCACGGTGTTAACTCGCAGCGGCGTTGCGCGGCCCTGCAGCTCGAGCGAGACGACGGTACCTGCCGACTGTGCCCCGATATGCGCTACCCCGAGTGCCTGTGCGCTGGCCTTGGTGAGCCCGAGGCCCCCTTTTTCGACGGTCGCGATCGGCAGCGTGTGGATCAGCCCGTCAAGCACGGCCAGGCTGATGTCGGTGCCGGCAACGTTGACCGTCACGCTCCTGCCACCGTGCGTTACGAGCGTCGCGGTCTGTTCCAGAAGCGGCGCGGCATGCTTTACCCCCGGGAGATTTTCGACGCGACCTAGCGTGCCTTCGGGGAGACCTTCGGGGCCACGCGAGCGCAGCTGAAGGGTCGCGGGTCCCACGAGCGCACGGTTCACTTCTTCTGCGGAGCTCGTGATGCTGTGACTCGCGACCGTGACCGCAAACACGAGGGCCACCGCGATCGCGATTCCCAGCCCAGCAAACAGCTCCTGGATCGCTTGTTGGCGGAGCCTCTCCCGGTAGAAGAAGCGCAACCCGGAGAGACTCATCAGTGCTTTCGGGGGGACGCTCTCAAAGCGCGTCACGCTGCTCACTCCCGCGCTACTGATGAGTGCGGCATCTCACCGTCCACTAGGACACCGTCCTGCAATGTGTAGCGCCTGTCCGCGAGAGCAGCCACTGCTGGGTCGTGGGTGACGATGACGACGATCGCGCCACGATCCTCGGAGATCGAGCGCAGCAGCTCCACAATCTGCTTGCTGCGGGCGGTATCCAGGTTGCCCGTCGGCTCATCGGCAAGGATCAACCGTGGCTCGCACGCCAGAACCCTCGCTATCGCGACACGCTGGCGCTCACCGCCGGAGAGCTGGCCCGCCACATGCTCCAGACGATCGCCGAGACCTACCCGCTCAAGCCACGGAACCACACGATCGCGAGCGTCCGCCACCCCCACGCCGGCCGTGATCAGCTTCTCTGACGCGTTATTGATCGCCGAGCTACGCGACCAGAAGTGGCTGCGCTGGAAGATGAACCCGACCTCGTGCATCAGATACCCGGCTACCTCGCTCTCCGAGAGCGAGGCGAGGTCGCGTTCGCCGTAACGAATCACGCCCGCTTCGGCTTGCACCAAAGCCGCCATCATCAACAGCAGCGTCGTCTTGCCAGAGCCGCTCGGCCCTAGCAAGGAAACCATCTCACCCTGCAAGACGGTCATGCTCACGCCGTCAACAGCGCGCACCTCCTCCCCGGCGCCGTGATAGTGCTTGACGACCTCTTCAAGCTCTAGCACGCCACGTACACCCCCGCACCCGACATCCGGGGGACCTCACGCGGCGGTGATCCTTCCCGCGGCGCGGGCCAGCGGTACTACTGTGCCGAGCTCAGGGCTCGTCTTGCCGCGCAAGACGCCACCAGCCAGCGCCAACGAACGATCAGCGTCTGAGAGCCCACTGCCATCGCCGTCGCTGACCAAGACGGCGATCCCGCTATTGGCCAGAGAGCGCAAGAGCAAGATGATCTCGTCGCGATCGAGTAGATCCACACCCTTCGTCGGCTCATCGATCACGAGCAGCCGCGGACCAAAGACGAGTGCGCACGCGATTGCCACCCTCATCGTCTCAGCGGCGTCGAGCTCTCCCGATGCCAGCTCGCTGCACGGCTCGACGCCCACCCGCTCAAGGGCTCTCTGAGCACGCGACTGCGCATCAAGAGGCGGTACGCCACGCGCGAGCAACCCGGCGCAGACGTTCTCAATAACGCTTCGCCCGCCGGGCCGGCCAGCAATCGGACGGCAATACCCGACGCCATTGCCCAGCGCCGTCGTACCTCGGGCGTTCAGATCGGCACCCTCGAACAGAACCTCACCGGCGTCTGGCGGGTCAACACCGGCCGCTACCGCGAGCAGCGTCGAGCGCCCCGAACGCCGGAGCCCCCAAACCGCGACCAATTCGCCCGCGTCAATCTCAAGCGAAACCTCACGCAGAACCTCAACGCGACGCGAGCCCCGCGCATGGAACCTGCTGACGCGCCTCATCTCAAGCAGACTCACGGCAGCGGTGTTTCCTTGCTCGCAAGAGCCTCAAACTTGCGGCGCGCGTACTCGATCCAGCCCAGTGTCGCCGCCTTGACCTCGCGGCCATAAGCGGACGCCAGCTGATCACCCAACCCCGGAGTGACAGGAGTCGGAAACTTGACGGTGGTTGGTATACGTGCGTCTTTATCGTCCAGGCACGCCCGCCCGTAGCGCTCCAGAATCGCCAGGGCGATTTGCGGCTGGCGCTCGAAAGCGCCGAGCTGGCGCGCGAACTGACGCGAGCGCCGGTCATGCTCACGTGCCTGGGCTATCACCCACCCCTCATACGCCACCAGCCCCTCCTGGGTCGCACGATAGTGCGACTTGCGCAGGCGGGCCGTACCATCCGGTGCTCTCCGAGTCTCCACTCGCTCCTCGATCAGACCCTTGTCCTTCAGGACATTCAGCGCCGCATAGATATTGGACCCGCCGACGGTCGGCGCCATGTCCCCATACTCCCGCTCGTAGCGCTTCCACAGCTCAAACCCGTAGCTAGAGCGTTCGATCACGAGCCCCAAGACGGTCCAATTGACCGCCGATCGCATCGGGAGCGAGCGCTCCCTCCTAGCCTCGGTGCCGCCCATGAGTGCGAAAGAGTAGTCCGATTCCGCTTGCACGTAACGGTCCGTCTCCCACTCCACTGTCTCCAAATCACCACCCTCGCTCAAGCAGCACCGCAGATCCCCGAGCGTAGGATTCCCCCGGTGGAGCACTTTGACGCGATGGTCATAGGCGCCGGCCCCGCCGGATCAACCGCGGCCTACCGCCTGGCCCAAGCAGGAGCCCGCGTGCTCCTCCTCGACAAGGCTCAATTTCCGCGCAACAAGCCCTGCGGCGGCGCCATCTCCACACGAGCCCTGAACGAGCTGCCACTCGACCCAAAGCCCGTCGTTGAGCACATCGTTGACCGAATGGAGTTGAGCTACCGCGGCGGACGACCATTCGTTCGCGGCAAGCACACCCCACTGGCATACATGACACAACGACGACACCTCGACCACTTCCTCATCGAGCAAGCAGCAGCCGCCGGCGCCGACTTCCGGGACAACGCGACCGTGACCGACATCTCCGAACGCGGAGCCCGCATCGATACCAGATGGACCGCCAGCGAGATTCTGATCGGCGCCGACGGCGCCAACGGACCGACAGCACGATCACTCGACCTCGCCGACACACGCATATATGGCGTTGCGCTCGAGGGAAACGTCCCACACAGCCTCACCAATCCCAAAAGGTGGGAAAGCAAGGTCGTAATCGAGCTCGGCACCATCCCCGGCGGCTACTGCTGGATCTTCCCCAAGGGCGACCACATCAACATCGGAGTCGGCGGCTGGGAAAACACAGGCCCGACCCTCCGAAAACACCTACAAGAGTTCTGCAAACGCCGAGGATTCGACTACACCACACTCCAAGACCTCAGGGGATATCGCCTACCAGCACGCCGCCCACACGCCGCCCTCGCCCACGGACGAGCACTCCTGATCGGCGACGCAGCCGGACTCGTCGACCCACTATGGGGCGACGGGATATACGCCGCACTCGTCAGCTCCAAGCTCGCGTCCGCCGCAGCACTAGACATCCTCGCCGGACGCACCACCGACTTCAAGCCCTACACGCAGTCGATCATCTCCGAGCTAGGACTGATGATTGCCTTCTCATGGGACGCAAAAGCCGCACTGGACCGCCTCCCCCGACTCACGCTCGCAGCCCTGATCAGCGCACCAGGATGGCGCATAGTCGAAAACCTGCTCCGCGGGAAGATCCGCGAGCCAGACCTAGAAAAAGGCGCCACTCGAACGGTTGTACGAAGCTTCCAAGCCGTGGGACGACATGCAGAATGGCCTGGCGCCAACTACCGGACCGAGGCCACTGCCACCAACAGCCAAGACACCGATTAGAAAAGCGTCTCGCCGCGCGTGGAGCCCTACCGCCGAGGCTGCTGGGCGAGCCACTCGTCCAGCATGTCGTCGCCGGTTGAATAATCACCCCCCTCTGCCGGTTGAAAATGCACCCCCCT
>Ga0209006_10006276_pt1 | contig 10766 bp, 4 predicted proteins | sample JacPin_JW_Ref_O2_FD_188567 | JGI IMG/M metagenome (GOLD analysis project Ga0209006, IMG submission 188567) | Forest soil microbial communities from Algoma, Ontario, Canada - Jack Pine, Ontario site 1_JW_Ref_O2 (SPAdes) (version 2) | ecosystem: Environmental > Terrestrial > Soil > Boreal... | reverse complement strand
GCAACCCAATCCAATATGTTTATAAGGCGTGTAGGGCCACGTGTGTGGCAAAGCCCGCTACCATACTGTTTTTCCACCGAGGAGAGTTTCACTCTAACGATACAACGTTCTAGCTATATTTCAAGATCTAGAACGGTTACAGTTATGTACCAACTACATATGTACGGTTAATTTTTTTTTTGTTTTGATTTTTATATTAAAAAAAGTGAGAATTTTTTGGGGGGTTTCGTTTTCGGGGAGACGAGAAAAGGAAAGCATATGGTGACGGACACATACTATTACAGAAAACGAATAAGAATGCTGCCATGTAAAAAATTACATACATTTAGTCAGAGAAGAGGCAGACGAAACAGACGCAGATAGTTCCTAGGAAAAGGTTAAAAAAAACGAAAGACAACATATGAACGGTAGTATTTACATTGAACCATGTCGTAGATCTCGGAGTCACTGTCGCTTTCTTCCACGTGAAGCTTTTTCACGGGGGGGGAATAGTCGATCGCCTTGCGTTTACCGGATGCGGAGGCTGTGGGTAAGGTAGAAACTAAAGTCGATATGCTGGTGTCCTCGTTAGGCAGCAGGTGCATAGTCTGAAGTATCATTTGATACGTCCGGGAACCTTTATCTTCACCGTCTTTCGTGCGCCATCTGTTAGTGATAGATGTCTTGGCCTTGTCTGGAGCACGGATGCTCCAACTGTATAATATATGTGTACAATAGTTAATAAGAATGTTTTGCAAAAAAAAAAGGAACGTTTACAGTTTGAGTATCACTTCTACCGCGACTTTACTACCATGTGGGATCCTCGAGACATAGTCTTTAGGGTGAATTAGTACTCCTTTTTCGTCTCGAACGTCAGGGAAAGCAAAGGTAGTTAATTCTCGTACTCTTCGAGGTACAGAATTGTAACGACCTTCCGGATCTCCTAAGTCGAGAAGAGACAGATTGTGGCGTACGTCTGAAAAAATGTTAGATTAGTCAGGGCGGTCGTTGAAAATAGCACCTCTTGCACTTCTCGTTAACGGCGATTCGGCAGGAATAGGTCGAGCTTTCTCTAATAAAGAAAGGTACGATTATTGGTTTAACTGGCGAAAAGCATGCTCACTAGGGCTCGGCGGGGTAGTTGATTCTGTGGAAGTAGAGTAAGTCGAAAGCATAAAGTTCATGCGGTAACCCAACTTACTGCCTACGTCGTGTCGACCTAATTTCGGGATAGGTACCTTCTTGGGGTCGGGGACGTTCGCAAAGATGGGAATCGTTTGGACAATGAGAGTGTAATGGTCATCTTCTCCTTCGTAAGTCCTCCAAAACGGGGTGACGAGAGGAGGTTGAACTAATGCGAGTGCTAGGGTATAAATATCAGAAAACGTTACGAAGTAAGGTATGATATCATACATCCGTTCCTTTCCGTTTCGACTTCATTGTACAGAGCGAGCGCGGCTTCATACGCCGACCATGATGCCTTAACGGCCGCGATAGGACAATCGCTCTCGTTCAAAAGCCGTAACTCAAATTGAGCACGACATTTTCTGAGATCTCTGACCTCGATCTCTACTGTATAAGGTTCGTAAGATTTAAATATATATGTATAAAAAGGAAATACTGATTGTGGTAAATTGAAGTATGGGGCCATGCGACTGTATTTGCCGTGGTAATCAATTTCGGCGGGAAAAGTCATTACCAAAGGATCGGTATCGTTTCGTACGAAGTATTCAGCATAGTCAACCATGCCCTTGAGAGTGCGAGGTTGACGTTCGGAGGGTACATTGTCGAAGAAACCAGGTGTGAAAGGACAGGTAGGAAGAGAAGCAACCGCAAGGAGAGACTTAGACAAAGGAGTAACGATTTTGGTATCGGTTTCGTTATCGCTCATCGCTAAGTGGGAAGGAAAAGCATATGATTAAAATTCCTTAACTTTCTTTTACTTATAGCATGCGGTCGTAACCTTATGAAAAAATTTATGTTATGCTAGTGCGAGCCATTAAACCGTTCTTTGGTGTGCGGCACATAAATGCATAGAATTAAGTTTCAGTAAAAAAAAAGACATCGGCTAAAAGCTTGGAAGCCATGTAATTATTAGCAAAGTTAGACTCGATAGTGATCACGAAAAACCTGTTGTTATATCGTAAGTAAATCCGATCGACGCGGTATTTTGCACATAGGATGAAAGGACAGCTGATCCAAGAATTAGAGCCTAGGGTCATACCCGTCGTTTTTAAAGCGGTGTAAAACGGAACACAAAAAAATTTTACGAACCGAAGTGTCGATATGAAGTCGAACGAGCTAAGAAACCTTTAAGTTCCTGAATATACATTGACTCGTTTACGATGGGCAGTCTTTGAGCTGTCGATTGGGTGTAAATTTATATTCGCAAAGACACGATGAGTAAAAAAGTCGAAAAAAAAAAACCTAAGACCAATAAGTTGATAAGTATGACGAACGACATATGCACATACCTATTAAGTAGATTAGAAAGGGAAGTATTCGTATTCCGAGGCATAGAAAGGTGTCACGTTGCAAAGTAAAGAGGTCGTCTGTCTCGATCATGCATGTGGAGTTGAAAAATTTTTAGGATACGGGCATCATATTATGGAGAAAGGTGGTAAAGTCTTGAACGCAGACTAAGGCAAAAGAGAATTAGTATAAGGCAAACAATATAATAAAAGTAAAAGTACCAAGATCCGTTTTGAAGAATCTAACTGTAAAGGACACGGAGATCTGCCTGATAGATAATTTGTCTTTATCAGGTGATATGTTTAACGATGTAAGTGTTTATTTGACGACGGTTTGAAGTTGCAGAAATATTGCATATAGAGTAGAAAAATAAATATTAAGTGAAGTTGAAACGTCTAGAAGTTTACAATTACTTACAGTTGTAAATTATATTCACTCGGATAGAAATAACAAACGGAGAAAAAAAAGGAATATGATATCAATGTTAGCTAATTTTACGCCGCTTCGGCGGCCTAGCGTTTATTTCACTTTGAGAGTTGAGATGAATATGGGTGGATGGATGAAGAGACGAAAACTGCATGAGTAACGTGTGTGACGAACTGTCAAGCATGTCATGAGTCAGCTGCTGGTTGTTAACCTGAAGTCTTTCGAGACGCGCAGCTGCTTCATCTGCTATCAAATTCTCAACCGGCTGGCTAATAGTTTCATTATTGTGAGTATTGTAGATTCCAATTCTTGATAACAACAATTTAGCCTGTTGACTTTCTTCACTCGAGCTGGTTTGTACAATAGTCTGGAGTCGAAGTAAGTTTAGTCGTCGAAATTCATGTCTTGCATCTTCTGATTGACGACACATAATTTTAGACTTAGCAAATGGACGTACGATTACTAGTCCTTCAAGTGAACTAACGCGCGATAGCATAACGTAAGGAGCCTCTGTTCCTCGACAACTTTCTAAATCTATAACTGCGTTCGATAGAGTTTTTCCTTGGGATTTATGAGCAGTAATCGCAAATGCTGGTAATATAGGTAACTGGGTTCGTTTTATCAAACATTTTTTCTTTGAATACGGGTGAGTGAACGTCATATCTACAGTATCTTCGAGAGCTGCGAAGAAATGGGGAGGCAAATGAGGTAGTGGTGAATCGTTCGTGTCTTGGATATGCACAACGCAAGAAAGTGCGTGACGATTTCCTGCTGCATCAACTTTGTATCTGATGCTTTTTAGTACACCTGAACTTCCATTAACAATTCCCCCTTCGACATCGAAATTTTGCGTGAACATAACCGGCATGCCTATAACTAATGGTATTTTTCCCAATCTTTGGCTCGTTTGACCTGAATGAAGATTCTCGAGGTGCGTTTTTAACGTGTTATCAGTTATCGGTTTTCCGTGTATTGTATCTGTTGAATAATACCAGTTTATTTTTCGCCCAGTGCGTTCAGCAAACGTTAATGCAGCTTTCACATTAAGTGCATCTTTAACTACATTTTCACTAACAATAATAGGAGCATTATTCCATGAAGATGAGGACCAGTCCGGACGGACATTTTTGATCAAGCGGGTGTTAAGCAATTGGTAATCAGATTCCGTACTTTTTCCTTCTCGCAGACGAGCTAACAGTTCAATGAAAGGTTGATTTTCTTTGCCCGTTTGTCTTTTTATTTCGTGCAATATTACAACAACGTTAACGGATAACCACAGTAGTTTCCCAAAAATGGAGTTTTGACCTCTTTTAGTCCCTGCGTGCGTTATACTTCTAGTGTTGAGATGAGCGAACAAGCGGGTTTCACCTACAGGAGGCAGTTGAGCAAAGTCACCGCAGAAGATAATATTAATACCACCAAAAGCTGACGTATTTCCTTTTGCTTCTGTTAATGTTTCACTGATTTGCAAAAGAAAATTGCAGCCGATCATGGAAACCTCATCTACGAAAAGATAATCAACTCCTTCCCACATTGCAACGATATCGCGGTGAGTTCTTAGTTTTGAATGTTTACCTGATCGTTGATTAAGACACAAAGCAGAATGTAACGTCATTCCTTGTATATTCCGAGCGGCAACCCCAGTGTAAGAAGTTAGACGAAAACGACGGTCTTGGTGACGACGCTGAAAAAATTCAGTTAAAGCATGTATGACACGAGTTTTACCTGTTCCTCCTGGTCCTCCAATATACATTCGTAAAGGGTCAGGTTTAATTTGCATACTATGTTCACTAATAATTCTGAAAGCTCGAGTTTGTTCTGTGTTCAGAGTGAATTTTTCTATAATGTCCGTCACATCAACAAAATTATCAGGCTCTATACTAGGAACTTCAAGACGAATCATTGGCTTTCGTACAATGGAGGTAGAACAAGACGCTTCACGATAAGCTGAGCCATCTTGTATAATTTTATGAATTTCCGACGAGACGTTCTGAGATGAATCACTAACTAAATTATCCTTGTTATTAACAGATTTATGCTTCCATTGATCTCGTCGATCTTCATACGCTTTCCGCCAAGTTTGTTCGAGAACTGGTACGTGTTCTTGTACTTCCAATATAGAATTACTTTCTGATTCTGCTGATACTAAAGGTAAATAGCTGGAAACTTTACTGTACATGCCGCCCGATTCAAGATGATATAAACATTGTTGTACTGCGTCATTACTTGTATGTACTTTTTGACTGATACAGGATTCAATTAGTACGAGATGTTCGAGGATATTTGATTCCTCGTCGTCTTCAGTAAAATCATCAAATAAACTGTTTACGCTACCAGATGAATATTGAGATACTTTACCATCGCGGTAACGATTACGACGGTTGGCAAAATGGTCATCTCGGCTGTCTTTGCATTCATGTAAAATTTGCATATTATTCATAATAACTTTGAATCGTTCTGGACAATGTTCCATAAATTCGTTAAAACTGCTTTCCCAAGTCTGTCCCACTTCACACAAGTCTGCAGCGTGACGCCATGGTTTAAACAATATCAACATCAAACGACAATACTTGGCCCTTGCGTTTTCATTATCACGTCTAGGGATAGCCGGACCAATTGGCACCGGAATGAATCTTTTATCAGGTGTACGAACACGAAGAAAATGAGATTTTGCTTCGAGGTGAGTAGTAATAAAATTAGATTTTGGTCGAATTCTCGATACCTGCTGAAGAAGAGTATATGCGTCCATATAATCTACATTCTCGGGTGGTTCACCTTCTTGAACAGCAAGCTCATCTGTGATCATATCGATATCGATATCGTCTTCCGATACTGATTTCTTTTTTTTAGTTAAATATACTTTTTCAACTTGTGCTACGCAATCCCATACGCACAAATTATCCAATAAATCTCCTCGTAGTTGATAGTCAGCGACTTGACTGGCTTTAGGGACAATAGCACCATCCCGAGACACTGTAATAGCTACATCCACATCAGTTTCCTCGTATTCATCAACTTCTTCATTAATCTTATCATCATTTTGCGTATCAACTTCTTCTTCAATGGTAGAAGCTTCATCAGAATGTAGATCAGTGTTAATTGGAGAAGATAATTTAACATAACACTCAGGGCTAGGATATTCGTCGTTAATAAATTTTTCGAAACTTGTCCAGTAGAGATGACGAAACTGGTGACTTGTGTAGTGATCACCGAAACCCATAAGATAAGAACAAACTTGCGGTGCTGACAATTCCTGATGTGAAATCATCGCGTAAGCGCACTTTTGAAGTAAACGTTTAGCACGTACGGTATAATCATCTGAATCAGGGTCATATTCGCCGAGTTTGCATATGGCAAGTTCAAGTGCTGCGAACGCGACGTGGGTTTTCAACTGGGATTTAGTGATATAATCAGTAATATAATACAAAATAGCTTTTGCAGACGGACCAGACCCTATGAATTTAATATCCATATTACATCGCATCGCTTCCAATATTGTAGCGTTAAAGTTGTTTACCATTCCGTCTAAACAACGTAAACACATTTCACCTGTATCTGTATTAAAGGAACTTTCAGCACGGACATTATTATCATCAAGATCGAAACGGCATTCCTTGGGATCTGGAGGACCCTTCCAATATTTATAGCAAGTCTTGGAATGAGTATGCGATTGGCATTGCTTAACTAGATTGTGTAAGTCTTTTATGCGAGCGTCCTGAAGAGCTTGTCCAGAGAGATTAGCATGTATACCGCGGACAGAACAAGGATGATGAACCGATGAAGGGACTACAAGATCAGGATCGGGATCGGAAGGGATTGAATTAGAGATCGTATCATCTAAAAAAGCCAAAAGTCGTTTTTGAAAATCAGTATCATTATCACCTACAACGCGATCCTTGATCTCGTTAGGATTCAAACTATCTTCAATCCAAACTAGCATATGGCAATGAAGAGTTCCACGCCCTTGTGCTTCAACACAACCGTAATAAGCTTTAACGACTCCGAGTATTCCACCTTCCGAGTTAATTTGTTTTGGATCATAACCTAAGATAGCCGTTATGAAGGCTTGCATGTAAATGTGAAAAAACTTAGCAGCGACGGCAGGATTACGTGCAACTAATATTGATTGTTCCCAATAATTAGGTACTTCTTCGGGCAGCAGTTTATCGATATCAATATCGGCACCAGCTAAAAATTTGACTAAAGGATTGAAAACATCAGCTGGGTTAATTGTAATATAGAAACTTGGAAGACCTTTATCCATCATCAAGCCTCGTATTTCGTTACGCATAGCTATTCGTGAAGCAGAAGATCCTTGCACCTGTGAAGTAATAAGCTTGACCTCTTTCATTAAGTTCAGGACTTTACTTTCATCGCTGTTATTGGCAGTCGCGAAGTCTCCGCGAGCAACACGTTCTGATACCACATGAACAGCGTTTAACGAAACACTAGCAAAGTCACCTGCAACTTTATCAAAATTAGATTTTGAAACCTTTAGACTAGAACGGAGCAAGACTTCACGACGTTGTAAAATATTGAAAGCAGTGAACAAGAATGAGTAATGTTCCTGGAAACGGTTATCTGCAAGACTAAAGAAGTGTTTAACTTGTCTTTTCATAGATAATTTAGACTGACGCTTTCGATCTTCGAAGCCTCCTAAACCGTACGGAAATAATGTTGGATAAATCATAGGAAAAAGATGCGGGTTGCAAAACTCGTTCACAGGTACAGGATCGTGAGGGATCTCTAAATAACCGCCGCCCTTTTTTTTAACGTGTCGTATAGCTGCAGCGCGAAGCTCATTTGAAGGAGCATGAGCATCAACATCTGTTATTACAACGTTCTGAAAAAGAGTATCAGCATTTTCGGGAAATTCAACTTGTGACTCAATCGACCCAGAAGCGTCATATCGAGAAGTAAGGACGTCGCTTGCAGCACTAGGAAGTACGTGCTCGATGTGGAAAGGTAGGATATGACGATCATCTAGTTGATTTAACATTCCGTGATTAATAATGATATCTTTATAAAGACGATTATGTTCTTTGAGCCATATTAAAGCAGCTCGCACCTTTTCGCGACGAACAGATAAAGGTTTAGCTTTCTCGCGTAACCATTTTTGTGAAGGAGGAGATGACCCAACAAAAATAACGCAAATAGGTGTGATGATATCTTCTAAAGATGGAGGTAATACGGCAGCAATTTCAGAAGGACGTTGTGGATAAATAATTATATGGCCTTTCATACCTCGTTGTGAATTGGCCAAGTCTAAATTTTTCTCATCTTTTAGCTGTATTACCCAACACTTAGCGCGACAACGTGCAATCATGGCTTCCTCGACGACGGTTAAATCTTTCAGCTCATTTGGAACGGGGCCAAGAAAATTTCGATTAGCGAGGGAAAGAGGAGGTATCTTATCATTATTCAATGAGGACATACATGTCTTACAAATGAGAAGATTAACTTTACCTGCAGCGTCGACAGTAACACCATTAGGATCCAACACAATATCACATAAAGGACCGTCATTATAAGGAAGAGGAGGACCGTTACAATTGGGATCCAACCAGCGATCTTCGTCAAGCATTAAGTCAAGGTCTCCGCGGTCAGGACGTTGCAAAAGTGAGATGTTTAAGTCATCAGCTGAAATGTCATAACATTCTGAATTAAAACACTTCTCAGCACAGGAAGCGCATGTAAACGAAGACAACGTTTCTTTCGAAGTAAGCTCCCTAAAATGTTTCAATATCTTGTCTTTCAAACTGCTGGACACCAACTGCGGCCAAACATTTTTCGAACGCTCTTTCTCCTTTACTGACTTTGCAAAATTAGCGGCCATGATACGGTGAGAATCCTCTACCTGTTTCCCTTTCTTCAAACGAGTGATGTATTTCTTAAGGACTCTTCGCAGCTTGCTCACACTATCTTCGGGGGAAAATTCTACATCATGGAGCTGAAGCAATCGTCTCAAAGGACCCTTAGATAATTTCTTCATCAGCTTGGTTAAAATGTAGACTTGAAGGTCAGCAGAAGTCACTTCTGATGCAGGAATTTGCTTTTCTTCAGCATACTCACTGACCATTTTTGTACAATTATCAGGTGAATCAAAACTCGTTAGAAGACCACACGAACCACTAGAAATATGCAACATGATCATAGACCGTAGTTGATGGACAGTAACAGGAGAAGGAAAAGGAAGACGATGCATTTCTGCAATAGCCACGAGAGAACCTTTGGGCAAAGACTCGAAGGAACAGAACATATCCCAGTTAGTCGTTTTTGAAGATAAAACCGTATTACTCCGGACCACTGACCTCAAACTCTTTTTCAGGAAAGTGAGGTAAAGTCGTCGCCTATGTAAAACACTCATTGAAACGGTTTCCTTAAATCCCAAAGCACGAACAATATCCGCTAATCTTTCCGTGGACATAGACCTCGCGTCAGCGGACACAACAATATCTAAAGCAACGTCAGCAAGTTCAGCAGCAGACTGGAACCCAATTGCAAAGTCGCGACAGTCTGATTTCTCTCCACGAAGTCGACTCGACGAATTCATATCAACACCTTCGTTATTAATAACGCAGGCTCCACTCAGTAAGTGATACACTATAGCTTGTTGGCATTGATCAAACGATAACTCAGATGAACAGATACCATGACGATGAAGAACAGCCTTCAATAAGTCGTCGTCGAGGGAAAATAAGTACGTACATAAGTCAGAGCAATGATCAAATAAAAGTAAATTTTTCAGTACATTCACAAGTAGTAAACGTTTTGCATCAGGAATAACAGTGTCATGAAGTATATCAGGTGAAGAACGTCCACCAAACGACACGGCTGAGGAGCAAGAATTCTCCATAAGCGTACCCGTGGCGTTCGGAGCATTCACATCTCCTAAGAAAACATTTGAATCCAAACGCACATATATATTTTATAACTTACCTCGAAGAGAAGATGACGAGGGACAAATATGAGAATTTAGAGAGTTGGAAAACGACATAACGATATTATTGGAGAATGCTCGCTATCTCACATAATATATAATATTTAGAAAACAAAAAACAAAAGAAAAATAAAACTCCGATTCAAAACACATGACTTGGACAGATTTCCAGATCCCCCGCCAAAAATTTTTTGATTGATAGTTTAAGACCCCCTACCTTTGGTAGCGGGAATTTCGAACGTTTGATCAAACGACGACACGCACGACGCACTCGTTTTCGATACGCCAGACCAATTTCTTTCGTTAACTGGCGACGGTCATGGAAATATGACAATGTCCTCATGGCAATTACCAATGAGCACTGCTACAGCACATCTACCGACTTATTTGGTCCCATTCATCACCCTATCTTATCCAACTGATACCCCCACCAACATAGACTCGTTCCACCACGCTCAATATTATAACATTGGACCCCTAGACGCATGTTTCATAATAACCTGCATTGCCGTCATGGCAATCTTTCGCGATGCCGTCAGGCTAGGCATTCTGGAGCCGTTTGCCAAATGGAAACTGTCCAATGATCTATATAAAAAAAGAGGAAACCAGGGTAAACGGAACGTACACGTAGCCAATGGGGGGTGGGAAGGGAATGGCCATTGCGCGAATGGGGGTACATCACATATATCAAAGCGCGAATCCCGTCAAATGCATCGAAGTGTACTCCGATTCGCAGAGCAAGGTTGGTCTGTACTGTACTATGGTATCCAATGGACCTACGGCCTTGTAGGTTTCCCCTCTTTTTTTGTGTGTTTTTGTCCCTTCCGTTAACATGTCATAGTACATACACCGCAATCTGCCCACCGAAATTTTCAACCCAATAGACCTTTGGCTAGATTATCCACATTTTCCTCTGGCTGGCCCAATCAAGTTCTACTATCTCACCCAA
>Ga0209006_10006275_pt1 | contig 10768 bp, 9 predicted proteins | sample JacPin_JW_Ref_O2_FD_188567 | JGI IMG/M metagenome (GOLD analysis project Ga0209006, IMG submission 188567) | Forest soil microbial communities from Algoma, Ontario, Canada - Jack Pine, Ontario site 1_JW_Ref_O2 (SPAdes) (version 2) | ecosystem: Environmental > Terrestrial > Soil > Boreal... | reverse complement strand
GATCAAGAGCGCATTCCGGTGGCGGAATTTTTGCGCGGCATCCACATTTACTTCGACGTTCTGCGCTCTGACTATTAATATGGAACCCGTCTCACACTTCTTCTATTCACACCGCTTGAAGCTGCAGTTCTGGGATTGGGGATCGGAGGGCAAGCCGGCGATGATCCTGGTGCACGGAGGCCTCGATCACGCGCGCAACTGGGATTGGGTGGCGCGCGCGCTACGCGACGATTATCATGTCTACGCGCTCGACTTGCGCGGTCATGGAAACAGCGCCTGGGCGCCGGGAGCGCTCTACAGCGTCGCCGAACATGTGCTGGATTTATCCGCGCTGGCCGACATCATCAACGGCTTCCCGGTGACGCTCATCGGGCACTCGCTCGGTGGCGTGATCAGTCTCCTTTACGCGGGCGTGTATCCGGATCGCGTGAAAAAAGTCGTCGCAATTGAAGGAATCGGAATGCCGGTGACCCATCGCACACCGAAACCCGCATCAGAACGCCTGCGCGATTGGATCGAAGTGATTCGCAAGACCGAAAACCGGGCTCCGCACAGCTATAAGACGCTCCAAGAAGCCGTCGCTCGGATGAAGGAAGCCAACCCGTTTTTGTCCGATGAAGTCGCCGCGCATTTGACGCTTCACGGCACCAACTGGAACGCCGACGGATCGATCACCTGGAAATTCGACAACTACGTGCGGACGTTTATCACCTATGGAATGAATATGGACGACGCGCGCGAAGTGATGTCCCGCATCACCTGTCCAACGCTGCTGTTCTGGGGCATGCAAAGTTGGGCGCCGGACCCGGAAATCGGCGGCCAGGCAGGCATTATCAAGAATCATCGCGTGGTGAAGGTCGACAACGCAGGGCATTGGTTGCATCACGATCAGCTTGAGATGTTTTTGAAGGAGACGAAGAAGTTTTTGGCGGAATAGTACTGAGATGTTGGGAGGCATCATTAGCGTCGTTCGGGAATTGCTCCGCCACCTTGCACGCCGTAGTGCAGCTTCGGCTACTACCAACTGATGGATGACCTCAGCCATGTGCAGGCAGGCCGCAAATTTACTCGAACGCAGGGCATGGCGCTGCGCCACATGGGATCTAAGGCTGTGGCGGAACCCCGCCTGATTCTCTCACACGCGCCTGGAACTCGCGAATCGCTTCATCGAACGACATACCAAAAAACTCCGGGAATACCGCGCGCGCCTGATCCGGATCCTGCATCACGCGCAATAAATAATCCTGAAACCGGCCCCGGCCGCGAGCGCGAATTATGTATTCAACAAAGTACCGCCACGCGATGTAATTGAATCGCATGTCGGAGTTGTTGCCGTCAAACGCCGGGGCCAGCGGCTCGGTCTGCGCACGCCCTAAAAATTCGGCCTCCGTGAGATACGCCTTCTGCCGCCCGAAATCCACTGCGAGCCCTTCATACAGCCACGGCTGGCCATTCAACTTGTGCCCGCGCCACAACGTCGTGTTCTGATCGAGAATGGCGTGCGACAGCTCATGCCGGAGAAATTCGGCTGGATCAAAATGCTTTTCGGCGATCTTCGGGGTGATCCAGATCACAGTGCCGGTTTGCAGAGTAAGTGCTCCGATCGCGTTTCCGCGCTGCCAGGGAGCCTGCAAATGAAAATCTGTCCACGTGCGCGGCGCGACCACAGTGATGCGATCGGGCATTTTGAGTTGATGAAACTTTTCCGCTTCATCGATGTACAAATCCACCTGCTTGTAGGATTCGTCAAGCGTGGTTCCACTGGGATAATAAATATCCGCCCGATGCAAAATGAAATGGGTATACCCGGGCTTTAGCGGCGACCACGGGAAAAGAGGCCCTTCAAAAAAAGCGGCCAAAACAACCATCACGACGATTGCGAGGGCCGCCCGCCAGCCCCATTTACGCATCCACCGTTTCCAGCGCCGCGTACGTTCGATCGACGTAGGCGTTCAGAATATCGATGAACTCGGCGACGATTTTATCGCCGCGAAGCGTGCATTTGAGCTTGCCATCGACGTAGACGGGCGCCACCGGTTCCTCGAAAGTGCCAGGCAGCGAGATCCCCAAATTCGCGTGTTTCGATTCGCCTGGACCGTTGACGATGCAGCCCATCACCGCGACCTTCATCTCCTCGACGCCCGTGTATTGCGACTTCCATACGGGCATCTGTTCGCGCAGATACGTCTGAATCTGGTCGGCCATGTCCTGGAAAAAAGTGCTGGTGGTGCGTCCGCAGCCGGGGCACGCGGTGACCTGCGGCGTGAAACTGCGCAGCTCGAGCGATTGAAGAATCTGCTGACTGACAATCACCTCTTCGGTGCGATCGCCATTCGGCAGCGGCGTGAGCGATGCGCGAATCGTGTCGCCGATCCCCTCCTGCAAAAGCACTCCCAAAGCCGCCGTGGTCGCGACTATGCCTTTGGCGCCCAGTCCCGCTTCCGTCAATCCGAGATGCAGCGCGTAATCACACTCCGCGGCCAGCATCCTGTAGACAGCGATCAGATCCTGCACGCCGCTTACCTTCGCGCTCAGAATAATTCGGTTGCGATGAAGCCCGTAAGTCTCCGCCGCTTTCGCCGATTCGATGGCGCTGACCACGATCGCCCGCAGCGTGACCATCTTCGCGTCCAGCGGATCTGGCAGCCTGCTGTTCTCATCCATCATGCGCGTGAGCAGCGATTGGTCGAGCGATCCCCAGTTCACGCCGATTCGCACGGGACGTTCATACTCGACCGCGGCCTCAATCATGGTGCGGAAATTGTCGTCGTGCTTCTTGCCGATATTGACGTTCCCGGGATTAATGCGATACTTCGCCAGCGCCCGCGCCATGGACGGATATTTCTTCAGCAGCAGGTGTCCGTTGTAGTGAAAATCGCCAATAATCGGCACGCGGACGCCGAATTTATCCAGCGTATCGACAATCTTCGGCACCGCCGCGGCGGCTTCGTCCGTGTTCACGGTAACGCGCACCAGCTCCGAGCCGGCGTTGGCGAGAGCCATCACTTGATTGACTGTCGACTGCACATCGGCGGTGTCGGTATTAGTCATCGACTGCACGATAATCGGATTCGGGCCGCCGACTTCGACCGAACCGATACGGACGGCGACCGAGCGGCGCCGCGGATTTGCTGCCATATTTCTATATTGTAGCGTGCAGGCCCGAAGTGGTCTGCGTCACACACAGTGATCATTAAGTTTGCCGACTAGCGGCCGCCAATTTTGGCGGCAAGCCGGCATTTGGCCGGCGTAACGCAGAACGCCGCCTTGAAAGGGCGGCTGCCGCCATCATTGGCGGCCCCACAGTTTGCTCGCAGATGCCAGACGCAGACCAATAGTGTGTAAGCGATGAACAGCGGCCGGCTCGATGCAGCGCTGATCTCCGACGGCGGTCTGGCAGTCGATAGCACGAAGCACCCGCAACGAGCCGCGACCAAAGGAAGTGGTTTCCTGTTAAGCTACACTCTTCGAATGCCGCCACCCGAGCACGAATTGAAGCGCGAGCTCGGCTTGTGGGATTTAGTTTTCACCCAAATCCTGTTCATCATTGGCCTCGGCTGGGTCGGCGCCGCGGCCAAGCTCGGATCGTCGCACGTCACCTTCTGGCTGCTCGCCGTCTTGCTGTTCTACATTCCTTCCGCGATCGTCGTGACGCACTTAAGCCGAAGGATGCCTTACGAGGGAGGGCTGTACGAATGGGCGAAACTCGGCTTCAACGATCGCGTGGGATTTCTCGTCGGCTGGAATCTATGGCTCTATGCAATGGTGCTCATGTCAGAGGTCGGGGTGCAGGCCGCAACGAATCTTTCGTATGCAACCGGTGTCGAGTGGATTGCCGAAAGTAAATGGTCGATCGCACTGGCAAGCCTGATCATCCTCGGCGGACTCGCCGTGCTTTCGACCATCGGACTCGGCGCGGGAAAATGGCTGCACAGCGCAGGTGGATTCACGATGGTCGTGATTCTTGCAGCGATGATCGCCATGCCTGCCATCGCATGGGCGCGTGGCACGAAACCCCTGACCGCGCCCTTCCAACTGAAGATCCCGGAGATGACGCTGTTCAACCTGAATATTCTCGGCAAGATGGGCTTCGCGGCGCTGGGAGGCTTCGAATATGTGGCGATTTTCGCAGGCGAATCGCGCGATCCCGCCAGGATCATTGGCCGCAGTATCCTGATCTCCGCTCCCGTAATCACGCTGCTATTTATCCTCGGCACGGGGTCCGTTTTGTTTTACGTGCCGATGAGCTCCATCGACCTGGTGTCGCCGGTTCCGCAGGTGTTGGCGATCGCCTCGAAGCCGTTTGGCGTGGGCGCGCAAATCGCTGGCGCCGTGATTATGGCAGTGCTCGGGATGCGGATCGCGCAGGCGAGTCTCAACTTTTCGGCGACGGCCCGGCTACCGATGGTGGCCGGCTGGGATCATCTGTTGCCGCGCTGGTTCACCCGCCTGCACCCGCGGCACAAAACGCCGGTCAATTCGATTTTGTTCGTCGGCGCGGCCACGCTGACGTGCAGCTTGGTGGGCATGACCGGCGTCGCGAGGCAGGAAGCGTATCAGTTGTTCAACAACGCCTCGGGCATCTTCTATGCGCTGACCTATCTGGCGATGTTCGCTCTGCCATTTGCATTAAGAGGCACGTCGGTGGGCGTGCGAATCGCGTCCGCGTCAGGATTCCTGATGACGCTGCTGTACGTTGCGCTTTCGATTTTTCCGATCGTCGATGTGGGAAGCAGTGCGCTGTTCACGACAAAAATTTGCGCCGTAATCGTGCTCGGCAATGTAGCAGGAATCGCAATCTTCGAGCTCGCGCGGCGCAGAGACCCCATCGCCCGTTCCGAGCCGTGACGATCGGAGATGTAGCGCACGCCCCCAGGCGTGCTGTGTCGAGACTCTTCTCGACATTTCAGGCCGCTTGAAGGCGCGTCAGAGAAGTGACAAACACGGCCGCAACTTTCAAGCAGACCCGTCACGAAAGGGAACATACTTCGACCGTCGAAACGCATCCCAGGTGACCCATAGCGAAAGCGCCACCAACGCTCCATCCCGAGCCAAAGTCTTCGGACCCAGTTGTTCCCCCGGTCCGAAACATCCGCAATCGCCTTGAAATCCCTTGAAATAAAGGAACAATAATACAGAGAAAAAGCAAACCAGAAGCCCCGTAGCAACCGTAGCGACGTACCGCATTTGTATCTCGATCGCCAACAAGACGCCTAACATCAATTCGAACCAAGGCATGGTCCGCGCCACTATCTCGACCGCCGTGCCAGGCACAATGTGCATCGCATCGATCTCCATCGCGAAGACCATCCAGGGATCGCGCAGCTTCGTGTAGGCCGCCCAAAGGAACACCGCCGCCAAGGCCAGCCGACCCACAATGGCAGCTGCTCGCCTCATTTACTTTACCGGTAGAGTATTGATCAATTGCTTCAGCAGATCGTACCGTACATCGCCTTTGATTGGATACGTCTTTCCACCGCCGCTCAAAATCATCGTCGGTGTCTCCGCCAGAGGAATTTTTGCTCCCAACGCCATATCGGCGTCGATTTCGCGATCAATCTCCGCTAGGCTTTTTGGATCGGAAAGAATTTTGCGCACCTTGGCCATTTCGGCCGGCGTCAGTTCCTTCACCATGGCTCCTTCCACATCTCCGGTGCGTCCCCACTCTTCCTGCGTGCGGAACAAAGTGTCGCAGATGCGTTCATACCGGCCGATTCGCGCCGCCGCGTCCGCGTACTGCGCCGCTTTGCGCGCGAAAGGATGCTGTTGCAGCGGAAAATCGCGATAGACGATCCGCACTTTTCCCGACGCCACACAATCCGTCAACGCCTCCTTCAACGCACCGAAGTGTAGTCGCGCGCAGTGGGGGCATTGAAAATCGCTAAAAACCTGCAACGTCACCGGCGCGCTCGGCTGTCCCGCCGATCGATCAACGGAATCCGCTGCAAACAACGCCGTAGCCGCAAAAAGGAGTGTGCCAAGAGAAACTCGCATTTGCCCTGATCCTATCACAGCCGTCCGGTGTGTTAAAACACGATGCATGGCTATTGACCTTAAGGGAAGAACAGCGCTCGTCACTGGCGCGGGCCGCGGCATAGGACGCGCCGTCGCTTTGAAGCTCGCCGCGGCGGGCGCATCCGTAATGTTGAATGATCTCGATCGCGACGTGGTATTCGAGACCGGCATGATGATCGATAAAGAAGGAGGCGCTGCGAAAGCGATGCCCGGCGACATCACGGCTCCCGATTTTCCGGAGAAGCTGGTGACGGCAACCGTCAATGGATTCGGCTCCATCGATATCGTTGTCAACAATGCCGGCTATACGTGGGACAACGTCATCCAGAAAACCACAGACGAGCAGTTTCAAGCCATGCTCGATATTCATATGGTGGCTCCCTTCCGAGTGCTGCGCGCGGCGTCCACCTATATTCGCGAGGCCGCAAAAAAAGAGATCGCCGAAGGCAAGCGTGTCATGCGCAAAGTGGTGAACATCACATCGGTCTCGGGCGTCGACGGAATCGCGGGCCAAGCCGGCTACGGATCGGGCAAGAGCGGCATCAACGGGCTGACGAAAGTCATGGCCAAGGAATGGGGCCGCTACAACGTCAACGTGAACTCGGTCGGATTCGGCTTTATCGAAACCCGCTTAGTCCAACCGCTCGGCGAAGGCTCGGAGATCGATATGAAAGGCAAAAAAATTAAGGTCGGGATACATCAGGCGACGATCGATGCGGTAAAACATCTTTGTCCGCTCGGCCGTGCCGGAACAGTTGAAGAGGCGGCGGGCCCGGTGCTCTTTTTCTGCTCGTCCCTGTCCGATTATGTAAGCGGCGAAATCCTCATTGTGAGCGGCGGCGCGCGATCCTGATGGACCCTTTACTATCCTGGCGCAAAGAATTTCCGATTCTCGATCGGACCGTTTACATGATCAGCCATTCGCTCGGCGCAATGCCTCGCCGCACCCGTGAACGCCTGAATCAGTTCGCCGACGAATGGGACACACGCGGCATCCGTGCCTGGGAAGAAGGCTGGTGGGAGATGCCGGTCACGGTCGGCAATCTGATCGGAAAAATCATCGGCGCAGGCGAGGCCGAAGTCGTCATGCAGCAGAACGTTTCCATCTGCCAGCAGATTGTTCTTTCATGCTTCGATTGGATGCAAAAGCGCAATAAGATAGTCTCCGAAGGGATGAATTTCCCGTCCAATCTGTACAATTATGGCCAATTAAGGGCTCGTGTAGTGACCATTCCGTCGCAAAATGGCATCACAATCCCCCTTGAAGCCATGTTAAAGGCCATCGACGAGGAGACGGCACTGGTCTCCGTCTCGCATGTACTGTTCCGCAGTTCCTTCATTCAGGACCTAGCCGCGTTGACCCGTCGGGCGCACGAAGTGGGTGCGAAAATAGTCGCGGATGTCTATCAATCTGCAGGCACAGTGCCGATAAACGTCCGCGAGCTAGGAGTCGATTTCGCGGTTGGCGGATCGGTGAAATGGCTCCTGGGCGGTCCCGGAGCCGGATTTTTGTATGTTCGCCGCGATTTATGGCCCGAACTGGAGCCGCGCATGACCGGATGGGCTGCTCACAGGAACCCATTTTTGTTCGCGCCGGAACATGATTACGACCCTGGAATCAATCGTTTCCTGAACGGGACACCAAATATCCCCGCGATGTATTCAGCCATGTCCGGTTACGAAATCATCGCCGAAATTGGCGTGCCCGCAATTCGGGAAAAATCGATGCGCCAAACGAAGAAACTCATCGAACTAGCTGAAGAAGCAGGCTTTCGCGTCAACTCCCCCCGAGACCCAAGCCAGCGCGGAGGCACCGTAGTAATCGATGTTCCAAACGGCTATCAAATAACCCAGGAACTAGGCCGCCGGGATTATTTGGTCGATTATCGCCCTGGAGCGGGAATTCGCGTGGCGCCTCACTTTTATACTAAAGACGAGGAACTGGAATTAGTCATCCGGGAGATTAAGAGCCTTTCGGCTCAGACATCTGGACGGCCGACTCCTTAACGAAATGCAGTATCACCGTCGCCGCCGCGCATTTCCAGAATGAGGGGCCAACGTCGGTAAAAATCGATGCGATGGTCAGTCCCACGCAGAGAAAAAATGCGATCGTCAAAACTACTTTGATGCGCCCCAAGTTCACCTGGCGTTGGTTATTTTCTACCTTGATGGGCATCTCACAAGTGAAGCACTTCGTTTCACCCTTACAAAGACGTCCCCCACAATTCAAGCAAGCCGGCATAGTTCGAGTCTACCCCGCACTCGCGGCGCGGGCCATCAGGCTTTTGGCTTTAAGTTGGTCTCGAAAAGACCGTAGATCCTCTTATACTCGTCGGCCCAGCTCGATGGTTGTACAAACCCGTGATCCTCCACTGGATAGGGTGCAATAGACCAGTTTTCTTTGTGCAATTCGATTAGTCTTTGGACCAGCCGGACTGAATCCTGGAAAAACACGTTCGTATCGACCATTCCATGACAGATTAAGAGCGCGCCTTTTAATCCATCCGCAAAATAAATGGGTGACGATTTTTTATATGCCTCTTCATCTTTTTGAGGCAGATTTAGAATATTACCCGTATAACCGTGGTTATAGTGCGCCCAGTCGGTCACCGGTCGCAACGCGGCTCCGGCCGCGAATGTATCGGGTGCCGTGAACAAAGCCATCAGTGTGATGAACCCTCCGTAGCTGCCTCCGTAAAGCCCGATCCGCTTGGGATCGACGCCATATTGCGAAACGATGTACTTCGCGGCGTCGACGTGATCGTCCAAATCCTTACCGCCCATATGGCGATAAATCGCGGTGCGCCAATCGCGCCCGTATCCGGCGGACCCGCGATAATCGATATCGATCACCAGGTAGCCGTGCTCCATCAAAAAATGATTGAACATGTACTCGTGCTCATAGGATGACCACCAGTGATGCACGTTCTGCAGATATCCCGCGCCATGAACGAACATCACTGCCGGGCCGCCCTTCTTGAAATTTGCCGGCTTATAAAGTCGCGCGGGGACTTTGACACCGTCGCGCGCCGGAACCTCAACGATTGGCAAATCGAGCCATTTGTAATCCCAAAATTCCGGCGCGGGCGACGATGTTACTTTTTTGCTGTCGACAAAAAGCTCCGGCGGTTTATTGGTGTAGGAATAAATATCGGCAAAAGTTTTTTCATCGGGCGAAAGCGTGACCCGGTGATTTCCTGCGTCCTTCGTGATTTGCTTGCGTGCGCCTCCGTCGACACTCACCGAGTAAAAGTGCCGGTCGAACGGACTCACCTCGCTCGACGTGAAATAGAATGTGTTTCCGTCGCGCGACAATTCGACGCCGCTTACCTCGAACTTGCCGGCCACTACCGGTTTGGCGTCGCCACCGTCGGAGGAGACTTTGAACAGATTCGCGTAGCCATCCTTCTCACTCAGAAAATAAATCTCGTCGCTGTGTTTCAGCCAGCCTGTGCTTCCTCCGCCGCCAAATGCACCGCCGCCGCCTCCACCGTTAATCCAGGCGTCGTCGTGTTCGGTGAACAGCGTGCGTGTTTTTCCAGTCGCGGGGTCAAGCGCCAGAATCCAGCGATCCTTATTATCGGCCGCGCGGGCCACCAGGAATGCCTTGGTACCCGCTTCATTCCAAACCGGCGCCTGCAGTTGAATCTCCCGATCGCCGAGCCCCGCGTCGACCCACTTCACTTCGCCCGTCGCGGCATCGAGAATCGCCACGCGCTGTTTGCTCTGCGGTTCACCGACGTTGGAATGACCATTGATGTCCTCTGTATACGCAGACTCCGTGACGTAATTCGGCACGTTCTCGTTCTTCACGCCGCTCGCGGTTTCTGTCACCGTCGCGATGACGCATTTCGCGTCCGGACATAGTTCAAGACGGCCCGCTGTCTGGCGTGCCTCCAACTGAAATGGCTTCCGACCCGACTCCTCTTTTTTGCGCTTCGCCTCTTCCTCTTCGCGAACTGCCTTCTTTTCCTTGACCGCCAGGATCAGATCGATCTCCTGTTTCTTGAGAAATTCCTGGCTATCGGTGCCTTTCGCTGCCGCCGCACCAGCTGCTTGCGGGCCTCCGCCTCCGCGACCGCCGCGGCCACCGCCTCTCCCCCCTCCACCAGCAATGGGAACCGCCGGCGCACCTTCGACCGCCGCGGCGCGAATATCGGTCAACTGTTCCAGCAGGCCCGTGTCCAGCGACATGACATACAGGTTCCCGCCGCGCATAAAAGTAAGGCGTTTTTCATCGAGCGTGAATTGCGGATTCGTTTCGATATCGGCAGTCTTGGTCACCTGCCGCTTCGAACCTAACGACGAATCGTAAACGAAAACGTCGCCGTTCTCGGCATAAGCGATCCGCTTGCGATCCCTGGTGCGGCTGCCAAAAGCAGGCGGCAGATTTTTCGTTTCCTCCTCATTCAGCTTTCTCAATCCCGAGCCATCGCGGTTTGCGACGTAAGTATCGTCGGGTTTCACGCGCGGTTCATTTGCCAGCTTCCATTGAAAATAGACGCGCTGCCCGTCTTCGGACCAGTGCGGCGCAGTTGGCTCATAGCCATACAATGCCGGTCCGCGCATGATGTTGTCGATGGTGAGCGCGAATTTCTTTTGAGCTGAGATTTGGGAACGTTGCCCGAGGATGAGGGTAAGGATGAGAATCCCGATGAGGATGCGTGGTTTGGGCATAACTTGTGATTCTAGCAAGTCCTCTTGGGTGACCTCGGCTTGTTTTCGTCTACCCGCTCCCTGACGGTCGCGGCTC
>Ga0209006_10006274_pt1 | contig 10769 bp, 11 predicted proteins | sample JacPin_JW_Ref_O2_FD_188567 | JGI IMG/M metagenome (GOLD analysis project Ga0209006, IMG submission 188567) | Forest soil microbial communities from Algoma, Ontario, Canada - Jack Pine, Ontario site 1_JW_Ref_O2 (SPAdes) (version 2) | ecosystem: Environmental > Terrestrial > Soil > Boreal... | reverse complement strand
AGCCTGCCCCGGACTTGATCCGGGGTGGATACCGGTTCGCGTGAAGAAAACGCGTCAAAACAAGAATCTAGAGCCCCGTTCCGATTCTATCGGAACGGATGGCTCTGGCGCAGCGCGGCGATTGTTGTGCGAGCCGCGCCGCGCTGGCGGCGCGGGAAACAATCACCCTGACGTTTTTTTCGACGCCGATGCCACCGATCCCGAGCTGCGCGTTCCTCTGATCCTGTTGATCACCATCGAATGCAGTCTTGGAACCTTATCGATATTCGTGTGGCTTACATTGGCATCCGGGACGTTGTAATTCGTGATCTCGCCGCGGAAACCCGAACCGCGCGTGATTTTGGCATCGGCACTCTTGTAGATATTCAGGACGTGGGCCACGTTCGCGCTCGCCGCATGGGGATACGTGCCGTCGAAGGTAACGATCAACGCAACGGGCACGCCCATTTCACCGAGATATTGTCCCATGTCCATCACGGCGTCGGCACCGAAGGAATGACCGACAAGCACGATGGGTCCTCGGTGGCCGGCCTTGTAGTTGGCGGCAATTTCGCGCGCCATCTCTTGCCAGCCGGCATAACTGCCCACGGTGGCGGAAATGCCGGCCCTGCGGAGTTCGACGGCAAGGCTGTCCATGCCGAGCGAAAACACATTCAAAAAGCCGCGCATCAAATAGACTTGCGTTGCGGACGCCGCGGCCGCCTGGCTAACCGCACCGAAGCCGTTGCCGATTAGCGCAGCGGTCATCAATACCGCGACGAAAAAACCCCTTCTAAACATCATGAAAAATCCTGGCAGAGACCTGAGCGGAAAGACCAGAGCGAAAAAGACCCGGGCGGGAGCGGATTGTCCAAGCAATAGGACCGGCGCGCATGTTCCGGCAACAAGGATCGTTTGCAAGAAAATATCGAAAGGCCCGATTTCGAACGGATGTCGCGGATTTGTCACAGGCCATGCCGCCGGATTTTCCTGAGCGCCGGCTCTGCGAAGGGGCACCTCCGTGGCCCGCGACGGTGCAAAGTTCGGATGCTCCGGGGCCCGGGTCGCTTAACGGCGCTGAAAGCATCGTTGGGGTCCATTCACCGCCGCCGGTTTTGTGAACAGCGGCAAACTTGCTAGGCTTCCTTGCCAGGGTTCGGCGTGATTTCTGAGCGATATTGACATCGGAGTTGGGGAGAAATGATCGGGCGGCGACATGTCTTTCATATCGGTGGGTATGATCCGATCGATCCCGAGAGCCAGTTCGAACGGTTTCGTCGATCGCTTTCGAGCTTCGAGCGGACCTGGAATGTCTCGTCGCAAACCTCGGCGATAACAAATACGTCGAAAGTGAGCGCGTGCTGGGACGCGGAGGCCTGGGGACCGAACTGGAAGACCCGGATGACGTTTGAAATGCTGCGCTGGGATGATCTCATTGTGCGTGATTCCAAGCGAGGAATGTTGTCGCGCCTCGGCCAGTCCGCGTTCTCGTTATTCAACTTTGCCGTAACCGGGACCTTATTCCGGTACGTTTACGCAAACTGGAAATACGCCGTTTTCTTCCTGTTTCCGTATTTCTACCTCGCTCTGTTTGGACTTGGCGGCGCAGCGATCGCCTATACTGCGACCCGGCTGGCAGGTTTGGCCGGCGTGTACGCGGTGATATCCGGCATTTGCATCGCGGCGGCGATTTTCCTCGGCCTGATGCACTGGCTCGGCCCGCAGGGCAGGATCAATCACGTTCTGGATGACGCGATTTTTTCCCGGGAGTTTCTCTATGGTCAGAGGCCCGAAATAGAGAGCAGGATCGACGATTTCGCCAGCAGGATTATTGAACGGGCCCGCCGAGCCGATGTCGATGAAATTCTGGTTGTCGGTCATTCGCTCGGCGCGGCATTGACGTTGGCAGCGGTCGCGCGCGGCTTGAAACAGGATCCACAGCTCGCCAAGCACGGCCCGACATTGTGCGTTCTCACCGTAGGCGCCACGATTCCAAAATTCGCATTGCATCCGCAAGGCGATCGGATTCGACAAGCGACGCAGGCTGTGGCCGGTGAATCGTCGATTCACTGGGTGGAATACCAGGCGCGTGACGATGCGGTCAGCTTCTACCGTTTCGATCCGGTGACCCTCAAGCGGGTGAGCCGCAACCGCGCGGATGGGCGGCCGATTATCCGCCGCGTCCAGATCCACTCCATGATGGATCCGGAATCCTTCCAGCGTAACAAACATGATTACATGCGAATGCACTATCAGTTCCTGATGGGCAATGGCCAACGGGCGCCTTACGATTACTGCATGATCATTTGTGGTCCGCTGGACTTCGATGACATCACGGCGGTCCAGGGCGGCGTCGACCGATTTCAGGCCGATGGTTCGGTTACAAACCGGATAGCGGCTTGAATTAGAGCGCTGGCGCGAAGCGGAGTTGAGGCACCGGCTAGTGCAAATTGGCGGGGGCCTTGCGACGCGGATGACTTTCGGTCCGCTTGATCGCGGGGCTTTGCAATTCATTGGGGCGCATGCTGGCGAAGATCGCACGCGCCAGCGCCCGCCCGATGCAATCGTAACCTTCCGCCGAATTGTGCAACCCGTCAAACGACACCAGCGCCCCCTGCGGCACACCGGCATCGATGGAATTGTGCATCAGTGCGAAGCGGGAAAACAGGCCGACATGTTCCTGCTGCGCCGCTTCGCTGACGATGGCCTGCATTCTGGAATAGTAAGAAGACGCCAGCACCATCGGCGAGAATTGCAGGTCCATCAGGATCACATCGGCGCCATTTGCCTTTAGCGCGCGCACGCCCTGAACAACCTGGTTGCTGAGTTGGTCGTCGGGATGACCGCCCCAGGCGACGTCATTTGTACCTAACTGCCACACGACGAGGTCCGGTTGGAATGAAAAGACGTCTCGTTCGAAGCGCGCCAGGTTGCCCGGAATCGTATCGCCGACGCGACCACTGTTGACGACGTCAATCCGCGCGTTTGATTGCAGCCTCAGGAGTTCCCGTCGCATCACCTCGGGGTATGTGGCCGCCGAGCTGAGCACCCAAAGTCCCACCGTCGAGGAAGAGCCAATGGCAACGACCTTCAGCGGCTCGCCGGATTTCAGACGAGCCTCCGTACGGGGCAATTGCGCTCCCAGCGACAGGTTCGAATTTGCCGCGAGGCAGGTTTCGGCGGTGGACATCTCCGCCTGGGCGCGCGCGCCTTCAGCGGAACTGCCAAGGATTGCCGCACCAATGCAGGCTATTCTCGCAGCCCGGCATAAGTTATCCTTGATCAGCCTCGAACGGTTGGACAAAAAACGCAGAATGCGGTCTCCCGACTCGCCTTGGTCTCCGTTGATGAACATTGTCGCTGGACGCCCGCCGTCGATTTCTGCAATGAGGGGCTCATCGGCCGATGGATGCTGGCATTGCTCGGGTAGCTCTAGCATGTCGCGACTTGGTCGACGAGCAAAATGGAGCCTGCTTGCCGGTGGTCCGGACCAGCACGTTGATGGGATCAATCTCTTATTCGTCAGGACGATGAAATCGATGTCGCCGAACAACATGGTCTTGTGCCGTCCCTGCCGTGAAAGCGCCTGATCGTGCGCCGAAGGTTCGATTGCTTGTCCGGCCGGCTTATCAGCGCTAACGACGAACGCGCACCGCGCGGCGATCTCGTGTCGATCCGCGGAGCGGCTTCCGCCGGGTGTGAGACGCCGGCCGCGGAAGGCGCCGTTTGGATGATCGGCGATGACGACGCATTTGAACCGGCGCGGCGATCTGGCCCGCGATGACGCCCGGCCTTTCCAAGTTCGTCTTCGTCGTGCTGGCCGTCGGCTGGTATCTCATCCGCTACAAATATGCGAGGCGTTCAAACCGCACGCCGGTTCTGCGCAGCGCCCGGGGTCCGCGCGAAACCGCGCTATTGGCAATATCGCTGACCGGCCTTGGCGTGATACCGCTGTTCTATATCGCGACCGCCATCCCTCATTTCGCGACTTACGCACCATGGCCGCTGCAGGGCTGGCTGGGCCTTTTGTTCGCGGCCGTCTCGTTGCTGATGTTTCAATTGACGCACCGGGCGCTCGGCCGCAACTGGTCGGTCAGCCTCGATGTCCGAGAGAACCATCGCCTCATAACTGACGGCGTCTATCGGCGGGTTCGACACCCGATGTATTCGGCATTCTGGCTTTGGGCCGTGGCCCAGGCGCTGCTATTGCCAAATTGGGTGGCGGGTTTCTCCGGCATGATCGGTTTCGGGATTCTGTTTTTTGGCCGGATCGCGAGAGAAGAACGGCTGATGCTGGAAACTTTCGGCGATCCCTATCGCGAATATATGTCGCGAACCTATCGCATTGTACCGATGATCTTCTAAAGGCGGCGTCCAGGAGACGGAATGTGGGCGAAAAGGATTCGCGGGAACCCAATTGTGGCAATGCACGTGCCTTTTTGGCAACATCCGGCAAAGAAAATCTTTTTGGAGGGGTGAGCTAGCGGACTCTTAATTGCCTAGCAACGCCTATCAGGCTAACTGTGAGCGTAGTTGCACACGAAGATATGGGCGATTCACATGCTGAAACTAGTGATCATTGGGACTGCGTTATTTGCTATGGTCGGTGTTGCCACCGCTGCGGACCTTCCCCGTCCGCAACCGGTTTATCAGGAAGCGCCAGTTGGCAAGGCGCCGATTGGCAAGGGTCCGATCGGCAAGGGCCCGATTGGCAAGGGTCCGGTTGGCCCGCCGATCGTCACGAAGGGCTAATCTGAAGGTCGCGGAAGACGGCAAGTTTCGGCAAGCCGTCTTTTGGCGACATCAGCCTTGGTTGGTGGACCGGGGGCGGTTCGAGTATCCGCAGCCTTTTGCGATGAGGGTTTGAATGACTAGAGTAAGTGGGCGAGTTCTCGGTCAGCGATTTGTGCTGGGAATAAGCGTTCTGGCGGCTTCCGTGATCTCGGGGACCGGCGTCAGCGTTGCCCAACAAGTCGCGGTGCAAACCGATCAACCGGATTCCCATCCGCAGAGGGCGGCGAGCAGGTCTAACGCGGTGGCCGCTGTTGCGCCGACCTCGCCGGCATCCGCGGCGGTTGCCAAACCGGTTCGACGGTCTTCATCCGTTGCTTCCACCAGGGGTCCCTACTACGTCGATTTCCGTGCCCGCACTGCGGCCTCATACGGCCATGCATTCGTTTGGTTCGGCAAGACGGGTGAAAAGCAGGTCGAGGTTGCCGGCCTGCACCCGGCTGGCGAAGAAGGGCCATACATGTTGGGCCATCTGACATTTGTGCCCTCCGAGACCGGGCCGAGTTATGGTGACCTCGACGTTCAATATCTGACGGCGAGCTATCGCGTTTATTTGAGTGAAGAGGACGCCCGCAAGGTTTTCGCTTACATCAAGCACCTTCAGGGGACCTCCCCACTGTGGAACGCTGAAACCACCAATTGCACATTTTTCATCGGCGAGATCGCGTCCTTCATGGGTTTGAAGGTGCCGTTCCATCTGCAGAAGCCTGAGGACTACGTCAACCAGCTCAGAGATATGAATGGCGGCCGCCAGAGGGCGCAACTGGCTGCCGATCAGTAACAGCGGACTTATTGTTCGGTAGCTTTCGCAGCCGTCCGGAATAACTGCCGGCAATCTGTCGTCGAACCGTGTCACCTTCATCGTTGAAATGAAGGCGCCTCATTCCACGTCGCCACAGGACGCGCTTGCGCCGTCGGGCATACGGTCATTTGCCCTCGGGAATCGTAGCATCGGCGCGGGTTTCCAACGGGAGAGCGCGCCATGATACCGGGTCTGAGCCTGCCGACATTCACCATTCTGCACGTGATCATTAGCCTGGTCGGAATCGTTTCCGGGATTTTCGTCCTGTTCGGGATGCTCGGCTCCAAGCGGATGGCGGGCTGGACCGGACTGTTTCTTCTCACCACGATCCTGACCAGCGCCACTGGTTTCGGGTTTCCGTTCACCGGGCTGCTGCCGTCGCATATTATCGGCATTCTGTCGCTGGTGCTGCTGGCGATTGCGTGCGTTGCGCTTTACGGCATGAAGCTTTCCGGCGCGTGGCGCTGGATCTATGTGGTGACCGCGATGATCGCGCTTTATTTCAACATCTTCGTGCTGGTGGTCCAGAGCTTCCTCAAGATTCCGGCGTTGACGGTGCTGGCGCCGGGCAACCCGCCATCCGGACCGGTGTTCGCCGTGGTCCAGGGCCTCGTGCTTCTATTCTTCGTCATTGTGATCACTGGCGCAGTGCGGCGTTTTCGGCCGGCATTAACACTCGACAGATAATTGGGCGCGTTCCGAAATGACGGCATCCACATAGAGGAGACCTCACTGTGGCAACGATCAAGACCAAAGACGGTATCGAGATTTACTACAAGGACTGGGGCTCGGGTCAGCCCATCGTGTTCAGTCATGGCTGGCCGCTCTCGGCTGACGACTGGGACGCGCAGATGCTGTTCTTCCTGAGCCACGGCTATCGCGTCATCGCCCATGACCGCCGTGGCCACGGCCGATCCACCCAGACCGGCGACGGTCACGACATGGATCATTATGCCGACGACCTCGCGGTTGTGACGGCGCATCTCGACCTGAAGAATGCCATTCATATCGGCCATTCCACCGGTGGCGGCGAGGTCGCGCACTATCTCGGACGGCACGGCGAGAGCCGGGTGGTGAAGGCAGCCCTGATCAGCGCGGTGCCGCCGCTGATGGTGAAGACGGCGGCCAATCCCAATGGCCTTCCCAAGGAAGTCTTTGACGGACTTCAGGCCCAGCTTGCAGCCAATCGCTCGCAATTCTATCGCGCACTCCCGGAGGGGCCCTTCTATGGCTACAACCGGCCGGGCGCCAAAGCCTCGGAGGCCGTGATCGCGAACTGGTGGCGCCAGGGCATGATGGGCGGGGCCAAAGCGCATTACGACGGCATCGTCGCCTTCTCGCAAACCGATTTCACCGACGACCTCAGGAAAATCACCGTGCCGGTGCTGGTGATGCACAGCGAGGACGATCAGATCGTTCCCTATGTCGCGGCCGGGCCATTATCGGCGAAGCTCCTGAAGAACGGCACCCTGAAGACCTACAAGGGCTTTCCGCACGGCATGCCGACCACGGAAGCGGCCACGATCAACGCCGACCTGCTTGCGTTCATCAAAGGATGAAAGTCATCCTGTTCGGCGCCACCGGAATGGTCGGGCAGGGGTGCTTGCGCGAATGCCTGCTCGATCCCGGTATCGAAAGTGTGCTCGCGGTCGGGCGCAGTACGACGGGGCAACGCAATGCCAAGCTGCACGAAATCGTGCACGACAATTTCCTCGATTTCTCCGCGATCGAATCCGAACTCGCCGGCTTCGACGCCTGCTTTTTCTGCCTTGGTGTCAGTTCGGTCGGCATCAGCGAGGAGCGCTACCGGCATTTGACCCACGACATTACATTGGCCGCGGCGACGACGCTGTCAAAGCTCAACCCGGGCATGGTGTTCGTCTATGTCACCGGACGCGGCACCGACTCCACCGAGCAAGGCGCGCTGATGTGGGCGCGGGTCAAGGGCAGGACCGAGAACGATCTGCTCAGATTGCCGTTCAAGGCGGCCTACATGTTTCGTCCGGCCGGGATCCAGCCGCTGCACGGCATCAAGTCGAAGACCGCCTGGTATCAGGCGGCCTATGTCGTGGCCGCGCCGATATTGACCTTGCTCAATCGCGTGGCGCCGAAATATGTGACCACCACCGAGCAGGTCGGCCGCGCCATGATCAAGGTCGCGCGCGATGGTTATCCGAAGCCGGTGCTGGAAAGCGAAGACATCGCCGCGGTTTAGACGCATCGTCATTCCGGGGCGGTCCCCGCAGGACTGAGCCTGAATCTAGAGATTGCCGGCATCACGCTTGCGCGTGGTCCGGAATGACGGCCAAAACCCATCAAATAGCCGCAAATTTCACGCTTTTGCCATAGCGGCCGCACCGTCATATACTTTGTGCGGGGCAACAAAGCAGGTTTCGGCATGGATCGGATTCGCATCGTCGGCGGCAGCAAGCTCAATGGCACCATTCCGATCTCCGGAGCGAAGAACGCGGCGCTGCCGCTGATGATCGCGGGCCTGCTTTCGGAGCAGACGCTTGTTCTCGACAATGTGCCGCGGCTGGCCGACGTCGCGCAACTGCAGCGTATTCTCGGCAATCACGGCGTCGATATCATGTCGGCCGGCAAGCGGCCCGGCGATCATGAATATCAGGGCCAGACCCTGCATATCTCGGCCGCCAACATTATCGATACCACCGCGCCCTATGAACTGGTGTCGCGGATGCGCGCCAGCTTTTGGGTGATCGCGCCGCTGCTGGCGCGGATGCATGAGGCCAAGGTCTCGCTGCCCGGCGGCTGCGCGATCGGCACCCGGCCGGTCGATTTGCTGATCATGGCGCTGGAGAAGCTCGGCGCCGAGATCACCATCGATGGCGGCTATGTGATCGCCAAGGCGCCGGGCGGCCTGAAGGGCGCCGGGATCGACTTTCCCAAGGTGACGGTGAGCGGCACCCATGTCGCGTTGATGGCCGCAACCCTGGCCAAGGGTACCACGGTCATCACCAACGCCGCCTGCGAGCCGGAAATTCTCGATGTCGCCGATTGCCTCAACAAGATGGGCGCCCGCATCTCCGGTGCGGGGACCACGCGCATCGTGGTCGAGGGCGTCAGCAAGCTTGAAGGCGCACGGCACACCGTGCTGCCCGACCGAATCGAGACCGGCACCTATGCGATGGCGGTGGCCATGACCGGCGGCGACGTGCAGCTTGCCGGTGCACGGCCGGAACTACTGCAATCGGCGCTCGACGTGCTGACGGCAGCCGGCGCCATGATCACCGTCAACAATGAAGGCATCCGAGTGGCCCGCAACGGCGCCGGGATCAGGCCGGTGACGGTTTCGACCGCGCCGTTTCCGGGCTTTCCCACCGATCTGCAGGCGCAACTGATGGCGCTGATGGCCTGCGCCAGGGGCTCCTCGCATATCACCGAGACGATCTTCGAAAATCGCTTCATGCATGTGCAGGAGCTGGCGCGGTTCGGCGCCCGGATTTCGCTCGACGGCGAGACCGCCACCATCGACGGCATCGCCAAATTGCGCGGCGCGCCGGTGATGGCGACCGATCTGCGCGCGTCGGTGTCGCTGGTGATCGCGGGTCTTGCCGCCGAAGGCGAAACCATGGTCAACCGCGTCTATCATCTTGATCGCGGGTTCGAGCGGCTGGAGGAAAAGCTGTCGGCCTGCGGCGCTTCGATCGAGCGCATCAGTGATTGAATTTCGAGTGCGTATTCCGAAAAGGCGGATACCGCTTTTGCGGTCGGAATACGCCTGGATCCTTAGGTGTTAGCGGTGGCAGCCCAACTGAAATTGATTGCGCTCGATGCCGACGATCTCGCGGTCATTTCCGCGCATGTGCAGGATGCCCGCGTGCAAACCGGCGATATCATCTGGCGGCAGGGCGAAAAGCGGCTGGTGATCGGCATAAACCGGCTGGACTGGGAGCAGACGCTGACCGGAGAAACCTCCCCGCGCCGCCTGATCTCGGCGCTGCGCTTTGACCGTGTGCTGGCGTGCAAGTCGCGTGACATCGACCTTGGGACGCCGGAAGCAGCATTGGAACTAATCGGGATCGAGTTTCATCCCGGCGAGCCGCCCGGTGGCAGCGCCGTGCTGATGTTCAGCCAGGGTGGCGCGCTCCGGCTGGACGTCGAATGTCTCGAATGCGAGCTGGCCGACCTTGGCCCGGACGATCTTGGCACCTCCGACATCGGCGAAGGCGCCGAATCCTCGGGACTCGATGCCTGATTACCCGCGTATTTTGATATAGAAACGTCTTTCCGGGGCGCGCCAAGCACGAACCCTAGATGTGCTATTGCAGATCGGGGAATCCCCGGATTCCGGGTCTGGTCCTGCGGACCAGCCCGGAATGACGGAAAAAGCGGGCCTGCCATCATTAACTTAATCCCCGCGCTCAAGGGTTGACGGCGATTTGTCGCCGCGCCATTGAGCAGTGGGCGGCCTTTCATCGAGGCCCGCTGCCGGAAACCATCATGCCTGTTCGGTTAGACAGAAGCAGCGCCGATTTCGCCGAGCGATTCGCCCGATTTCTCGCCATGAAACGCGAGGTATCCGCCGATATCGAAAGCGCGACCCGTGTCATCGTCGACGACGTGGCGGCTCGCGGCGATGCGGCGCTGATCGAGGCGACGCGCCGGTTCGACCGCCTCGATCTGGACGCCGGCCGCTTGCGCGTTGCCGCCGCTGAAATCGATGCGGCGGTTAAGGCCTGCGACCCGCCAACGCTCGATGCGCTTCGATTCGCGCGCGACCGGATCGAGTTTTTTCACCGGCGGCAATTACCCAGGGACGACCGCTTCACCGATGCGCTCGGCGTCGAACTCGGCTGGCGCTGGAGCGCGATCGAATCGGTCGGGCTTTATGTGCCGGGCGGCACCGCCGCCTATCCGTCATCGGTGCTGATGAATGCGGTGCCGGCGAGGGTCGCCGGCGTCGCGCGCGTGGTGATGGTGGTGCCGTCGCCCCATGGCAAGCTCAATCCGCTGGTGCTGGCGGCAGCCCATCTCGGTGGCGTATCCGAGATTTACCGCGTCGGCGGCGCGCAGGCGGTGGCGGCGCTCGCCCATGGCACCGCGACCATCGCGCCGGTGGCCAAGATCGTCGGCCCCGGCAACGCCTATGTCGCCGCCGCCAAGCGGCTGGTGTTCGGCAAGGTCGGCATCGACATGATCGCCGGTCCCTCGGAAGTGCTTGTGATCGCCGACC
>Ga0209006_10006273_pt1 | contig 10769 bp, 16 predicted proteins | sample JacPin_JW_Ref_O2_FD_188567 | JGI IMG/M metagenome (GOLD analysis project Ga0209006, IMG submission 188567) | Forest soil microbial communities from Algoma, Ontario, Canada - Jack Pine, Ontario site 1_JW_Ref_O2 (SPAdes) (version 2) | ecosystem: Environmental > Terrestrial > Soil > Boreal... | reverse complement strand
TGGCCTTTGCGATCTTGGTTCGCTGTTTCGGCTTTTGGTCCGGCTACGCGAGGCCGGGTTGTGACTGGAAATACCATCGGTGTGCGGAATACGCGGTAACCCGCCTAATCCTCAGTTGCCGGCGCCGCGATGCCGATTTAGAGCTATTTCAATGCGGTCAATCAAAACAGGTCCAGCAAAGGGCTTCGCCAGAAAGCCGATGGCTCCGCCCTTTAAGGCTCGCGCCCGGACGCTGTCATCGGGGAAGGCCGTGATAAAAATGAACGGCACGGTGTAACCTTGGGCGCGCATATGGGTCAGAAGGTCCAAGCCGCTCATACCGGGCATCTGCACATCCGCGATGACACACGACGAGTCGTCAAGGCGGTCTGATTGCAAAAAGTCATCGGCCGACGCGAACGTCTGGATCAGGTATCCATGCGAGCTCAGAAGATTATTGGTCGCGGTGCGGACTGATGCATCGTCATCAATAATTGAAATCACCGAAAGCGTTGACAAGACGGGTCTTCCTGAAGCGAGGGCAAGGCCCTTAACGTAGGACTGCCCTAAGCCGAACATGGGATGTCAATCGGATTTGTAAATCATACTTAGGTTTATGAACTCAAGACCTTATGCACCATCACAAGCAGTGCGCCAGCTTGCCGCACCACCGTCGCCCGATAGGAGAATTGATCGGACGCAAACTGGCCCGCTAGAGTCTGGTGCGATGAATTCCGAGCATTTCGGCCTTTCTTACCAGATCGGCCAGCGACTTTGCAGCCATTTTCTTCATGATATGCCCCCGATGAATCTTCACGGTAATCTCGGCAAGTCCAAGTTCGGCTGATATCTGTTTATTCATGAGGCCGGACGATACCGAAGCCAAAATCTCCCGCTCGCGGGGGGTCAGGGTCTCAAGCAGCGCCTGCAAGTTCGCGATTGTCTTGTCAGACTCGCGCCGCTGTCGATCCCGCTCGATCGCCGCCACTACGGCATCGAGCATGTCTTGATCACGAAACGGCTTGGTCAGAAAATCGACCGCTCCTCCCTTCATAGCCCTGACGGTCATCGGAATGTCGCCGTGGCCGGACATGAAGATAATTGGAATGTGAATTTTCGCTTTGGCTAGTTCGGTTTGGAAATCCAATCCGCTCAATCCAGGCAACCTGACGTCGAGCACTAAACAACTGGCGACATCCGGGAGCTTGTTTTCCAGCATTTCCGACGCTGAACCGAATAATTTCACTTCAAGTCCCACCGATTGAAAAAGGTTGGTGAGCGCTCTGCGCACCGATGCGTCGTCCTCGACAACGAAGACGATCGGCTTTCTGGCGTTTTCGGGCTCATGCGATATTTTGGGGCGCTCGGTCACGACGCGTGCTCCTCCTGATGCAAGGGCAGGACGAATTGAAATGTGGCACCGGGCCCGTCGTTGCCGCCCGCTGACAGACGCCCCCCGTGAGCTTCCACAATCGAACGGCAGATCGAGAGCCCCATGCCCAGACCGTTGGTCTTGGTGGTGAAGAAGGCGTTGAACAGTCGATTTACGTCCTCGGCGGAGATTCCGACACCGCAATCCGTTACACTTAGGCGCACTTGGCCAATCTCATCCTGACTTGATCGGATCGCTAATTCGCGCGGACGACCTGTGACGGACTGCATTGCTTCGATACCATTAACCAGCAGGTTGATGATCACCTGCTGCAACTGGATCCGATCTCCAAAGACACCCGGTAGAGCCGGCGCCAACTCCGCCTGCAGTGATACCCGGTGACTGTTCAACTCGCGCCGTACCAGCGCGATAGCCTCCTTAACGACCTGATTGAGGTCGAGGGGCATCTTCTCGAGGTCAGTCTTTTTCGCAAGCGACCGGACGCGCCGGATTACCTCATTCGCCCGATTGCTGTCGTCAATTACCCATTCTACCGAGCGGCGCGCCGCGGCCAGATCGGGGGTCTCGCGATCGAGCCAGCGCAGAGCGGCATCGGCGTTAGCGACCACTGCAGTGAGCGGCTGGTTCACTTCATGAGCGATGGAGGCTGTCAGTTCGCCCAGCGTCGTCACCCGCGTGACATGCGCGAGTTCCATTTGCGCCTTGTGAAGCTTCTCCTCGGCCTGTTTAGTCGCAGTGACGTCCACCACCGCCCCAATGAACTCCAACCGGTCCGCTTGATCTCTGATAGCGTGAGCGACGACATGAACGTATTTGACTGAACCATCCGGCATCAATAATCGATGCTCGTAATCGAGATCCTTTTCGTCGCGGGTTGCGCGATCAATTGTCTCTTCCACGAAGGCACGATCTTCCGGATGAGCGCGCTGAAGAACCATTTCGAAAGTGACGGAACGCGGCTCGTCGAATCCAAGAATTCTGAAGAATTCCTTGGAGCCGAAGCGTTCTCCGGTAGAGACATTCCAGACGAAGCTGCCGGTTTGGCTTACTCGCTGCGCTTCCGCCAATTTAGCTTCACTTCGGCGCAGCTCTTCCTCGGCCCGCTTGCGGTCCTCAATGTCGGTGGACGACCCGTACCATTTGACAATGTTGCCTGCCTCGTCGCGCAGCGGCTCGGCCTGGAACAAAAACCAGCGATATTCGCCATCAAAGCGGCGGAGCCGAGCTTCAAGCCCACCTCGCATACCGGACTCCCGTATTGCGCTCCACTTCTGCAGCATACCCTTCTTGTCGTCAGGATGAAAAGCGCGAGGCCAGCCAGTTTCCGTTTGGTCCAATGAGAGGCCAGTGTAGTCGAGGGCTGGTTGATTGAGGAAGTCGGGGACCCCTTCCGGTCCGGCGCGCCAGACCAGCGTCGGGATGGTATCGATGACCAGTCGAAGCCGATCCTCAGATTTCTTGAGCTCGTTAAAAGCTCTTTGTAATTTCTCCTTTGCCTCGTATTGCTCGGTGACATCCACATGCGTACCGACCAGCTCGATCACATCGCCGGCTTTATTGACGACAGGATGTCCTACGGAATGCACGCGCTTTATTGATCCGCCCGGAAGAGCTATCCGATAATCGACTTCGAAGTCCGCCTTCTCTCTGACTGCCCGTTGCGCCACCTTGGCAATCCGCGCCCTATCTTCGGGAACGATACGGTCCCGGAAGGATTGCTGTCGTCGAGCGTCCTTTTCCGCGTCCAACCCAAACAAGTGATAAACTTCGCCCGACCGATACACGAACTCTCGATGGCAAACATCCCAGGCCCAGCTACTTGTATGGCTAAGATGCTGGGTTTCGGTCAAATAGGCCTCGCTACGTCGTAGCTTCCGCTCCGCTTCCATTGCTACCGTAACATCCGTGACCGCCCCAAAAAACTCGACGCCGCCGGATCGATCCTGCGCCACACGAGCCATGGCGCGGACATATTTCACCGAGCCGTCCGGCATCAGCAATCGAAATTCGTGATCATAGTCCTTTCGATCGATGGAGACACGCTCGATGGTCTCCTGGAAGGCAGCGCGATCTTCCGGATGCGTACGCTGAACAATAAATTCCATGGTCGGTTTCGTCGTCCGGTCATATCCAAATATTCGGTAGGTTTGGTCTGACCAGATGATTTCTCCACTGGCGACGTTCCATGCGTAGCTCCCGGTACCCGTCAATCTCTGCGCCTCAGTCAAATACCTTTCGCTGCGCAGCAGCGCAGCTTCAATACACTTTAGATCCTCATTTGCTACCTGCAGGTCATCGCGGAAGCGCCGGAGAGCCTCCGTTGCTTTTCTCTGCGTCGTGACCACGAATGCAACAAAGAGAGATAGAATGGCAAACAGGAACAGACGCGGCAGTTCAACAATGCCAATGTAAAGAAGATCTTGCTTCCACACGAATGAATTGGTCGGTGGCACCAGGTTGTAATAGAAGGCGAAAAGGGAGAGCGCGATCGCCAGAATTGCCGGACCGAGCCCGCTAAGCCACGCAGTGGAAATTACCGCGCAAAGCATCAATAAAGCGATCGGCTCAGCTTGCAGCAAACGTGCCGTAATCTCTGTAACGATTGTCGCAACGGCGACCGACAAAACCGCTATTGCATAATGTGAAATCCTAAAGGCCTTCGGCCGCGATTGACGGAGATCGGATTTAATCATTCCCCTTACTCGTCCCAATTAGGGTGATGAAACTACGGACGGTCTCGTGTTGTGTAGCGACGCCCCTGCACCTCCAGGCGGGAAAGGTAACTGCAAGTTCGGACGCAATGCCGCCCAGTAGGAATTGCTCAGCCGAATTCCAGAAATTTATGGTGTCGTTACGCATCATTCAAATAGGTCCCGGGTTTCGGAAGAGCGGGACTCGAGCATTTTGGAGGACAATCAGCAATTTGTTCAGATTCCAGCGGGTGCATGATGGCGGCCTCGTAAGTCAAATCCACTCTGCTTTTATTACATCATCGCTCCCGCCGCGCGGACACTCGCCCGCTACAACTTAGGGATAAAGAGGCGCAAAAGGCAACCACCACATACCTCGGTATAGTCTTGCGATCCCTTTCTATATCGGGCGCTTACCCACGTACAATTTGTCAGCAGTCTCGATCCTATTATTAGTCTCACTGCTACTCGGCAAAGCCGACTGCAGGTGACAAGTGTCCAGGATCCCGGCCAAAGAGATTGAGCGCAACCGAGACGAGCCCGGCGAAGACGGAAAGTACATTTCCGATTCGGCCGGAAAAGGTCGGTTTGAGACGATCCGACGGCAGAAATCACCTCTGCGCTCCCCCACCGAATGTCTTCCCACTCATCCGACGCGGCGTTCTGCGTCGCGCCAGGAGGCGTCACATGAAATTCGTATTGGTGAATGACAGAAAGCCCGCCAAGCAATCCTCTTGTGTGTTGTGCAGTGAGCCGATCGGGACAGCCTATCTTCGTGAACTCGGAACCGGGCTCTTCTACTGCGATCATGATTGCTACGCTGATCACTGCAAAAGTACCGCCCAGGCCCTCGCAAATCTCGCCCCAGCCTCATTGAGCTTCTGCGCGCCGTCACAAATGAAATGGCAATCCGAAGCCGAGCGTTAACGGCCAAGGAAGGCATGCGTTTGGCCAGAATCGTCAGCGTGGCCGCGAGATCCGCCGAAAAATCCAACCAAGACCCGGTCGGTGGAGAATCCGCTGGGTCGAGATAGAGGACACTACGATGAGAAGTCATAGCAGCACCCGCGTGATATCCGATCAGACGGCAACGGCATTTGTTGGCCCTGCTTCGAGAACTGCGGAGCCAAGATCAACATATTTGCTGAATTCATCAACCAGGCATGGACGGAATCGGAGCTTTGTTCGGCGCACGCAGATGCCGGCGACGTTGCGGGATGGAATAGCGGAGATTCTGACCGATATCGATGGTTTACCTGTACTGCTTCGTATCCTCGTGAAGGATGCACCCCCGCAGATACAGTCCGATTTCGAATCGAAAGATGCCGACGTTCGCTCGCTGCTGTCGAGCATACTCGAGAAGATGGTTGATCGGATGAGCGGGCCCACCCTGCGAAGTGATCGTCCTTCAAAACAGTGGCTATCGATGGTCGATTTGGCATCGGGCGGAGAACCCTCCGCCGACCTCCCTGCTCTGCCAAACGAAACGGTGCTGCGCGTGGGGTCGCTGGAGCTTGATCTCCTCGATCGAACTGCAAGGCGTGGCGACCGAAAGATCGATCTGCGACCGCGCGAGTTCCAGTTGCTCAAATACATGATGGAACGGAGCGACCAGTTATTGACGCGGGCAATGCTCTTCAAGGATGTATGGCACTATAAGTTCGTCCCCGATACGAACCTTGTCGATGTCCATATGGGCCGACTGCGTCGCAAGGTCGACGGGTCAGATGAAGCACCCATGATTCGCAATGTCCGCGGCGCCGGATTCGTTCTAAGCGCGACGACTCCTGTATTCCAGGATTCACCTACCATAATTGCTGAACGATCAACGAATCTGGTCGCCGGTGACAAGTCTTCGCAGCCGGTGGAAAGGACGTGCAGTGACAACCCATTATACGAGAGCATGCCGCACTCTGAACCAGAGTTTAATGGCAGACTTGAACGCGCGTTCCCAAGTCTCTGCTAATACTAACTAGGAGACTAAGGTGAAACTCGCATTGATTGGCGCTGCCGCTGTTGCCGCGGCAGCTTTCGCAAGTCCTGCTCTGGCGCAGACCATTACCTCAACGGGACAGATGTCTAGCGAAAGCGATCAGTGGTGCGAGCACAGAAATCAGCCAATGCCAAAGCCGCAAAAGCTTGCACTTCACCCGCGAGTGTGACGCTTGGGTCGTAGCAACGCCGGACCGTGAAAGATCCTGTCGCTGTACTGAGAGAAACCCGCCGCCCTAGAGTAGGCATCAGCACATGGCGACGATCATTATCAGTTCTGTTTCTAGCCAACGACGTACGAGCTATGCTCGAGCCTGGCTGGAGGCACAAACGTTGGACCAAGAGTTATTGCTGGTTGGCGCTACCCTAGACGGTGCCAACGAGTTGGCACGTCAGGTCGCAAGCATCAAGGGCGCCGCATTCGGGTGGCATCGCCTCAGTCTATCGCAACTGGTGGCCGCTTCCGCCGCATCTGGATCAAGTCCTGTGCTGGCGCGAGCAGCGTCAAGTGTCACACCAACTGGTGGTGAACTATAGTCGTATGAAGCTGACGCTTAAGCCCGAAGGCATAGCGGTTCGCCTTGGCGACAAAATGGTCGATATCTATGATTTTCCGGATGGGCGGCTGGAGGTTCGCTGGAAAGGCAGGTCTTTGCCTTACTCCGCCTTCGACAAGCTGCAGCGAGTCAGTCATGCCGCCATTGTCGAGAACAAGCGTCTCGGGGAAATTCTTGCCTGGATCAAGGAACAGCAAGACCGCCAACCGGGCCTTCCGAAGGGGCCACGGCGCTCAAGCCCAGGCATCCGGCCTTCCGAAGAACCGTGCCTTGCGAATGGCCGAGGTCGCCAAATCGAACTCGAAAGCTCCCCGTCCACGCCGGCACCGCTCCGATATGGTGGTCTCCGCGGCGCCGGCTCACGCTCCCACCGATGCCGCCGAGTGACATTTCAACTTTGCACAAACAGTGACATCTCAACTTGGTTGCAACACCACCAACATCACCGTCCGCTATTGAGATTGCAGCTGACTTGATCTCCGTTTGTCGCCAGGCCTGTTTTTTGACCCGAGCGGACCTGTAACAGGCCGTCAACGGGCTCTAAAATGGGAGGGCCGGCCACACGAGACTGCCATCCGGAATTCAAAGATATATTTCAGATCTCTGAAGCGCTTCCCCAAGGAAATCGTTTTTGAAACAATGCAGGATCGGACCGAACCAATAGCATTGGGAGCCGTGATCGATGCACAAGAAGCCCCTTGACCCGCCGGCGTCCGCATTCTGTCAAGCGCCGTCTTCGCAATTCATCGGGCGAGGCGTGACTCTCGGCGGCCGGCGCGGCTTCGTCGTCGCCAACATCCACTGCAACAAGTGACTGGAATTGGGTGCCTGGCTCCAAATCGCTTTGGCCAAGCGACAGAGAACCGCGCAAGGGCTCCATGACGTTTCAGCAGATCTCACAACAAAGCAAGAAATACTCAAGACAGCAGAGACTTTGCTTCGCGCTGCTCAAACCATGACCGATCTAGCGATTGCGGGTCAACTCGAAACCCATGCCGACGACTACCAACGGCGAGCTGAGAAAGCCTCGCATGTTGATGCGGCCAAAGCATTCGCGCGATCGGCTGCTAACGCTGAAGGCGAGTGGCGTACATGACCTAACGGGCAGCATCAAAGCCCGACCAGCGGACGTTAACCGCCTGAAGAGCTTCATTTTGCGATGTTAGAGGGCCTGCACCATGCGCAGCAATAGACCGGAACTCATTAAGCAGATGACTGATGTTCTCGATGAGATCATTCCTGCAATACCTGTCGATGACAGGACGTCGTCGCTGGTCGCGCGTATTGAGGAATGTATTCTCAAAGCTGCTGCAGAAGAGCAAGCGAGCTACGAGACCTTATTGGTGGCCGCCTCAGCCGAAATGGGCGCGATCTCGAAAGAGAGAACTAGCTGGTCTTTTACCTAACCGAAAGCGTGAAGTCGGGAACATAAGCAGAATTTAACCGTCGCACCATCGAGCTTGCAGGCGATCAGGCCGAAAGCCCGATAGCTGTTCGGATAGACTAAACATGTCTGCTTTCTGACGGAGATTGAAAGGAAAGTTTGATGAGGCTTTGCGGCGCAGTGATTACTATTCTTTTTTTGTTTGGAAATACATCGGGATTTGCGGCCCCTCTCGAAAGAGCCGCTGACTCGGCTCGGTGCAAGGGGATCATCGCGCGTCTCCTTGAAGCGACCGATGAAAGCTTCGACCACTATTCGCCTTCGGGCGAAAAGGTCTTCTTTAGAAACCGAAAAAGTGTACTGAGTTGCTCGGGGCAAAGGCATGCCGGCATTTCCTTTACGTGGGATGGGGGCGGCTTTCCGCCGAACGAGTGGTTCGGGCTACTCGCGAAAGCAGGCAAAGCGGTAACGGGAGCCGATTTGAAAAAGCTGGGATTAGCATCCCGTGAATGTTATCGCTCGGCACTGAAAGACAAAACGGAACTAGCGGACGTGGAGATCCCCAATGCGAAAATCGAATGTCAGGCTTTCACGCTTGACGGTGGTGGCGTGAACATTAGTATTTGGATAGATGACGGCGCTTTGTCTGTGTCGCCCGTGCTAAATGAACCGTGAATCGCCGTCGTGATTGCTTTCGCGCTTTGCTCTGGTTTGGCACGACAGGTATGGTTTGGGCTCCGCCTCGTGTCATGCCTTCGCATCAGGTTGCATCGGTCCTCGCCAAAGGAGATGTCGCTATGGCAATGGCTTCGCGACTCGATCGCAAATGCTTTGTGCGTGGATATAACCGGCGGCGCGGTAGAACGTTCAGATCGCAAAAATTAAGTTGTTGTCATGCTTCTCGACTCTCAAAACCGCGCTCGCCGCCGCCTATCTACGACCCGTGTTCGAATTTCTGCATTCCCATCACCGGCAAGGTGGTGCCTACCGGCGCTGAGTGGTTTCACGAAATCAAGTATGACGGCTATGCCTGCGTGTTAGAGAGCGACTGCGATCACGTCAGGCTCATCACGCGCGGCGGACATGACTGGACCAGACACTTCCCATGGATCGTGCGGAATCGGCGCTGGCTACCGCTTCCTTCGCAGTTTGGCACACTCGGTTCAGACCGCCGTGCTTGTTAATGACCGGGAAGACGGGACAGGGGTGCCACTCTTTTTTGACCTTGTAAAAAACTTCGGCTTCCCCGTTGCAGACGACATACAAGCATTTCCCGCTACAGACTGGGCATACGGTCGTCCCGCCCGGCGTGAATATCGGGCGGGAGACCTAGTGAGGCCCTTGCCCGCCAGCGAGATAGTTTATCGAAACTGTTAGATTGCCCCCACTGTCGCAGAACCCCGATCCATCACGACAGCTTCTCGACACTGAGCCGGCACCAGATTTCCGCTAGTCGAGCAACCAGTACGGCCCAATCGAAAAATCTATCCTGCGCCCCGCAGGTAATATTTTGGCCAAAGGGCGAATTGCATCGACTGGCGCTGGCGCGCGGTGAAGCGAACCCATCACAGCCCGCCTCTCGGAGGGAAGAAACAGGTCGGCTTGCCGTATACGGCAAACAGCACCGCTTCCCCGGTGGGAGAGTGTTCGTCCCACCAGATTACATCCGGCGGCACTTCTACCCACTCGCCGTCGTTTTGGTAGTACCACTTGTCGTCGCCGGTGGCCTTATCAACCTTGAACTGTGTTTCCACTTTATCAGACCCGTCACAGCAACTTTTAAACGCAAAGCGCTTTGCGGCGGCGTCAGTTAGTTTTCTGGACTTATACCAGTCTCGAATTTCAGGCGAGTTGGAAGCGTATTGAGGCTTCCATTTTGCCTGTGAAGTGGCTGGCAGGAGAGTTGCGCTTGCCAGCAACAAGTAAACTAACTTCATGGCGACCTCCTTCCAGAAGGAACAGCCGCTACTCATTGCGTTGGCAACTTCACCCAACTTTCATTCCGGGATCGTTGCGAAGAAGGCTGCACCTAACAGTGCATATTTGGTCATGGACGGTTTTCCTCAACGAGGAAATCGTCCGTTCCTCTCTAACTTATTTGTTAGAGTTTTGCACTTCGGTAGCTTCATCGGGCCGAGGTCAACCGTTACAGACCGGGCATACGTTGTCCCGCCCGGCATAAATATCGCGAGGGAGACCCTAGTGAGGCCATGGTTGTGAGCCCGAACGTCGTAGCATAATCCGAAGGCCGGCCACACGAGACTGCCATCTCGATACATTTCGAAGAAATATTTCAGACCTCTGAAGCGCTTCCCCAAAGAATGCGAGTTTGAAACAACGCAGGATCGGGTGGAACCAATAGCTTTGTGAGCCGCGATTCCATGTACGAGAAGTCCTTCGACCCACCGGCATCCGCATTCCATCAAGGGCGATCTTCGCAATTCATCGGGCGAGGTGTGACTCCCGTCGTGGCTGCAGCCCGCGGCTTCGTCGTGGCCAACTTCTATTACAACCAGCCCTCGCGGCAGGAAGGTCATCTAATGCGGTCACAATCGTCGACCTGGCGTCGTCGTCATCTCTTCGATCGGCCAGCATGTGGCCACCGGCCGCGACTTTCAAAGTTCAAGCCTTCAGTTCTCTTAGAGATGTGAGCCAAATCAATGGGCATCGTTCGTTTCGCGCTGAAATTTCCGTACACGTTCTACATCCTGGCTGCGCTGATTGTGTTCCTGGGCGTCTCGGCCATCAGGGTCATGCCGGAGGACATCTTCCCG
>Ga0209006_10006272_pt1 | contig 10769 bp, 5 predicted proteins | sample JacPin_JW_Ref_O2_FD_188567 | JGI IMG/M metagenome (GOLD analysis project Ga0209006, IMG submission 188567) | Forest soil microbial communities from Algoma, Ontario, Canada - Jack Pine, Ontario site 1_JW_Ref_O2 (SPAdes) (version 2) | ecosystem: Environmental > Terrestrial > Soil > Boreal... | reverse complement strand
GCGATGGTGTGGTCGCCGCCGATCGCCAGCAGGTGACCGGCATCGCCGAGGAGCGCAGCCGCGGCCACCTCGATCTGCTCCACGGCTTCGGCGATGTCGAACGGGTTGCACGCGATATCGCCCGCGTCCGCGACCTGCTGCGCACCGAAGGGCGCTACTTGCAGGCCGGGGTGCCACGGGCGCAGCAGCCGGGATCCCTGCCGGACTGCGGCCGGCCCGAACCGGGCCCCCGGCCGGTACGAAACGCCGCTATCGAAGGGAACTCCTACCACCGCCACATCGCACCGGGTGACCTCATCCCGCCGTGGCAGCAGGGCGAACGTCGGCGGTCCGGCGAAGCGCGGCGTACGGCTCGCGTCGATGGGCCCGCGCTCGGCCGGACCAGACCCGCCCGGCTTAGCCTCGTTACCCGTCAAACCCCGCTCCTCCCGCCGCTGCCCTGACGTAACCGGTCAACGGCCGCCAAGGTACGGAGTAGCAGACGATCCGGGCCAACGGCAATAGTGCCGACCACAAACCACGCCCTTGCCGTTGGTCCGCGTCACAACCTACGGTGGGGCCCATGTCGCAAGACGGGATGATCCGGGTCGAGGATCTGCTGCGCTCTCCCGCACTCCAGCTGAGGCTGATCGCCGGGGAGGCGGGCACGTCACGCCGGGTCGCGTGGGCCCACGTGAGCGAGCTTGAGGACCCGACCCCATGGCTGTTCGGCTCCGAGATGATCATGACGACCGGGATCGCCGTGCCGAGCGGGGCCAAGCGCCAGCGCGCCTACCTGGAACGCCTGGACGATGCCGGGGTGGCCTGCCTCGCCGTGTCCGAGCAGCTGTCGGTACCGCCCCTGACCGACGCGTTCCTGACCGCCGCGGGCGAGCGCGGCTTCCCGGTAGTCGAGGTACCACTTCCGGTGCCCTTCATGGCGATCTCGCAGGAGGTTGCCGCGGCGGTACAGGTCGACACCGGCCAGCGGCTCAACGCGCAGCTGCAGGTGTTCGGCGCGGTGCGCTGGCTGGCCACCGGGGACCTGAGCACCCGGGAGATCTTCGCCCGGCTGGAGCGCCTGTCCGGCTACGCGCTGTACGCCTGCAGCACGCAGCGCGGCCCCCTGCTGGAAGGCGTCCCGGTCCCGCCGCCGGACCAGGCGAAGCTCATTCCGGACACGCCGTCCAGCCCGCCGACGGTGCCGGGCGGGTACGTGCTGCCGGTCTCCGGGCCTCGGGGCACGACCGGATACATCCTGGCGATGGAGACGGCGGATGCCGTACCAGCCGGAGTGTCGGTAGTTCAGCACATCGCCACCGTCGCTGCCCTCCAGCTCTCGATGCAAGCGCACGAGCGCGAGATGCTGCGCCGGGAAGGGGCCGAGACGCTGGCGGAGATGCTCCGCGGAGTGCTGGACACCGCACTGGTGAACCGGCGCCTCGCTGTGCACGGCTTCCCGGCCGACTCCCGGCTGCTGCTCGCTATCGTGCGGCCCAAGAGCCAGGACGCCGACGCGGTCGCGGACATGCTGGCCCAGGGCGGGTTCCCGCAACTTGTCCTGCGGCAGGAGGCCGAACTGTATGTGCTGGTCCCCGACGACGAAGCCGCGAGGACCGCGCTGGCCGCCAGCGGCACGATCGTCGGCACGAGCCAGCCGTTCCGGGCGGTGGCGTCGCTCGGGGTGGCCAGGCGGGAGGCCCAGTGGGCCATCACCCGGGCGATGGAGTCAGGCCGCGACATGATCAGCTACGGGGATGACCGCACCGGACGATGGCTGACCAGCGAGCAGGCAGATCTGCGGGCGCTGGTCGATGACCTGCTCCGGCCGGTCCTCGATTATGACGAGGCGCACGGCGGCGATCTGCTGCCGACGATCCGGACCTGGCTGGAGCATGACCGGCAGACCGACAAGGCCGCCCGCGCGCTGCATATCCATCCCAATACGCTGCTCTACCGGGTCCGGCGCTTTGAGCAGGTGACCGGCCGCTCGCTGGCGTCGACCGAGACCCTGGCCGAGACCTGGCTGGCGCTGCGCGCCGCCGCGACACTCCCGGCCCGGTGACAGTCCCCTGGTTCGCTTGTGCATCACCACAAGCCAACGCCTTCATTCTGAGCGGCACACTATTGACGCGCCAGCGCGATCTCCCCCACCGTTGCGGGTAACACCGGCCAGCGTTGCGGGAACCAGCCGGCACGATCGCATCCTTGTCCAAGAGAAAAGGGCTTGCCGTGGCTACTGAGAACCAGGCCGCGCCGGTACGCACGCAAGGCGCCGGTATCCGCGGCATTGAGGCGCGCTCGATCGACTGGGTCCCGGACAACGAGCGGCACGGCAAGGTATGGCATCAGGCACCGCTCTGGTTCCTGGGCAACTTCCAGTACTTCACGATCCCGATCGGCTTCATCGGGCCGTCGTTCGGGCTGTCCCTGGGCTGGACGATCCTCGCCGGCGCGGCGGGCATCCTGGTCGGCACCTGCTTCATGGCCCTGCACGCGACCCAGGGACCCACGCTCGGGCTGCCGCAGATGATCCAGTCCCGCGCTCAGTTCGGGTACCGCGGCGTCATCGTGGCGCTGTTCGCGATGGTGTTCACCTACATGGCCTTCAACGTCGCGGACCAGGTGCTGCTGGCGCAGGGTCTGCACGGGGCCTTCGGCTGGAACGCTGACCTGGTCGCGGTCGTGGTCACGGTGGGGGCGGCGCTGCTGGCGATCTACGGCTACGACTGGGTGCACCGCATCTTCCGCTGGACCCTGTACATCCTGCTCCCGCTGGTGGCCATCGTCACCATCGGCATCCTCATCGGCAAGGCCGGCGGCGGGCCCAGCCATCACGTCTATGGCTTCAACTGGACCGGGTTCATGTCCGAGTTCTCCGCCGCCGCGGCCTACAACATCACGTACGCCGGCTATGTGTCCGACTACTCGCGCTACCTGCCGCGCGACACCTCCCGCGGCAAGATCATCGGCTACGTGTTCGCCGGAGCCTCGACACCGGCGGTCTGGCTCATCGCTCTCGGCGCCTGGCTCTCCGTCCGCCTGGGCGCGACCGACGGGCTGGTCGGGCTGCAGACGGCCGGCAACAACTTCGTCAGCCACCTCGGCGGGATCACCGGCTTCCTGTCCGCGTTCGCGCTGGCCGCGACCATGGGCATGAACGCCTACGGCGCCAGCCTGACGACGCTGGCCGGGGTGGATGCCTTCCGGAAGGTCAAGCCGACGAAGAACGCCCGGATCATCACGATCCTGGGGCTGACGGTGATCTGGTTCGTGATCGCCAAGCTGATCACGACCAGCGCGGTCGGCGTCGTGGACACCGCACTGACGCTGATGCTCTACCTGCTCGTGCCGTGGACCGTGACCAACCTGATCGACTTCTTCTTCGTCCGCCGTGGTCACTACGCGATCCTGGACATCTTCGATCCCAACGGAATCTACGGAGTGTGGTCCTACCGCGGCCTCATCGCCTACGCCGCCGGGTTCGCCGCCGAGATCCCGTTCATGGTGCTGCTCAACCTTGTCAGCTTCAAGAGCTACTACACCGGCCCGCTGGCCAGCGATCTCAACAGCGTCGACATCTCGTGGATCGTGGGCGCGGTCGTGACGGCGATCGTCTACTGGGCACTGACCCGCAACCTGGACGTCTCGGCGGAACAAGCGGCTATCGCGGAGAGCGACGCCGGGCTGCGCCAGATCGAGGAAGCCCCGAGCAGCTAAGACTGCCGGCCCGGTCCCCCCGGGGAGGCCTCCCCTTGTCCGCGGCCCCCGCGCGCTGCACAGTGCTGCTCAGGGGCCGCGGGCCGAACGCGCGGCCGATGCCGGTCCGGGCGGGAGTCCAACAATGCAAGCACTAACCCGATGGTCGCGGGCCGTCCCCGTGGCCCTGGCCGGCCTGCTGGCCGCCGCCGCCGCACCCGCGACCTGGGCGGGCGCGAGCGCCACGGCCCCGGCCGCGGCCGCGCACCCGGCGGCCGCGCACGCGGCGCCAGCAAGTTACCTCACCGAGCCCGGCCGCCTCTACCACGTGACGGGCACCTCCTGGCGCGACATCTGGGCCGTCGGGCTCATGCCCAACTCGTCGCTGATCGAGCACTGGAACGGGCATGCGTGGTCGGTGTCCTACGACAACCCGGCCGGCTACTTCTACGGTGTAGCGGCGGTCACGCCCAAGGACGCGTGGGCGGTCGGCGGGACCAACTGGTTCTCCCCATCACAGAACCTGATCCTGCGCTGGAACGGCCGGTCCTGGCGCCAGGTACCCAGCCCGAGTCCGAGCGGCGGCGGTTACCTGACGGCCGTCGCGGCGACGTCGGCGAACAGCGCGTGGGCCGTCGGCCTGATCGCGCCGGGCGGGCCGGGCGCGCCGGGCACGGACGTGCCGCTGATCGAGCACTGGAACGGCCGCACGTGGTACGTGCAGCGATTCCCGCACCCGGTGAACGGAGGCGAGTTCGAGAGCGTCGCGGCAACCTCATCGAGCAACGTCTGGGCCGTCGGCGAGACCGGCAGCACCAACCCGAACCAGGCGCTCATAGAGCACTGGAACGGGCACAAGTGGTCGGAAGTCGCGAGCCACGCGCCCGCAGGCGTGTACCTGCAAGGCGTCACCGCCGTATCCACGCACGACGCGTGGGCGGTCGGGTACACCGAAGGGCCCTACTACCACTCGCTGATCCTGCACTGGAATGGCTACCGCTGGCGAGTGGAGCGGAGCCCCGACCCGACCGGCAGCACGAATCTCTCGGGCGTCGCCGCCACGTCCCACACCAACGCCTGGGCGGTCGGCTACACCAACCCGAACACGTGCGACCCGAACTGCGGCGCCGTGATCTTCCACTGGAACGGCACCGAGTGGTCGGTGGCGGCCACCCCGAACCCGCCCAGCGTCTACCTCAACTTCCTCGGCGGCGTGTTCGTCACGTCGAACCGCAACGCCTGGGCGGTGGGCACGACAGATTGGGCGTCCACGCTCATCGAGCACTGGAACGGCACGAGCTGGCGCGACTGACTCCGCCGGTTCAGGGCAACTCATCAGCTGACTTCCGGGCCCGCGCCGGCCAGGATTAGTCGGACGAGCTTGCCCCCGTAGCCCAACTGGTAGAGGCGGTCCCCCTAAAAGGGTCCCCAGTGTCGGTTCGAGTCCGATCGGGGGTACACGGGCGAGTCATGTCCGCGCGCAAAATCAGGGCGGTCCCGCGCGGCCGTAGATCCAGGTATCGGTGCGGTCGGTGTTGCCCGGCCCGGATCCGCCGAAGAGCAGGATGCTGCCGTCGCCCAGTTGTACCAGCACCGCGCTGGACCGGGCCGACGGGCTGTACAGCAGCGGCAGCCGCCGCCAGGTCAGTCCGTTCCACAGCCAGGTGTCGTCTGAGTAGGTGACGTCCGCGGTCAGCTCGTCCCTGTGGCTTCCGCCGAAGAGCAGCACCCCGGCGTCGGCCTCGTCGGTGGTCATCGATACCGGAACCTGTGCGAAGGGCTTGTCGGGCGGGAACGCGGGCAGCCAGCCGCCAGTCCCGAGGGTCCAGGTGCCGTCGACCGGACCGATGGCCTCGGCCGCCCCGCCGAAGAGGACGAGTTGCTTGCGCTCCGGATCGTAAGCCAGGCCGGACGCGACTACCGGGCCGGGAGTCAGCAGCAACGGCAGAGCTTGCCAGGTGCTGCCAGTCCAGCGCCAGGTCGTCGTCGAGGCGCCGGGGGGCATGGTGGTGAGGCCGCCGTAGAGAATCACCCCGCCGGCCGGGTCAGCCGCCATCGCCGCCCCGACCACGTCCGGCGGGCTCTGCGCGGGGCTGAGCTTGCGCCAGGTCGTCCCGGTCCACGTCCACGTCTCGGCCAGGCCCCCGACGTCAGGTCGGGTGACCAGTCCGCCGAAGAGGATCAGCTGCTTCGTCACGGCGTCATAGGCCATGGCCGCGAAGGCCAGTGCGGGCGGCGACGTGGCCGGGCTCATCCGCTGCCAGGCGCCACTGTTGTAGACCCACGTGTCGTTCGTCGGACCTACGCCCTCCACGGCACCGCCGAAGACGACGACCTGGCCGGTTTGCGGGTCAAAGGCCGCGGCCGGGCCGAAGCGGCCGCCAGGATTAGCGGCTGTCCGCACCGGCCGCCAGAAGGCGACGGCGGGATCGGCGAGCCGCCACTGATCACCAAGAGGCACCGACCCCGCTGCGTGTCCCCCGATCATGAGCAGCTGCCCGGTGGCCGGGTCCGCGCACACCGCCGCGTAGTAGCGGGCCGGGAATCCGGTCCCGGTGGCGAGCTGCTGCCAGCTAGAGCCCGACCACTTCCAGGTGTCGGAAAGGACCGAGCCGGAACCGGAACGTCCTCCCGCCACCACGATCGCGCCGGTGCCCTGGGAGTACCCGGCGGCCGCGAAGGACCGGCCCGGCGGGCTGGCCACGGGCGTGAGCTTGGTCCAGTTGTCGCCCGTCCAGCTCCACGTGTCATCGTCGGTCGTCGCGCCGTTGAGCCCGCCGAACAACACGAGGCCGCCGGTCGGGTCGGCGGCCATCGCCGCGCCCTGGCGCGGTGACGGGCTGACCGCCGGATGCCGGTCGGTCCAGGTGGTCCCGTTCCATTCCCACGTGTCGCTCAGGTCGCCGTGATCGGCCTGGAACCCGCCGAACAGGAGCAGATGGCGGTCCGGGCCGTAGAAGGAGAGCGCCGCGGCGACCCGGGCCGACGGGCTGGCGGCCGGGTGCAGCTGAACCCAGTTGTCGCCGGTCCATGACCAGGTGTCGGCCAGGTCACCGGCACGACCGAGGCCACCGAACATGATGCCGCTGGCACTCGCCGGATCCCACGCCGCGACCGCGCCCTGGCGGGCCGGCGGACTGGTCGCGGGATGAGCCTGGCTCCAGCTCGTTCCATTCCAGAGCCAGGTCGTATTGAGCTCGGTCCGGCCGTCACTGCCGCCGAAGAGCACGGTCTGGCCGGTGCGCGGGTCGGCGAAGCTGACCGCGCCGAACGCGGCCGGCGGCGCGGCCGCAGCGGTTACCTGCACCCACGACGGCGTTGCGGCCGGATTGGGCCGTGGGCGCACGGCAGCGGCTGCCGCCGGTCCGGTGAGCAGCGCGAGCGCCATCCCGCTCGCGGCGAGCCCGCGGCCCGGGCGGCTCACGGCCGGTGCCCTGGTTCGTTGATGCAGAACCCGTGGTCTATGGAGTTCCAGGTCTTGCCGAAGTTCGCGTTGGTCATGAACGCGTAGTGATTCAGCTGCACACCGGCCGGTGATTCGAACAGGAATCTGACCAGGTCCTCCGGCGGACCGTTGTTGCCCGCGTCCAGATCCGGGTCCTTCGAGAAGAACAAGGTCTGCGAGACCGGCTGGCCATTCGCGTAGCCGATCACCGTGCGGAACTGGGCCAGGGCTGGCTCGTTCCGCCACGGGTGGACCGTGAACTTTTCCGCATGCTCGTAGAAGTCGCAAGTCATGTCGTTGGGCGTCGCGTTCCAGGCGATGGCGAGAAAGGAAAATCCGACCGGCGTCAGCGCGGTGGCGAACCACTGGCGGGCCGCCTTGGTGATCGCCGCTTTCGACGGCTCGCCGCTGGGCTCCAGCTTCCAGGCCGGGGTCAGCCTAAGGTCCTGGAACCTGGTGAGCTTGCCCCAGTCACTGGCGATCAGTCGCCCGATCACACTGAGGTTCTGCGCCGCCTGGCCGAGATCGGCCGCCAGCTGCGTCCCGAGCTGGTCGGCCCTGACCTGAACCCGGTCGGGCAGCGCGGACTTGCCCGACGTGCTGACCACGAACGCGGCGAGCGCGAAGGTGGCCGCCAGCCCGGAACTCAGCGCGGACGCCGGCGGTCCCGCGAACTGGCCGACGGCGACGATCCGGGATATGAGCGTCAGCAGCGAAACGGTCGCCTCGACCGGCGGCGGCCTGACGGCGTCGACCACGGCGTCTCCGATGTCCTTGACGTTGAGGACCGCCTGAGCCTCCGACGAGAAGAACACCGACGCGAGCTCATTGAAGTAGTCCTTCACGTCTTGGACATCGAGAAACTCCTTGTGCAGCTGCGTGCGAACGGCAGTGAACTCCGGTTCGGTGAACCTGCTCTGGTCCGGGGGGAACGGGATGTCGCCGAGGCGCTGCGCTTCGGTGCTCCAGGTCACCGCCCGGTAGTCGGACCAGTAGGCCTGCCGGATGTTGCAGCCGGTCTCACTGGTGCACAGGTGCAGCTGGACCCCGATGTAGCCCGCGGCGGCGGTCTGGCCGCCGGGGAGAGCGGGGAATGGCTGCGGCGCCTGGTAGGCCAGGGTGAGCATCTGGCCGTTGACCCCGTCCGCTGGCCCGGCCGAAGCGGGCTCGAATGCCATCGTCTTGGTCCGGGTCAGGACCCCCGATAGCGGGCCGGCCTGACCGAGGATCTTGCCGGCGTTGATCGCGTACATCTGCCCGCCGAGCTGGCCGATCAGGCTGAAGTCGTTGTGGTCGGCATCGAGAGCAAAAAACGCCAGCTTGTTGCCACCGAGGTCCGCCACCGTTTCCCCGGCGCTCTGCCAGGCCTGGGCGGCGCCGGCCGGACTCCCGTAGCTCTGCAGCAGCACCAGAGGCGGCTGCTTATTCGCGTAGAACTGCTGGAAGCCGTCCATGTGGGCGTCGGCCGTGAGCTGGCGCGCGAAGGCATCTTGCTGGTCCGCGACCGGGGTCGCGCCGCCGTTCGTCGGCAGCGTCTGATTGGCCAGGACCCGCAGCGTCACCGAGTCGACGACCAGCACGTGAAAGCCGGAGGTCCCGGCCGGGATGTCGGCCGGGTAGTCGGCGCCGTTGAAGGTCATGACGTTGGTGGCGGTGGTGCCCTGGATGACGTCGGTGTCGAACTGAGGGAACTGCTCGTCGGCGTAGTCGTACTGGTCGGTGAGGATGTTCCACTGCAACATGCCGATGATGTCGCCCTTGGGCGGCAGGATGAACGGCGGCGACGGCGAAAGGTCGGCCGGGACGAGACCGACGTTCAGCCAGGCGGTCCCGCTCGCGCCGCCGGGTATGCCGAGCACCGAGAACGGCGCGGACTGGGTGGTCAGCGCGTCGGTCATCCCGCTCGTCAGCTCGGCGTCGCTGGCTCCGAGCAGGCCGAGCAGTTTCTTGAAGTCCGGTAGCGCCGGATTGTCGATGCCCGCGGTACCGCTCACCACCATGAGATCCGCGTCGGAGTACGCACTCTCGGTGGCGAGGAGCGCGGTGATGCCTGCCTGCCCCTTCTGCACGCTGCCGGACGTCACGAATGACCGGTCGGACCGGCTGATGACCGCGTAGTTGAGGTTCCCCGGGATCGCCGTGTTCGGCGCGGCGACGCCGTCAATCCTGATCGCGCCCGTCGTGTCGGCCGAGAGCGTTTCGAACGGCACCCCGACCGGGTTGTCATCGGCCCCGATCGCGCCGGTTCCGCGCGGCACGCTAGTCACGTGCGCGCTGCCGGGGAGCGGGGCCGCCACCGCGGCCGCCTGGCTCAGTGCCGTGACTAACAACAGCGTGAGACCAATGCACCCGCCAGCTCGCCGCACGGTTCCCCCTGACACTCGCTTCGATCCGACTACTTAGAGTAATCAGTTCCGGGCTCGAAGCTACTCAATGTCATGACGTTCAGACCGCTCCCACGCCGGAGTCGTGCCCCCGACCCGACCCGATCTCGGCTACGCGCGCACGCACGGCTCCGCCGCCGTGCCCGGGACCGACGTCGCATCGGCGTCAGGCTCACGACGGCGGCCCGGTGGCCGGAGCAGGACGGCCGCCACGATCAGGGCCAGCGCGGCCAGTGCCGCGCCGGTGCCGAACGCCAGGTGGTAGCCGCCCGTCAGCGCGGCCGCCCGTGGCTCGCGGACCCTCAGCAACTGACTCGTCCGCGCGACGGCGAGTGTCGAGAGCAGCGCGATTCCCGCGGCCGCGCCGATCTGCTGCGAGGTGTTGAAAAGGCCGGATACCACACCGGCGTCCCGGGCCGTGGCGGCCGACATACCGAGCGTGGCGAGGGCCGGCAGGCCCAGGCCGCCGCCGGCGCCGAAGAGGAGCAGCGCGGGCAGCAGGTGCACCGGGTAGCTGCCGTGGACGGGCAGCTGAGTCAGCATTGCGAGTGCGGCTGCGACGAGGGTAAGGCCGGCCAACAGAACGGCCCGGGCTCCGAACCGCGCGGTGAGCCGGGCGGAGCCGCCCAGTGACACCGCGCCGATGACGACCGCGGTCGGCAGCAGGCCGAGCCCGGAGGCCGCAGGCCCGTACCCGAGCACGCGCTGCATGTAGAGGGTGATCAGGACCTGGAAGCCGAACGCGGCGGCGATGACGAGCAGCTGCGCCGCGTTGGCGCCGGACACCGCGCGCGACCGGAATATCCGGAGCGGCAGCAGCGGGGATGCGGCCCTGGCCTGCCGGGCGATGAACCCCGCGAGCAGCGCGGCCGCGGCGGCGGCGGATCCGGCCGTGTGCGCGGACAGCCAGCCGTACTGCGCGGTTCCGACCAGCGCGTACACGCCAAGAGTGAGGCCGGCCGTACCCAGCAGCGCTCCCCAGCCATCCGCGCTCCGGATCAGGCGCGCGCCCGTGATCCGGCCCGGCCGGCTCCCGGCTTGGTCACGGGCCAGCCGCGGAACCGCGAGCCCGACCGCCACCGCGGCGATCGGCAGGTTGACGAAAAAGATCCACCGCCAGCCGGCCGCCTGGGTGAGTACGCCGCCCGCGGCGAGCCCGACCGAGGCACCGGCCGCGCCGACGAAGCTGTAGGCGGCGATCGCGCGCGCCCGCTGCCGCGGCTCGGCGTACATCGCCACGATCATGCCCAGGCTCACGGCGG
>Ga0209006_10006271_pt1 | contig 10770 bp, 10 predicted proteins | sample JacPin_JW_Ref_O2_FD_188567 | JGI IMG/M metagenome (GOLD analysis project Ga0209006, IMG submission 188567) | Forest soil microbial communities from Algoma, Ontario, Canada - Jack Pine, Ontario site 1_JW_Ref_O2 (SPAdes) (version 2) | ecosystem: Environmental > Terrestrial > Soil > Boreal... | reverse complement strand
GCGATGGAACAAGTTTGACCATCAACCTGGGGGCAAACCTGGAGTTGTTGGCTTATGACGGCCTTAATATGTGGGTCGCCGAGGGCGGTAACAACTCCGTAGCGAAGATTCGAGCCAGCGACGGAGCCCTGCTCGGCACATTCCCTGTGGGTAACTTCGCATGCGGTGTTGCCTTCGATGGATCCTATATCTGGGTAAGCAACAGTGGGGCTAACACGGTGAGCAAACTACGGACAGACACAGGCGCCATTGTCGGTACTTACGCTGTTGGAGCAAGCCCCTGCGCCCTGGCCCATGACGGCACCAATATCTGGGTCGTAAATCAGGCCGGCAATTCAGTTACGGAGTTGCGTGGCTCCGACGGGATGAATCTTGGGACAATAGCAGTTGGCTATGCCCCGGCCGGCATCGCCTATGACGGCTCCAACATGTGGATTGCGAACTATACCTCCGGAACCGTTACCAAACTACGGGCGTCGGACGGCTACCTCATGGGTACATACTCCGCCGGAACGACACCAAGCGGCATCGCCTTTGACGGCGTAAACATGTGGATCACAAATTCGTATTCCAACACAGTAACGAAACTGCGCGCCTCGGATGGCTCGCTGCTGGGTAGTTTCGCGACTCCGTCGGGACCCAATGCGATCGCCTTCGACGGCGCAGACGTGTGGATCACCAGCTATTACAACGCGACGGTGAACAAGATGTGACATGGAGTGGACTCGTTGTCTGTTGATCCACGCAACGGCGGCGAACGCGGTCAGTGGGTCGCGAACTTCCAATGCCCAAATCAGACCTCGTCCCTCCGCTCCGACTAACCCGTTGTCTTTCTATGACTTCAGCAGCGGTACCGGTGTCGAAATGGAGATGATAGCCGGTCGTCTCAGGCGTCCAATTGCGCCTATCCGTTTCGTCATAACATCTAACGCCAACGCTCGCGAATGCGCGTCGCATGGCGGTAATCTCATCTTTGGAAAGTGCTTTTATGACAAATCTCGGATCCTTATCTGGAATGGCACCGGTAGTCAAATCCTCGGCCCTGCCATCAGTGTGAAAGCTCATAACCCCATGTCGGCCCCCCAAGCCTGAAGTGATACGGGCACCGTAGCCTCGATCAATTGCGAAAATCAATAGATCGGCGAAATCGAAGGATCGCGGATCCACTTTAATGAGGGTTGGACGCGCGGGGCTTCTTCTCCCCGTCGCATTTTCGATTATCTGAGAGAAATCCTCGGAGGCTGGTTTTAATGATGAAGCGAGATTTGGAATTTTCAGATTGTGCTGTTGGTATCTCTGAATGATTGCCTCAACTTCGATCTGAAGCGGAGTCTTGGAACTCTTAGTAAATTCGCTTATGTCCGGTGAAAGTTCACCAGTGGCGCGATCTTTATAGGTCGAAGTAGTATCAACGACCCCCTGTTGTGCGTCTTTTCTCGCATTCGCGAGTTGCTCAACAGCTTTCTTTAGGATTGATTGTGCAAACTGTGCAATCAGAAACCAAAGATAGCTGCGTGACTCGTCATCGGTGGACCATCTTTGCGTGGATTGCGGTCTCGGCGAAGGTTGAGATCCTACCGGTATGAAATCAGGAGGCATCGCGTATCACCCACAAAAACAGCGCGGCAAAACCGCGCATATAACATTGCTGCCAACAAAATTTACTGCTCAGGTATTGGCCGAAGATAATAGCTCCGGCGAGCGTGGGTAGCAAGTGAATTCTTAGATAGATATCAGCTGGTTAGGCGGCACAAACGATTGATAGTGTCCTCCAGATAACCACACAAGACAATCGCTAACTTTTCGGGCACCTCGATGATTGCTTTACCAATGGTGGACTCCTCTCTTTCGATCCAAAATCGATGTTGGGCTCGGAATCATTGGGTCCATTCTGTCAGCTTGCTGCTTCATCCAAAGCATTCGCCGTCCCTTCGCAGAATCTGGCGATAGGTCTACGCTCTCCTGAGTCCAGGCTTTCTCTGTGGCCGAGATGAATTCGCGCATTTGTCTCGCTCTTATCCACCTGTCAACACAATTTTCAAAATCCCTTACCTTTCTTTCCTCCTCGGCAATCCGCTCCGCAAGCTCTGCTCTCTCTCGCGCTTTCTTTCTTTCTTCAATTTCGTCCAGTCTCTTTTGCTCTGCCCGGATCGCACGGGCGCGGCCCTCCCGAACTACGGCACCTGCTAACAGCGATACCACTTGCTCTAGTCTTTGTTTCTTAGAATCCCTGTACTTGCGATAACCGTAATATTCCTCGTTTGCCCGGAACTCAAGCTCACCACTCGGTTGGTAGTCGATTACCGTGCGCGCGTACGAGAATTCCTTTACCTCTCTGCGACCCGTCACGATAGCCTTTTCGACTATTGAAAATGGCACGCTATGACCAAACACCTGTGCTGTGGATCTATGTCTATTAGGGTGTGCGGTGACCGGGAAGTTCTCAGCTTCGAGGAGTCGAATTACAGCGTCGACAATGATCAAGGCGCGTTCAACCGAATTCTTCGAAACACGGATGTCGAGACAGGTTTCGCCCCACCCTGGCTGTAGCATTCCGCGCTCATCGGGTTTCGCATGGAGGAGAGCCTTTGCCGTCATAGTAACCAATTTGTGTCGCTTTGCTTCCGGCTCGACGGCTCGCATTCGTCCTTCGATTTCCAGTATCCTCTTGTACTCGGTGTCAGTGGGTTCGGGCTCAGGAGTCGAGTTTTCCCTCGGTGCATCCGACGACAGTTGTTTCAAACGTTGTACGACCGGAATGTCTTTGGCCTCTGGGAGGGGAATTCGCTTGACCGGTTTCCCGAATTCAAGTTTTGCCCAGTACCCTCGACCTGGGACTGGAATCTGAAGTTTTCGGCAGACCTTACCGAGCATCACAGCTGAAATTCCGTACTTCGCTGCAACTTTGACCTGTGGGTGTTCCCAGACCTCTAAATAAAAATTGTCTCGATTCCACGTTTCCACGACTGAATCACCTCCGATCCATAGAGGTTAGCTGGGGAGCAAGCAATGGGACAACCGATCTCACCCGCCAAAAGAGCGAGGGAGCATTTTGCCGTCTGTATATACAACCCCCCCCTTCGTTTGCCGCATTCCCCACACGTCATTTATACTTACGGTTTGCCTTTAAGCCATCTGATTCAAGCAGGAGCAAGGGATTTCAATGCCGAAACGTACATTTCAACCCAACAAGCGCAAGCGCTCAAAAAAGCACGGGTTCCGGACTCGCATGAAAACGAAAAATGGAGCTGCCGTGCTGTCACGCCGCCGGGCCAAGGGGCGCAAGCGTGTTTCCGTCGCACCGGGTTTCCGCGATTAGTTTTTCCCCAACGGACAGCAAAGGCCGTCATTATTATTAATTATTGTGCAGGAATGTGAGCTGGTGAGCGCCGACGCTCCGAAGCCGAATGCTCAGCGACTTGTGGAGCGGACGGGAGCAAGCTTTCCTCGCTCAGCGCGGCTTCTGAAACATTCCGACTTTGAACGCGTATACAAACAAGGGCGGCGTCTTTTTTCGTCGCACATGACCGCGTTCTATTTGCGACAGTCGGATGATGCTTCGGTGGAACGAACCGCCCGCGTGGGATTCACCGTCGGCCGCGTCCTCGGTGGCGCGGTTGATCGCAACCGGATCAAGCGGCGTCTGCGGGAAGCGGTAAGGATGCGTCGATCGCTGCTGGGCTCGTGTCCGGTAGACATCGTCATCAATCCGAAGAAGTCGGTGCTGAAAGTGGAATTTACGGTGATCCTCGAAGAAGTCGGCCGGGCGCTCGAAACGATACAAAAGAAGATGGTGCAGAAATGAAATCCGCGATCCTCGGACTGCTGCGACTCTATAAGCGCTGGATTTCGCCGGTCTTTCCGCCATCTTGCCGCTACGTTCCCACTTGTTCGGAGTACGCCATGGAAGCGGTCGAGCGCTATGGCGCCTGGCGCGGCGGAGCGATGGCCGCCTGGCGAATTTTGCGCTGCCATCCCCTGGCCGCGGGCGGACTGGATCCGGTAGTAAACAGCCAGACGAATAGCCGAACGGGCAGCCAACCGATTAGCCAAAAAAGAATAGTGAGCTACTGACTTGGCAGAATTCAATAATCCTCAGCAAGAACCCGGAATGGAACGCAGGCTGTTGATCGTGTTCGCGCTGACCTTTCTGGTCATCATGATTTTCCAGCCGCTCCTGAAGAAGTATGGCCCGCAGCCTCCCGCAAAAACAGAGGCCACGCAGGCAGCAGCCAATCAAACACAGCTTCCGGCCGCCGCATCCAATGCGCCGGCTGCTTCGCAAAACTCAGCCGCAAACGGCGCTCGCGCCGCCAAGGCGTCATCAGCCCCAGTGCAAGCGGCCACCGAATCTGACACTGTCATCGAGAACAACGTCTTTAAGATAGTGTTCACCAATCGCGGCGGCCGGGTGAAATCGTGGGTGCTCAAAAAATACACTGACGACAAAGGCGGTCCGCTGGAACTGGTGAATACAGGCGCCGCCGACCGGCACGGATATCCGCTAACACTCTGGTCGTATGACGAGACCCTGCGCAACAAATTGAATTCGGCGCTGTATGTAGCGACCAGCACCGCGACCACAGCGCCGGGCGAGATCACCTTCACCTACGACGACGGCGATCTCTCGGTCCAGAAAACTTACAAGTTCGAGAGCAACAGCTACGTAGTCGGCGTCCAGACCGCGGTCTACGAAAAGGGAATTCAGGTTTCTGCCTTCCCCATGTGGCCGGCCGGGTTCGGCTCTGACATGACCGGCCCGCAATATGCGTCCGAACAAATCGTCTACCAGTATGACGACAAGGTCGAGCGCCTCGCGATCAAGAAGATCAGCGGCAACGCGACCATCTCCGGCCCCTTCAACTGGGCTGGAGTTTCCGACCAGTACTTCGCAGCGGTTTTTATGCCGCGCGATCCTCAGAACGCCGCTATGGTCACCCTGCGGAACCCGGTCGAAATTCCGCATGGTGGGTCCGACTCAAAGCAAATCGACAAGCTGGACGTGCTGGGCGCGGCCGTAGGCAGCCTGAAGGGACCAAGCAACGTCCAGATTTATGTGGGCCCGAAGGCTCTTTCGGATCTCGAAGCCGTGAACGTGCCCGGCATCACCGGCGCCGAGCCCGATCTTCGCGCGATCATCGACTTCGGCTGGCTCGGTATCATCGCGCGTCCGCTGTTCCTGTGGTTGAAATGGATGTACACCCACATCGTCCCCAACTGGGGCTGGGCGATCCTGCTGCAAACGCTGGTCATCAACTTAGCGCTGCTCCCACTCCGCCTCACGCAGATGAAGTCGATGCTCAAGATGCAGCGCGTCGCGCCGCAGATCAAATCCATCCAGGAAAAGTACAAGAAGTACAGCCTTCGCGATCCCGAAAAAGCGAAGATGAACGAAGAAATTTCAGCCCTCTATAAAAAAGAAGGCGTCAATCCGGCTGGCGGCTGTTTGCCGCTCCTGATCCAGATGCCCTTCCTGTTCGCCTACTACCGCATGCTGAACGTGGCCATGGATCTCCGTCATGCGCCCTGGCTGTGGATCAAGGATCTTTCATCGCCCGATCCGCATTACATCATCCCGATCGCGATCGTGGTGACCATGTTCTTCATGCAGCGCATGACGCCGCAAGCGGGCATGGATCCGGCGCAACAGAAGATGATGAACTTTATGATGCCGGCCATGATGGGCTACATTAGCTTTACCCTGCCCGCTGGACTCGGCCTGTACTGGGCCATGGGCCAGATCATCGGCATCGTGCAGCAGGCAGCTCTGAACAAAAGTTCCCTGGGACGCGAGATGCGGGAAATGATGGCAAAGCGCGCCCGGAAGAAAGAGAAATAGGTTTCAGCCATCAGCCGCCAGGTAAAACCGGCCACTGAAGGGCCGTTGATTTGAGTTTTTTTTGGTGTCGCTGAAGCGATACTTTGATACGAATTGTTCGTCGCTTGAGACGTTTTAGCATTACCTGATGGCTGACAGCTGATGGCTCAGACATGACGCCCTACGCCTTGCCAGCCGCCTAGAGATTACCTATGCCTATCACTGATAAAGTCGCTGCCGCCAAACAGATTGGTGAATTTCTGCAAGCCGTGATTTCCAACGGCGGTTTCAAGTTGAAATATCGGATCACCGTCGATCCGCCCATCGCCGCCAATCGCGAGTGGGAGCATCCCGAAATCCTGGTCGAATTTGCCGGACCGGATTCAACCCTTTTGCTGGAGCGCGGGGGCGAGTTACTGCGCTCGTTCGAACTGCTGGCGTCGGAAGTGCTCCACTTGCAGGGCAACGAGCATGAAAAAGTCTGGTTCGACTGTAAGAATTTCCGTGCGCTGCGGATCGATGAGCTACAGGCATCGGCGCGAGTGGCTGCGACAGAAGTGCGCCGCACCAGCGAGCCTTATCGATTCGGCCCCATGTCATCGCGCGAGCGCAGAATCGTGCATCTGGCGCTGCGCGAGGAGAAAGACCTACGGACGGAGAGCGATGGCGAGGGCGGCAGACGGTCGGTGGTGGTCTATCCGGCGAGCTATAAGTCGGCGGCACCAGTGAGACGCGAGCGCAGAATGATTTCCTAGAACGAGAGCTCCACTCTCGACGCCATTTTTTCAGTTTGCACACTTTGCGCGGCAGTTAGTTTCTCGACACTTGACAGCGCGATAAAATCGCGATTCTATAAAGCCCGCGCGCGTAAAAATTTTGCGGAACAGATTCACGCGGCGAATTTTTTTGTGCTAGTATGCCGTTCGTCTCGTAATAAATTTCAACGACAACTCGTACTGCACAACAATAGCTGCTCTGCAGGAAACGACGAATTCATAATTACCAAGATCGGGTTTTCCCGGCATTCTTACGCGGGAGCTTTCGATATTCTTTTAAAGTCATTCTGGTAAACAATGTCACTCTCAAGTTCTGCCATCATCCCGAATCCGTGGGCGCGCATCCTCGACGCCCTGGAAAAGAAAATCAACCGTCATTCCTACGACACCTGGTTGAAGCCGACCCGTTACAGTCACGCCAGCAATGGAGTTTTGTTCGTGCGCATTCCGACGGCGGAGTTCCGCCACGTCGGCGACAAATACGCGGATCTCATTCAGGAAGCTCTCGACAACCTCGGCCTCGGCTATGAGGATGTGAAATTTGTAACCGCCGATGACGATCCTTCGAACACGCCGATCCGCCACAATGGCGGCCTTTCCGCCAACAACACAACCTACGGCTCGTCCGCCGGATCAATCGGCAACTCGAACCCCAACGCCGGACCTCAGCCCGTTCCCAGCCTTCATCCTTCTCAGGGACGCTTCGACTGGGATAGCGCCGCGCAACTGAACCCGCGCTACACCTTCGACGCCTTCGTGATCGGCAGCGGCAACCAGTTTGCGCATGCCGCTTGCCAGGCCGTGGCTGAGCGCCCCTCCAAGGCCTACAACCCTCTCTTTCTCTACGGCGGCGTGGGTATGGGCAAGACCCACCTCATGCAGGCCATTGGTCACGAGATCAAGCGCCGGACGCCGCAAGCCGCCATCTGCTACGTCTCCAGTGAAAAGTTCACCAACGAGATGATCAACTCGTTGCGTTACGACAAAATGATCAGCTTCCGCGACAAGTTCCGCACCATGGATGTTCTCCTCATCGACGACATCCAATTCCTCGCGCAAAAAGAACGCACCCAGGAGGAATTCTTCCACACCTTCAACGCCCTGCATGAGTCGATGAAGCAGATCGTGATCGCCAGCGACCGTCCGCCGAAGGAGTTGGCTGAATTTGAAGACCGGCTGCGCAGCCGCTTCGAGTGGGGCCTGATCGCTGACATTCAGCCGCCCGACCTCGAAACAAAAGTGGCCATCCTGCAAAAGAAAGCGGAGCAGGAGCGTGTGACTCTGCCTACCGATGTCGCGCTCTTCATCGCCTCGAACATCCGCTCCAACGTTCGTGAACTCGAAGGTGCGCTGATTCGCCTGGTAGCGCACTCGTCGCTCATCGGGGCGGAAATTACGCTCCCCTACACGCAACAGGTGTTGAAGAATTTCATCGATTCGCAGGCCCGCAAGGTGACCATTGAATCCATCCAGAAAACGGTGGCCGAACAATTCGGACTCCGCCTGGTTGAGATCAAGGCAAAAAATAATTCGCGATCCATCGTGTACCCGCGGCAAATTGCTATGTACCTGGCGAAGCATCTGACCGAAGCGTCCCTGCCCGAAATCGGACGTCAGTTCGGCGGCAAGCACCACACCACGGTTTTGCATTCGGTCGACAAGATTGAACGCACGCGAAAAGACGACAAAGATTTGAACACCCTGCTCAATAAACTGACCGAGCAGTTAGGCGCGTAATCGTCGATTTTCGCTGGTTTATCCACTCTTCACCCAGTTCTTCCGAGGCTGCGTCTGTGGAGTGTTTGTGGAAACTGTGGGAGACGGGACTAAAATTCAGTACCAGCCTAAGAATTGCATCGACCTCCGCTGCCAGAGGGAGCAGTAGTTCACACGAAGGATGAACGTGGAAGCTGCTGAAACCGCAGTGACCTGGACCGGTTTTCCACTTCTCCGAAGCGCCTACGGTTACTACTGGTTTTCTTGCTTTTGTATTTGATATAAGAAGAGAACAGAAGTAGAGTCGGGAGACCCAATATGCCGGTCGCAGTTGCTCCTGAGGTGTCCACCACGACCATGGAAATCACGGTCAGCAAGTTTGAACTTCTTCGCGAACTGACAGCCACTCAGGGCGTGGTCGAGCGCAAGACGACAATCCCCATTCTCTCCAATTATTTGTTCGAAGCAGCCGGAGACAAGCTCTCGCTCACTGCCACGGATCTCGATCTCAGTCTGCGGACTTCTTGTAATGCGAAAGTCAAAAAGGAAGGCGCATGCACTATCCCGGCGCGCAAGCTTTATGACTACGTAAAACTTCTGCCTGATGCCGATATCACCATCAAGTTGTTGGAGAACCACTGGGTCAGCATTCGCTGCGGACGCTCCAACACAAAAATGGTCGGCATGGCGAAGTCAAATTTCCCCGGCTTGCCCGTGTTCCCGTCAGCCGGAGTAATCAAGATTCCGGCCGGCGTGCTGCGGTCGATGATCGCGAAAACCGGTTTCGCGATCGCCAGCGAAGAATCGCGTTACACGCTTAACGGCGCGTTGATGGTCCTGAAGCCCGAGTCGATCACCATGGTAGCCACCGACGGCCATCGCCTGGCCCACGTAGAGCGCGCTGGAGAAAAGTTTGAAGGCGTCTCCGGCGAAATGAAAACTCTGATTCCAAAGAAAGCGATGGACGAGCTCAAGTCGCTGCTCGACTCAGACGTGGAGACCATCGACTTCGCGAAAGACGAATCCACTCTCTTCTTCCGCGTAGGTCCCAGGCTGCTGACCTCGCGCCAACTCACCGGACAATTCCCGAACTACGAAGCCGTCTTACCGAAAGACATCACGAAATCGATCGCGCTCCATGGCGAAGAACTGGGAGCCGCGATAGCGCGAGTGGCCCAGTTCGCCGACGAGCGCTCCCGCGCGGTTCGTGTCCGTCTGGAAAAAGGCGAGCTAAAACTCTCTGCCTCCTCAACCGAAACCGGCGAATCCGAGGACTCCATCGAAGTCGCCTATGACGGTGAGCCGATGGCCATAGGCTTCAACGCCCAATATCTGATGGACTTCATCAAAGCGACCGGCTCTTGCGACGTAAAACTGGAACTGAAAGACGCGCAGTCCGCCGGCCAGCTGCGGCCCGCCGAAGCCGAGGATTACAAGTACCGGTATATCGTGATGCCGATGCGAATCTGAGCGGCGTCCCTAGAATCCTGCTCGTTCATCATATTCACTTCCAGACGCCTGCTTGACCTGCGGCCTTTCCTGTCATACATTTACGGCCAATCCTGTTCGGAGGCATTTCTATGCTTGACGGGTTTAAGAAGTTTATCCTGCGCGGAAATGTTGTGGATATGGCGGTCGGCGTGGTGATTGGTGCGGCGTTCGCCAGCGTAGTTGCCGGACTGACGTCAGCGTTTCTGAATCCGCTGATCAAGCTCGCTACCGGCGGCGGAGAAAAATTCTCGTCGCTCGAGTTCACGATTCGCGGCATCGCATTCCCTCTCGACAACTTCATCAATGCCTGCATCTCGTTTTTCCTGATCGCGGTTGCGGTTTACTTCTTTGTAGTGCTACCCGTGAATGCGCTGGTCGCACGCATGAACCGTGGCGAGAAGCCGCCTGATCCGACCACCAAGAAGTGTCCCGAATGCCTTAGCGAGATTCCGATTGAGGCGCGGCGGTGTGCGCACTGCACGCAGCCGGTGATGGGCAGGGCGGCGTGAGAGTGGCTGACGCGCGAACTTCGACTGCGCTCTCGGGTAACATGGCGGTATGGGTTGCCGTACTAGCCGACTTTCTTTTCTATTCCTTTTTCTAAATTCCGCTCTGGCGTTAAGCGCGTGGAGTCTTCCTGCGAGTCTGGCTGCACAAGATTCTTCCTCTTCCAACAAGAATAAAGCGCAGGCTTCCGCAAAGGCGCGAGGTACGGAGTCCTCGCTTGACGTGGGGAGGGTGAGCGCGGGAGTGTATCGGAACACCTCGTTTGGATTTTCAGTCAAGGTTCCGGCGGGGTGGGTGCTGCGGACTGAGGAGATGAATGTGGCGGATGCCTCTACGGCGACGGAAAGTCGAGCTGCGCTCGACCGGACAGCCCCTTCGGCTTCGCTCAGGGCAAGCTTGGGAGGCTGTCCCCACCTGGGTGCGTGCGGGCGAGTGTTGCTGGCGGCGTTTTCGCGGCCGCCC
>Ga0209006_10006270_pt1 | contig 10770 bp, 14 predicted proteins | sample JacPin_JW_Ref_O2_FD_188567 | JGI IMG/M metagenome (GOLD analysis project Ga0209006, IMG submission 188567) | Forest soil microbial communities from Algoma, Ontario, Canada - Jack Pine, Ontario site 1_JW_Ref_O2 (SPAdes) (version 2) | ecosystem: Environmental > Terrestrial > Soil > Boreal... | reverse complement strand
GCATCCAGCCACGTTTGAGCATGATCGCGCCGATCGCGAAATGTGCGATCGAGGGTTTGGCCAGCACGAAGCGCGGATCGCTGGTCAGGAGCGTCGCGCTGCCGAGCACGATCACCAGCGCCAGGCTGGCATAGGTCATGAAGCCGAGTTGCCGGTCCTTGAGGTGGGCATGGATCACCTGGATGACAGCGCCCGCGATCGCCACGCCTGTGGCCAGCACCACATTACCGGTGATCCAGTATATCGCGACGAACACGATGGTGGAGAGGAAGTCGGTACCGAGTTTGGCGAATACGTCTTTCATTGTCGCGCGCTCCCTAGGGTAGCTTTCGCACATCGTAGTTCGATGCTTTGCATCGCCCCGGAATGACCTGGCTGGTTTCGCTTACGCTGCCCCGACCCAGTTGCCATGGAAGCCGTCGGGCACCCGATGCGCCAATTGCACCAGGGCGACGGGACCGGCTTCGACGTCGGTTGCGTTGAAGACCGCCAGGTCGCTGCGGTTCTCGCGGCCACGGTAAACGACGGCCAGGAGCCAGCCGTCGCCCTCGGCGGCTTCGTCGCCGCGCGCGACAAACACCGGTTCGGAGATGGTATCGCCGACGGGCAGTTGATATTGCCCGAGCCGCGATCCTTTGCCGCTGACATGCATGATGCCCGAGAAGGCCTTGAACATCGGCACATCAGGGTTGGAGCAGGCATACCAGCCATGGCTGCTGGCAAATCCAGCGCGGCGATCGTCGATGCGCGGGAATTCGCCCCTAATGTCGTCGAGATAGGTTTGCGCGAAACGATCGGTGTTGCCGGCAAGATCGAAAGTCCAGCGGCACAGCCGGGCGCTGGATTTGATCGGGTCGGTCGGCGAACCGTCGGGATGGGTAAATAGCGGCGCCTCATCGCACTGCATGACGTCGGCGATGATCCGGTCGCCGTCTTCCCAGGCGTTCATGACATGGAAAACGTAGCAGTTCTCGGCGCGGAACCAGACGATGCCGCTGGCAGCATCTTTGCGCTTCGTCACGCCGACATAGGCGCCCTTGTCCGGTTCCCAGGCGTAAGGCGGCTGGCCGCTCATCGCGCGCTTCATGCTTCCGGTAATGGGAAGCACCGGAAACAGCAGATGATTTTCAGTGACCACGAAGTCATGCACCATGCTGGCATAGGGCGCCTCGAAACGATCGAACCGCGTCACCACGCCTGCGGCGTTGACGGATCCCAAAGAGAGCACCGGGGTAAACGGTCCGGCAGCATTGTAGCCGAAGAACATCATCTCGCCGCTGACGGGATCGATCTTCGGGTGTGCCGTGAAGGGACCTGCGATGCTGCCGCCATAATTGCAATAGCCGAGCGTCGCCAGCGTGCCGGGCTCAATCTCCGTCGGCAGGTGGCCTTCTTCCAGCGCGAGCAGGCGTCCTCCGTGAAAGATGATGTTGGTGTTGGCGACGCCGCCGTCCTGGACGGTCGAAGCAGAGGCATCCGGCAATTTTCGGCCGAAGCCGCCGAACAGCGCGCGGCCGGCGTCATGCTCGGCCTGCCATTTCGGGGTGCGGACCCAACGGTTGCGGTAACTGGCGCGGCCATCTTCGAGATGGAAAGCGTGCAGCATGCCGTCGCCGACAAACCAGTGCGCGCCGGGCGCTTCGAACTGCGGATTGGGGCCGTTGCGATAGAGCGTGCCGTTGAGCTCGCGCGGCAGTTCGCCCACGATCTTCAGAAACGGCGCGTCGCATTCCATCGGGATCGGGGCCTGATTGGAGATGACTGGGCCAGGGGCTGCTTGCTGTTGCATCGGTCGCTCCCTCCTTTATCTTTACATCGTAAAGATTGGATATCGCGGGCAACGCCGATCGTCAAGCGAAATCTTTACAGTGTCAAAATGGCGACCTATAACGCCGAAATGGCAAAAAAACCCGACTCGAACGCGCTCCGCGCCCGGCGCGCTGCACATATGGCTGCGCCGGCGCGGACGTCACGGAACTCAAGCACGCCCCGGCCCATCAGCGGCGGCAAGCATGCGCCGTACCATCATGGGGCGCTGCGCGACGCCTTGCTCGAGGCGGCCGAACGGGTGCTCGAACGCGAGGGACTTTCGGGACTGACGTTGCGCGCGGTGGCGCGCGAAGCCGGCGTGTCTCATGCTGCGCCGACCCATCACTTCGGAGATCTCGCGGGCCTCCTCAGCGAACTCGCCGCCATCGGGTTCCAGCAATTCAATGCCGCGATGGCAAAGGCCGGTGCGGCCGATGATCCTTCGATAGAGACGGGGATGGCGCGCGCCAGGGCCTATGTCGGTTATGCGCAAGACCATCCCGGCATGTACGGGCTGATGTTTCGTACCGAGCGTCTCGATATGAAGCGGCCTTCGCTGGAGCAGGCCGCCAGTGCCTCGTTTGCGGAGTTGGTTGGCGCGGTCGGCGCCAGCCGCCACGAGCAGATTTCCGAACAGGCGCTGTCGCTCGATCAGGCCGGGGCCATCGCACGCGCCTGGTGTCTGGTTCACGGCTTCACCATGCTGCTGCTCGATGGCCGGCTTTCCAACATTCTCAAGCGATTGCCCAAGGGGACGGATGTCGAAACCCTGCTGGACGCAATGCTGCGACCACCTGTCGGCCGCCCGGGGCGCGACGCGTAATCTGGGGAAGGATTGGGCGAGAGGCGTGAAACACCTGACATTTGCACGGAATCGATCTAGAACAACGGCTTCGCTATCCCAGCTTCACTCGCGTGTCAGTTCCTTATCCATGCCTGCTATTCCGTCAAACAAACCCTATCGCGTCGGCCGTTCCCGCACCGGACTTGGCCTCTTCGCCACCAAACCGATCAAGAAGGGCGCCAAAATCATTCGCTATTTTGGCCCGCTGCTGGATTCCCGGAAGAAAAAAGACGACGCGATCGAGAACAAATATCTGTTTGAACTCAACGGCCGCTGGACCATCGACGGTTCGGTGCGCAAGAACATCGCGCGCTACATCAATCACGCCTGCAAGCCGAATGCGGAATCCGACGTTAATCCGCGCAAGCGCAAGGTCGTGATCCGTGCGATCAAGAAGATCGAGCCCGGCGAAGAGATCAACTACGATTATGGCACGGATTATTTCAAAGCCTATCTGAAGCCTATCGGCTGCAAATGCGCGGCCTGCGAAAACAAGCGCAAGAAGAAGCGCGCCGAGGCAAGAGCCGAGCGGCTGCGCCTGAAAGCCAAGGAAGAGAAGAAGGCGCTTAAGAAAGCCGAAAAGCTGGCGGCCAAGGCCGGAAAGAAGCAAGCTGGGAAAACCGCCGGCAAACTTCCAAATGGCAAGCTATTGAACGGCAAACACCTCAACGGTCATAGCCTGTCCAGAGCGGTCGATAGAAAATCGGCCGCCGCGAAGTCCAAAACTTCCAAGAAATCTAAAACTTCCGTGAAATTCGGGAATTCCGCGACGGTCGTGGGTTCGGATCAGCAAGCTGCGGCTTAGGCCGCCAGCGCGTCGCTGCTCCTGCGCCATCCGACATATTGCAGCTCGCCAAGGACACCCACCACAATCGCCTGGATCACGACGAAAGCTTCGCCCAGAAGATTCGGCGTCACCGTGCCGCTGAACAACAGCGCGATGCTGGCGACGGCCCACGCCGCATTGCCTGCGATCACGATGACGACGAGCGCCTTCGGCATCGCCTGGCGTGTACCGAGCCAGCCGACCAGCGCCGTGTAGGCGATCAGAAACAGGCCGGTCTCACTCAGCAACGCTTCAGGCAGACTGAGCAAGGGGGCTAGCGCGCCGGCGCCGAGCGTGAGCAGCACGGCCGATGCGCCGCTGAAGACGGCGTCGGCCTGAATGGCGCGGCGCAGAAACAAGGATGGATTGATCATTCTGGTTCTCCTTCCGGGTTGGGGGTCGATGGTTAGCGCGCCAATCGCCGGCGCCAGTTCCGGAGCTGACGCAGCAGGCGCTTCGGGCAGAGCGTCTTGCCGACGCTGTTCTCGACGGCCTGCACATGCGCGAACACGAAGACGCCGGTGTCGTGCACCAGTGGCTCGGGCATGTTGAGCGAACGCGCCAGCATCCGGGTCGCCAGATTGAGCGTCCACGGAATGACGTTGGCGGGTGAGAAGGTTCTGGATCGGGTGCTCATGGTCATCTCCTGTGCTGGCGAAGATGGCCCGGCCCGATAGCCAGTTCGATTACCTCCGACGTAATGGAATGCGTGAAATTTGCATGGTAGATTTTCCACCATGAACACACAGTCCGCCACGGCGCGAGCCGACCGTACCCAGCCCGTCCACATCGGCGATCACCTGCGCGAGTGGCGGCAACGCCGCCATCTCAGCCAGCTTGATCTCGCAGGAGACGCCGAGATTTCCGCGCGTCACCTGAGCTTTGTCGAGACCGGCCGCGCCGCGCCGTCGCGCGACATGGTGATGAAACTTGCGGAGCGGCTCAACGTGCCCTTGCGTGAGCGCAACGTGCTCTTGGTGGCGGCGGGATTTGCACCGGCGTTTCCGCAGCGATCGCTCGACGATCCCGCGTTGAAATCCGCGCGGGCTGCGATTGATCTTGTACTCAAGGCGCATGAACCCAATCCGGCGCTGGCCTACGACCGGCACTGGAATCTGGTCTCGGCCAACCGCATGGTGATGCCGCTATTGGAGGGCGTTCCGGCGCGCCTGCTCGGCCAGCCCTTCAACATTCTGCGTCTGGCCTTTCACCCCGAGGCGCTGGCGGCGCGCACCGTCAACGTCGCCGAATGGTGCGGGCATCTCCTGGAGCGTTTGCATCGCCAGTGCGAGGCGACCGCCGATCCCGGGCTGATCAAGCTCTATCACGAGCTGAAGGCCTATCCGATGCCAGCGCGGTCGGCGCCGCTGCCGGCCGACAATGTCGCGATCCCCTTCAAGCTGCGGTCCGGCAGCGACGTCTTGAGCTTCATGTCGGCCACGATGATTTTCGGAACGCCGGTCGACATCACGCTATCGGAAATGGCGCTGGAGACGTTCTTTCCGGCGGATGATCTGACTGCCGAGCGGATGCGGAGCATGGCGGCCAATCTCAAATAGCGTACTTCTCATTGGACGGACGCAAAACCGGTATCCACCCTCGGATCAAGTCCGGGGGCATGCTTTTGCTGATCGCGCTCACTTGCCGAGGTTTTAACGGTTGACTATCTGTGGGTCTCCACAAGCGAGGACGCCCCGATGAGCACCCTAAAACCGCTTCAGATCGATATCGTCTCCGACGTCGTGTGCCCCTGGTGTTACATCGGCAAGCGCCGCATCGAGGATGCGCTGGCGCTGGCGGCGGATGTTCCGGTCGATGTTCGCTGGCGGCCGTTCTTTCTCAATTCCTGGATCCCCCGCGAGGGCATCGGTCGCGACGAATATCTCACAGCGAAGTTCGGCTCGGTCGAGGCTTACAAGGGCATTGCCGGCCGTGTCGTCACGGCGGCGGGCGAGGAGGGGCTGGAGTACCGGCCCGATCAGGTCAAGCGGCAGCCGAACACGATCGACTGCCACCGGCTGATTCACTGGGCGGAGGCGCAGGGCAAATCGGCCGAGATGAAACAGCGACTGATGGAATTGTATTTCCGCGATGGCGGCGATCTCACCGATATCGACGTGCTGGTGCAGGCAGCGGCCGATTGCGGGCTCGACACCGACGATGTGCGCCGGCGGTTGGCGACCGACGAGGACGTGGCGCTGATCTCGACGCAGGCGCAGGAGGCGGCCGACAAGGGTATCTCCGGCGTGCCGACCTATGTATTCGCCGGCAAGTACGCGGTATCCGGCGCACAGCCGGCCGAGCAACTCGCCCGCGCCATCCGCCAGGTGTCGGCGGAGGTGAACGCGCAGGCGGCGGAGTAGGGCGCGGCGGTCAGGATTTCGGCGATCGTATCCGCGATGATTTGATCTCGCGGATCAAGTGAACCGTGCGGCGCGCGAATTCGCGGACCAGCCGGCGCATGGCCAGCGCTGTATGGATCAGCGAGACCAGGGGATCTCGGGGATGCAGCGGGATCAGTACATCGCCGATCTTCAGCCGTCCGCGCCAGATCGGGTTGATCATCGGATGATCCGCGCTGGCGGTGGAGTCGGCCGTTGCGATAGTGGCATCGGCGCACAGATGTCGCGTCAGTTCGAGCGTCAGTTGGACGCCGGGTGAATATTTCGCGAAGCGCTCGTCGACGCCGAGCTTGAAATAGAACGCGCGGTCCTGATGCCGCAGCACGATCGCGGCCGCGACCGGTGTCTCACCCGCGCAGAGCGTGACGATTTCGCATTGGCCGGTCTGCGCAAGCCCTGCCGTGGCGCGCCGGATAAAGCCGGCATCGCCGTCGTCCTGTTTGAGCGCGCTGCCACGCCTGGCTTTCCAGCCGCTGGCTTCAAGCGCCATGAATGTCTCGACGGCGGCCGCAACCGCTTCGGGGGTGCGCGCGACATCGAAGCGGACGGCGCCATGCTCGGCGAGGCGATTGCGCTGCCGGCGCAATTCTTTCAGTTTTTTTCCGCCGAGCGCGTTACGCAGCAGTTCATCGCCATCGCGCCTTGCGTCAAGACAGGCGCGCGCATGGGATTGCAGCACACGCGGGCGCATGCCCCTTTGCCGCAATTCGTCCGTGATGGTCTTCATCGCCGTGCCGTTCAGCGAGACGTCGCGCAAGATCAGCGCATGGGCGCCCGCGCTGCGTGCCTGCGCTATCATGAGGTTGACGGCATCGCCGGCGGTTTCGCGATCGAGCAGCGGCGTGCACAGCGTGCCGTAGGGACTGGCGCTGGCCAGAGCAGGCAAGGGGATTTTGTAGGCGCGCCACATTGAAATGACCGGCAACAGGCCGATCAGCCGCGCCGCGCCGTCCGGCACCAATGGAGTCTCGCTCCACGCGTTCAGCGCGGATGCGCCGGTGCGGCCGGTTGCGAAGGCGTTCACCGCCAATTCCCAGTCGGGCAGATAATAGCCGTTGGGTTCGACCGCGCGTTCGGCCAGCGCGCGCCATGGCGCCACGGGGATATCCGCGAGCGGCATCGGCGCAGCGTCATGAACCGTAATGCCATCCGGCGAAACCGCGATCACCGGCTTGCCGGCGGCATCGTCTTTCGATGGGCGGTGGGCCACCGCTGGTTCAGCAATTTCGACCACGTCCCGGCTTCCCCGTTCGCGGGATTGCGGAGCCGTACCCCGCTGTCCACCGCGTTATCGGGAGGAGGCTACCGGAAAGATCGGGAAATACCGTGGATGCGGGTGGATCTGACGATTCAATTCAAGCGGTAGTGTTAATGCGCCGTTTATCAGCGCAGGCCGGTCAGATCGGTTGGTAGCTTTCGGTGGCGCAGGTGTCTTCGGCCTCGATACGTTGCCGGTCGATAATGACGCCGCTGCTGATCGTGATACGATAGGTTTCACTACCCAGCGGTTTGCCCACGGCGTTCGTCAGCTCAGCCTTGACGCATGCCGTCCAGCCGAGGCCACGCAACTCGTGGCGCGGCGGCGAAACCTGCACCTGGCGCGGGTTTGATGCAGCGACGAACACCGAATCCAGTCCTTCGCGGACCAGTTGTTTGACGTCGGGCGTCGCTTCGGGCGACGGCGGATCGCTGGCTTTGGCACGCATGAATTCAGGTACCGGCGAACGGCTGTCAGCGATGCCGCAAGCCCCCAGCATCAGCGCCCCGACCGTCATCAACACGATATGGATTATGACCCGACACATCTGCCGATTTTATCCCGGCCCGGTTAAGATTGCGCGGGAGCGCGGTCAATTCGCGAGCCCGAGCGATCAACAATTACTGAAAATAGGGGCAGCGATGTGGGCGGGGCGCCCTGTCACAGCATCGCAAAGGCGCTTGATACCATCGCAACGGGCCTGTTGTCGGCAGCACTGGACAGGGTGACGCGGCCGAAGCTCATGGTCCGCCCCAGTCGCACCACCCGGGCATCGGCCAGTACGTCCGATTGTGTCACAGCGCGCATGAAATGGGTGGTTTGATCGACGGTCGTCATCGGACGGTATCCTCGGTTCGCGGCAAGGATCGCGATCACCATCGAGGTGTCGGCCAGCGCCATCAGCGCCTGTCCGCAGACGATGCCGCCATGCCGGCACAGCCGTTCCGAAAAGGCCATCCGCAGCACCGCGCCCGGCTGCCAGTCGGCCGCAGCGCCCGGCGGCGGGGCATATTCGACGCTGCCGATCGACAGCCCGAGATCCTGCACCCAAGGAGCGAATACGTCGCCAAGAACGCGCCTGGCCTCCTCGATGTCGAATTCCTCAGCCTTTTGTTCGTATGCTTTGGGTTCGTGTGGCATGAACGGTGTTTCCTCGCCCGGAATTGCGAATAATGCTTATTCCAGAGCGCATCCGGTGCAAAGGGACCCGGCGGGACGGCTTGAAAATGCCTGACTTGAGGTCATAAGGGGAGCAGGATCCTGGGGAAGTAGGGTCTTGGCGTAAGGTTGCGTGGGTGGGGAGTAAGTTGATGGCGTTTCGGCGATTGGCATTGATTTTCAGCGTTGTTGCCATGGGCCTCGCCCTCAACGGCTGCACCAAATGCGGTCCAATCTGGGACGATTGGATGCAGAAATCCTGCAAATCCGACCATTTTTAGCGCGCAAATCCGGCTGCGCGGCGCGTCACCCGTGCGTTACGCACCCATGCGTTTACGTCACCCGGCGCACTTGGCCCTGCTGCCAACGCGATGATATATTGCCGGGGAAAGACAGGGAGCACTCCATGAAAGTTTTCTGCATGGCGGCGGTTATCGCGATGTTGGCCTCGCCGGCTTTTGCCCAGAGCACCCCCAGCTTGAATTTGCTGATGGACAACAAGCCGGCCAAGTCGCAGGAGGAGAAGGATGCCGAGGCGGCGAGAGACAAGGCCTACCAGGATTCGTTGAAGAAAATACCGGACGCCAAAGCGCCTGCCGATCCCTGGGGTAACGTACGCAGCCCGGATGCGCCCAAGACCGTGACCAAGGCTTCCGCCAAGCCGAAGACCAAAACCGGTAGCGCCGCGAATTCGAATTGAAGCGCGAGACCTGAACGCTGTGCAATGAGGCGTGAGCGCCATACCTTGCTGGCGACTTCCGTGATCGAAGTGCGCCTCACCCCGAGCATCTCGGCGAGAAATTCCTGCGTCAGCGCCACGATGTCGCTGGCGATCCGCGCTTTGCAGCAGCCAGCGGCAAAAGCGCCCTCCATCGGATGTAGCGCGTTGCAGGCGGCGGTCATCCGAGCCTGCGAGAGCAGCACCTCGTTGTAGCGGATGCAGAGGTTTCGAACGGCATCGCTGGCGGTGACGACCGTCCTGAAATGCGTAGCCGCGATCCTGCTACAGGCCATCGGCATTTGCACGACGACGCGCACCAGCGATTTGTAAAGGCCAAGTCCGGCCATCGCCCCGACGACGCCTTCGCGGCCCACGGTCGCGGTCTCGATCGCCTTGCCATCGCGGCGCACGGCGAGCAGCGACAATCTGCCGTAATGGGAAAAGCAGACTTGATCGACTTCGCCGCCAGCCTCGGACAGCACCGCGCCTGTTTGCAGGGAGACCGTCGACAAATGCGGCTGCAACCGGTCGAAATGATCGCGGGGCAGTGAGGCAAGCAATGCAATATCCCGCCCGATCGGGTTGTTTTACCGCAGGGGTGGGGCCATGCAGATCCCGCAGGTGATTGGACCACTACTGTTTTACCAAGGGTACGCAAGCAAACAACGGCTGCCCGGCCGGCTCCCGGGAAGGCCGCTTTCCGGCCGGCCGGCACGGTGACTCGGTTTGGCTGCCTCAAGCGCTATATTGAGCCGGTCGTTATTTGTTGGAGTTGCGATATGACCTCTCGTCCGCGCGATCTCGCAGATCGGATGGCCGGCCGGCGCAAGCCGGACGACGGCTATTTGCGCGAGACATTCACCCTGCCGCGTGACAAGGCGCGGGCAAGGGCGCGCGATTTCCTCGCCCGCTATCCCAAGGCCGCCTATATGAGCGGCGTCGAAAGCTGGCGTGAACTGCCCGATGGCGACATCGAATTCACGATGCGGCGGCTGCGCAGCGCGGATTAGTAACGCTCTCATGGAGCGCATTAAAGTATTTTCATAACTATCTATAGTTGTTATCTTTTTTAGATAGCCGCCGATCAGCTATTGCCGGCTCGCTTCCGATTGAAGCAGAACCGCGGCTCTCGTCTTCCAGGATGCTTTAATCCGGCGTCTCCGCGACGAGACGAATTCGAAAAACCGGTCGCTTGGCTTCGTCCAGAAGCTCCATTTCCCATTCGGAGTTCTGCTGGAGCCTTCGGGAAATGCCGCCGACGATACCGGCGCAAACACTGGTCAACTCTTTCCAGGCGGCATCGTGATCGGCAAATTCCTTGCCTTGATCGGAAGCGCCGGAAAGGCTGCCATTTCGGATACGAAAAAAATAGAGCGGCATGGCGTGACCCGATGCATGAAGGCCGCTCTAGGCCTATTAAATCCACAAAATCCGGCGGCAGTGGATTCCGGAATGCGGGACAGATCAATCCGGGAATCTACGGAGGTGATGCCGGTCAGGCCGCTTCAGCGCCGGCGAAGCATTCGCACTCACTCGCTTTCGGTAATCCGGATCAGGCCATCGCCAGTGACGACAGGACCTTTGGCGGTTACGACGACGTAGCCAAGGGCGATCAGCTTCGCCAGATGGGGCGCCGGAATGGCGGGGGTGGGGGAAGTGATCGCGACCTCGATCAGCGAGGCGAATTCTTCGGGCGTCAAAAGCTTTGGCGTATGTACGGTCATCGGTGAACTCACGATCAGGCGTGGGAAT
>Ga0209006_10006269_pt1 | contig 10772 bp, 10 predicted proteins | sample JacPin_JW_Ref_O2_FD_188567 | JGI IMG/M metagenome (GOLD analysis project Ga0209006, IMG submission 188567) | Forest soil microbial communities from Algoma, Ontario, Canada - Jack Pine, Ontario site 1_JW_Ref_O2 (SPAdes) (version 2) | ecosystem: Environmental > Terrestrial > Soil > Boreal... | reverse complement strand
CACCGGAGCCGGAGGGATGTCGCTCGTCCGTGCTTTCCATTTTGTGCTGCCTCGTATTTATAACACGTCCGTGATGCGCCGCGCCACCAACACCTTCGGCATCAGACGCCCCGAGCCAAGCGGCAGTTGCCTGGTTGTCTAGCCGGTGTGCTCAGACGTCCAAGGCGAAATTCAAAGACGCCAGCGCCGCCGTCACTGCTGTCTCGGTTCGGAGAATCATCTTGCCCAACGAAGCCTCGCGAAATCCGGCGGAACCCGCGTCCACAAACTCCTCATCGGTCCAGCCACCCTCGGGTCCGATCGCTAGCGCCACACTCGAGGGGCGCTGCCCCGTCAAAATCTCTCGGAGACTTGCCGCGTTTTCCCGCTCCGATAGCAAAATCTTCAAATCGGCGTTCGCAGCGCGGAAGGCGTCGGAGGATCGAGTCGCTTCTCGCAGCTCCGGCACTCGCACGCGTCGCGACTGCTCCGACGCTCCTGCCAAAATCTTCTGCCAACGTTCGGCACGCTTCGACGCACCGGCGATCAAACCCTTCTCACTCCGCGCTGCCGAAACAGGAACAACCGTGCCGACTCCAAGTTCCGTGGCCTTCTCCAGCGCCCACTCAAACGCATCGAATTTCACGACGGCCAGCAGCAACGTGGTGTGAATTGCAGGCTGATACGACGGAATCTCTTCCAGCAACGCAAACTCGACTTCATCACGCGTGACATTCTCGATGCGACCTAAGCGCACGCGCGAACCGTCGCTCAGCTCATAAACTTGCCCAGCCTGAGCCCGCAATACGCGCCCAACGTGATGCGCAGCCCCCCCACCCATGACAGCGCGATCACCGCTAAATTGTTCAACGAAAAATCGCCGCCGCACTTAATCCTCGGTACAAAAATGTAGGGGCGCAGCATGCTGCGCCCCATCCCGGCAAAATCTCTACAAAGAACCTTCCGTTGCCATCAACCAAACTTGGAAGATCTACCCGAAAATATCTTTCACCTTGTCGAAGATCGAAGAATTTCGTTCCGCTGGCTTGTTCTCCACCTTCAGCGACGATCCAAGCTCCTCGATCAACTTTCGCTGCTCGCGCGTTAACTTCGTCGGCGTCAGCACGCGCACGTGATAATACAAATCGCCTTTGCCGCCGCCACGAGGATCCGCCAGGCCCCTGCCCTTTAACCTGAACACCGCGCCGCTCTGTGTTCCTTCGGGAATCTTCAGCTTCTCTTCCCCGATTAGTCCCGGCACCTGCAACTCCGTGCCCAGCGTCGCCTGGGGGATGCTGATCGGAATCGTGCAATACAGATCTGCGCCGCGCCGCTCGAAGAACGAGTGCTCTTTTACCTCGAGCACGACGTACAAATCGCCCGCCGGACCGCCGTTCGGCCCCGGCTCGCCCTCGCCGCCAACGCGCAGTCGCGTCCCCGTGTCGACGCCCGGTGGAATGCGCAACTCGATCGTCTTCTCGCGCTCGATGCGTCCCTGCCCACGGCAATCCGGGCAGCGCTCTTTGATCATCTGCCCAGCGCCCTGGCAAGCCGGGCACGTCCGCGTGATCGTGAAAAATCCTTGCTGGTACGCCAACTGGCCGCGGCCGCCGCACGTGGCGCAGGTTGTGACGCCGGTTCCCTTTTTCGCGCCGGTGCCGTTGCACGGCTCGCAGTATTCCTGCCGCGGCAACTTCACTTTCGTGTTGACGCCGGTCGATGCCTCTTCAAACGTCAGCGTCATGTCATAGCGGAGATCCGCACCGCGCTGCGCCCGGCGAGCACCTCCACGTCGGCTACCGCCGCCAAACATGTCCTCGAAGCCGAAGAAGTCTCCAAAAATGTCATGGAAATCCTGAAAGATCGTCCCGTTGAAATCGACTCCCGCCGATTGTCCCGACAATCCCGCGTGCCCGTAGTTGTCGTAGACCTGGCGCTTCTGCGGATCGCTCAGCACGCTGTACGCTTCGGTGCTTTCGCGAAACTTGATTTCCGCTTCCGCCTTATTTTCCGGATTGCGATCGGGATGATATTTCAGCGCGCACTTGCGGTACGACGCCTTGATCTCTTCCACGCTCGCGGTGCGCGATACGCTGAGTACTTCGTAATAGTCCCGTTGATTCGACTTCGCCATTCGACTTCTCTCTCCTGGTGCCCTTCACAATTCTCTATGGTTTAAATGTGGATTTGTTTCCATCGGCCCGGAAGTGTGCCGCGTCAGTTCACGGTGTTCCCCGTCAATTCACAGTTTTCTTGGATGCCGGAGTCGTCTGCACCGCTACGCGCACCATCGCAGGACGCAGGACCCGCCCGTGGAAGACATATCCCGGCTGGAATGTCTGCACAACGGTACCGTCTTCGTGATCATTCGTTTCCAGCCGATCCATCGCCTGATGCTGGTGCGGATCAAATTGCTTTCCGACCGGGTCGATACGCTCAGCGCCGAGCTTCGTGACGTTCTCGACCAACTGCTTGTAAATCAGCTCGAAGCCCTTGCGATAATTGTCGTATTCCTTTTGTTGGCCATGCGCGGCCAGGGCGTGCTCGAATCCATCGATGATCGGAATCAAGCCCTCGATCACACGAGCCGTGGCGCGCTTGGAGTCGTCCGTACGCTCCTTCTCAATCCGCTTCCGATAATTCTCAAAATCCGCTTGTCGACGCAGCAGCGTCTGCCGCAGATCATCCAGTTCGCTGACGAGCTTTGCCGTCTCTGCTGCTTCCGCGCCGCCGGATTCAGGATCGCCATTCGCGGGATTCCCGCCGCGCTGTGAGCCCTCGTTCGGATCCTCAGACTCCAAATTCACACCAGTATTCTTGTCGGGCACCTTCTTGCCTCTCTTCTGCCAAAAGTTATTCAAATTTTGCTCAGTGTTTCGCTGAATAGTTGCGCCACGTAGGCAACCGCTGTAATCGCGCGCTCGTAGTGCATGCGCGTCGGGCCAAGCACTCCCAGCGATCCTTGCACGAGTTCATGCCTCATGTAAGGAGCGCTGATCAGCGCCAGATTCTCGCCCGATTCCGAAATCTCCTTCACTCCGATTTGCACATGCACGGGCTCGGGACCTTCGATGCACGCATTCAAGACCGTCACCAGCCGATGCTTCTCTTCGATCGCGGCGAGCACATCGCGCAATTGCGTCTGGTCCGAAAAATCATGCGAGCCGACCATCTGCGCTGTGCCTTCCACGTGAACTTGTCGCGTATGGTCTTCGCCGAGCACAACCGGATCGCACAGGGTCAACGCGTTTTGCACGATGCCTTCGTAGCGCTCGCGCTCGTTCGCCAATTTCTGCAGTAAGTCGCCGCGAATTGCCTCCAGTGTCCACCCGGAATAGTGCCGATTCAAGAAGTCTGCGGTCGTATCCAGTTCGGCCTGCGTAAACGGTCGCACCGGCCGCAAAATCTTGTCGCGCGTAATTCCACCCGGCGAAATCAAAACAACAACGACACGCGTGTCGGGTAGCAACCACATCCGCGCATGCTCGATGACCATCTTGCCCATCGGCGGCGAAACAATGATGCCGAGTCCATTCGACACTTCCGCGAGCACATGCCCCGCCCGCTCGGTAATTTCCGAAGCATTCGTCGCAGCGCCAATCTCGCGCTGAATCCATTCGCGATCCGCAGAGCTCAGCGTCGCCTGCGACGCAATCTCCTGCGCGAAAAATCGGTACGCCGCCGCAGTCGGCACGCGCCCAGCCGAAGTGTGCGGCTGAAACAGAAAGCCGCCATCCTCCAGCTCGCCCATCACATTCCGAATGGTCGCCGTGCTGAGGGTCTCCTCAAAGCGCGCCGAGATGACGCGCGAAGACACCGGTTCGCCAGTCTCAATATATGTGCGGACAACGTCAGCGAGAATCTGCCGGTTCCGTCGTTCCTGCAGCGCGGGAGTCCTCATAGGATTACACTCTGCCCAGAGTGCGTATCTACCATTGTAGAAACGCTGTCAACCCCCGTCAACGCGTGCGCTCCAGACGCTTGCCAAAAGGCGCATCGCAACACATTGTCTCGATTGAAGTTATTCGCACTCGTGTCTTGCGTCGTTGCCACTCAAGATTGCTCGCAACATAACGCTCCGTAATTCATTCAAAATCCAAATGAGAACAAATTTTCCCTCAAAATTTTCTCGCCTTCCAGCGTTGCAGTTCCGCAAGCATCCGTGCATCCTAGACACATGGAGCCAAACGTCCCCGTTTTTGGCCAGCGCTCCGGCGAGGCCCTGAAGAAAACGCGCGAGTGCGCGTATGCGGTAGTGATCAATTCCGATGGACTTGTCGCGGGCACCCGCGACGGCGATCACATTCACCTGCCCGGTGGCGGCGTCGATTTCCCCGAAACTCCGACCGAAGCGATCCATCGCGAAGTACGCGAAGAGATCGCCTGCAAAGTGAACATCGGCGAACGGATCGGCCAAGCCTTGCACTACATCCCCCAGGGGGACGGCCTCGCCGCACATTACGCCACGTTCTACGCGGCAGAGCTCGGCGATGCAACCAATTCAACGCCCGAGCACGAGCTCATCTGGGTCGAACCGGAATCCTTCACGCACGAGCACCACACCTGGGCCGCCCGCAAGCAGCTGCTCAGTCTCTCGACGCGCATCCCCGCCGTCGCCGCCCAGCCACAATAATTTTCTGCCGCATGAAATCGCCCCGCTCGAGATAAAAAGCCAACCTGACATCACGAGCGGAGCGAGGGATCTGCTTTTTTTCTTACTCAGCCAGCGCTTAGTTGTTGTCGATCTGCGCCCGCTGCAACTTGTCGCTGTAATCGATGTAAACCGTCTTCCACTCCGTATAAAAATCAATCGCCGCAATCGCCGCCTCGCGATGACCGTTGCCCGTCTGCTTCGTCCCGCCAAACGGCAAATGCGTCTCCGCTCCAATCGTCGGGGCGTTCACATAAACAATCCCCGTGAACAAATCGCGCGTCGCCTGGAACGCCCGATTCACATCGCGCGTGTAAATCGACGCCGACAACCCATACGGCACGCCGTTCGCAACTTCGATCGCCTCTTCAAACGAGCCGATCGGAATCACCGAAACCACCGGCCCAAAAATTTCTTCCTGCGAGACACGCATCTTCGGCCCGCAGTCGCCAAACACCGTCGGCTGATGGAACCAGCCCTTCGCGTACGCGCCGGAGTCGAGCCTATTTCCACCCGTCAGCAACCTCGCGCCTTCGCCCTTGCCGATTGCGACGTAGTCCATCACCGTCTTGAGCTGCTGCTCGTTAATGCACGGCCCCATCTCGACCGTGGCATCTAGACCATCGCCGACCTTCAGCTTCTTCACGCGATCGACGAAACGCGTCACAAACTCGTGATACACGCTCTTATGCACCGCAACGCGGCTCGCCGCCGTGCATCGCTGGCCGGTCGTGCCGAATCCACCCCACACCGCGCCATCCACCGCGAGATCAAGATTCGCATCTTCCAACACGATGATGATGTTCTTGCCGCCCATCTCCAGCGAACAATGCTTGAACTCCGGCGCGCAAGCCTGCGCAATCAATTTCCCCACCGCCGTCGATCCCGTAAAGCTGATCACCGGCGCGTCCAGATGCGACGCCAGCGGCGCCCCCGCGTTCGGCCCATCTCCGCTCACAAGATTCACGACGCCCGGCGGCAACCCCGCATCCGCCAGCGTCTGCACCAGGTGATACGACGACAGTGGCGTGTCCTCCGCCGGCTTCAGGACAACCGTATTCCCGCTCACCAGCGCCGGCATCATCTTCCACGACGGAATCGCCATCGGAAAATTCCACGGCGTGATCAGGCCGGCGACACCGATCGACTGCCGTACGCTCATCGCAAACTTATTCGGCAATTCCGATGGCGTCGTCTGACCAAACAGCCGGCGACCTTCCCCCGCCATGTAATAGGTCATGTCGATCGCTTCCTGCACGTCGCCGCGCGTCTCGGCCAGCACCTTTCCCATTTCGCGCGTCATGTCCTTCGAGAAATCCTCTTTGTGCGCGACCATCGATTCAGCGGCGCGATACAAAATCTCCGCGCGCTTCGGCGCCGGCACCAGCCGCCACTTCTTGTAAGCCTGTTTCGCCGACTCAACGGCCGCATCGACATCCTCCGACGTCGACGACACAAACATCCCGACTAGCTCATCGGTATTCGCCGGGTTGCGGTTCTCGTACGCCTTCCCGCTTCGAGACTCGACCCATTCGCCATTGATAAAATTCCGGTAAACACGCGGCGCTGGTGCTGTTGCCATAGACTGCCTCCTGATTTCTTCGGTACGCCTGGCCTTAGCGAGTCAGTGCTTCGCCAGCCGCTAACTTATTGCACCATAGCGACTTACGGTCAGACTACTTCTCAATCGAATTCGATGAGCGGTTGCCTCTCGGGTGGATTCGACGCGGGAACATGCCGCCTGGAGTCACCAGTTTATCCGGAGACTCGCTAAACCGTCAAACCTTGTGGACCGACGAGGCCTCGTCCGTTCGCCCGAATCATGTAGGGGCGCAGCACGCTGCGCCCTAACTTGCCCGGGCGTGACGAGCTTCCTCAGTCCGATTGGCGGGTCGCCCCGTCGCGTTGCCGCCAAAAAGTAACGCCGCTTTTTACATCGATGTTACAAACTCGTGGCAAGTCCACAGTTCGTACCCGCTATCTTCCATACAAGCAATTGAGTGATTCTCCTTGGGCACAAATGAAGGCTGGAGGTTGCGCCCGCAAACTCCAGCCTTCTACATTTTAGCCCGCGCGATTTTCCCAACCATCATCCGCTAGCTTGACTCCTCAGGACAGGCCACATAGTCTTGCCGCCATCGTTTCGGATTTTCCCTTCCCAATCGACAGGCCCAAGAATCGCAAATCTAAGGAGAGACACTCAAATGAAGCAAACTTTGCTGGCCCTCGTCGCCCTGGCAATTTGTCTGGTCGCACCAACCTTGATGAAAGCCGATACAAGCGCACTCGTCGGCACATGGAAACTCAATCTCGAGAAATCAACGTTTCCGGCCGGCACCGCGCCCAAGAGCATGACTCGCACGATAACGGCGGATGGAGACAACGTCACCTACAGCTTCGACGGCGTAGCGGCCGACGGCTCCGCACTAAAGTATTCATTCACCGTGAAATACGATGGCAAGGACTACCCCATCACCGGGACCGGACCGAACGGCTCCGACCACATCTCACTCAAGCAGGTCAATTCGCATATGACCCAGGGAACATTGAAAGCGGGCGATAAGGTCGTCGCCACTGTTCATACGACCGTTTCCCACGACGGAAAAACAGTGACCGTCAACAGCAAGGGTACCGACAAAGACGGCAAGCCACTCAAACAGAACCAGGTCTACGACAAACAGTAGTTCAAAACAAACGCTTTTGAATTGCTATCGGCCAGGGAGCCCATGCGACTCTCTCCCTGGCCGAATCTTTTTCGAATAGCATCGGCTCTCAGCACTCTCGATCCGCCACCCTGTAGCCGCACCCTGTAGCCGCGATCGCCTTCCAGATCGCGGGGTTTAAACTCAACCTAATCAACCACTGTCGTGCGTGCGCTTGAAAGGATCGCCGTGCCAACCGCCCCACGCGACCATCAAAGTTTCGCTGCGCTCTACACCGCCGCCTGGTGCAGCCAGAACGCCGCCAGTGTCGCCGCTTTTTTTTCCCCGAACGGAAGCCTCTCCGTAAACCACGGCACCCCAGCGATCGGGCGATCTGCGATTCAAAATACCGTGCAGTCGTTCATGACCGCCTTCCCCGACTTGCAAGTAATCTTCGACAAGCTTGTCGTGAACGACGACCGCGTCGAATACCACTGGACTTTAGTCGGCACGAACACCGGCCCGGGGGGCACCGGCAAACCCGTGCGAATCAGCGGCATGGAAAATTGGAAAGCGTGGTCAGAAGGATTGATAGACGTATCCGAGGGTGAATTCGACGCGGCGGACTATCACCGCCAGTTGGGAGTCGGTTCGTAATACTTACTGGCGGCTGGATTGAAGTGAGTTGCCCGTAAGACGCGAAGTAGAATTCGGCGGCGCGACCGGTTCCGCTACGCCAGCCGTCGTCGAACCAAGCCCAAGCTTCTCCAGCGTCAACGCGTCGAGCTTACCCGAAGGATTCAATGCGTGCGTCGTCTGAAACTTTTTCATCGCGTCGACCGTGTTCTCGTCCCATTTGCCGGTGGGAGCCGTTGAGTACGAGCCATCCTTCGCCAGCGCCTGCTGAATCTCCGTGATGCGCTCCGGCGTCGGCGTCATCTGCCCTTTGTCTTTTTTCTTTCGCGCTGACGTCTTCTTGGTCGTCCCGTGCGTTTTCGACGACGCGGAAGTGGAAGTCTTCGGCTTTGAGGTAGGTTGCGTCTGAGCGGACAGCGTATTCGCGCAGAACGATAGAGCCAGCCCCACAACAGCCACCGACCCTCGTCGCAGCGCGATTCGCATGATCTAACTCTCCCTCAGAATTTGTTCCACTCAAAAAAAAGAGGCGCGGTTCCCCGCGCCTCTTCCCTTCAACCCTTACTTGCTGTCCGCCGGCACCACGCCCGGCAAAAACATCGTCAGCGTGTGATCGTTGTCCGCTCGGCGCAGAATCTTGAACACAACGTTCTCGCCGGGCTTCAGCTTGCCCACCGCCGACTTGTAGTCTTCCATCGACGTTACCGGCACGCGATTGATCTCCACGATCACATCGCCGCGCCCGAACCCGAGGTCGTCCGCAAAGCTCGCCGGATCCACATCGACAACAAGCACGCCGCGCTGCCCATCCATGCCGACACGCGAAGCGCGATCGGGCGTGAGAGCTTCAACGCGCAAGCCGAATTCGGCCGGCGCCGCCTCGTCGCCCTGCTGATCGCCAACACGACCCGCCTGTGTCGGGAAGACCCGCGTGCGATCTTCGACCACCGCGGTGGCCTCCTTCGCCGTGCGATCGCGAACGTAATCGATCTTCACCTTGCTCCCAATCGGAGCCTGCGCAATCGGATTCACGAGGTCATTCCCGGTCTTCACCGGCTTGCCGTTGACCGCCGTAATCACGTCGCCGCCCTTCAGTCCGGCTTTCTCCGCCGGGCTGCCGGCTTCGACGCCCATAATCACCACGCCATTCGCCGCGCCCAGTTCCTTCAGCGTGATCGCGTTCGTCCCCAGTTCTTCCTGGAAGCTCACGCCAATCGACCCGCGCGTCACGCGCCCTTGCGCAATGATCTGGTTGTAAACGCTAATTGCCGCCGTCGAAGGTAGCGCAAACCCAACGCCTTCATATCCGCGGCTACCGGTGATAATCGCCGTGTTGATGCCGATCACTTCGCCGGCAAGATCAACCAGCGGCCCGCCCGAATTTCCGGGATTGATCGCCGCATCCGTCTGCAAAAAACGCTGGAACTGATGATTCGATCCGCCGATCCCGCCGCGATCCTTCGCGCTGATGATGCCCGCCGTCACGGTCGCATTCAGCCCAAACGGGCTGCCGATCGCCAAAACCCAATCGCCAACATTCACGCCGTCGGAATTTCCGAGCTTCGCCGTTGGCAGCTCTTTCCCTGCTTCAATCTTGATCACGGCCAGGTCGGTGTCTTCATCGACGCCGATCACCTTCGCCGTGTATTTGTTCGGATCGCCATCAAGAGAAACCTGAATCTTCGTCGCCTGCTCCACGACGTGGTTGTTCGTCAGCACGTACCCGCGCTTATCAACGATCACGCCCGAGCCAAGACTGCGCTCCGCCTGCGGAGGAGCATCCTGCCGCCCATCAAAAAATCGATCGAAGAAATCCTGCATCGGATCGTCTTGGTCATTCCCGTAGCCTTGACCATTACCGCCGCCCTGCGGTGCGCGGCGCTTGTGAACCGTGGGCTTCTTCTCAAGAACTTGCGTGGTGGCAATATTGACGACCGCGGGTTCGACGCGCGTCACAATCCCAGAAAACGACGCCGACGAGGGAACCGGATCAGGCACCTTCAACGGAGTGGCATTGGTCCCGGCAAACGCCGACATCGCTCTCATCGCCGACGTGCGGCCCGACACAATCGAGCCGATCAGGATCCCAATCACCAGCGTCAGGACCAGAAACGCCGACGCGAGCAGCTTCCGCCGACGCGCCCAGCCGAAAATCTCTAGAACTTGCTGCCCCATAGCGTGTTTACTCCTGTCGTCCCGGAAAAAAGTCCCCGCCGTCACAAAGTATAACACCAGCATTCACGACGGGTTGCGGATGCACAGCACTGAGGCAGAACCGATACTGTACGAAAGGCCGGGTATCGGAATATTTTCGGTCGCTGCCGCGCGCTTCGCGGGAAATAGTACTCCTAAAATGTTCGTGCCGCATGCTGATGCGTATTGGACGCTCGCCGGCGACATTATGTTGTCGCCATGACACAAAAGATCCCGACTCCAAAACGACCCAATACCCGTCGAGTCAATTCCTGTATGCCCCACCCTCGGCGAATAAGGGTGGCGGTTTAGATGAACCCGCGCCCATACCACGACGACGACCCACCTGTAGCCGCGATCGCTTCTCCGATCGCGGGATTTAGATTCCACCCCCCTCCACCCACACAACGACAACTGCCCCCCAACACGAAAAAAATCAAATGCGCGAAGCTCCACCGATCTCGTTGCTCCAAAATGACTTACTGTCCATCCGATCTTTCGCTTGACATCAAACCTCATCTATCAGATAAAAGATGCAGTTGCGATGGCGAGCCGTTCACGCCTTCGCGCTTGAAACGTGGCGATTTAGGGCAACTTGCTCCACGTAAAAAACTGCTAAAGAGCTTCAGAGCTTTCTTAGAAGATTTTCTGAGATCCCTCCAAGCCTTTGG
>Ga0209006_10006268_pt1 | contig 10773 bp, 10 predicted proteins | sample JacPin_JW_Ref_O2_FD_188567 | JGI IMG/M metagenome (GOLD analysis project Ga0209006, IMG submission 188567) | Forest soil microbial communities from Algoma, Ontario, Canada - Jack Pine, Ontario site 1_JW_Ref_O2 (SPAdes) (version 2) | ecosystem: Environmental > Terrestrial > Soil > Boreal... | reverse complement strand
CGTTCCCGCCACAGCGAAACTGGACGACGGCACCATCAACGCCAAGAATCTGCGTGGCAGCGTGGGCTTCATGGGACCGGGCATGGGTGCGGCTGGTCCGTACCATCACTACACGTTTGAGCTGTTCGCGCTGGATACCAAGCTCGATCTCGGACCGGACGCCTCGCGGGCCGACGTGCTGGCCGCAATGCAAGGTCACATCCTGGCGAAGGGCGTGCTCGCAGGCCGTTTTCACAAATAGGCCCGCGTAGGAGGGGCGGCGAGTGAACAAATTCGCGATAGGTCTGATCGCCGCCTTCTGTCTGGTTTGCCCGCGATCCCGAGCTGACGATCTTCCCGAAGGCAAGGGCAAAGAACTAATCCTGCGCGCGTGCGTCGGCTGTCACAAGGCCGACGAGATCGCGGTTTATCGCTTCACGAAAGACGAATACCAGACGATCGTTTACCGCATGCGCGATCGGGGCGCACAAGCCACGCCCCCCGAACTCGACGTGATCGCCGGTTACCTTTTTGCGAATTTCCCCAAGGTGGAAGACCCCGCGAAAATCAACGTCAACAAAGCCACGGCCCAACAGATCGCGACCGGCCTGAATCTGACGAACGACGAGGCTGCAGCCGTGGTGAAATATCGCGAACGCCACGGCGATTTCCACGCCTGGGGGGACCTGCTGATCATCTACGGCGTGGACGGCAAGAAGATAGCCGCGGCCAAGGACAAGATTAGTTTTTAGCGCGTTTGTCGTTCGCCGAAAGGGCGCTGACTTCGGGCAATTGCGACGTGTCCCATCCGCCGCCCAGCGCTGCCACCAGCAGGACGCTCGACACCATGCGCCGCGTCAACAGATTCACCAGCGCTTCCTGCTCGGCGAACAATGCCGTCTGCTGGGTTTCCACCTGAAGGTACGTTGCGGTTCCCGCCTTGTATTGCGCCACAGTGATGTCGAGCGCTGTTTGGGCGGCCTTCACGGTTTCGTTCGTGGCGCCGGTTTCCTGCTCCAGAATCCGAAGAGCGGCCAGATTATCTTCCACCTGTTGAAACGCGGTGAGCACCGTTTGACGGTAATTGGCCATGCCCGCATCGTAATTGGCCTCGGCGAAGTTCACTTGCCCTCGCCGCTTTCCGTTATCGTACAAAGTTTCCGACAAAGTGGCCCCGGCGGTCCAGAAGCGGCCTGCCCAGGTAAATAACCTGACGAAGCTGGTGCTGCCCAGGCCCGCGCCCGCGCTCAGCGTCAACGATGGATAGTACGCCGCGTCCGCGATCCCCACCTGCTCGTTCAGCGCAGCCATCTGGCGTTCCGACGCGGCAATGTCCGGCCGCCTTTCGAGCAGCGTGGATGGAAACGCAACAGGCACCTGAGGAGGCTGCTGCTTGATCGGCTCCTGTGCGATCGACAACTCGGAGGGCGGCTTGCCGATCAGAATCGCGATGGCATGCTCGAACTGCGCGCGCGCCACTCCGAAATCGATCAATTGTTCTTTGGCCGAATCCAACTGCGTTTGCGCCTGGGCGACGTCGGCGCCCGACGCGATGCCCGAGTCATGCCGGGCTTGTGTGAGCTTCAGAAATCCGGTGTAGGAATCGACCGTGGATTGCAGTAACGCGATGTCGCCGTCAGTGCCATGCAGCTGGAAATAATCCTGCGCCAGGTCCGACTGGTAGGTGAGCTTGGCGTTCTCAAGCTGCGCCTCGGTAGCCTGGGCGTTTTCAGCGTTCGATCGGATGCCGCGCCGGATGCTGCCCCACAGGTCCACTTGATAGCTGACATCGAAGGGGATTTGAAAACTATTTATAACGCCCGCGGAGGGCGCTATGTTGCCGCCCTGCGTGGAGCTGGCCGCCGGGCCTACCGCAACGGTCGGAAATAAAGCCGACCGGGCGATCTGAATCTCCGCCCGCGCCGCGCGGTACTGCGCCTCCGCCGCCAGCACGTTCTGATTCGAAATGACCACCTGCTCTTCCAGTTCGTTGAGCTTGGCGTCGTTATAAACCTCCCACCACTTGCCTTTGAGCGCGGTGTCGTTGGGCTGTGCTTCCTTCCAACCCTCGGGAGGCGGCTCTTTGAACGCGGCTGGCACAGGGGCCGGCGGGAGCTTGTAGTTGGGACCCACCATTTTGCATCCGCTCGAAACCAGCAGCGCGCCGAACAGCATTCCGGCCGCGGCCCGGCTTGGCCCGGGCTTAGTTTTCCGATTCAACATTTGCATTCTCACAATCCACGCTCTTGCGGCAGACCCAGTAATACTTTCTCATGATCGCGCCTGCCATGATCGATCCTCGCGGCGTCACCGCAGCCATCACGCGTCTCGGCGGGGGAAGAAAAGGCGGAACGTAGCTCTGAAGAGCCGCGTACATTGGCAAATCCGGGGACTTCCTAATTATAGTGCTCCGCCCTCAGCGAATTGACGTTTGCAGCCGCTGGGCGGTGCTGGCCGTAATGACAGTACTTGGCTCATCGATCCCGGACGCGTACGCGATATCTTCAAGGAATTGGCGTAGCGCAGTGGGGCTAAGTTACGGATGACACTAAAGGGCTAGGCTCATGGCATGCGGATAATATTCTCGCCGTAAACTTCCAGGATGGACCAGACGTTCGTGATGCGGAACAGTTCCCGGACGCGCTGGCTCAGGTTGATCAAGATCAGCGTGGAGCCGGAGGCCTTGGCCGAAACGTACAGGCCGACGATTGTTCCCAGGCCCATGCTGTCCATCTGAGTGAGATCGGTCAAGTCGAGCACGATCTTCTTCGATTGCGGGATCAGCCGCTTCACCTCGTCCCGCAGAATGCCGGTGAGGCCGGCGGTCAGCTTGCCGGTGCAATGGACGACAGTGGCGTCGCCTTCCGCGTAAGTGCGAAGGCTCAAGGAAGGGGCTGGGGCATCGCCTGGATCTGCTGACATGGAGATACTCCTATGGCCAACTATTGTAGCCGAGATGGTTCACTTACTTCGGCGCCGCAGCGATCACGTCATAGGGGCGCATCATTTCGTTGTCTTCGTGCTCCAGCACGTGACAATGCCAGACGTACCGGCCGGCGTAGCCTTCGAAACGAACCATGATGCGGGTCACCATCTTCGGATCGGCACGCACGGTGTCTTTCCAGCCGGCCTCCTCGGGCGCGGGCGGCGTAACGGGTCCGGTGTATCGAATTTCGCCGCTGGCCTGGTAGAAGAACGGTTCAAAGCGGCGGCGATCCAGAATCTGGAAGCGCACCAGGTGCAGATGGATGGGATGCGAATCCTCGGTGGTGTTGATGAAGCTCCAAATCTCCACGCTGTCCAGAAGAGGATTCTCGGTCACTGGCATGTGCCAGGGCGTGTTGTTGAGCAGCATTGTCATGGATTCGCCCTTCAGCGTCATCTTTTCGATCAGTGCCAGGGGACGCGTCTTGACCACTGCGGATTCCTGAGTTTTCGGCACGGGGCGCAGCGCGGCCGGCATCGCGCTGGTGTCAGGCGCCTTGGTTTGACCTACGCGGAATTGCATAACCTGAAACGAATCGTTCTGCAGAGTGATTTGCTGGCCCGTGCGGCCGGCGAAATCGACAATCAGATCGGCGCGTTCGCCCGGCGCAAGAAGCGAGCGTTCCAGCGCAACGGGCGCGGGCAAGAGTCCCTGATCGGTGCCGATCTGGTGAAAGCGCTGCTGGTTCGAGAGCGCCAGATGCAGAAAGCGGCCGTTACATGCATTCAGCACCCGGAAACGATACTTGCGCGGCTCAACATCCAGGTACGGAAAAGCCTTGCCGTTCACCACCATCACGTCACCGAAGACCTCGGGAACCCAAGGTTTATCCGGATCGCCGGACACGGGATAATCCAGCTGGCCGTCTTGCTTGAGCAGGCGATCGTAAATCACGAGCGGGATTTCGAAAGCTCCCCTGGGTAGATTGAGCGCGTCTTCGAAATCGTCGCGAATCAGAAACAGCCCAAACATTCCCGCGTAGATGTTCAGCCGGTTGATGCCCATGGCGTGGTCGTGATACCAAAGCGCGGCCGCTTCCTGGCGGTTGGGATAGAAATAAGTCCGCGATTTTCCGGGGACGTACCAATCCTCCGGATATCCGTCGCTCTCGGGCGGAGCCTTGGCGCCATGGACATGCACCACTCCGCGCACTTCCGGCGTATCGATTTCGGCGCCGTGCAAGCTGTGGTCGATGGGCAGAAAATGTTTGCCGGGCAGCTCGTTGGGCCATTCGATCAGCAACGGCTGGCCGCTGCGCGTCTCAAACGTGGGCCCAGGCGATGCGCCGCCGTAACACCACAGACGAGTGGCCGGAAGATCGCGATGCAGCTTGTACTCGACTTGCCGCATGGGGACCCGGAAATACGGAACTTTCGAAGAAGAACGATCGGGCGCGGGGCGCAGGCCGGCGGCCTTCGCAATCTCCGGGATGGGCAAAGGATCAACAAACTTCGCGAGGGAATTAGGATTGAGACCTGGAGCGGCGGACGCCGAGCGGCTGGCAATGGCAGTCAGACAGGTTGCATGTCGAACGAAGGTCCGGCGGGTCATTCTGGATTGTAACCGCGCGCCCCGCTGGTTGGGAGGCGCGCGGCTGGCGCCGGACTACCGTGTGCCGCTGGAGGGCCTTACCTGGTGCAAACGCAGAGCCGCCTGGGGCGACGCGGACTGAGCGGGGTTCAGCGGTTGACCGCTGCTCTCGTTGAGCATAAACGCTGCGGTGTTGGGCGCTGCATCGAAGTTGAACATGTTGTCCAAGGGACCGGCGATAGCGTCGAAGGAGCCTGCGATACGCTCTCCGTTGAGCCAGTTGTCTTCAATAAAGCGCACGACGGAGCTTTGATCGGTGATGGTATGATCCACGAAGTTCTGCTTGGCATAGGGCGAGATCACGAGCAATGGAAGGCGCGGACCATATCCGCAGCGCCCCTGCGCGTGACCCGTTCCGGCAACGCCGGGAAGAGCCTGGTCAGCCCCGCCGCAGGTCCCGTTTCCAGTGATCATGTCGGCGCTGGTTACCGACTGGTTTACCAGTGGCGGCATCACATGGTCATACCAGCCGTCCGAATCGTCATACGCGATCACCACGGCCGTGGACGACCAGGCGGGCTGGCCCTGCAAGAAATTGATCACGTGCGTGACGAACTGCTGCTCATCCAGAGGGTCGGAGTATCCGGCGTGCCCATCCTGGAATCCAGGGGCCTTCAGGTAGCTAACCGCGGGGAAGTTGTTGTTGCTCACCGCGGTGTAGAAGTCGTTGATGTCGTATTGATGATTGCCGGCATCGCCTTGCTGGCCGATCATGGCCACGGAAGTGGGACGCGCATGAGTCAAATTCTGCGTGGATTTGTAATATTGGAACGGCTGGTGGTGCGGAATATAGTCGGCCTTCTTGGTGTTGGTGATCAACGACGTAGTGCTGCGCGAGCAACCTGTGGAACCGTTGGGATTGGTCGCTGTCAGGTCAAAGCCACCCTCGAAGAATCCCCAGCTCACGCCCGCGGCGTTCAGAAGATCGCCGATATTTTGTCCGCTCATGCTGAATGTTTCGCCGGTGGTGGTGGAGCAAACGTCGCCGGCCGGATCGGCGTCGCTGATGACGGTCATTCCGCCTAAACCGTCCTCAATCAACGAGCCCGTTCCGTTGCTATTGTTGATAGCGCCGTTGAGCTGGCCGGAGATCACATTGAGGGCGCCATCGGTGGACGGGCCAAAGTTAGTGCCAAACGAGTTGTCGCTCATGGCGTAATGCTGTGCGTAATTCCAGTAAGCCGTAACGGTGTTGCCGTCGTAATAACCCATCACCAGGCCAGTGGTGGAAGCTTGCGGGATATTGCTCGGAGGTGGGCCCGCGGTGCCGGTGCCGAACGGGAACTGATCCACCAGCCCGCTGTGATAGGCGATCTGTTCGGCGGTGTAGTCGTGATCCTGATCGGCGGTGGAGGCCTGCGATCGATCCAGGCGGAAAGGCGCGCTGGCGCCTGAGCCATTGTTGGTATTCGCTAGCGTCGCGCTGCCGGACAGGATCGCGGGACTGAATCCGTTCACGCTGGGCGTGGTGGGATAGGCGTAAAAGGCCGGTTCGCCTTCCGGATTCATTGCAAAAGGATAAGTCCCAAAGTAATGGTCGAACGATATGTTCTCCTGGAAGATCACCACCAGGTGTTGAATGGGCGAAGCTGCACCGGCGGCGGGCGCGGGTGTTTGCGCATTGGCCGATCCCAGAGTAATCAACGTCCCGGCAACCAAAGCCGCACCGAGGAAACCTGACACACGTTTTCTCATATTTTCCTTTCCAGTCTTAATGCTTGAATCTTCCTCTAGCTGCTTTGAGGTTGAACGCTTGAGTATATTCGGCAAATGTGAACGCCAAATGAACGATTGGTGAACGCTTGGTTAGAGAGCGCGTGCCTTGCGCTGGCCGGGGAACTCGCGATATCCTGCCGTTGTCCGGAGGTCCGCTCATGAAGACGTCGTTGGTCAGAGTTATATCGTTTGCTTCTGTCGTGCTCGGCCTGGCTCTGGGCGCGCTGCCCATGCTGGCTCATCATTCTTTCGCCGCGGAGTATGACGACACCAAACCGGTGAAGTTTTCGGGCATGGTAACGAAGGTGGAGTGGATGAATCCGCACATCTGGTTTTACGTCGACGAGAAGAAGGACGATGGCACGGTAACGCATTGGGCGATTTCGGGGGGCGCTCCCGGGCAGCTGATGCGGCGCGGCATCAATAAGGACGTGATCCAGCCGGGAATGATGATCGTCGTCGAAGGCTTCCGCGCGAAGGACGGTTCCGACAATGCGAACGGAACGAAGGTAGTGTTTCCAGACGGCCGCCAGGTGTTCACGAACAGTCAGGAACCGGATTCCAAGAAGAACTGAAGGCCCGGAGGACTATGATGACGAAAACATCCGCCGAACGGATCGGACGCCGCATGGCGTTTGGAGCGCTGCTGGCCGGGCTGGTTCTATCGCCTGCGCGGCTGCAGCCGCAAACCACAAAGACTTCAAGCACCAAGGGAATGCCGCGCACTGCTGACGGCAAGCCGGATTTCAGCGGCGTATATGAGTGGCCGAAAGCGAACGGTGGCGATCGCTGCAAGTGCTCCGCCACGGTTTTCGATCACAACAAGATGGCTCCTTTCAAGGCCGGCGGCATGCCTTTCTTTGAACCACCCACCGGCGACCCGCGCCACGATGAGCCGCGCGAGTTTTGTATGCCGGCCGGTTTTCCATCGGGGATGTTGTCGGCCAACGCGGTGCAGTTTGTGCAGAACAAGAACTATCTGGTGATCGTGCATGAGTTCCAGCGCATGACGCGCATCATTCCGCTGGATGGGCGCGCGCATCGCACGGGAATCGAGCCCACTTATCTCGGCGATCCGGTGGGACATTGGGAAGGCGACACGCTGGTGGTGGAGAGCACCAACTTCAAGCGCTGGGGCTTGGACGACTATTATTACACCGACAAGAATCAATACCGCATGCACAGCGACGCACTACGCACGGTGGAGCACATCCGCTGGCTGGACGACAAGACGCTTTCCTATCAGCTCACCATCGACGATCCGAAGGTTTTCACCGCGGCGTGGACGCAGGATTTCACCATGGCCTTGCATCCGGATTGGGATGCGGCGGGGTTGTACGAATACGTCTGCGAAGAGAACAACCGCTGTCCCGGCGGGAAATGTAAATCCGAATAACCGGCATAAGGAGCAATCACAATAATGAAGACCCGTAAGCTGGGAGGGTCAGGGCTAGAAGTCTCTCCCATTTGCCTGGGTGGCAACGTGTTTGGCTGGACTGCGGACGAGCCCGCTTCGTTCGCCATTCTGGACGAGTTTGTTGGCGCCGGGTTCAATTTCATCGACACCGCCGACGTTTACTCGCGCTGGGTGCCGGGCCACAAGGGTGGCGAATCGGAGACCGTGCTCGGCAATTGGTTCAAGCGGAGCGGCAACCGGAAGAAAGTGATCTTGGCGACCAAGGCCGGCATCGAAATAGCGCCCGGCAAGAAAGGGCTTTCGAAGGCGTATATCCTGAGTGAAGTTGAAGAGTCGTTGCAGCGTCTCCAGACGGACTATATCGATCTTTATCAATCCCACGTGGACGACCCCAGTGTGCCGCTGGAAGAGACGCTCGGGGCTTACGATCAACTGATCAAGCAAGGTAAGGTGCGGGCCATCGGCGCGTCGAACTATAGCGCCGAGCGCCTGACCGAGGCGCTGAAGGTGAGCAAGCAGCACGGACTGCCGAGATATGAATGCCTGCAGCCGCACTACAATCTTTACGAGCGCTCAGGCTACGAAAAGGAACTGGAGCCGGTGTGCTTGAAAGAAGGCATCGGCGTGATTCCGTACTTCGCGCTGGCTAGCGGATTTCTGACGGGCAAATACCGGTCGGAGAACGATCTCGCCAAAGGACCGCGCGGGCAGATGGTGAAGAAATATCTGGACGAGCGGGGGTTCCGGATTCTGGCGGCGCTGGATGAAGTGGCGGCGAAGCTCAATTCCACGCCGGGGAAGGTGGCGATCGCGTGGCTGATCGCAAGGCCCAGTATCACCGCGCCCATCGCCAGCGCCACCAACGTGGAGCAGTTGAAGGATCTGGTGGCTGCCGCGAATTTGCAACTGGATTCGGATTCCATCGAAGCGCTGAACGAAGCCAGCGCTTACTGAATCCACCATGGCGCCTCCGCAGCTGCGATTCGCCTTTGAGATCGACGTGACGGTGGCCGCGCCGCTCGATTTGGGAGAGACGCAGAATGGCCATCGGCGAATAGTCGCGGTCCAGGGCGGACGCCTCGCGGGGCCGCGTTTGCAGGGCGTCGTTTTGGAGGGCGGGGCGGACTGGCAGATCCTGCGCCCGGATGGCACGGCGGATCTGGACGCGCGCTACACCATCCAAGCGGATGACGGCGCGTTGATCTACGTGATAAATCGCGGCGTGCGGCACGGACCCGCGGAAGTGCTGGCGCGATTGAACCGCGGCGAACGGGTGGACCCTGAGTCATATTATTTCCGCAGCGCCGCGACGTTTGAGACCAGCGCGCCGCAGCATGCCTGGCTCACTCGCGCGGTAATCGTAGGAGCGGGCGAGCGATATCCGGACAAGGTGGTGATTCGTTTCTGGGAGCTTCTGTGAGCCGTGTCGCATTGGTGACCGGTGCGGGCAGCGGTATTGGACGCGCGGTAAGCCTGGCGCTGCATTCAGCCGGATACTCGCTGGCGCTGGCCGGCCGCCGCGCCTCGGAGCTGGAGCGAACTTCCATGATGTCCGCGCGAGGCGATGCGCCGATGCTGGTGGTTCCCACCGATATTACGCAGCCCGCCGCGGTGGCCGCGTTGTTCCATCGAGTGCAAGAAACATTCGGACGCCTGGATGTTTTGTTCAACAACGCCGGTAGCGGCGCGCCTGCCGTTCCGATGGAAGATCTCACCTTCGAACAGTGGAGCGGGGTGGTGGCCGTCAACCTGACCGGCGCGTTTCTGTGCGCGCAGCACGCCATCCGGATTATGAAGGCGCAGCAGCCGCGCGGCGGGCGCATCATCAACAACGGATCCATTTCCGCGCACTCGCCGAGGCCCAATTCCGCGCCTTACACGGCGACCAAGCACGCCATTACGGGGCTCACCAAGAGCATTTCGCTGGACGGCCGAAAGTACGACATCGCATGCGGGCAGATCGATATTGGTAACGCCGCCACGGAGATGACCGAGCGGATGACCGCTGGCGTCCTTCAAGCGGATGGTACGAAAGCACCGGAGCCGCGCATGGACGTGAAGCTGGTGGCCGACGCGGTCCTCTATATGGCGAACCTGCCGCTGGAGGCGAACGTGCAGTTCATGACGGTGATGGCGACGAAGATGCCGTTTGTCGGGCGCGGGTAGCACTCTTTGCCGCAGCCCCAGGTTCGGTCACGACAACTTTCCGGTCGCTGGGCGCCTCCCTGCGCCGAAGTTGGCCGACGAGGCGAGCCACCGGCACAAGATACCAGTACTTCTTACGGAGGTACAAGCCGAGCAATCTCTTTCTCCAAGCCTCGGCCGTCTCCTCCGCGCCGCTTGCGAGCGGACCAATAGTGTGATTCAAGTGATGGCCAATTTCATGAAAGAGCGTCTTCGCAAATCGCATCTCCCGAAAAAAGGGGATGCTCCACACCAACCGCGGCACGCCTGACGGGGGAAAACTGGCAACTATGTTGTCAACTACGATTTCGATCCATGCTTGCTCTCGGTTCAACTTGGGGTGGTAGAAGCCGAGGCAGTTTTTCCGAAGATATTTCCTGCCTTTTACTCGAATGGTCTTTCCCTTGCCGATTGCCGTCGTTCAGCACATTACTCCCAGTTTCCTCGACGGCTTCGTTTCCTGGTTAAATGAAATATCTCCTCTGTATGTCCGCTATGCTCAAGACGGGGAATCTCCTGTCCCGCGAACTGTCTATCTGCCGCCTGCGGACCATCACTTGCTCGTTGAGCGCGGCCGGCTGCGCCTCGGTCAAGGAGAGCCCGTCTGTTTGCAACGCCCGTCCGGGACGGCGTTGTTTCAATCGATGGCCCGCAGTCTCGGCGCCGGGGCGCTTGCCGTATTGATGACCGGCATGGGCGAGGATGGGGCCGAGGGGTTGGCTGAGGTGCTCGGTCAAGAGGTAGAAGGGGCCACCCGTTCCCTCCAGCTCGACGATGGAGCTGAGCTGCACGTGAGCGGGTCGTCCGGGCTGCTCCCGGCAGTTATCGCCATAACCGAGCGCCGGGGTTTGAAGCTGCTGGACCTGGCCGTAGCCGACCCCACCCTGGAGACCGTCTTCAT
>Ga0209006_10006267_pt1 | contig 10774 bp, 7 predicted proteins | sample JacPin_JW_Ref_O2_FD_188567 | JGI IMG/M metagenome (GOLD analysis project Ga0209006, IMG submission 188567) | Forest soil microbial communities from Algoma, Ontario, Canada - Jack Pine, Ontario site 1_JW_Ref_O2 (SPAdes) (version 2) | ecosystem: Environmental > Terrestrial > Soil > Boreal... | reverse complement strand
GAAGATCTCGATGTTATCGAGAGCCGTGTTTCGCGCCTTCCTTCAAGCGTGATCCAGCGGTGGGGCCTCAGGCAAGCGATCGATGAATGGCGCGCAGGGAAAAATGTGGAAGGCTGGCCCAAAGTCGCGTCAGAGGAAGTTGACTACAAGCTGCTCGCTCCCATCGCGTCCCCCGACGAATTGCTGGAAGGTATCGCAGTGGCGGTTGAAACCGTTTCGGGTGCCGACGGCGCCTTCCGCATTTTGGCCCTGCCGGCTGGGAAGTACACGCTTACGGCCACGGCCGCCGGGTTCGAGACGTTCAGCGAGACGGGTATCGAAGTAAACGTAAATGACCAGCTGCACTACGATGTAACGCTCAAAGTAGGCAGTGTCTCTGAAAAGGTAGAAATCGCGGCCAACGCCGTGCAGGTGCAGACCGAAAGCACACAACTGGGCGACGTTATTGACTCCAAGAAAATGCTGGCGCTGCCGCTGAACGGCCGCAGCTTCATCGACCTTCTGGGCCTGCAGGCTGGCGTCGCGCCGACCAGCGCCGCAACGATCCAACAGGACCGTCCGGTATCTGGCATTTTGAATTCGGGCAACATCTCCGTGAATGGCCAGCGAGAAACGGCCAACGCATATTTGGTGAACGGCGGAGACGTCAGCGAGGGACGCAACCTCGGCGCTGGTTTGGTTCCCAACCTGGACTCCATCGAGGAATTCCGCCTGATCACCAACAGCTTTGACGCGGAATATGGAAAATTTAGCGGCGCGGTCGTCAATGCCATCACCAAGTCGGGCAGCAATGGCTTTCACGGGGACGTCTTCGAATTCTTGCGCAACGACAAGCTGGATGCCACGAATTACTTTGCGCCTTCCAAGTCAGAATTGCGGCGTAATCAATTTGGCTATGCGGCGGGCGGGCCCTTTTGGAAAAACAAACTTTTCTGGTTCTCGGACTATCAAGGTACGAGGCAAGTGCAAGGTGCGGAAACCGGCCTTGTTACGGTTCCGACGGCAGCCCAGCGTCTAGGCAACTTTGACCCAGCGCTCCTGACCGGTACGATCGATGGCCCTTACTGGGCGCAAGTGCTTTCGCAGCGTTTGGGCTACACCGTGGCGCAGGGCGAGGCATACAGCTTCCCCGGCTGCGCCAGCACCGATCCCGTAGCAGGGTGTGTTTTCCCTGGTGGCGTGATCCCCCAGGCGGCCTGGTCGGCACCGGCCAGCAAAATTCTCCCGTTTATTCCCGCTCCGACTCTTCCGGGAGATTCGCAGAACTATTCGGATAACAGCCAGAGAAATATCCCCAACGACGACAAAATCGGGGAGCGCGTGGATTTCATCAACCAGAAGACCGGAACCTGGTCATGGTATTACCATTTTGATAATTCGAACGTTAGCAGCGCCAACGTTAATCAGGCGACCGGGAGTTTCGCTACTGTGCCGGGTTTTCCGACGAGCACGCCTGCGCGGGCGCAGGAGTTCGTGATGAGCAACGCCAAGACTCTAGGAGCGACGGCAGTGAACGAAGCGCGAATAAGCTTCTTCCGGACCGCACTGCACAAGGACAATCCGGCTGGGAGTTTCGCGAGCCTGTCGTCGCTTGGTTTCGTAACGGGCGCGGGCACCCTTGGCATTGTCCCGCTGGCCGGATACACCCAGTATGTGCCTCAGACTACCTTTAGCAACCTCGGCTTAAACATTGGCGTACCCACGCTTAATACGTTTCAACCCAATACCACCTATATGGTGAGTGACGTTTTTTCGAAGAGCCAGGGCAAACATACGTGGAAGTTTGGAGGGGAATTCCGATACCTGCAAGTGAACGAACGCAACTTTGCCAACCCTAACGGGGGTTTCACATTTGATGGCACGGTGACCGGAGCCGATTTTGCGGACTTCCTCCTGGGCGCGACCTCAACTACCAACGCGCCTTACACTCAGGCCGCCGAACAGTTCCTTGATTCGCGTACCCGCTATGGCGGTGCCTTTGCCCAGGACTCCTGGAAGGTGAAATCAAATCTCACACTGAATCTGGGGTTACGCTGGGAAGTGAGCATGCCTTGGTACGACACGCAAGGGAAGATTCAAACTTTTAATCCTGGGGAACAGTCCACGGTGTTCCCGCTCTCTCCCGCAGGCTTGGTATTCCCGGGCGACCCAGGTATTCCCAAGACGCTCGCCCCCACGAAATACAACAACCTCGGCCCGCGACTCGGTTTGGCGTATTCACCGGGGTTTTCGGACGGAGTCTTAGGCAAGATATTTGGCGGCCCGGGTAAATCCAGCATCCGCGCAGCCTATGGTCTTTATTACACGTCGGTCGAGGACCTGAACCTGTTTTACGAGGTGGCGGATGCGCCGTTCGGCCTTTATTGGACCTCGCCCGTATCGGTCATGTTTGACCAACCGTTCGTGGTTCGCGCCACCGGGCAGTCCTTGGGGCAGCGTTTTCCGTTCACCGCGCCGGTTCCTGGCTCCCCATCGAACAAGACACTGGACTTCTCGGTTTACGAGCCCTTTAACTTTTTCCCGGGCTACGACATTCACAACAAGCTGCCTTACGCGGAGCACTTCAATCTCTCGATCCAGCGCGAGCTAAGCAAATCAACGGTGCTGACGCTGGCTTACGTCGGGACTGAGGGGCACCGCCTAATCACACAGCGGGATGCGAACCCCGGTTCCGCCGCTCTATGCCAGCAACTCACTGCGCAAGGAGCTCAAGATGTGACCGCAGGGACCGCCGGATGCGGACCTGGTAACGAGAACGACGTTTTTCAGCTTCCAACGGCTACCGTTCCGTGTCAGACGCTTGGTCCGACGCCACTCCCCGGGTGCGTTTACAGCACCAGGCAGCAGATCTTGAATCCAAATTTCTGTCCCGGCGGGGCGCAGGTGTGCTACGGCTCCTCCAATACCAACACTCTTACCAGCGCCAATTCGATCTACAACGCCGCGCAAATCACGGTAGAGCGCAAGGCCAACGATTTTACGTTCTTGGCGGCTTATACCTTTGCCAAAGGCCTGGACGATTCTTCGGCATTCAACGACTTGGTGAATTTCGAAAATCCTAAGTTGAGCCGCGGGCTGTCTTCTAGCGACATCCGACATAATTTTGTGGTCAGTTACGTTTGGGCCATTCCGTTCGACCGGGCTTTTCACAATGCACCTAAGCGCCTGACGCAAGGTTGGCAGATGCAGGGGATCACACGGTTCGCCACCGGCTTTCCCGTACAATTGAACCAAAGTCAGGGCGATGCTTCGCTCGCGGGCAGTTCGGCCACGGATATGCCAAATGTTGTGGGCCCCGTGGTGGTTGTGGATCCGCGCAAAGCTTATGCCGGTTGTCCGAATTCTGTTGACCCCGCCCAGCCCGGAACGGGATGTTACTTCCTTCCGAGTGCGTTTGCCGTTAACACCAATCCAGGCACTTTTGGTACTGCCGACCGACGCTTCTTCCACGGCCCCGGATTCAACAACACCGATTTTGGGTTCTTGAAGCGGACTCAAATTAAAGAGAACTTTGCTTTTGACCTCCGTATCGAATTTTTCAACATATTCAACCACGCGCAATTTATGAATCCTGGCGGGGACATCAGCCAATCGAACTTTGGAATCGTCACCAACGCGCGCGATCCGCGCATTGGGCAGGTCAGCGCCAAGTTCTACTGGTGATGAAGCGGCCGGTTGGTGATGTGCGAGCCGAATTTGTCAGGCGGAAGCGCTTTGCGGTATTTGCGTAGACCCGAAGCGGCCCACTCGATTCGCCCTTTTTCGCGGCCACATGATAAAACCTTCTGATGGCCGACGTGAGGTTTGTACTTAAATCGTTCCGGGCACTTCTATTTCTGGTAGCGCTTGGCTGGTCATTTTCAGCGCCAGGCTTTGCACAGACTGCTGAAGGTTATCGACGGCAAGCCATTGAACTCTCCCGGCAAAAATCCTGGGACGAAGCGATTGTTTTTTATCGTAAAGCTTTGGAATTAGTGCCTAACGACCCGGATACCCATTACAACCTGGCGCTCACGTTGAAGTACAAAGGCGACGCAAAGCCCGCGCTAGAGGAGTTTGAGACCGCGCTGCGGCTTAAACCGAACTGGTCGGACGCGCGTTACGGGTTGGGAGCAACGTATTACGATCTGCACGATCAGCCCTCCGCGTTGAAGGAACTGCACACCGCGGTAAAACTTAACCCTGCAAATGCGCCGGCGCATCGCTTGCTGGCGCGCATTTATGCAGAGCAGAGCGATTTTTTGCAGGGCGAGGCGGAGTTGAGGCGGGCACTGGCGAGTAAGCCGTCGGCGCAGGCGCACTTCGAGTTGGGACTCGCGGAAGGACAGCTCGGGAATCTGGACGCTGCTGGTGCGCAATTTCGCACCGCCATCAGCATCAATCCAGGGTATGCCCCGGCCCACTCCATGCTGGGCATAAGCTTGCGCCGTCAAGGCAACCACAATGCCGCGCTCGCGGAGTTTCGCAAAGCTGCCGAGCTGGATCCCCAAGACCCAGAGACGCAATACAACCTGGGCATGGAACTAAAATCGGGAGACGATTTGGTTGGGGCTATTGCGGCGTTCCGCGCGGCAGTTGCTTTGAAGCCGGATATGGAGAAAGCTCACTACAGCCTGAGCATCGCCCTTCGGGCCCAGGGCCAGGCAGGTCCTGCACAAAAAGAAATGGAGGATTTGAAAGGATTGCAGGAATTTCGGGCGCACCTGGCCCGCGCAAAATTGCTTATCCTGCAGGGCGTCGAGGCTTTGAAGAAAGAGCAGTTTGCTGAGGCGCTTGAGCAGTTTCAGAGGGCCGTCGAACAGAGCCCCGAGCTGCCAACCGGCCACTACTATGTGGGCGTCGCTCTGGAGCGCACCGGCGACTTCAGCAATGCGGTGCAGGCTTATGAAAAGGCCATCGAGCTGAAACCGGATTACGCTCGGGCACACTCCAGTCTCGGATTACTGTATTGGCGGCACAACGATCACGACCGGGCTATTCAAGAATTCCAACAGGCAGTCATGTCCGATCCTGATTTGGCGGAGGGACATTACAATCTTGGCTTGGCGCTTTGGGAGTCAGGACGGCTCGACGAAGCCACCAAGGAGCTGAATCAAGCGATTGGTCTCGATCCCAAGTACACCGATGCCCGAATCCAGCTGGGATTAGTACTGAGCCAAGAGAACGATGCGGCTGGTGCCGTCAACGTTTTCCGCGAAGTGCTCCGCCGCGATCCAAATATGGCGGAAGCGCACAACAATCTTGGCTTGGTGCTTTTGCAGGCTGGCGACGTTCACGGCGCGGTCCGGGAATTTCGCGAATCGGTTCGACTCAAGAACAACTATGCGGCAGGCCATTTTAACTTGGCGTTGGCGTTGCATCAGGAGAATAAGGAACAGGATTCACAAGCAGAGTTCGAAAAGGCTTTCGCCATTTCACCGGAACTAAGAAACGCGCCGCACCCGTAGAGCAAGTCTGGGGGTTTTTATTAAAAGGTTTTTTTTGCTTTATCGAGATACGGAACAAAACCGGGCACTGACATCTCCAGCTTATAAACCGATGTGGTGGCGGTGATGTAAAGAGTTGTGAGCTGCGCGCCTCCCCACGCCAGATTGGCCGGCTGTTCGGGCATCACAATGGTTCCGAGATGGTGACCTTGCGAATCCCAGATCCAGAGGCCGCCTGGGCCGGTAACATACAGGTCTCCTTGCCGGTCGATCTTGATGCCATCCGGAACTCCGTCGCCTTTCCCGCCGGGTTCCTCGCCAAAAATCTGCCCACCAGAAATGGTGCCGTCGGAGTGGAAGTCGTACACCCGAATGTTGCGCTGCTGGCTATCATCGACGTAAAACTTTTTTCCATCGGGAGTAAAAGCCAGACCGTTGGGTTGCGACAGCTCCCTGGTGAGCAGCGTGACTTTTCGTCGCCGATCCAGACGAAAAACGCCTTGAAAAGATAATTCTTGTTTTTGCCCCGCGGGCAAGTCGAGGGTCGGGTCGGTAAAATACAGAGCGTCATCGGGACCCAGCACTACATCATTGGGACTGTTGAATTTTTTCTCTTCGAAGCGATCGGCCAGGACTTCAAATTTACCGTCGGGGCTGACACGGATGATCGCCCGTAACACGCTGGCACAATCAATCAACCGATGTTGCCGGTCGTAGGTGCTGCCATCCGGATCGCCCAATGCGACCAGTTCGGTTGTCTTACCATCTAACGAAACTTTGAAGATTTTGTTTTGTTCTTCGTCACTGACATACAGAAAGCCGGCCGGATCCCACACCGGTCCCTCGGTGAAGCCAAAGCCTTTTGCGACCACTTCCAGTTTGGCCTGCTTGGGAACCAACTTCCAAAACTCTGGCGAACTAGCTTGCAGTTCGAACGCGCGGGGCGGATTTTGCGCGTTCGAACTAAGCGATAAAGTGACACAAAGAAGCAGTGCAACGGCGGGCAGCAAGTGTGGTTTCAAGGCAGCTCCTGGAGCGGGGTTTTGACAGGCGTTAAAGTCGCGCGCCGCTTCTCTAAAGAAAAATCCCAACAACTAGTGGTGATGGTGTTTTTCTTTTGCCGGGATTTTAGGCCCTTGTTTTTCGGCAATTTGCATCAGGTAACTCACGATGTCGTTGAGTTCCAAGGCACTAAGCGTCTTGCCGTAGTTATCAGGCATGAGTGGTTGGGCCGAGGGTTTCATCGCGGCGAGGTTCGCTTTCTGAATCAGATAAAATGCGCCGTTGAAAGACTGCAATTGCAATGAGAAGTTATCTTGGTTGCGCACTACTCCTTGTTGCGAGGTGCCATCGAGAAATGTAACGGAAACTTCTGCGCCGTTGTGATCATCAAGGTCTCCACGGCCAGGACTGAGGATGGCACGCCGGATGTCCGGCGGCGAAGAACCTGCCGCATAAGTAGAAAGATCAGAAGCCAGGAAACCGCCTTGCCCGCTGACCATGTGGCAATTTGCACATTTTGCGTTAGCAAAGAATAGCGTTTGCCCGTGCTCCGGATTCCCGGGCATCGGCATCGGTGCGCTATTCCCTTGCAGAACCCGCAAGTAACGGACCAGCGCTTCAATCTTTGCATCCCCTAGAAATGCAAAGTTGGGCATTCCGGTTTCTGAGATGCCATTGTGCACGGTGCGCTGCAGCTCGACGTCGGAATGAGCTTGCACTTGTCGGGAAGCAATATTCGGTCCACGTTCACCGCCGCGTCCGTCTAAACCATGACAGCCTGCACACGTGGAAGCAAAAAGTTTGGCCGCCTCGGTGGTGCTTCCATTATCAGCCGGCGCCGACTTCGCACCGGTTGCGCTGCTCTGACCGCGAATGCTACCGGCGACAAAAACCATCGCCGCCACACAAACCACCAACTCGATTCGTGGCCAGCGCCGAAACCCGCATATTGAATGCCGCTGAGAACTTCGAACCGTTAAGCCACAAGCCCACCAATCGAAATTCATTCTTCGCACGACCGTCTTTCTATCCCATTGGAGTTTGCACTGTCAATCCATTGTGGTGGCCCGCCGACGGTGTGGTGGTGGTGCCTCGCGGTGTGGTGGTGGTGCCTCGCGATGTCTTGGTGGTGGCCGAAAAGATGGATTTCAATGAGCACTCCATGTACGCTTACATCGAAAAATTGAAATCCCATCGCCGAAGCGGTCAAGAAATTCGGCAGGTTGTAGTCCACTGCCTGATCGATGCCGCTGGTCTACCGCACAATTTCGAATCGATGGAGACTTACATTCGGGAGCAACAAACTTTGGCACTACGACGGTGTTCGCAAAGTGGGAAGCGAGCCTGGAATTGAATCATCGCAGGCGAAATATTTTCTACTGGGAAATTTCAATTGGAATCTTGTTGCTGACGCCGATGGCTTCTCGCGGTCAGGAAGCCGACGCCAAGAAACAAAAATCATCTGTGATTGTGGACCTCAATGTCAGCGCAGAGGCGCTTGCGGCGCGACCGATCGGTAAAGACTGGTTGTCCTACAACGGCGATTATTCCGGCCGGCGATTCAGCAGTCTGGACCAGATCACCGCGAAGAATGTTGGCTCACTGCGCGCGCAGTGGGTGTTTCATGCGCCCAATTCGGATTCGCTGGAAGTCACGCCCGTGGTCGTGAACGGCTTGATGTTCGTAACCTCAGCTAACGACGCTTACGCGCTGGACGCCCAAACCGGGCGACAGGTTTGGCATCATGCTTGGCCGATTACCGAAGGGTTGATCGACGATGCGTCACAGCACCACAACCGTGGCGTGGGAGTGTGGGGTAATTCGGTATATATGGAAACCGACAATGCTCATTTGCTTTGTCTCGACGGGCGTTCCGGAAATTTGCGTTGGGACGTGGCCTATACGGATGGCAATCGGAATTACGGGGCCACCAGCGCGCCGCTGGTTGTGAATGGCAAGGTAATTGTAGGCACGTCGGGCGGAGATGACGGCGTGCGCGGATTTATTTCTGCGTACGATGCTGAAACCGGAAAATTGGTGTGGAAATTTTGGACCATCCCTGGACCGGGTGAACGCGGCTCGGAGAGCTGGCCGGGCGACTCCTACCTTCACGGGGGCGGTACCACCTGGATGCCGGGCACTTTCGATAGCGAATCGAACACCTTGTACTGGGGCACCAGCAACCCGGCCCCCGATTTCGATGGTGGTCCACGGCCCGGCGACGATCTCTATACTGACTGCGTTCTGGCCCTCGATGCAGATACCGGGAAATTAAAGTGGTATTTTCAATTCACTCCACATGATCTTTTCGATTACGATGCCACCGAAACTCCGGTGTTGCTCGACGCAACGTGGAAAAACCAACCGCGTAAATTATTAGTGGAAGCAAATCGCAACGGATTTCTGTATGTGCTTGATCGAACCGACGGCAAGTTTCTCTCGGCGGTACCGTTCGTAGAAAAACTGAACTGGGCCAAAGGGATAGACGCTAACGGACGCCCGATTCGAACCGACGTTACGCCCACCGCCAACGGCACGCGAACGTGCCCAGGATTCAGCGGCGCAACCAATTGGTATTCCCCTTCCTTCAATCCCCAGACCAACCTTTTTTATTTTCTGGCTTCGGAAAATTGTGAGGTTTATCTTTTCAACGCCGAAAAATTCACCCCGGGTCAGACTTACTATTCGACGGGCGCGCGGCGTAGTCCCGGCGACCGAGGTAAGAAAACTCTTCTAGCATTTGAACTACGCGGCGAAAAGCCCGCGTGGAAATATCCGCAGGTCGGCAACGGGCAGTCCAGCGGAGGCACCATGACTACCGCCGGCGGCTTGGTGTTTTTTGGTGACGACAGCGAATCCTTCGAGGCGGTGGATGCGCGGACCGGCGAGCCTTTGTGGCATTTCAATACCGGACAACAAATGCACGCTTCACCGATGAGTTATGCGGTGAACGGAAACCAATACGTTTCCATCGCCGCGGGAAGCAACGTGTTCAGTTTTGCATTGCGATAGAAACGAGAATTTCGAATCCATTTTTATTCAAGAGGGAAAGGCAATGTCTACTACTCTCAGCAGTCGCAGGAATTTTGGTACCTGGATGGTCTCGCGGTTTGCCGGTGCGGGAGTGGCCAGCGCACTTTCCGCTTCGCAAACCAAAGCCCAATCATCATCGACCGTCCAGAAACTGGACTATGACGGCAAGCCCGCGAGCGGCGGTGGGTTCATCACCCCATTGATCGTCCATAACGGTGTGATTTACATCGCCGGGCAAGGCGCGCATTCTCACGATCCAAAGAGTGACTTTCCCATGGACATCGACACCCACACCAAAAAGATCATGGAAAGCGTGAAGACCTTAGTGGAAGCCGGCGGCGGAACGATGGACAGCATTCTGCAGCTGACCGTTTTTTTTGACCAAAATCGACGACTACGATGGCATGAATAAAGTGTTCAAGACTTACTTTCCGAATGGCGGGCCCGCTCGGACCACCGTCGCCGTTGCCGCTTTGCCAGGACAATCGCTGGTGGAAATTAATTGCACCGCTGCGGTAGTTAACGGCGTCAGAAAAGGGGCTTGAGCCATGTTTTTCAAACAGAATGCCGATCGGCGATCGTTTCTGGAAGCTTTGGGAGCAGCCGTCGACGCGCTCGCGACTCCCTTCAGGTTGGCTGGCAAGAGCGCTCCGTTCACCCCACCGCCCGCCAATAATAACGGCTTTGGCTCGACTGAAATGTCTAGGAAGAGCTGGGCGTCACCACGGTAATCAACCGTGAGGGAACCATGACCGAGGTGGCATGCTTTCGCTTAGCTACTTTTTGTTTCGCTTGTTCTCTCCACGGATACAATGACTCGTCGCTGCGTCCGAATGGCCACGACCCTCTGGGATGGCGAGCAAAATGATCCTCAAGACATTAGCAATGTGTCTGTTCTCTGCGGCTGTTATTTCCTCGGCGGCAGGCCAGGATATCGTCTACAAGGAAGATCCCGAAGCTGCCAAGCGCATGACGCTCCTGTTGAAGGATTTTGACCCGCATCCCATGGTGCATTTGCCGGTGCACAATGTTCCGCGGGCCCGATTTCCGGTTATCGACATTCATAATCACGTGAACGACGCCCAAGGAATCAATGGCGAGAGAATCGCGCCCGCGGAATTAATTAAAACGATGGACGGCGCCAACATCCAAACCGTCGTGACCAGCATCAACAACGAAGTGATCCCGAAAACGACGTGCAGTCGCTTGGAGTCGCGCCAAGTTTGTTCGGTTGCGGGCATGTCAGATCGGTCCTCGACCGGGCACTTCTAACGACAGGCTGCCTGTCGGGTTGATTTTTGGTAGCGATTGTT
>Ga0209006_10006266_pt1 | contig 10774 bp, 6 predicted proteins | sample JacPin_JW_Ref_O2_FD_188567 | JGI IMG/M metagenome (GOLD analysis project Ga0209006, IMG submission 188567) | Forest soil microbial communities from Algoma, Ontario, Canada - Jack Pine, Ontario site 1_JW_Ref_O2 (SPAdes) (version 2) | ecosystem: Environmental > Terrestrial > Soil > Boreal... | reverse complement strand
AGGAGTTCGCGGGGAGATGGAGGCGCAGCAGCGCGGACGGGGTCACGATTTTTACCGCATCCGACCTTATGAGGCGCTGGAGAGCGCGCGGCACGTGGATTGGAAGGCGACGGCGCACACAGGGGATTTGCAGGTGCGGGAGTTCGCACGGGAACAGGACAATCGCGTGGTGATCTATTTCGATCTCGATACCGAGTTGGACGGGTGGTTCGAATCGGCGGTCGATTGCTCGGCATACTTGGCGTTCCGGTTGGCGGAGCGCGGGGCGCAGGTGCGGTTTTGCACGCAGGAGTTCGACGTGAGTTTTCCGGATGAGGGCGATATTTATTCGATCCTCAAATATCTGGCGCTGGTTTCGCCGATGCGAGGGAAGACTCCTACGGCGCCCGACGATCCGTCGAGCTTTCAGATTGTGTTTAGTTCGAATCCGGCGCGGATGTCGTCGCTAGGCTGGGGGGGCGGGGAGGAGCGCGGGGCTCGTGTGATTGGGCCGGATGCGTTCAGCAGTGTGACAAAGGGCGCGGAGTAAGATGGACAGGTCGGGTACCTGTCCTACTTTGAAACAGTGAATACGGTGAACGGGTGCGAATCGAGGTCGCGTAGTTCCGATTTTTCCCAGGCGAATTCGGGGTGGGCTTTCAGATGTTTGGCGGCTTTGAAATCGATGCCGCAGGAGTGTCCCATGGAAGCGCTGAATGACATCGCGGCGGCCATGGTCGCATCGGCGACTTTGTTTTGCACCGCGCCTGCTGTGCCGAAAGGCGGCTGCCAGGGTTTCGCTCCGCGGGACGACAGTTCTACGTGGCCGCACAGCGTGCGCTCGTTGGGCTCAGTCTTTTTTGCGAACGTATCGTAGTGGTCGCCGAGGAATTTTTGGCCCAACGCGACGTCGATGCGGCCTTTATTTTCGGTCAACAGATTGTCCCAACGGATGTGGCGGGCGTTGGCGCTGAGGCTGGGGTCGTTGAGGTTGAAATCGGTCTCGTCGCGGGCGAGCGCGGGGTCAATGGGATAATTCGAGCCGGCGAAATAGCCATCTTTGGTGCGCCAGAGATTGACGTGCTTCAAGCCGAGTTCGAGGCTCGCGATTTCGCCGGTGTTGCGATCGGCGACTAACCAATCGTTGGCGTAGCCGCCGTTGTTGCCTTCTTTCATGATGCGCGCGAAGTCGTCGATCGAGGCGGAATATTGCATAGCCTTGCGGGCGCGCACGAATTCGGGAATTGCGTTGGGATCGAAACCGGTGAAACCGGTGATCGTAGTTTCGGTGATCATGATGCCGGCGGCGTTGATGCCGAAATCGTCACCGGAGTGAATCAGGCCGGGCATTCCATCCATGATGAAGCGCTGGCCGCGCTCGGGGGTAATGTCGAAAACGATGTTCCAGCGCGAGCCGGTCATGTAGTCGGTCCAGTTATTGTGCGCGATGACGGGCTTGCCGTCTTTCGTGTAACTGCCGGTGGCGACGAAGGCGCTGCAATGGTCGGCGGTGGATCTGCCGGAGTTTTTCTCGGCCCACTTGACGTAATAAGGATCGAGTTCGAGCCAGGCGTTGGTGGCGACCAGGTCCCAGATGTCGAGTTTCACATTTTTGGCGGCGAGGCCTGCGACGATTCCCGTCAGTTCATCGCGATATTCGGGTTCGACGTGCGGCCAGAGGACTTTTTCGGCGACGTTGCGGAAATAGTTCCAGTCCTTCGAATCGTGCGTGAGAGCGAGCTTAATGGCCTTCTGGGCGTCGAGGATTTCGGGGGCGAGGAGGAATCCGTGCTGGAATCCGATCTCGGACGGCTTGCCTTCAAGGTGCACGAAAATCCAACCGGCTTGCACGGGTTTACGGAAGGACTTGTTTAATCGCGCGTCAGCCGAATGAGCCGGAGCGGCGACCGCGATCGCAGCGAGAAGAAACAGAAGGGCAGCACGTTTCATCGGGACACTTTGCATAGAACCAATGATATATAATCCGAAACGTTCCTGTTGGGTGGCGCATTCTATTAATAATGAGCGACACGGGCGAAGTCACGAGGCTGTTGGGCGAAATCGGCAGCGGCAAAAAAGACGCGATGAACCAGCTTCTCCCGCTGGTTTACGACGAACTGCACCGCTTGGCACGGTCCTATTTCCGGCGCGAGCGAGGCGAGCATACGCTGCAACCGACAGCGCTGGTCCACGAAGCGTACATCCGCATGGTGGATCAAAAATCGCCGATGCAGACGCGCGGGCATTTTCTCGCGGTGGCGGCGACCCAGATGCGGCGCATCCTGCTCGATTACGCGCGCAAGCATCGCGCGGAGAGGCGCGGCGGCGGTGGACAGAAAGTTTTGCTGGAAGACACGATGGCGATTGCCGAGCAAACGCCGCTCGATATGATCGGGCTGGACACAGCGCTGACCCAGCTTTCGAAGCTCGATCCCGAGCAGGGGAAGCTGGTCGAATTGCGATTCTTCGGCGGACTTTCCGTGGAGGAGACGGCCGACGTGATGGGGGTTTCTCCGGCGACGATCAAGCGGAGTTGGAGCTCGGCGCGTGCGTTTCTGCATCGCGAGATGACAGGAGGCGACAGTGACGCCGGAGCGATGGGCGCAGATCAGGCAGATCTTTGACGGCGCCTTAGAGCGTTCGCCGAAAGATCGCGCGGCGTATCTGCGGGTGGTGTGCGCGCGCGACGACGCGATGCGGCGGGAAGTGGAAAGCTTGCTCGAGAGTCACGCAGACGCGAGCGGTTTTCTGGCGAAGCCCGCAGTCGATTTGGGCCACACGCTGCATTATTCCGGTGAGGAATCGGGCGAGTATCCAGCGGGATTTCGCGCCGGGCCGTATCAATTAGAGAAGCGCATCGGACGCGGAGGAATGGGTTCGGTGTGGCTGGCTTCGCGACCCGAGGGAGTGAAAGTCGCGGTCAAGCTGGTGAAGCGCGGCATGGACACGTCGGAGATCCTGCGCCGCTTTCGCATGGAGCGACAGGTGCTGGCGAGCCTGGATCATCCGAACATCGCGCGATTAATCGATGGCGGATCGACCCCCGAGGGCATGCCGTATCTGGCGATGGAGTACGTGGAAGGCACGCCCATCGACCAATTCTGCGAGTCGCACGCGAGCGCGATCACCGACCGGTTGAAGCTGTTCCTCGATGTTTGCGCAGCAGTGCAATACGCGCATCAGAATCTGGTGGTGCATCGCGACATTAAGACAGCCAACATTCTGGTGACGCAAGCGGGCGTGGTGAAGCTGCTTGATTTCGGCATCGCAAAATTGTTGCGCACGGACCTTTCGACGCTGGAAATGGCGCAGACACGCCCTGAAATGCGACCGATGACGCTCGACTATGCGAGTCCGGAGCAGGTGCGCGGAGAAGCGATCACGACGTCGACCGACGTGTACTCGCTGGGCGTGCTTCTGTACAAACTGCTCACCGGAAAGATGCCGTATGGAGTGACTACCCGCTCACCTGACGCGATCCGTCAGGCGATCCTCGAAACGGAGCCGCGGCGGCCCAGCTCAGTGATTCTCACCGACGATACGTATGCCATTCCGCAGGCGACGCAGAAGATCGAGGTCGCGATGGCGGAGACACGGTCGCTAGCGCGAAAGCGGTTAAAGAAAAAACTGAGCGGCGATGTGGACACCATCATCCTCAAGGCTTTGAGAAAAGAGCCGCCGAAGCGATACCTCTCGGTCGAGCAGTTTTCCGAGGACGTCCGGCGATATCTGGAGGGGCGGCCGGTCAGCGCGCGAGTCGACTCGCTAGGATACCGCTGGGGGAAGTTCGTTTGGCGCAACATAGCGGGTGTCGCGGCGACGATTTCGCTGGTGGCTATCCTCTTAGGCAGCACGATTTTTTTGGCTCAGCGGGAGAAAGAAGACAAGCGGCGATTCGATGACGCGTCGATTGCGCTGGAGCGGCAGCTACTTCGCGCCGATCTGGAAATCGGCACCCCGGGGCGCGTTCGAGATGCTTACCTGCTTGCGAGTACGATCTGGCATGCGCGATCGGAACAGCTCGAATCGCGGCGCGATCTGGCCCAGGCGGCTTTGAAAATGGGCGACGCCGCGACGGATCGCAATGCAGCCGCGAAGTATTATGGCGAGGCGCTGACGCAGTTCGATATTCTCGTCCAGCAGGCCGGCAATCGCGATCCTAGCGCGGAACTGGCCTTGGGCGCCGTCGCGTCGAAAATCGGCACGATTGAACAGGAGCGCGGCAACCTGCTCGCGGCCCTCTCGAACTTCAGCCGCTCGCTGACGATCGCCGAAGGGCTCGCCGCGCTGGAAGGCGCGAACGCCAGCGAGGAAACTCGATTGACCGTCGCCAATGCGAATGCAGCGGTCGGCGAAGTGCTGCTGCGCAATGGTGCCCGCGCCGAGGGTGTAGCAAAGTTGAGAAAAGCGCTGGGGATCTATCGTGAATTGGGCAAAGACGATCGGGCGAGCGCATTGGAAGCGGAAGTGCGATCGGCATCATAATTGAAATATGGCGTTCTTTGCGGAACCGCCAGAGCGTTTTCAGCATCCATTCGCAGCGGGCCGTATCTAAGTAGTCAACAGGAGCTGTTTCAGGTGTGGATTGTCAAAGTAGCGCTTAACCGCCCATACACTTTCATTGTATTAGCGCTGCTGATTTTGTTGATCAGTCCACTGGTGATTTTGCGGACGCCGACGGATATTTTTCCCAACATTAACATTCCGGTGGTCAGCATTCTTTATAACTACACGGGACTGGGCGCCGAGGAAATGGAGCAGCGCGTCACTTCGGTGTACGAACGCATTCTGACGACTACTGTGAACGACATCGAGCACATGGAATCGCAGTCGCTCAACGGGATCTCCGTGGTGAAGGTTTTCTTCCAGCCGGGAGTGCAGGTTTCGGCGGCGGTGGCTCAGTTGACGGCGTCCTCCCAGCCGGCGATCCGGCAGATGCCTCCGGGCATCACGCCTCCATTGGTGATCAGTTACAGCGCGTCGAGTGTGCCCATTCTTCAACTCGCACTTTCCGGTCAAGGGCTCTCTGAGCAGCAGTTGAACGACTTCGGAACGAATTTCATCCGGCAATCGCTGGCGACGGTTCCTGGCGCGGCCGTGCCGTGGCCTTATGGCGGCAAGCAGCGGCAGATCATGATCGATCTGCATCCCGCAGCGATGCAGGCGCAGGGACTCTCGCCGAGCGACGTTGTGAACGCGGTGAGTGCGCAGAATCTGATTCTTCCCGCAGGCACGTCGAAGATCGGCCAATTCGAGTACGACGTGGATTTGAACGCGAGTCCCAAAACGGTGCTGGAGTTGAACGACCTGCCGGTGAAGGCCACCAACGGCAACACGATTTACATCCACGATGTGGCGCATGTGCGGGACGGATTTTCGCCGCAGACCAACGTGGTGCGTCGCGACGGCATGCGCGGGTCGCTGCTGACCGTGCAGAAAGTGGGCGCGACATCGACGCTCGATATCGTTCAGAGAGTGAAGGACGCGCTCCCCGCGATCCGGGCCGCCCTTCCGCCGGAGCTTCGCATCGAACCGCTGGCCGACCAATCGCTGTTCGTGCGCGCAGCCGTCAACGGAGTGATTCGTGAGGCCGTAATTGCGGCGTGCCTGACCGCAATGATGATCCTGCTCTTCTTAGGAAGCTGGCGCAGCACGCTGATCATCGCGATCTCGATCCCTTTATCGATTCTCACCTCGATCGTCTGCCTGAGCTCTCTCGGCGAGACGATCAACATTATGACGCTCGGCGGGCTGGCGCTGGCGGTCGGCATTCTGGTCGATGACGCGACGGTGACTATCGAAAATATCGAACGTAATTTTGAAGAAGGCAAAGATCTGCACGAAGGAATTCTCGATGGCGCGGCACAAATCGCGGTGCCGGCGCTGGTTTCGACACTTTGCATTTGCATAGTGTTCATCCCGATGTTCTTCCTGACGGGCGTCGCGCGATACCTGTTTATTCCTCTGGCGGAAGCAGTGGTATTCGCGATGCTCGCGTCCTATGTGTTGTCGCGAACGCTGGTTCCCACACTGGCGATGTATCTATTACGGGCGCACGGTCACAAAGGAGAACCGTCGGCGTGGAATATCGGCCGGCGATTTCAACTGTGGTTCGAGCGGTCATTCAATTCGACGCGCGACGCGTATCACCGTCTGCTAACCAGCCTGGTCGCGATTCCCTGGTTGTTCCTACCGCTGTTTCTCGGTTCGTGCGCGGCGGTGTTCGCCCTGTTCCCGTGGCTGGGGCAGGACTTTTTTCCATCGACCGACGCCGGACAGATCAAGCTGCACGTGCGGACAAAAACGGCGATGCGCATTGAGGAAACGGCAAATGTGTGCGACCAAATCGAGGCGGCGATTCGTCGCGCGATACCGCAGGCGGAGGTTTCGAGCATCATCGACAACATCGGATTGCCTTATTCCAGCATCAATTTGTCGTACAGCACTTCGGCGCCGATCGGAACGATGGATTCAGACATTCTGGTCTCGCTGAATGAGGATCATCATCCGACGGCCGATTATGTTCGCGAGATGCGCAAGAGCCTTCCCCAGGAATTTCCAGGAGTTACGTTTGCTTTTCTGCCCGCTGACATCATCAGCCAGATTTTGAATTTCGGATTGCCCGCGCCCATCGATGTCCAGGTGGTCGGCCTCGATATCGATGCCAATCGCGTTTACGCGGGCAAGCTGCTGGAGCAGCTCAGGCAGGTTCCGGGCCTGGTGGATCTGCATATCCATCAATTGTTCGATCAGCCGAAGCTGCATATTAATGTCGATCGCACCAAGGCGGCGGAAAGTGGATTTACCGAAAAAGACGTCGCCAATAGTATGGTGGTGGCGTTGAGCGGTAGCTTTCAAACCACGCCGGCGTTCTGGCTGAATTGGAAGAACGGCGTGAATTACAGCTTGATCGTGCAATCGCCGCAATACTCGGTCAGTTCCCTCGGCGATCTGGAAAATATTCCCATCACGGGCTCGACGGCGACGCAGCCGGAGATTTTGAGCGACGTCTCATCGACGGCGCGCGGCGCGGGGATGGCCGTGGTGTCGCATTACAACATTCAGCGCACCATCGATCTTTTTGGAGCGGTACAGGATCGCGATTTGGGCGGCGTGGCTACGGACGTCACCCGGATTATCGATCAAAGCCGCAAGTCGCTGCCACGCGGCGCGCAGGTGGCAATGCATGGCCAGATCGAGACGATGCGCTCTTCGTTTACCGGCTTACTGGGCGGACTGGTGCTTGCGATTGTGCTGGTATATTTGCTCATCGTGGTTAATTTTCAGAGCTGGCTCGACCCATTTATCATCATTACCGCTTTGCCGGCCGCGATGGCGGGAATCGTCCTCGCGCTCTTCTTCACGCACACTACGATCAGTGTGCCGGCGCTGATGGGATCGATCATGTGCGTGGGCGTCGCGACGGCGAACAGCATCCTGGTGGTGAATTTCGCCAAGGGGCGCCTTGCTGAAGAGGGCGATGCTAAGAAGGCGGCGCTGGAAGCGGGATTCACGCGCTTTCGCCCCGTGATAATGACAGCGCTCGCGATGATCATCGGCATGGTACCGATGGCGCTCGGCGCGGGCGAAGGCGGCGAACAAAATGCGCCGTTGGGACGCGCGGTGATCGGCGGGCTGTCGTTTGCCACGGTGGCGACTCTTTTTTTCGTGCCGGCGGTATTCAGCGTCCTGCACGGCTTACGAAAGAAATCCGCATGAGTGAGAATAAGAAAGTGCTCGGCAGGATTCTCAAGCTGGTCGTAGTATTGGCGGTGCTTTCTCTGCTCGCCTTCGGCGTGATGCGGGGCATTAATACGCGCATCAAGGCCGCGGCGAACGTGAAACAGGAAACCGTCGACATGTCGGTGTCCACCGTTTCCGTGATCCATCCGAAACGCGGGGCATTGAAAGATGAGATCGTGCTGCCAGGGAACATTCAGGCGTTTATCGTCTCGCCGATTTACGCCCGGATCAACGGGTATTTGAAGAAATGGTACTTCGATATTGGCGGGCGGGTGAAGGCCGGTCAGTTGCTCGCCGAGATCGAAGCGCCCGAAGTTGACAAGCAGCTCGATCAAGCGCGCGCCGATCTCGCGACGTTCGAAGCAAATCTAAGCCTGTCGCAATCGACCATGACGCGCTGGCAGGATTTGCTTAAGAGGGACGCAGTCGCGAAGCAGGAAACCGATGACAAAATCGGCGACTATCAGGCGAAAAAGGCGACAGTCGATTCCGGCCGCGCCAATGTTAAGCGCCTGGAAGATATGGTTTCCTTCGAAAAAGTTTATGCGCCCTTTGACGGCGTGATCACGGCGCGCAACACCGATATCGGCGCGCTGATCAACGCTGGCAACGGCGGAGTTTCGCAGCAGCTATTCATCTTGGCGGCGACCAATACGCTTCGGGTTTTCGTCAACGTTCCGCAGATGCACTCGCGTTCCGCCGCGCCCGGAGTGGGCGCACAGTTAACTCTGGCGGAGTTTCCGAACCGGCACTTCATGGGGAAGATCGCGCGGAACGCGGAAGCGATCGACCCGACGACCAGGACGCTGCTAACGGAAGTCGACGTCGATAATGCCACGGGAGAACTTTTGCCGGGGGCGTTCGCCCAAGTGCACTTGACGCTGGCTTCGAAAGCTCCGTCCCTTCTGCTGCCGGTAAACTCGCTGCTGTTTCGCGCGGAGGGTTTGCAGGCGGGCGTCGTGCGCGAAGGCGGCAAGGTGGAACTGATATCGATCGTGGTCGGCAAGGATTACGGGACAGAAGTGGAGGTTGTTTCCTCCGGTCTCGCTGAGAGCGATAACGTGATCGTCAATCCGCCGGACTCGCTGGCCACGGGAACGGTGGTTCGCGTTGCGACCGGCAAGTCCTGACACATTATGAATCTGCAACTCGAAGGAAAGCGCGCTCTGGTCACCGGCTCGACCGCGGGGATCGGATTTGCGATCGCTGAAATACTGGCCACTGAAGGCGCGCTAGTGATCGTCAACGGACGGACGCAGAAACGCGTCGACGAGGCGTCGGCGAAGCTGAAAGGCAACGTTCAAGGGATCGCGGCTGATCTCGGCACGGCGGAAGGAGCGGCCCTGGTTGCGAAGAAATATCCCGACGTTGATATTCTGGTCAAGAATCTCGGCATCTTCGAGCCAAAGCCGTTCGAGCAAATTCCCGACGACGACTGGCGGCGATTTTTCGAAGTCAACGTGCTCAGCGGGGTCCGCCTGAGCCGCCAATATTTGCCGGGAATGAAGCAGCGCAACTGGGGCCGCATCATCTTTATATCCAGCGAATCCGGTGTCAATATTCCGACGGAGATGATTCACTACGGCATGACGAAGACCGCTCAGATCGCCGTAGCGCGCGGGCTCGCGGAGACGACAAAAGGTACCAACGTAACGGTGAACTCGGTGCTACCCGGACCGACGGCATCGGAAGGAGTTGGAAATTTCGTCAAGGACATGGCGGCAGCGCAGAAGACCGACATCGCAAACGTGGAGCGCGAATTTTTCACATCAATCCGGCCGACTTCGCTGCTACAACGATTCGCTCGAACGGAGGAGGTGGCGGCAATGGTCGCGTTCGTCGCCAGTCCTCTTTCGTCGGCAACCAACGGCGCGGCACTGCGAGTCGAGGGCGGCACAGTACAAGCCATCTTGTAGGTTACGTGGCACAGACTTCAGTCTGTGGTTTCGGCGCGCCAGACGATCCTTCCACTGACGATAGTCGCGATAGGTCCACCGCGAAACGTCTTCCCATCGAACGGCGAATTTCTGCTCTTCGAGAACGATTTATTCACATCGTAGGTCCATTCGCGATCAAGCGAAAATATCGTCACGTCGCCAGCCGCTCCCGCTGCAAGCGTTCCACGCGGAATGCCTAAAATCCGCGCCGGACCCGTCGTGAATAATCCAATCAATCGTTTCAGTCCGATTTTCTTCGGATGCAGCAGATACTCGAACGACACACCCAGGGCGGTTTCGAGGCCCAGAATGCCGAAAGGGCACTTCTCGAACTCCTGCATTTTTTCGCTACCCGGATGCGGCGCATGGTCGGTAGCAATCGCGTCGATCGCGCCGTTCACCACGCCTTCTATCACCGCGTTTACATCGGCATGCGATCGCAGGGGCGGCTTCATTTTGTAGTTGCTGTCATATGGCAGCATGTCGGTGTCGGTGATGGCGAAATGATGCGGCGTGGTCTCCGCAGTCACCGGCAGTCCTTTCGATTTCGCAAACGCGACCATCTCCACCGAGTGTTTCGAAGAAATATGAGCGACGTGATAGCGCGCACCCGTCACTTCGGCGAGCAGAATATCGCGCGCCACCATTACATCTTCAGAGCATCCAGGAATCCCGCGCAGCCCGAGCCGCACCGATTCAAATCCCTCATGCATGTCGCCGCCTGCGCTGAGATGCAGATCTTCGCAATGATCGATCACCGGGACGTCGAAGCTTCGCGCAAATTCCATCGCACGGCGCATCACGCGCGCATTCATCACCGGGCGCCCGTCATCGGAGATCGCCACCGCCCCCGCGTTCACCATCGATCCGATAGCGGCCAACTCGTCGCCATTACTGCCCTTCGTAATCGCGCCGATTGGCCAAACGTTGACCACAGCATGCCTGCGCGCCTTCTCGACGATGTAACTAGTGACGGTCGCGCTGTCGTTCACGGGAGCCGTATTCGGCATCGGCGCGATCGACGTAAATCCTCCCGCGGCAGCAGCGCGCGCGCCCGATTCGATGGTCTCCGCATGCTCGAATCCAGGCTCCCGCAGATGTACATGCATGTCGAT